>Ga0208220_1001429_pt1 | contig 10033 bp, 4 predicted proteins | sample NGESurdeep092012_9_FD_184484 | JGI IMG/M metagenome (GOLD analysis project Ga0208220, IMG submission 184484) | Arctic peat soil microbial communities from Barrow, Alaska - NGEE Surface sample F53-1 deep-092012 (SPAdes) | ecosystem: Environmental > Terrestrial > Soil > Wetlands > Peat ... | reverse complement strand
CGCAGGCAGCGAGCGATGGGAGCGGGATCACGTATAAGGTTGACGAACCGCTCGGGGAAGGTGTGGTGGGTCGCATATTCTTCGCTCAGACCCTCTCGACACGTACCGCGACCGGTTGGCGTACACAGGATGTGTCTGGGCGTGCCGGTCTGCCCCCTGAAGGGCAATCTACGGCCGAGCTGTTCGAAGCCGGCGAATTGTGGCACGTCTTCTCACAAGACCTGTCGTTGGGTCTGTTGGAACCTGGTGAGGAGCCTGCGCCGCAGTCATCGGAAGCGACGGAAAGAACATTGTATGTGCGTGACGATGCTACCGGCGCGTTTCAGCCTCTTGAGAGCGAAGCTGACGTGCCTTCTGGTTTGAAGTTCGGCGATCATGAAATGCGGTTTTTCACTGCCACGCCAGATCTGAGTCACGTGATATTCGGCACGCAACGGGCTTTGACCCCTGAAGCACACGAAGAAAAATGCTCTTCTGAATGCGCCTTCCAGCCTCAGAACCTATACGAGTGGCAAGCTGGTCAGCTGGAACTTGTGAATGTCCTTCCGAATGGGACGACGAAGCCTGGCGCGTTTGCCGGTAATGCGCCAACACCTGTTCCTGGTGGCGAAATGACCGCGCACGCGATCTCGAGCGATGGTCGTTGGGTGGTGTGGCATTACGGTGATGTGACCTCTGAAGATAACGTGTATGTGCGTGACATGGTCGAAGGGCGCACGTTGAAGGTTGGCGGGCAGCATGCACGTTTTGAAACGATGAGCAGTGACGGTTCGAAGGTGTTCTACGTGGAAACGGAAGAGGGCGGCATAAACGGTGATCTGTACGTGTTCGACACCGAAACGGGCACACAGACAGATCTAACGGCTAACCATGGTAGTGGTGAACACAATGCGGGGGTTCAGAACGCTGTGTTGGGGACCAGCCAGGACGGTTCGTATGTGTATTTCGTGGCGACCGGGGTGCTTGCGAGCGGTGGTGTGAGCGGAGCCGACAATCTTTACCTGTCGCGCGAAGAAAATGGTGTGTGGACCACGACGCATATCGCGACGCTCTCAAAGGAAGACGAACACACGTGGGGAGGCACCGAGAATGGCACGGTGGGGCCGAACCCTCGCCAGAAGCCGTGGCTTGTGAGCTCTGAGGTGTCGCCGAACGGTCGTTATGTGGCGTTTATGTCCAACAGTCCGTTGACTGGTTATGACAATCGCGATGCGATCGGTGGCCAACGTGACGAGGAGGTTTTTCTGTATGACGCTACATCCAACCGCTTGGTGTGCGCGTCGTGCAATCCGACGGGAGCACGGCCTGTGGGCGTGTTCGATCAGGGTGAAGCCAACGGTGCTGAAACGTTGTTGGTCGACGGGCCGCAGATGTGGACGAAATTGCAGGGGGTGGGCTCCGATCATTGGCTTGCGGGGAGTCTTGTCGGTTGGAACAACGAGCTGAACAATGCGTCGTATGAGCCGCGGTATGTGATGAATGATGGGCGGTTGTTCTTCAATAGTCCGGATGCGTTGGTGCCGCAGGACACGAATGGGCTTGAGGATGTGTACGAGTATGAGCCCGCGAGTGTCGGCAGTTGCGTTGAAGGTGGTACTGATTTCAATCCTGCCACTGGTGCGTGTGTGAGCTTGATCTCCTCAGGTCAGTCTTTGCGGGAATCGGCGTTCATGGACGCCAGTGAAGACGGCAACGACGTGTTTTTCGTCACTTCGGCGAAACTAGTGTCTGAAGATTATGACAATGCGTATGACATGTACGATGCGCACGTGTGCACTTCGGCGTTGCCGTGCCGCACGGAACCTGTCTCTCCGCCTGAATGTACGAGTGGGGATTCGTGTAAGGCTGCACCGGCACCGCAACCGGAGATTTTTGGTGCGACACCTTCCGCGACGTTCAGCGGGCAGGGCAACGTGGTCGGGTCGCCTTCTTCGGGGGTTGGTGTGAAACCGAGATCGTTGACCAGGGCACAGAAGCTAACGAGGGCGTTGCGAACGTGCCGTAAGAGCAAGGCCAAGCGCAAGCAGACCGTTTGCGAACGGCAGGCAAAGAGACGCTACGGGACCGCAAAACAGTCCAGGATGGTTAGGGCGACCAAGAAGGGCAACCGGTGATCGTCGTGAACAAGATCAAAAAGCACGCTCCACTAACGATTATTCTTGCAGCGGTCCTGCTGCTGGCAGGGAGTGGTGGTGTGGCGTCGGCTGCTGAGCCGTGGTGGCATTTGACGAGTATCTCGGCACCGGCGAGCAAGATCGGCAGCGAAGCACGGATCAACGTGATCGCGGCGAACCTCGGGGATGAGTCCACGAACGGTTCGATGTTGGGGAACGCGACTGAAGCCATGCTCGGGGAACACGAGAACTTCATCACGTTCGAAGACACGCTGCCTGCGGGTGTGATACCGGTAAAGGCATTGATGGGTGGTGGCGGCACGGACTTTGGTCAGAACGCGGTCCGGCCGGGTGGACCGTATTCGTCTTATCTGGCGCCGTCGTGCACGATCGCAGGTCAGAAGATCACGTGTCTTTACGGGCTGCCTGTCCGTCCTTATGAACAGGCGATATTGGCTCTCAGTGTGAAGGTCGCGCCGGGTGCGGGTACGGGTATGAACCAGGTGAGCGTGTCCGGTGGTGGTGGCGCCGCAGTGTCCCGTCAGGAATCGCTCGCGATAGAACCGCCCGGCGCGTATGGCGTGCATAGTTATGAACTCATGCCTGAAGAAGAGGGTGGCGGTGTTGACACGCAGGCCGGTTCGCACCCGTTCCAGTTGACGACCACATTGATCTTCAACAGTCAGGCGGTCCCTGTCGGCGATCCGATGGCCGAAGTGCAACCGGTCGCGATGACCAAGGACCTGCGGTTCAATCTACCGCCGGGATTGATCGGTAATCCCACACCGATACCGAAGTGCAGTCTGAACCAGTTCATCCGCTCAGCACAGCTCAACAGCGGCGCGCCACCCTGTCCGGATAATACGGTTGTTGGTGTAGCGACACCGATCGTCACAGGCTTTGAAGACCTGCCCACTTCGTTGCTTGTCTCTGAACCGTTGATCAGCCTTGAACCCGCGGTTGGTGAGCCGGCACGTTTCGGGTTCATCACGATCGTGGGTCCTGTGATCCTAGATACGTATGTGCGTACCGGTGGGGATTACGGTGTGGTGGTGAGCGTCCCGAACATCACGGAGGGCACGGGGTTCATCGGTAATCTCGTGACGTTTTGGGGTGTACCCTCGGATGCGCGGCACGATAACTCCCGTGGCCTGAATTGCATTCAGGACGACGAGACACGTACCGGCGAAGGCCCCGGTTCGTCGTTGTCCGGTTCGGAACCGTCGTGTCCGGCTAATGAAAAAGGGCAACCGTTGTTGATCATGCCGACGTCGTGTACGGGTCCGTTGCACACGACGATAGAAGCCGATTCGTGGCTCTCACCGGGACAGTACACCGAACCGTTTGGGTATACGTTCGCTAACAGTCAGGGTGAACAGTACGGCCAGGATGGGTGTAACCGGTTGAACTTCGAACCATCTATTAGTGTCGCACCGGATGGCCAGGAGGCAGCCACCCCGACAGGATTGACCGTGGGGGTGCACGTCCCCCAAGAATCGGGCTTGAACCATTCTGGGTTGGCGGAGTCGACGGTGAAGAACACGACTGTGACGTTGCCTGCTGGTGTTGGGTTGAATCCCGCGGGGGCGGATGGTCTGACGGCGTGCAGTATGGGGGAAATCGGGCTCGAAAGCCCTACGGTGCAGACTTGCTCGGAATCGTCGAAGGTCGGCACGGTTGAAATCCATACCCCGTTGTTGCCTAACCCGCTTGTTGGTGCGGCATATCTCGCTACACAGGACGCTAACCCGTTCGGTAGTCTCGTAGCGTTGTACTTGGCTGTCTATGATCCAGTGTCCGGTGTTCGCGTGAAGCTGGCAGGAGAAGTCAAACCAGACTCCGTCACCGGACAGTTGGTCTCGACGTTCAAGAATACGCCGCAGCTACCGTTCGAAGACCTGAACCTGCACTTCTTCGGTGGTTCCCGTGCACCATTGGGAACGCCCGCGTTGTGTGGGTCCTACACGACGACGGCGTCGATCGAACCATGGTCTGGTAACGCTCCCGTAGAGTCGTCCTCGGAATTCCTGATCAATAGCGGTCCGAACCACTCGCCTTGTAGCGATCCGTTGCCGTTCAACCCGGAACTAACGACTGGTAGCTTGAATATTCAGGCTGGTGCGTTCACGCCGTTCACGATGACGATGTCGCGCGAAGACGGTAATCAGAATCTCGACGCGATCCAACTGAAGATGCCCTCGGGATTGTTGGGTACCCTTTCGAACGTGAAGTTGTGCGGTGAAGCGGAAGGGAACGCGGGAACATGCGGTCCTGAAAGCCTGATCGGTCACACCACCGTCAGCGTGGGACTGGGTGGGAACCCTTACACGGTGACGGGTGGGGAAGTGTTTATCACTGGACCGTATGAGGGTGCACCGTATGGGTTGTCGATCGTGAATCCTGCGAAGGCGGGACCGTTCAACCTGGGGAAGGTGATCGTCAGGGCGAAGATCGAAGTGAACCCCGAAAACGCGGCACTAACGATCACGAGCGATCCCACCGGTCCGTATGCGATACCGCAGATCATCGACGGTATCCCGTTGGAGATCAAGCATGTGAACGTCAGTATCGACAGGCCCGATTTCACGTTCAACCCGACGAACTGTGCTCCACAGGCCATCACGGGTGCTCTCACGAGCAGTCAGGGCGCGGTGAAGTCGTTGCACGTGCCGTTCCAGGTAACCAACTGTGCGACATTGGGTTTCAAACCGATATTCACGGTCTCAACGAACGGAAAAACGTCGAGGGCTAATGGTGCGAGTCTGAACGTGAAGTTGACCTATCCCAAAGCACCATTCGGCTCCCAAGCGAACATCGGGAAGGTCAAGGTGGACCTGCCAAAGCAACTGCCGTCCCGTCTAACGACGCTGCAGAAGGCTTGTCCGGACGGTGTGTTCAACGCGAACCCAGCAGCATGCCCACCAGACTCACGGATCGGGTTTGCTACGGCGACGACGCCGGTGCTGCCCGTGCATTTGGAAGGTCCCGCGTATTTCGTGTCCCATGGTGGCGCGAAGTTCCCCGAATTGATCGTCGCGCTCACGGGGGAGGGCGTGACAGTGTATCTCCATGGCGAAACGTTTATCAGTAAAGCGGGGATCACAAGCAGTACGTTCCGTACGATCCCCGACGTCCCAATCGGCGTATTCGAACTGAAGCTGCCACAAGGTGCTGATTCAGCGCTGGCCGCGAACGGGAATCTCTGCAAAAGGACGTTGAAGATGCCGACCAACTTCGTCGCGGCCAACGGGATGAGCATCAAACAATCCACACCGATCAGCGTCACGGGGTGTGCAAAGCACAAGGCTAAGAAGAGCAAGCCCAACAAGAATAAGCACTAGGAGAGGAAGCTGAGCTTGATGTTCTCACTGATACGCAAACGTTTTACCTACGCGAACGTGGTTCTCACGCTCGCTCTCGTATTCGCGATGACCGGTGGCGCGTACGCCGCCAAACGCTACCTGATCACATCCACCAAGCAGATCAACCCCAAGGTGCTCAAAGCACTCACAGGCAAACCAGGACCCGCGGGTTCCGCGGGGTCTCAGGGACCAGCCGGAACCCAGGGACTAGCCGGACCGCAGGGATCGGCAGGCACAAAAGGAGAAAATGGAGCGTCAGGGATCAACGGGACTAGTGTGACGAGCAAGGAAGTAAAGACGACAGAAACGGCTTGTAGCAAACAGGGCGGCTCCAGCTTCACCGACGGGAGCACCACTACCCTCGCCTGTAACGGCAAAGAAGGATCGCCGTGGACCGCGGGCGGTACTTTGCCATCCGGGAAGACCGAGACCGGGATCTACTCGGTCCGCAAGACCGACAATGCGAACAACGAATTCGCGATCGCGCCGATCTCCTTCCCGATACCGTTGCCAGCTAGCCCAGAAGAAGCCACTTTCATCCCAGTCGGCGGGACGGGAACCGGCGGGTGTAAAGGCACAGCTCAGAAACCCGAAGCGGAACCGGGCAACCTGTGCGTCTTTGAAGGCGAAGCTCCGTTGGGATACAAGGGCGGCTTGAAACATTACGTTCCCGTGAACCCCGCTGGCGGAGAACTCGGGACCACTGGCGCCGAGCTCCTCTTCACCACCGACACGCCGACAACGGTCGGTGAAGAAGAGTCAGCCGAAGGTACGTGGGCGGTCACGGCCAAATAAACGCCGACAAAACGTGAGCGGCTCGGCATAGCAAACTGGGTCCTCGCCAAGTAGACCCAAACCTAATGAGCACAACACACAGATTCACAAGCACGATCGAAGGAGGCGAGATAATGCCGGGCAAAGGACGCGCTGACCGTAACGGTGTCGCGTCCATCACGATCGAGAAGACACACAGCGCCCGTGTCGGGAATGTTCGTGCCGGTCGGGGTGTCGCTGAGATACAGCGTGCTCGCCTGCTCGCGGCGATGACAGAGATCTGCGGCGAGCGAGGCGGCGCTAACGTGACCGTCGCGCATGTCGTGGAGCGTGCGGGAGTGTCACGCCGTACGTTCTATGAGCTGTTTGACGATCGCGACGAGTGTTTCCTGGCAGCGTTCGACGATGCGATCGAACGCGCCGCTGCGTACGCGTTCGAGAGGTATGACCCCAGCGCACGCTGGACCGAGCGGCTCAGAAGTGCGCTCACCGGACTGCTCTGGTTCCTCGACGTGGAGTCCGATGCTGGCTGGTTGCTGATCGTGGGGTCCTTGGGTGCGGGGGCGGGTGTGCTGCAGGCTCGCCGCCGCGTGCTTGCTCAGATCGTCTCCGTGGTGGATGAAGGGCGCGCTGAGAGCAAGACGGACTTGGGATTGTCTCCCATGACAGCGGAGGGTGTGGTTGGAGCGGTGTTCTCGGTGATACACGGACGGATGATCGACTCTCCCCGAACGGTGGAAGCGGACGGTCCTTCGCTGGTCGAGCTGTTGAACCCGTTGATGAGCATCGTCGCGATGCCCTATCTAGGTCCTGCTGCGGCACGGCGGGAGCTGAAGAGGCCCATTCCTGAGGCGATGGTTCGACCCGTGAGGGTGGCGGGGGACCCGTTGCGTGGTTTGGCGATGCGGATCACCTACCGTACGGTCAAGGTGCTGGTAGTGCTCGCGCAGAACCCTGGTTCTTCTAACCGTGAGATCGGAGAGGCCGCAGGTATCGCAGATCAAGGACAGACATCCAAGCTGTTGCGTCGCCTAGACCGGCTCGGACTCGTCCAGAACACCGGGCCCGGTCACAGAAGCGGGGAGCGCAACGTATGGACACTAACCCCCAAGGGACACGAGATCCAACAAGCCGTCGCCACTCAACGCGTCGGCTGAGTTCGCCGCGCCCGCATACCCGGAGGCGGCCCGTTACAGTTCACCCGTGCGGATTGCTCTGGTTTCGCCGTACTCGTGGACTTACCCCGGCGGCGTCACGCGCCACATCGAGGCGCTGTCGGCCGAGCTTGCCAGGAGCGGGCACGAGCCGCGCATTCTTGCGCCGTTTGACCCCGACGACGCGCTGTCGCGGCGCGTGCATCGCGGGGCGCGCCCGCAACGAATGGACCGGCCCGAGAACTTCGTCTCGTTGGGCCGCACGTTCGGGGTGCCCGCCAACGGTGCGGTGTCGAACCTCACCGGCCTGCCTCACGCGATACTTGCGCTGCGTCGCGAGCTGCGCGACGGCGGCTACGACGTCGCGCACATCCACGAGCCGATCGTCCCCATGATCGGCTGGGACGCGCTGATGTCGAGCGGCGAGCTGCCGCTGGTGGGCACGTTTCACACCTACTCCACCAACCAGCTCACCAACAGCCTCGGGGCGCTCGTGTTCGACGGGCGGCGGCGCATGAACCGTCTGCACGCGCGTATCGCCGTGTCCGAGGCCGCCGCCTGGACGGCGCGGCGCTTCTACGGTGGCCACTACCGGATCGTGCCCAACGGGGTGTTTGTGCCCGAGGGGGCGCGACTTGGTCTCCCTGGCGAGCACCTGGAGTGTGCGCGTGATGATGAGGGAGCGCTCGACGGGGAAGCGCTTGACGGGGAGGCGTTCGCGCGGAACGGTATGGATGAGGCGTCCCTGAGCATCCTGTTCATCGGGCAGGCTGTCGAGCGCAAGGGGCTGCCGGTGCTGCTGCGCGCGTTTGAGGCGCTGCGCGAGCAGGTGCCCGCGACGCTCACGCTTGTCGGCGCGTCCGCGGCGGAGATCGCGCCGATGCTGCTCGACGACCGCGGGGTGCTGGCGCTGGGGAAGGTCTCCGAGCCGGACAAGCTGCGCGAGCTGCGCCGTGCCGAGGTGCTGTGCGCGCCGTCGCTTCGCGGGGAGAGCTTTGGGATGGTGCTGACCGAGGCGTTTGCCGCCTCGACGCCCGTTGTCGCGTCCGGCATCCCCGGCTACCGGGATGTCGCGCGCGACGGGGTGGACTCGCTGCTCGTGCCGCCCGGCGACGCGCTCGCGCTCGCCGAGGCATTGCGTGCGCTCGCGCTCGACCCCGACCGGCGCACGGCAATGGCGACCGCGGCGCGCGAGCGCGCGGAGCGCTTCTCGTGGGCGCACGTGGCCGAGGAGGTCACCGACGTCTACCGCGAGGCGATCGCGGTGGGGCAGCCCAGCACCCGTCTGGCCCGCGTGACCGTCCGTCACGGTCTGGCGCCGGCCGACCTGCGCCCGCGCGAGCGCGCCCGGCGGCTGCCGAGCCTGGAGCCCGCGCCGCCGCCGCGCGGTCGTGCGCTGCGCGTGCTCTCGCGCGCGGCGCTGCTCTGCACATCGCTTGCGGGGATCGCGCTGGCGTTGCTCGCGCTGCAGAAGATCGGTGTCACCAAAGTAGCCGCCAGCCTCGTTGCGTCAAGCCCAGGGCTGGTTGCCGCCGGCGTGGGGGTGATGTGCGCGTCGATGTTCGTGCGTGGGATCGCTTGGCACGCGATCCTGGAGGCCGCGCCCACCTGGCGCCCCGCCCGCCGCCGCGATGCGCTACAGGGAACGTTCATCGGCGTGTTGATGAGCGCCACGCTGCCCGCCCGCCTCGGTGAGCCCTCGCGCGCGTTGATCGTCGCGCGGCGGATCGGGCGCGCGCGCGAGACGCTGCCGGTGGTGCTGGGCACGATGGTCTCCCAGACGCTGCTCAACCTGCTCGCGCTGGCGATTCTCGGCGGCGTGATGTTCTCGAGCGTGAGCTTTGCCGGCAAACACACCAGCGCGCTGCTCGCGGTCGCGCTGGCACCGCTCGCGGTCCTGATCGCGCTGTTGCTGTCACCGGTGCTGATGCCGCGCGCGGCGGTCTCGCGCTCGCGGCGATTGGGGCGTCTGCTCGCGAACGTGCGCGCCGCACTGCTGCGTGTGCGGGCCGGTCTGCGCATCTTCCGCAACCCTCGCCAGGCCGCACTGGCGACCGCTATCCAGCTGTCGGCGTGGGGTCTGCAGTGGCTGTCATGCTGGCTACTGCTGCGCGCGCTGGGACTCCCCAGCGGAATCGGTTTCGGGGCCGCCGCCGCCGTGCTATTCGCGGTCAACGTGACCGCTGTGGTCCCCGCCACGCCCGCCAACGTCGGCGTGTTCCAGGCGGCGTGTGTGGCTGTGCTGGCCGGCGCCTACCACGTGCCGTCGGCCGAAGCGCTGGCGTACGGGATTGTGCTGCAGGCAGTCGAGGTCGCCACCGCGGTCATCATGGGCACGCCCGCGCTCGTCAACGAGGGCCTCTCCTGGAAGGACGTACGGCTGCGCACGATGCACGCCTCGCCGGTGAAGCTAGGTCCCTTGCCGGGATCCGGCGCGTCGCGACGCACGCCCTCTCAGGTCCAGTCCTGACGAGTTCGGACGGTTGATTGCGGATAGGCAGCGGCTACGCCGATGCGGTCTTTGCAGACCCCCCTTGACAACACTTGAGTGTTAGGTATAGGATAGCTTCGTCTTGGCATCATTAGGGTGCCGGTCAAACATAAGGTCGGGTTTGGGTCGGTCTTCGTG
>Ga0208220_1001428_pt1 | contig 10036 bp, 10 predicted proteins | sample NGESurdeep092012_9_FD_184484 | JGI IMG/M metagenome (GOLD analysis project Ga0208220, IMG submission 184484) | Arctic peat soil microbial communities from Barrow, Alaska - NGEE Surface sample F53-1 deep-092012 (SPAdes) | ecosystem: Environmental > Terrestrial > Soil > Wetlands > Peat ... | reverse complement strand
ACCCCGGGTCCGGGCCGTACCCCGGGTCCGGGTCATACCGCGGGTCCGGGCGGCACCGGGGATCCGGGCGGCACCGAGGCCAGGACGGGGCGGCCGACCAGCGGCAGGCAGGCTCCGACCAGCGGCAGGCCGACTGGAGTTCCGACCAGTTCGACGGCTAGTGCGCTCCGACCGCCATGGCGGCTCCCACGATCCCGGCATCGTTCAGCATCCCGGCCGGCACCACGCGGGCCCGCAGGTGCGTCAGCAGCGGCAGGAACTTGTCCGACTTCTTGCTGATCCCGCCGCCGATGATGATCAGGCTGGGCGACAGCAGCGCCTCCATGTGCTCCAGGTACTCATCGACGCGGCCCGCCCACTGCCCCCAGCTCAGGTCGTGTTCTTCCCGGGCATGCTCGGACGCGCGCTTTTCCGCGTCCTTGCCTCGGATCTCGATGTGGCCGAACTCGGTATTGGGCACGAGGATCCCCTTGATGAACAGCGCGCTGCCGATCCCGGTCCCCAGGGTCAGCATCAGCACGGTGCCCTCCTCACCCACTCCCGCGCCAAAGCGCATCTCGGCGATGCCGGCCGCGTCCGCGTCGTTGATGACCGTCACCTCCTGCCCCGTCGCCCGGCCGAATAGCTGCCTGCCGTCGAGGCCGATCCAGTCCGGGTCGAGGTTGGCCGCGGTCTGGATCTGGCCGTCGGTTACCACGCCGGGGAAGGTGACGCCGACCGGGCCGGTCCAGTCGAAGGCCTTGACCAGTTCCTGCACCACCGCCGCCACGGCGTCCGGCTTGGCGGGTTGCGGGGTAGCAAGCTTCTGCCGCTCAGCGGTCAGGGTGCCGGCCGCCAGGTCCACCGGCGCGGCCTTGATCCCCGTGCCACCGATGTCGATGCCGAGTACCTGCGCCATCTGGCCTCCAGCTGTGCCGTGGTCCGGGGGAAACGTGGTCTGGGGGGAACGTGGTTCGGGAGAAGCAACTAGCTGCCCCGAGCGTAAGCCCGCTAACACCACCTGCGCGCGCCGGGCCGGGCTGGGCCGACCGTGATCGCTGGTGAGCTTGGGCCGTTACCCGTGATTCCCGAGTGGCCGCCGGCATGAACGGCTCGAGCGGGGGCACTTGCGGCGATATTCGAGTGCGTTATCAAATGGAAGGGCCCGAAATGCTAGGTTACATCGCCGCTATCCTGTTCATCATTGCTTTCATCCTCTACGCGGCGTCCGTCGCCACGGTCACCATTTTCTCGCCGACGAGCCTGATGCTCGCCGGCCTGGCCTGCCTCGCGCTTCACCTGTCGGGGGTCGGCACGAACTGGTCGGTGCGCCGCTGAGTAGCCGCGCCCTGAGGTCTGCGTCATGAACGTGCGGCTGCCGCTCTTTCAGCGGCAGCCGCACGTTCACGTGGCGGGGGCGCTGGCTTGCGCTGTGGGAGGATCGGCGGTCAGCCGGGAGTGACCAGTGGCGGAAGGAGCCGCGCCGATGAGCCGCATCACGACCGCGTGCCTGGACCTGGCCGGTACGACCGTGGCCGACGACGGCAGCGTCCTGGCCGCGTTCACGGCCGCCGTGGCCGCCCAGGGCCTGATCCCCGGCACCTCCGGGTACGCCGGCGCGATGGCCATCGTGCACGCCACCATGGGCCAGTCCAAGATCGAGGTATTCCGCCAGATCCTGGGCAGCGCGGCGGCGGCGCGGGAGGCCAACGGCGTGTTCGAGGCCCGTTACGCCGGCGCGGTCCGGGCCGGCCTGGTGGCGCCGCTGCCTGGCGCGGCCGAGACGATCACCGCGTTGCGCGCGGCCGGGATCAGGGTCTGCCTGGCCACCGGCTTCGCCCCGCCGACCAGAGATGCGCTGCTGGATGCCCTCGGCTGGCGGCCGCTCATTGACCTGGCGCTGTCACCCGCCGACGCGGGCCGCGGCCGGCCGTGGCCCGATCTGCCGCTCACGGCGCTGCTACGGCTGGGCGGCGGGGCCGTCAGCGAGCTGGCGGTGGTCGGCGATACCGCCAGCGACATCGAGTCCGGGCTGCGAGCGGGCGCCGGCCTGGTGGCCGGCGTGCTGACCGGGTCGGCCGGCCGCGAGGAACTGGAGCAGGCGGGCGCGCCGCACATCCTGGACGCGGTCACCGGCCTGCTGCCGCTGCTCGGGATCGGTGCCCCCGGCCCGGACTGACGGGACCCGGTGCGGCCTGCCGCGGCGGCTGCCTGCCGGCGGCGCCCGCGCCGTCTGCCGTAACCAGTCCGGGCGCGAGTCTTGCCGCGGCGCTCCGCCTCATGCAAGGTGAGTGATCGGCGGTCGATCGCGCTTCGCGGTGCGCTCAGGCCGCGAGCCCCGACTTCCGTCCGGACTCGACTCTGCCTGCAGGAGAGGTCATGCCGAGTCACACGCCCGGATCAGGTCGGCCCGTCGGACTCCGGGATGTCGCCCGGCTGGCCAAGGTCTCGGTCGCCACCGCGAGCCTGGCCCTCAACGGGCAGCCCGGCGTGGCCGCGGTGACCCGCGTCCGCATCGTCGCCGCCGCGGAGCAGCTCGGATATCACGCCAACCCGCAGGCTCAGGCGCTGCGAACGGGGCGCAGCACGACGTACGGGTTAGTGTTCCGCAACTTCGCGAACCCGTTCTTCCTTGAGGTGCTGAGCGGGGCGCAGGAGATCGCGGCCGAGTCCGGAGCCACGCTCCTCGTACTGGACTCGGGATACTCGCCGGAACGCGAGCGCGAGCACGTCCGGGAGATGGCCGCGCAGCGGCTCGCCGGGCTGGCCATCTCCCCGGTCGGGGCGGGCGAGTCGATCCGGCTCTGGCAGGAGGCCCGGCCCGGTGCGCCGGTCGTGGCGCTGAATGCGTCCGCGGACGGCATCGGCGGCGTCTGCCGGGTGCGTCCGGACAACGCCCGGGCGGTCGAGCTGCCCATGCGCCGCCTGGCCGAGCTCGGCCACGCCGACGTCGCGTTCCTGGCGGCCCCGCTGGGCCTGATGGCGGATCCGGACCGGCTGCACCATTTCCGGCGCCTGGCGCGGGACCTTGACCTGCGGCCGCACGTGCTGCACTCGCCGCTGACGATGACCGACGTGCAGCGGGCCAGCCGGGAGACGCTGGCTCCCCCGGCCGCCCCGACCGCGATCATCACCAACTCCGACTACACGGCGCACGCCGTCTACAAGGCCGCCCGCGAGCTGGGCCTGGCCATCGGGCCGGGGGTGTCGGTCATCGGCCACGACGACCTGCCCACCTCGGAGCTGCTCGACCCGCCGCTCGCGACGGTGCGCATGGATCAGCGGGCGATGGGCCGCGCGCTGATGCTGCGCCTGCTGGGGCAGGTACCGCCGGACGACTACATCGCGGCGGTCGAACTCGTCGAGCGGGCCTCCCTGACGGCACCGGGAATCCGGCTCTACCGGGATGGTCACCGGCCAAGATGAACGAGCGGGGGGCCACGGGCGTCAACTCGGTAACGTCCCTTGACACTCCTGCGGCGAGTGCGTCAGCATACCGATGCTAAACGTTTTAGGCATTTGACCAGAATGCTCACCCCATGGGGGGGTTCGGGCCGCTAGGCGGTGTTGCACTGCGGCATTTCGGCAAATTGCAGCTTAGGCATTGGCGTGGGGAAGCTAATAGGAGGCATTCGCGTGAGATCGCCACATCGGTTCGCGCTCGCAGGGCTGACCGCCCTGGCGCTTCTGGGGGCCGGGTGCTCATCGGGCTCTTCCGGTTCCAGCAGTTCCAAGTGGAACACGGCCACCTCGGCGGCGTCCGGCGGCGGGATGGCCGCGCTCGTCAAGGCGGCCAAGTCCGAAGGCACGCTCAATGTCATCGCCCTCCCGCCAACGTGGGCGAACTACGGCAACATCATCAAGCAATTCACCAAGACCTACGGAATCAAGGTCGTATCCGCTAATCCCGACGGCAGCAGCCAGGACGAGGTCAACGCCGTAAAGTCCGAGCACGGCACCTCCAAGGCGCCCGACGTCATGGACGTCGGCATGGCCGTGGCCCTCGTGAGCACCAACCTGTTCGCACCGTACGAGGTCAGCGCCTGGAGTTCCATACCGGCCGCGCAGAAGGACCCCAAGGGCCTGTGGACGCAGGACTACGGCGGCTATATGTCGATCGGCTACAACTCGGCCAAACTCGGGACGATTACCTCGGTCAGCCAGCTGCTCGGCTCCAAGTTCAAGAACGCCGTAGCGCTGAACGGTAACCCGACCGAGGCCAACGCGGCGCTGAGCGGCGTGATGATGGCCAACCTCGCCCAGGGCGGCACCGCCGACAGCCTCGCCAAGGGCGTGGCCTTCTTCCACCAGCTCAAGCAGAAGGGGAACTTCTCCCCGGTGCAGGCGACCCCCGCCACGATCAAGGCCGGCACCACCCCGGTCGTGATCAACTGGGACTACCTCAACACCGCCAGCGTCGTGGGCCAGGGCGCGAACTGGAAGGTGTTCGTGCCGTCGAACGCCATCCTGGGCGGCTACTACGCGCAGGCCATCAACAAGACCGCCCCGCACCCGGCGGCGGCCCGGCTGTGGGAGGAGTTCCTGTACTCCCAGACCGCCACCGGCGGCCAGAACCTGTGGCTGGCTGGCGGCGCCCGGCCGGTCGAGATGACGGCCATGACCAGCAACGGCAGCATTGACAAGACCGCGGCCGCCGCGCTGCCCCCGGTCGCGGGCACGCCGGTATTCCTGTCCGCCACCCAGGCCACCGACGCTGCCACTTACCTGGCGGCGAACTGGGCCAAGGCAGTGAAGTAGCCAAGACGTTGGCTGTCGCCGCTGCTACGACGACGGGAGCCGCCCGGCCCAGCCGGGCCGGGCGGTTCCGGTCCCCGGCCTGGGTCGGCACCGTGCCGTTCCTGGCCTATGTCGGGGTCTTCCTGCTGCTGCCGACCGGGATCGTGATCTGGGACGCCGTCAAGAACCCGGCCGGGCAGTTCGACCTGGCCAGCCTCAAGCTGCTGTTCAACCCGGAAGTCCGCACCTTCTTCACCGGGTCCATCGAGCTGAGCGCGCTGTCCTCAGTGGTCGGCGCCGTCTTCGGCGCGATCCTCGCCTACGCCGTGGCCTCGGGAAATCCCGACGGCGTGGTGCGCCGGCTCTACCTGTCCGGCTCGGGGGTGCTGGCCCAGTTCGGCGGCGTCACCCTGGCGTTCGCGTTCAACGCCGCGATCGGGCCCTCGACCGGCTTCCTGTTCCACGCCGGCTGGTACTACGACTTCCCGGGCGGCATCGCCCTCATCTACATCTACTTCCAGATCCCGCTGATGGTGCTGGTCTTCCTGCCTGCGATCGACGGGCTGAAGATCCAGTGGCGGGAGGCGACCGAGAATCTCGGCGGATCGACCTGGCACTACTGGCGGTACGTCGGCTTCCCGCTGCTGGCGCCGGCGTTCATCGGCGCGACCCTGCTGCTGTTCGCCAACGCGCTGTCGGCCTACGCGACGATCCAGGCCTGGGAGAACCAGATCGCCTACACCGCGCCGCAGCAGATCTACATCGCGATCAACAGCGAGGTCGGCCTGGCGTCCAACGAGGGCGACATTATCGCGGTCGGCATGATGGTGCTGGTGGCCATCATCATGGTGGGTTACTTCCGGCTCCAGCGAAGGGCGGCCCGGTGGTTGCGGTAAATGTCCTGGGCGAGGGGGCGCTGGTCGACCCGTCCGCCAGGCCGCCGGGCATGCAACTCGGCCGCCGCAAGCGCCTGAACCTGTTCCGCTGGGTGACCTTCACCATTTTCGGGCTGTTCTTCCTCCTGCCGCTGATCGCGATGATCCGCTTCTCCCTGGAGGGCAAGAAGCCGGGCACCTTCTCGCTGACGGCCTGGGCGCAGATCGGATCCACGCCCGACCTGGTCAGCGCGATCGAGATCACCCTGGAACTGGCGGTCATCACCTGCGCGGTGATGCTGGTGCTGCTGGTCCCGACCATGATCTGGATCCGGCTGCGGGTGCAGCGGATCAGCCAGATTTTCGAGTTCCTGTGCCTGCTGCCGCTCACCATCCCGGCGATCGTGCTGGTCGTCGGGCTGCAGCCGATCTACAACCAGATCGAGCACTACAACGTCTCGGCACTGCAGCTCTTCTGGGTCTACGTCATCCTGGCGCTGCCGTATGCCTATCGCTCGCTGTCGGCCGGGCTGATCGCGATCGACGCCACGACGCTCTCGGAGGCGGCGCGCAGCCTGGGGGCCAACTGGGCCACCGTGATCCTGCGGGTGATCGTGCCGAACATGTGGCAGGCCATCATGAACGCCCTGCTGCTGACCGCGGCGCTGGTGCTCGGCGAGTTCACCATTGCCGAGATCCTGAACGACATCACCCTGCAGGTGGCACTATTCAATATCAGCCGGGCTACCGCGAACGCCGGCGTGCTCTTCTCGACCTCGACGGCTGCGCTGTTGTTTGCCTTCGTCCTGCTGCTGATCCTGTCCTACGCCGGCCGTCGGCGTCGCCGCGCATGAGGGAGACGACGTGACATCATCCGCCGCTGCGACCTACGCGGCCCCGGCTCGCGCCGGGGTCGAGGTCCGGCTGGAAGGACTGCGCCGGACCTATGGCCAGGTCGTGGCCCTCGACGGCGTGGACCTCACCCTGCAGCCTGGCGAGCTCATCGCCCTGCTCGGCCCGTCGGGATGCGGCAAGACCACGACCCTACGGCTGCTGGCCGGGCTCGAGGATGCCGACGGCGGCACGATCACCGTGGCCGGCCGGGACATCTCGAAACTGCCGGCCAGCAAGCGCGACATGGGCATGGTCTTCCAGGCCTATTCCCTGTTCCCGCACATGACGGTCCGCCAGAACGTGGCCTTCGGGCTGCGGCTGCGGAAGGTCAGCAAGGAGGCCCGGGACCGGCGTGCCCTGGAGATGCTGGAGCTGGTCGGCCTGTCCGAGCAGGCCGACCGCTACGCGAGCCAGATCTCCGGCGGCCAGCAGCAGCGCGTCGCGCTGGCCCGCGCCCTGGCCATCGAGCCCAAGGTGCTGCTGCTCGACGAGCCGCTGTCCGCGCTGGACGCCAAGGTCCGGGCGCAGCTACGCGACCAGATCCGGCGGATCCAGCTCGAGCTGGGGATCACCACCCTGTTCGTCACGCACGACCAGGAGGAGGCGCTGGCCATCGCCGACCGCGTCGGCGTGATGCGCGAGGGGCGCATCGAGCAGCTGGCGCCGCCCACCGAGGTCTACTCCCGCCCGGCGACGTCGTTCGTGGCGGAATTCGTCGGCCTCACCAACCGGCTGCCGGGCGAGGTCAGGAACGGGCGGGTCACCGTCGAGGGCTGCGAGCTTCCGCTCGTCGACCCCGGTGTCCCCGACGGCCCGGCGGTGGCGCTCGTGCGGCCGGAGGCCGTGACGCTCGCCTCCAGTGCGGGGCAGGAGTCCGGCGCGCTGGTCGGCACCGTGATCGCCATCACCTTCCTGGGCGCGACGAGCCGCGTCACCGTGGATCTCGGCAGCACCACCGTCATGGCCCAGCTGCCGACGGCGGACGCGTCCGCGCTGGCGGCGGGCAGCCAGGTCACGCTCACTATCCGCCCGGACCCCGTTCTCGTATCGGTGGACAAGGTCGCCGCGAGCGAGGCGTGAGCGCCGACCACCCGCACCCGCCGCACCCGCACCTGACCACGGACCGCAGGTTCGGGCCGGGTCCCGTGCTGCGCCACGGCCTGGTCGCGCCGTACCGCGCCGTGCAGATCGGGCCCGGCGAGCCCCACCTGGTCCGCGATGACCTGGGCGGGGCCAGCGCGGAGCCGCGCGGCGAGGCGGCGCGTCCGCTGCTGGCCCTGGTGCACGTCACCGATCTCCAGCTGGCCGACGTCCAGTCGCCGGCCAGGTTCGAGTTCCTCAACCGTGAGTACGCCGACCCGAGGTATGCCGCGCTGGTGCCGACGCAGCGCCCGCAGGAGGCACTGACCGCGCACGCAGTCGACGCCATGCTGCGCACCGTGAACGCGGCGTACGGGCCGGCCACGGGCATGCCGGTCCAGCTGGCCGTGACCACCGGTGACGCGATCGACAACGCGCAGTGGAACGAGGTACTGAACTTTCTCGCGCTCTTCGACGGCGGCCCGGTCCGGCAGAATTCCGGTGGCGCCCGGTACGAGGGCGTCCAGGCGATGGACTGGCCCGATGACATCTTCTGGAAGCCGGACGGCGACGGCCCGGCGGGGCCGGACGTATTCCGCAGCTCCTACGGCTTCCCGCATCATCCTGGCCTGCTGGAGCGCGCGCTGAGCGAGTTCTCCGCCGCGGGCCTGCGGGTCCCCTGGCTGTCGTGCTTCGGTAACCACGAGGCGCTGATCCAGGGCCTCGGCGTACCGACCCCGGAGCTAGCCGAGGCGCTCGTTGGCGGGAGCAAGCCGCTGCGGCTGCCGGACCACTTCGATGCCAACAAGGCGCTGCAGCAGTTCACCGAACGACCCGAGGCCTTCATGTCGGGGCCGTCCCGGCTCATCACCGCGGACCCGGCCCGGCGGCCGGTCACCCGGCAGGAGTTCGTCGAGGCTCATTTCCGGTCCGGCGCGCGCCCGGCCGGGCACGGGTTCACCGAGCGGAACCGGCTGGACGGCACGGCGTACTACGTGCACGACACCCCGGCGGTCCGGCTCATCGCGCTGGACACGAACTGCCTGCTCGGCGGGGCCGCCGGATGCCTGGACCGGGACCAGGCGCGGTGGCTGGAGGCCCGGCTCGCCGAGGTGCACTCGGTCTACTCAGGCCCCGATGGCAGCCAGATCCGTACCGGGCACGACGACCGTCTCGTCGTCATCTTCTCCCACCACGGCATCGACACCCTCACCAGCACGAGCGTCGGCCACGCCGGGCCGGACGGCCAGCCGCTGATGGGCGCGGCCGAGCTGCTGGCCCTGCTGCGCCGCTTCCCCAACCTGGTGCTCTGGCTGAACGGGCACACCCACATCAACGCGGTACAGGCCCGGCGGGTCAGCGGTCCGGCGGCGGGCGGGTTCTGGGAGGTCACGACGTGCGCCATCGTCGACTGGCCGTGTCAGACACGGCTGGTCGAGCTCGTCGACTCCGGCGGCTACCTGTCAGTGGTCTGCACCATGCTCGACCACGACACCCCGGCGGCCGTGGCAGAACCGCGGACCAGCGCCGAGCTGGCTTCCCTGCACCGCGAGCTGGCCGCCAACGTGCCCTTCGCGGGGCATGGATCGCACACCGCGGGAACCGCGGCCGACCGGAACGTCGAGCTGCGGATTCCGGCCCCGTTCCCGCTGGCGCGGCTGACGGCCGACTAGCGGACTTAGCGGGGCCTGGCGCTGCGTCCGGCCCCGTTGGGTGTTCGGCCCCGGTGGTTGGGCGGGTCGGTCAGGGCCGCCAGCTGGCCGACGTCAGAGCCGCAACGTCCGGGACGCTGCCGTCGATGCGCACGCGCGCTGCTGACGTCCGGCCGAAGGCCCACATGGTCAGCTCGGCGGGCGTTCCGGTCACCGTCACCATGGGCGCGCGGGCCTTGGCCGTGATCCGGATGGGGGCCGCGCCATGACCGTCCGGGCGGGGATCGCCGTCCCTGGCGAACTCCACGCCGACCGGCGCCTTGCGCAGCATCAGCCGTGCCATCTTGAGCTGCCGCCACAGCAGGTCGGACAGCCCGTCATCGAGAACCCGCGGCTCCCAGCCCGGCTGCGCCCGGCGGACGTCCTCGTGATGGATGAAGTACTCGGCCGTATTGGCCCGGGCGTCCACGCCCGGAATGGCGAACAGCGAAGTCCGGGGCGGCCCCGTCCTGATCTGCCCGACCAGGCGCGGGAACGGCGTCCGCTCGGTGAGACGCCGCTGCAGCCTGCGGGTGTGCCCGGCCAGCGGGCCGCCCATTACGCCGAGGGCGGCGTCGGGGCGTCGTTCTCGCAGCACCAGGTGCGCGGCCAGGTCGGCGGTCCGCCAGCCCGCGCAGAGAGTCGGCGCACTCGGGCCGAGCTCATCCAGCAACGCACATACGGCTAGACGCTCATCACGGGCATAGGTCACCTGGACGATGTTAGGTCACCCGCTGCCCGGTCACCCCCTCGCGCCCGCTACGATCGCGCCGCCGAGCC
>Ga0208220_1001426_pt1 | contig 10048 bp, 12 predicted proteins | sample NGESurdeep092012_9_FD_184484 | JGI IMG/M metagenome (GOLD analysis project Ga0208220, IMG submission 184484) | Arctic peat soil microbial communities from Barrow, Alaska - NGEE Surface sample F53-1 deep-092012 (SPAdes) | ecosystem: Environmental > Terrestrial > Soil > Wetlands > Peat ... | reverse complement strand
CCACACGCTGGCGCCAGTGGTCGAAGGCGGCGAGCTGGCCGATCACGGCCAGGATGGCGTCGGGCTGGCCGAGGTCGTCGGCGGGCACATCCGGCAGGTGCTCGACCTCGCGGACCACGTCATAGCCCAGGTAGCCCACCAACCCGCCGTGCAGCGGCGGCAGGTCGGGCAGGTCGGGTGAGTCGACGGCGTCGAGGATCGCCTCGAGGGCGGCGAGCACGCCGTGATGGCCCGTCACCCCCCCGCCGGTCAGGTCGTCGAGGTCGAGGGCACCCCGGGTGGAGACCTCGTGCCCCTGGGCCACCAGGGTGGCCAGTGGGTTGCGCCCGATGAACGAGTAGCGGCCCCACCGCTCGCCGCCCTCCACCGATTCCAGGAGGAAGCCGCTCGTCGTACCGGTCCCCACGATCTGGAGGAAGGCCGCCACCGGGGTGACCGTATCGGCCACGAGCTCGCGCCACACCGGGACGATCCGGTGGGCGCGGGCGAACCGGCGGAAGCCCTCGACACCCGGACCGGTGACACCGGTCACGACTCGTCCGCCCCCTCGGTGGCGTCCTCACCGAAGGCCCGGAAGAAGCAGGTCCGGTGCCCGGTGTGGCAGGCGCCGGCCCCCTCCTGGTCGACGGTCACGAGCAGGGTGTCGCCGTCGCAGTCGTAGCGGACACTGCGGACGTACTGGCGGTCGCCCGACGTCTCGCCCTTGCACCAGAACTCCTGGCGGCTGCGGCTCCAGAACCAGGTCCGCCCGGACTCGAGCGTCCGGGCCAGCGACTCGGCGTTCATCCAGGCGAACATGAGGACGGCCCCGTCCGAGGCGTCCTGGACGATGGCCCCGACCAGTCCGTCGGCGTTGTACGTGATGGCCTCGAGCTCGTCCGCGGTGTGGGGTACGGGCGTGGCGACGACGGCGGGAGGGATGGCGGGGGTGGTCACGTGGGCTCCCAGGTGGCTCGGGTTCGTTCGGGGTGCGGGTCGGCGTGCAGGCGGTTCAGAGGTAGAGGCCGGTCCCACCATCGAACCGGGTGGCGGCCACGGCGTGGATGTCCCGCTCGCGCAGGATGACGTACTCCTCACCCTGGACCTCGACCTCGAAGCGGTCCTCGGGGTTGAACAGTACGGTGTCACCCACCTTGACCGACCGGACGTGGGGACCCACGGCGATGGTCGTGGCCCAGGTCAGGCGACGGGAGACCTGGGCGGTAGCCGGGATCAGGATGCCGGCGCGGGACCGCCGCTCGCCGTCGGCCGGCCCGACCCGGACCAGCACCCGGTCGGCGAGCACGTTGATGGCCAGCGGGGCATCTTCGCTGCCCGTACCGTTCGTCGGGGCCTCAGAGGTAGTGGTCGCCACGCTCGCAGGCTACCGCAGCCCTGCACGGGGCCGAACCCGTGAGGGCCCTGGTCAGGCCGGTCGCACGGCCACGCCGGCGGCGGCCAGGTGGGCCTTGGCCTCGGCGATGGTGAACTCCCCGAGATGGAAGATGGAGGCGGCCAGGACGGCGTCCGCCGCTCCCTCGACGGCTCCCTCGACAAGATGGTCGAGCTCCCCCACCCCGCCCGACGCCACCACAGGGACCGGGCAACGGGTGGCGATGCGCCGGGTCAGCTCGAGGTCGAACCCGTCGCGGGTGCCGTCCCGGTCCATCGACGTGACCAGCAGCTCACCGGCCCCGAGGTCGCTGCTGCGCTCGGCCCAGGAGACGGCGTCGAGGTCGGTGGCCGTCCGCCCGCCGTGGGTGTAGACCTCCCAGGCCAGGTCGGCGGTGCCCGGGCGGCGGCGGGCATCGATGGCAACCACCACACATTGACTGCCGAACTCGTCGGCCAGCTCGGTGACCAGCGCGGGACGGTCGACGGCGGCCGAGTTGACCCCGACCTTGTCGGCCCCGGCCCGCAGGAGGCGCCGGGCGTCGTCCACCGTCCGGACCCCGCCCCCCACGGTGAAGGGGATGAAGACCTGCTCGGCCGTGCGCGCCACCACGTCCACCATGGTCCCGCGGTGGTCGGACGAGGCGGTGATGTCGAGGAAGACGAGCTCATCGGCGCCCTGGGCGTCATAGCGGGCCGCCAGCTCGACCGGATCGCCGGCGTCGAACAGGTCGGTGAAGCGGATGCCCTTGACCACCCGGCCGTCGTCGACGTCGAGGCAGGGGATCACCCGGACCGTGCGCACGCCGCCACCCCCTCCTCCACCGTCATCTTCCCGTCCACCAACGCCTTGCCGGTGATGGCGCCGAGGAGGCGCCGGCGCGAGCCGTCAGCGGCGGTGGCCTCCATGGCGGCCAGGGCGTCGATGTCCCCGACCGACCCCACGCCTCCCGATGCGATGACCGGCACCTCGGTCGACGCCAGGATCGCGGCCAGGCCGTCGAGGTCCGGGCCGGACAGCATCCCGTCGCGGTCGATGGACGTGGCCACCACCGCGGCCAGGCCGGCGCCGCCCACCTCGTCGAGGACTTCACCCACCGTGCGCCCCGTCCCCTCCTCCCAGCCCCGTATCGCCACTTCGGCCCGCCCGTCCGGGCCACGCCGGTAGTCGAGGCCGAGCGCCACCCGGCCGGGGTGGGCGACGGTCGAGCGGTGGACCAGGCCGGGGTCCTCGAGGGCCGCCGTCCCGAGGATCACCCGGGCCACGCCGCCGTCGAGCAGTTCGGCGACGTCGTCCTCGGTGCGGACCCCGCCGCCCGTCTGCACCGGCACGTCGACCGCCGCCGCGATGGCCAAGACCAGAGCGCGATTGACCGGATGACCCGAGCGGGCCGCGTCGAGGTCGACCACGTGGAGCCACGGTGCCCCCCCGTTGGCGAATTGCCGTGCCAGTTCGACCGGATCGCCGTACTCACTCTGCCGGTCGAAGTCCCCCTGGGTGAGGCGGACCGCACCGCCCCCCCGGATGTCGATGGCCGGGTAGAGGTCCATCAGGCGGCGCGGTCGACGGCGGCCACGAAGTTGGCGAGGATCCCGAGGCCGACCGCCCCGGACTTCTCCGGGTGGAATTGGGTGCCCCACACCGGTCCGCGCTCAGCCGTGGCCACCACCGGGCCGCCGTAGTCGCACGTCGAGGTGGTGTCCACGGTCTGCTCGGGCGCATACGAGTGGACGAAGTAGACCCACGCTGGGTCGGGCACCCCGGCCAGCAGGTCGGAACCGGCGATGTCGAGGGTGTTCCACTGCATCTGCGGGTGTTTGACCCCGGTCGGCAGGCGGCGCACGACCCCGGGCAGCACGCCGAGGCCCTCGGCGGACGGGTTCTCCTCCGATCCCTCGTAGAGGAGCTGGAACCCGATGCAGATCCCGAGGAACGGGATCCCCCGGGCCACGGCGTCGGTGGCCACGTCGTCGAGGCCGGTGGCCCGCAGGGCCTCCGCGCACCGGCCGAAGGCGCCCACGCCGGGCAGGACGATCCCGTCGGCGCCGGCGGCCGCGGTGGGATCGTCGATCAGCCGGGCATCGGCGCCCACCCGCTGGAGCGCCTTCTCGGCCGAGCGCAGGTTGCCGATGCCGTAGTCGAGGACGGCGATCACGGGGCGGCGGGCGGCTTCACAGCGTGCCCTTGGTCGAGGGGATGCCCCCGCCCTCGACGCGCACCGCGTCCCGCAAGCACCGGGCCACCGCCTTGAACGAGGCCTCGAGGATGTGGTGGGTGTTCTTCCCCGTCACCAGCCGGATGTGGAGGGTGAGCGCCGCGGCAGTGGCGAAGGCGCGCCAGAACTCCTCAGCCAGCTGGGGGTCGAAGGGCGGAGTACCGAGCCCGGCGGTGTCCGGGGCGAATTCGATGGTGTAAGCCAGGAACGGCCGACCGGACAGGTCGAGGGCCACATCGACGAGGGCTTCGTCGAGGGGCAGGGAGATCGAGGCGAAGCGCTTCACGCCGGCCTTGTCGCCGAGCGCCTCGGCCAGCACGTCGCCGAGGGCGATCCCGACGTCCTCGACCGTGTGGTGGGCGTCGACGTCGAGGTCGCCGACGGCGGCCACCCGGATGTCGATACCGCTGTGCTTGCCGAGCTGGCTGACCATGTGGTCGAAGAACGGGAGCCCGGTGGCGATGTCGGTGTCCCCGGTGCCGTCGAGATCGATCTCCACCTCGATCGAGGTCTCCTTGGTGGCCCGCGACACCTGGGCGGCGCGCCGATGGGGCCGGCCTCGCCGGTCGTCGGGACGGGGTGCAGGAGTGGGAGCGCTCATCGCAGGCTTTCGGTCAGGGCGGCCAGGAACCGGTCGTTCTCCTCGGGGAGCCCCACGGTCACCCGCAGGCACCCGGTGAGGCCCGGCCACGTCGAACAGTCTCGCACGAGCACCGACGCGGCCAGGAGATCGGTCCACACCTGCGTCGCCGGCTTGGCCAGTGGTCGGAAGAGCAGGAAATTGGCGTCCGACGGCCACGTCTCGACCGCCAGGTCGGCGAAGGCGGCGGCGATGCGCCAGCGCTCCTCGGTGATGGCCGCCACCCGGTGCTCCATCTCGTCGACGAAGTCGAGGGCCAACCGCCCGGCCGCCTGCTTGGCCGCATCGAGGTGGTACGGCAGGGCGACGAGTTCGCAAGCCGCCACCACGTCGGGGTCGGCGACCAGGTACCCGAGCCGTGCGCCGGCCATCGACCACGTCTTGGAGAAGGTCCGGACGACCACCACGTGCCGGGTCCCGGCCGGATCGCCGCGCCGCAAGGCCAAGGCCGACGACGGAGCGAACTGCCCGTAGGCCTCGTCGACGACGAGCAGCCCGGGCACGAGCCCGGCCACCCGCTCGACCTCGGCCGGGGTGTCGGCCCGTCCGGACGGGTTGTTGGGCGAGCACAAGAACGTGACCGCCGGATCGGAGCCGGCCACCACGGCGGCGACCACGTCGAGGTCGAGGGCGAAGTCGTCACGGCGTGCCCCGGCCACCACCGTCGTGCCGGTGATCCGGGCGATGTGCCGGTGGAGCGTGTATGTGGGTTCGAAGAGCGCAGCCGTCCGTCCCGGCCCCCCGTACGCGAGGAGCAGGCATTGCAGCACCTCGTTCGAGCCGTTGGCGCAGAACACCTCGTCGATACCCACCCCGTGGCTGTCGGCCAAGGCCCGTCGCAGACCGGTCGCCTCGCGTTCCGGGTAGCGGTTGAACTCGATGCCTCGGACGGCCTCCGCCAGGGCGTCCAGCCAGCCGTCGGGAGGCGGCAGGGGCGACTCGTTGGTGTTGAGGCGGACGTCGACGTCGACCTGGGCCGAGTGGTAGCCGACCAGGGCCTCGAGGTCGGCCCGCACTCCCGGAAGGCCGCGGGCCGATCCCTCGCCTAGGTCGGCCATCGGAGCCGAACTGACTGGGCGTGGGCCGGGAGGCCCTCCGTCTCGGCCAAGGTCACGACAAAGGGGCCGAGGGTGCGGACCGCCTCGTCGTCCATGCTGACGGCGTGGATGTGCTTGCGGAAGTCGTCGACCCGCAGGGCGCTGGCGAACCGGGCCGTCCGGTTGGTCGGGAGGACGTGGTTGGGGCCAGCCAGGTAGTCGCCCACGCTGGCCGGGGCGTTCACCCCGAGGAACACGGCCCCGGCCGACTCGATGTTGGCCAGCAGCGAACCGGCGTTCTTGGTCAGGATCTCGAGGTGCTCCGGGGCGACCACGTTGGCCACCGCGCATGCCTGGCGTGGGTTGTCCACCAGCACGGCGTAGCCGCCGGCGCCCAGCGTCGCCTCGAGGTCGACCCGGCGGGGCGACCCCGCCACGATCCGGTCGACCGCCAGATCGACCCGGTCGGCGACCTCCTCCGACCAGGTGATGAGCCAGGCCAGACCGTCGGGCCCATGTTCGGCTTGGACCACCAGGTCGATGGCCGCGAACTCGGGCGGTGTGTCGGGCCCGGCGATCACCACCACTTCGGACGGGCCGGCGAATGCCGACGCCACGCCCACCACGCCCGATACCTGGCGTTTGGCCTCGGCCACGTAGCGGTTGCCCGGTCCGACGATCACGTCGACGGCGCCGATGGTGTCGGTGCCGTAGGCCATGGCGGCGATGGCCTGGGCCCCGCCCACCGAGTAGACCTCGGACACCCCGGCCACGGCGGCCGCGGCCAAGGTGGCGTCGTCGATCCGACCGTCCGGACCCGGTGGCACGCAGAGCACGATCTCTGCGACCCCGGCCACCTGGGCGGGGACGGCGCACATCAGGACGGTCGACGGATACCGTGCCCTTCCCCCGGGCGCGTAGCAACCGGCCCGGGCCACCGGGCGGACGAGGTGGCGGACGGTGATGCCGCCGTTGGTGAAGTCGTCCGGCGCCTCGCCCGCCTCGTGCGCGTGGTACGCCAGGATCCGGTCGTGGGCGACGTCGAGGGCCTCCTGCAATTCGGGCGGGATGCGCCCGAGCGCGGCCGAGATCTCCGAGGCCGGGACCCGCAACTCGTCGAGCTCGACGTGGTCGAAGGAGGCCGTCAGGCGACGAAGCGCTTCGTCGCCGTTCGCCCGCACATCGGCCAGGATGGCCGCCACCGCATCGGAGGAGCGGTCCTGCTCGTCGACCGGACGCGGCAGCCGGGCGACAAGCTCGCGCCGGTCGCCGGCAAAGCCGCGGAGGTCGAGTCGACGGAGGCCCATGGCCTGCCGATGCTATCGGACACTTCATCACGCACTTCTGCGTGTCGGCCGTCGACGACACGGTGCCGGTGGGCCGTGCGCGGGCCCCGCCCGATGGTCCATCACCGGTTCCCGCCGTCGGTGACGGGATGCCATGATCGGACGATGGCCGCCACCTCCGCTGAACTGTCCTCGCTCGCCACCGCGCTCGACGAGCTGACCCGTCGGGTGACGGTGCACGCCGAGTCGGCGGACAACGTCAAGGACGAGGAGACGGCACGCGAACTGTTCGCCATCGAGCGCTCGCTGGCCAACGCCAACCGCCGGCTCTCCCGGCTGGCCCTGCACCTGGCCCGGCGCTGAACGGCGATGCAGTCCGGTGTCCGGACGCGGCGAAGGCACCCCGTAGGGTGCCTTCGCGCGAGCAGGTCGGGCGGCGGATCCCGATCCCTACTCTGTGGGACCAGTTGGCGGGAACTGGTCCGCCATCCATCACAGCACAAAACCATGCCGCATGCCAGTCGCCACGACGGGAAATCACAGTTGCCGCCGTCGGGGTGACCTTTTCGTGGTCCGAAGCTGATTGAGCAGCGAATTCACTCGTGAAATCGGTCTATCACAACAGAGGTCGTTTTGGCGTGTCAACACGTGTTCCGGGTGGCCCTACCTCACCCTGAGCCACCGAAATCCGACGGACGGTGGTCATCGGCCCTCATCCGGCCCGGGGTGTGGCCGGGAGTCGGGGATGCGCCCTTCCGCCCGGGCCGGGAGTGGGATTCGCCGACGGGCAGAAGTCGGCCAACACGCATTCGGCGCACCGGGGTGCACGAGCCCGGCACGTGGTCCGTCCGTGCAGGATCAACCGCAAGCTGAACGTCCCGCGCCGGGCGGCCGGCACCATGGTGTTCAGCACGTGCTCGACCTTTACGGGATCGGTCTCGTCGGTCAGCCCGAGCCGTTGGGACAGCCGCTGCACGTGGGTGTCCACGGGCAGGCCGGGCAGGCCGAAGGCCACACTGCGGAGCACGTTGGCCGTCTTGCGCCCCACACCCGGCAACGTCACCAGGTCCTCCATCCTGTTGGGCACGACCCCGTCGAACCGTTCGACCACTTGGGTGGCCATGCCGATCAGGCTGCGGGTCTTGGCCCGGAAGAAGCCGGTGGGACGGATCAGCGCCTCGACCTCCTCGACGGACGCGTCGGCGAGGGAGGCGGCGTCGGGGTAGCGCGTGAAGAGGGCCGGCGTCGTGAGGTTGACCCGCTGATCGGTGCACTGGGCCGAGAGGATGGTGGCGACCAGCAGCTGGAAGGGGTCGGCGTGGTCGAGCGCGCACAGCTCGGCCGCCGTGCCCGGGAAGAGCCCGCCGAGGCGCCGGTCGACCTCCCGCGCCCGGCCGGCGGGGGTGCGGGGTCGGACCATGGGCGGAGGTTACCGGTAGGTTCTGCCCGATGGATGCGCTCGAACTCGAGGTCATGGACTCGTTCGACGCACCGGTGCGGCTCGCCGTGCGCGACCTGCTGTCCCGCCACGAGGCGGCTTTCGGCTGGGCCGGCCTGAGCGAGGAGCGCCAGCGGGTGCTCGAGCGGACGGCACCCCATCCTGGTTCGGACCGCCTCGTGGCCGTGGCCGCCCACGGCCGTGGGTCGACCGATCTGGTCGGGTGGGCCCAGGTCGACGGCTACGGCGACGGTCGGACGGCGGCGCTGGAACTGGTCACCGTTCCCGGTCCCGAGATGGCCGATGCGTCCACCGAACTGGTCGACGCGCTGGCCGGCGCCGCCCTCGCCGCGTTCGCCGCCCGGGGCGACGGTCCCTTACGTTGGTGGGTCGGCCACGCCACCGACGCCGACGACGCCCGCGCCGCACGCCTCGGCTTCGTCGGCGACCGCGACCTCCTCCAACTGCGTTGCCCGCTTCCCCTGCCCGCCCGCCACGGCGGGCGCCCGACACCACCGGTCGCCACGCGGGCGTTCCGGGTGGGTGAGGACGAGGAGGCCTGGCTCGTCCAGAACAACCGGGCCTTCGCCGGGCACCCCGAGCAGGGCGGCTGGGATCTCGACACCCTCCTCGAACGACAGGCGGAACCGTGGTTCGATCCCGACGGGTTCCGGGTGCTCGAGGTGGACGGCCGGATCGCCGGATCGTGCTGGACCAAGGTCCACCGGTCGGCCCGACCGCCCCTGGGCGAGATCTACGTGATCGGCGTCGACCCCGACTTCCACGGACGCGGGTGGGGTCGGGCTCTGACCGAGGACGGGTTCGCCTGGCTCGCCGCTCGCGGAATTGCCGCAGGGATGCTGTACGTCGACGCCGCCAACACGGCCGCGGTCGCCCTGTACCGCTCGATGGGTATGACCACCCACCACGTCGACCGCGCCTACGTCACGGGTTCGGTCCCGCCCATCGGCTGACGGACACGGCCTGAGCCGCGTCCTAGCCGGAGCCGACGAGGTGCCCGATGGTGTAGGTGACGCCGGCCGCCGCACCGGAGATGAGCAGTTGGCGGCCGGCCGACCACATCCAGGACCGACCGGTGAAGAACGAGAGGGCGGCACCGACGACGAGTGAGCCCACCGCACTGAGTCCCACCGACCACAACGTGGCGGTGGTGCCGCTGGAGAACAGCCACGGCAGCAGCGGGATGCAGGCGCCGATGGCGAACATCACGAAGGACGACAGGGCCGCTTCCAACGGCTTTCCGGTGGCACCAGGGGTGAAGCCGAGCTCCTCGCGGGCGTGGGTCTCGAGGGCCAGCTCCGGGTCCCGCATCATCTTGACCGACAGCTCGTCGGCCATGTCGGGCTCGACGCCACGGCTGCGGTACAACGCGGCAAGCTCGCGGCGTTCGTCTTCGGGGTCGGACTGGATCGCCCGTCGCTCGACGTCGAGTTCGCGTTCCATCAACTCGGACTGGGCCCGCATCGAGACGTACTCCCCGGTGGCCATCGAGAACGCCCCGCCGATCAGGCCGGCGATACCGGCCAGGCGCACGGCGCCCGCCGTGGAGTGGGCGCCGGCCATGCCGAGGATCAGCGAGACGTTGGACACCAGCCCGTCGCTGATGCCGAACACGGCGGCGCGGGCGCCGCCGCCGCTGACGTTGCGGTGCTGGTGTTCGGCGGGCACGGTGACGATCGTACCGACCCCGAGCGGATGAGGAGGCACTGGGCGCCGGCCATAGGCGGACCTCACTCCGACCTCGTTCGACCCGGTCTCCCGGGTGGTCGACCACCTCCCACTCACCTACAGTCTGGCCATGGCTACCAGCGTGCACGGCATCGGATCGTTCAAAGAATTGGTCGGAACCCACCTCGGCTACAGCGAGTGGCATCTGATCGACCAGGCACAGGTCAACCTCTTCGCCGATGCCACGGGCGACCACCAGTGGATTCACGTCGACCCCGAGGCGGCCAAGAAGGGCCCCTTCGGCGGGCCCATCGCCCACGGCTACCTGACCCTGGCCCTGGCCCCGGTACTGCTCGGCGAGGTCCTCCTGG
>Ga0208220_1001425_pt1 | contig 10055 bp, 9 predicted proteins | sample NGESurdeep092012_9_FD_184484 | JGI IMG/M metagenome (GOLD analysis project Ga0208220, IMG submission 184484) | Arctic peat soil microbial communities from Barrow, Alaska - NGEE Surface sample F53-1 deep-092012 (SPAdes) | ecosystem: Environmental > Terrestrial > Soil > Wetlands > Peat ... | reverse complement strand
CGGCAAGTGGAAACGGTGGTATGCCAAGGCGATCCCGCACGCCGAAACAGCTCTATGAGATCTACCTGAAAGAACGGGCGGAAGAGGAGACAGCGCGATGAGCAGCTACACCAAATGGGACCGCGCCGCCTACATCGAGCGCGCCGGCGGCGAGGAGGACGCCGAGCGGCGCCGCAAGGCCCTGATGGCCCGCCAAAGCGGCCAGCGGCTCGCCGAAGAACGCAAGCGGCACGGCCTCACCCAGGCCCAGGTCGCCCAGACCATGGGCGTCACCCCCGGCCGGGTGTCCCAGATCGAACGCGGCGAACTGGCCACCATCGACGCCGTCGCCCGCTACATCGAAGCGCTCGGCGGACGGCTGGACCTCATCGCCAGCTTCGGCGACCACACCCTGACAGTCACCACGACAGAAGCAGCGTAACTCCCTACCGGACTCGGGCCAGGCTTGCGTCCCGCCGGTCGATTTCCGCTGTTGCAGGAATGACTCCCTATCCTCCAGGGATCAGAGCCTCCAAGATCCCCGGGGCGGTCCACCCGCTGACAGCCCGCACCAACCGGGTAATTGGCGGCCGGGCGCCGTCGGACTGCTTGGAGCGGCTTGCCAACAGTGCCGAGGTCGACAGGGACACGATCAGTAAGCACGTCTCCACCCACCTGGCCGACGCGGGCGTGATGGCCCAGGATGATTTCGAGGCGTTCTTCGCCGCCTGGGCGCGAGCGCTCCTTGACCAGATCGCCTCAGCCACCGGCAAGGCCATCGACGATCTGGACCTGACGAACGCGGCTGACACCGAGGGGCCGGAAGCGGCCGACGACACCGACTACCTCTGATATTGCCCTGTTAGGCACGCCGGTCCCGCCCTCCTTATTTAGGGTTGTATGGTAACCCTAAATAAGGAGGCGCGATGTCAAGTGTTATCCGGTGCCACTGGCCAGGCAACTCCGACGCGCCTTCGCGACGCGGACGAGAACCGTGCGAGTACGAGGCATATAGCCCTGATCCCCTCGCGGACAGGAAGGTAACGCTTGACGGCGATGTGGCGGCAGACGTCACCGACGCCGAAGCCGCGATCAACAGGCTGAACACGGAGGCGTCAGCGCTAGCGGACACCGAGGCACTGGCCCGCCTCTTGCTGCGCGCCGAATCTGTTGCCTCATCCCGCATCGAAGGCCTGGAGATCGGCGCCAGGAAACTGCTTCGCGCAGAGCTAGCACAGGAGCTCGGCGAGCGGACTCTTGACGTCACCGCTGAAGAAGTTCTCGGCAACATCGAAGCCATGAACGGCGCGGTCAGCGAGATCGGCCCAGGCGATCAGATCACGGTGGATACGATGCTCAGGTTCCACCGTCGCCTGATGGTCAGCTCCCGAGACCGAGGACATGCCGGGAAGCTGCGGCAGAAGCAGAACTGGATCGGCGGCAGCGCCTACAACCCCTGCACGGCAGCGTTCGTGCCGCCGCCACCGGAACTTGTGCAGGACCTGCTCACAGATCTGTGCTCCTTCTGCAACGGCGATTCGCTGCCTGCCGTGGCACAAGCTGCTCTCGCCCATGCCCAGTTCGAGACGATTCACCCGTTCGCCGACGGCAACGGGCGGACCGGCCGCGGGCTGATCCACCTCGTGCTCCGCCGACGCGGGCTGGCAACGCGCGTACTGCCTCCCATCTCCCTGGTCCTGGCGACCTGGGCCAGTGATTACGTGGACGGTCTGGCCGCCACGCGCTATCAGGGTCCGGCAACGGGGAAGGAAGCACACGAGGGCCTCAACCTGTGGATTGGCAGATTCGCTGGTGCGTGCACACGCGCAGTCGACGACGCGGCATCTTTCGAGCAACGCGTCCAGCAAATCCAGGACAGGTGGCGAGCGCAACTGGGACGTGTCCGCAGCGGATCGGCCACGGACCTGCTCCTCCGTTCGCTGCCGGGAGCACCCGTGCTTACCGTCAACGGCGCCGCAGAGCTGATAAACCGTAGCTTCCCGCAGACCAACGAAGCCATAGCGCGGCTCACCGAGGCAGGCGCGCTGTCCCAGGTGACTGTGGGCAAGCGGAATCGCGCCTTCGAGGCCAAGGAAATCATCAACGCGTTCACCGATCTGGAACGGCAGCTCGCCAGCCCTGGAGGTGATACCCGCAGTTCGGAGCCGTGCAGGGCGGTACCACCCCGGCGCCCGCACAACTTATCAAGCCTTAAGCGCTAACCCTTAACAAGGATCTTGCTTGTTAAGGGTTAGCTTCCCTCGTCGGCCTCAGAAAGAGAGGCATGTCGCCGGAGGCACCCGCGGAGCGCTCCTCCGGAACGTCCTGGCGTGTAGTCCGGCTTCCTGCCCGGCGGCATACCGGGTGCGGTTGAGCCCCCAGAAGGCGGCCGAGGATCTCCGTCGCGCCAGTGGGCCGACGGCGCAACGGGCGCCCTGACGAGTCTCCCCTGCGGGCTGACCAGCTCAGGCAACCGCACACATATGCACGGTGCGGAGCGCCAGTCAGGCAGGCTCGGGTGTTCAGTGACCGCGGCGAACGCCGACTGTACTGGCTGTGCGTGGCGGAAACGGACGGTGAGAGATGCGGTTGGCGGCAGCCTTTCCCTGACCAGCAGGGAACGCGGAATCACCTCGCCGCACCCGGAATGACCGGGCTCCGTAGCCAGCTCAGTCCGCCGCCGGCGCGAACGCCGCGTCCAGCTTGGCAATGAACGATGTCTTGCGGCGTTGCCGTTGCCGCAGTTCGTCCAGGTAGGTGATGAAGCCCTCCTCGTGGCCGGCGCGCTGGTAGTCGTCCCGGAGCCGCCTGAGGGCCTTGATCGTCTTGGGGTAGCGGTACTTGTCGCTCGTCCGCTCGATACCCATCTCGATCAGGTCCCGCAACGGGCCGATCACGTCGGCGGGATGGCCGGGTTCCCGCAGCCCGATCAGCTCCAGCCACTGCTCTTCCGGCACCTGTCCCGGTGCGGCGACCGCGGTCGTCCATGCCTCGTCGGGCAAGTCCTCGCCGATGAGCACGCTGACCAGCTCCCGCACGTAGAGCTCCTTAACCTGCGCCCGGTCGCGCAGGTATTCCAGCGCCCATTCCCGGAGCCCAGGCCACTGGCCGGCACGTTCGGCGGTATCCCGCAGCCTGGAGTAGTCCTGGTGCAGCGTGCGCCGCTCGAACTCCGCACGGTGGACGCAGACGGCCTCTTCGCCACGCCCGCTCGCCAGCAGCAGCCCGGCGAGCTGCTCACGAAGCCCGTCAGCCCAGTAACCCGCAGGATCCTCGGCCAGGCCACGGCGCGCCCATCGCTCCGCGTCGGCGCCCCGCCCCGCGTCCCGGAGCACCGTGACGATCTCGCCGTACTGCCGGGCGCCATGCAGGTTCTCGGCCAGCACCGCGACGTGGGCATCGACGTCACCCGAAAGCGCGGCCAGCTGCTGCCGCAGGAACTTGATGCCGATCGCCGCCCACGAGTCAGGATCGGCGGCGGTGCGGCGTTCCGTCACCAGCCTGGCGACCTCGTCCAGCCCGGTCTGCCCGAGCGCGTCAGCGAAGTCAGCGAGCTCGATGTCCGGCCAGCCCGGCCCGTCGAGCCGCGACGTCACCAGCCAGGCCGCGAGTTGCTTGGGGTCCGGAGGAGCAGCGCGGCAGGCGCGTGCATACAGGGCGGTCAGCATCCGCAGGTCACCGCCGATGATGCCCGAGGAATCATCCATGTGCAGCATCGCGGCGGTGACCCGTTCCACCGCACGCCGCGCCAGCGGCACGGCGTGCGCGGCACCGCCGGACTCGATCATGTCCGCGATCGCGCCCGCGACCTCCCGCGCACGCCCGGAATACTCGCCCCGGCCACGGTACGGATGCTGCCGCCGGTCCCGCCGCAACCCGTCGATCAACCGCTTCACTTCGGCCACCCGCGCATCAGCCACGTACCCATCCAACCGCAGATGAAAATGGCCCTGGCTCTGAACGGGCCGTGGCGCCTCCCCTGCCCTGACCGGAAAATCATCCACCTTAGCCGGGCAGGCGGCAGCGAACCCTGGCCGTGATTACCGGCAAGGGCGTGGGCGGGGCTGTATGGGTCAGGCTGCCTGGGTGAGGGTGACGGTGAAGCCGAGTGCCTCGAGTTGCCGGATGTGGTTGCGGGCTCTCTTGCCCTTGTCGGTGCGGCTGGTGTGGTAGCCGGAGCCGAGGTCGTGGTAGCGGGCGGCAGGGTCGGCGAGCAGGTGCCAGACGATCACCAGGATGCTGCGGGCGATGGCGACGAGGGCTTTGAGCTTGCCGCAGCGCTTGACCAGGCGCCGGTAGCGCTCGCCGAGGAAGGTGCCGGTTTTGGCCGCTGCGGCTGCGGCCTCGCCGAGGACGCCCTTGAGGTAGGGGTTGCCCTTGCCGGTCTTGCCGGAGCGGCTGCGGGCCCCGGACTGGATGGTGCGGGGAGAGAGCTTCGCCCAGGAGACCAGGTGGCCGGCGGTAGGGAACTGGGTCATGCTCAGGCCGATCTCGGCGAGGATCACCTGCGCGGCGTGCCGGGCGATGCCGGGGATCTCATCAAGGCGCTCCAGCGCGGGGATGACGGCCGCGTCCGGGCCGGTCCCGGCGCCGGGGCCGGTGGTTCCGTCGGCGTCCACGCCGCGGGCGGCGGGGATCGCGGCGATCAGCGCCTCGATGCGGGTGGTGAGGGCGTCGACCTGGATGGTGAGGGCGTCGTACTGGCCGAGGAGGATGCGGGCCAGCTCGGCGTGATGCTCGTCGAACCTCCCGGTCAGGGCCTGTACCAGCGCGGCGTGCTTGACCCGCATCCGGCCCCGGGCCAGGCCGGCCAGTACCTGCGGGTCGCGCTCCCCGGCGATCAGCGCCCCGATCATGGCCCTCCCGGAGACGCCCATGATGTCGGTGGCCACCGTGGAGAGCTTGATCAGGGCGTCCTCCAGCAGCTTCTCGATCCGCTGGGCATGCCGGGACCGGTCCCGGGTCAGGTCCAGCCGGAGCCGGGTGTAGTCGCGCAGCTGGCGGATCTCCTGCGGCGGGACGAAGCTGGGCCGCAGCATGCCCCGCTCGGTCAGCTTCGCCAGCCAGACCGCATCGAGCTTGTCGCTCTTCGGCCTGCCCGGGACGTTCCTGGCCTCGCGGGCGTTGACCAGCTGCACGCTCAGGCCCGCGGCTTCCAGCAGGTAGTAGAACGGCCGCCAGTAGTCGGAGGTCGACTCGACCGTGACCTTCTCGATCCCCAGGCCCGCCAGGCGATCACCAAGCTCAATGATGGCGCCGGTAGTAGCACCCACGTCCCAGACCCTGGTCAGGCGCCTGCCCGGCCTCGACTCGTGGGGCACCCGGGTGCATACCATCCCTGTCGCCTTGGCCACGTCGATCGCGGCCACCCGCTCCAGGATCTGCTCGTGCTCCTCGTCCTCGATCTCCTGCGGCTCTCGCATCACCCGCGGTTCCTCCTCACTTCCGCACTGGTCCAGGGCTCAGCGGGCCGCCCGGGGGCCTCGGTCGGGAACCGAAATTCTGACCGGCGTGCTCGAAGCAACAGTGCGTGACCCTTCAAGGTCAAGACCCCGGCGCCAGACTAATCCGCGGGCTCGAAGTCCCAGAAAAACCACCGGCGTCGGCGGGCAGCCCGCCCCGATTTTCACGCCTGCGCGGCGTCCCCCGCAGGGATACCAGGACTAATCCGAAAATGGGTGAGTTACCGGGCGCGCGGCAGCTCCCGGCGGAGCTTTAGCGGCGCCGGGTGGGTGTGAACCTGCTGGTCAGGCGGCGGGTTCGAGGGTGACTTTGTAGCCGAGGGCTTCGAGCTGGTGGATGTGGGCGCGCTTACGCCGCTCGGGGTTGATCCGGGTATCGAAGAAGTCGCTGCCGAGGTCGGTGTAGCGGGCTTCAGGGTCAGAGAGCAGATGCCAGATGATGACGAGGATGGACCGGCCGACCGCGACGATGGCTTTCTTGCTGCCACGGCGGCGGGCGATCCGCCGGTAGCGCTCGCCGAGGAAGGTGTCAGTCCGGGCCGCTCCCGCGGCGGCCTCCCCGAGGACCCGGGCCAGGTAGGAGTTGCCGTGCCTGGTGGAGCCGCTGCCTTTCTTCTTCCCGGCAGATTCCTTTACCCCGGGTGCGAACTTCGCCCAGGACGCGAGGTGCCCGGCGGTGGGGAACCGGGTCATATCCACGCCGATCTCGGCGATGATGATCGCCGCGGCGATACGGCCGATGCCGGGGATCTCATCCAGCCGGGCCGCCGCCTGCGCGAAAGGGGCGATCATCTCCTCGATCCTGGCGTCCAGCTCGGCGATGTCGGCGTCGATCCCGTCGACGCGGGCGAGCATCTTGCCCAGCAGGAACGCGTGGTGATCGGTGAAGTGCCCGGTGAATGCCTCCTGCAGTGCCGGGATCCGGGTCCGCATCCGGGTCCGGGCCAGCTGCGCCAGCGCCGCCGGGCTGCGCTCCCCGGCGATGAGCGCGGCCATCATCGCCCGGCCGGAGACCCCGAAAATGTCCGAGGCCACCACGGACAGCTTGATGCCAGCGTCTTCCAGCAGCTTCTCGACCCGGTTCTTCTCCGCGCCCCGCGCTCCGACCAGGTCGATGCGGTACCGGGTCACGTCCCGCAGCCGGCGGATCTGCGGCGGCGGCACGAAGCTGGGCCGGATCATCTGCCGCTCGGCGACCTTGCACAGCCAGACCGCGTCCAGCTTGTCTGTCTTAGGCCTGCCGGGCAGGTGCTTCACGTCCCGGGCGTTAACCAGCCAGGTCTCGAACCCGGCGGCTTCCAGCACCCAGAACGCCGGCTTCCAGTAATCGCTGGCGCCCTCCATCACCACCCGGGTGACGCCCAGGCTGCGCAGGTGATCGGCCATGCCCAGCAGTGACCGGGTCATGGTCGAGTACGCCTGCACTTCCTGCAGCCGGCGGCCCGGCCGGCTCTCGTGCGGCACCCGCACGCAGCACACCACCTCGGCCTTGCCGATATCCAGCGCTGCGACCCGCGCGATGATCTCCTCGCGGTCCGCTGTCTCCTGCAGCACCCGGCACCTCCCATGCTCTCGGGACAGGCAGGCGGCTGCCCGCAGGAACCGCAAGGGCAATAGCGGAATCTAATCCACGTGCTCAAGGCAACACTGAAGGGCCCCGGAGCGCGGCTCCCGGCGCCCGGCTAGACGACGGCCTCCAGCGACCATAGGGGACCCGGCGTCAGCGGGCAGCCACCCCCATTTTCACCCCGGAACGGGCGTCCCACCAGGGACAATAAAGGCTAGACGAATGATTCCTAATTGATCATGGGGTGTGTCGTTACGCGACGGAGCGGGCGAGGGTGTCCAGGATCGGCGTTGCTTACCCGACGTCGAGCCTGGAGGCCCTCGTGGACGCTGATCTGGACACCCTCGTGACGGCACTGTACGTGAAAATCGATGACATGCTGGCGGAGCAGCGGCGGCCGGGCCGTCCGCCGCTGCTGTCCGCCGCCGAGCTGGTGTGCCTGGCGGTCGCGCAGGCGCTGCTGGGCTTCCGCAGCGAGCACCGGTGGCTCCGCTTCGCTGTCTGCCACCTGCGCGGCTGCTTTCCTTACCTGCCGCGCCAGCCCGGTTACAACAAGCGGCTGCGCGCGGTGCTGCCGCTGGTCAGGCAGGTGATCCGGGAGCTGGCCGCCGACAGCGACTTCTGGCTGGATGACGTGTGGATCGCCGACTCCACGCCGGTGGAGTGCGGCCGCTCGCGGCCCACGGCGAAGCGGTCGGAGATGGCCGGCTGGGCGGGCTACGGCTATTGCGCGTCCCATTCGCGCTGGTTCTGGGGGCTGAGGCTGTACCTGGCCTGCACCCCGGCCGGGATGCCGGTCCTGTGGGCGCTGGCCGGCCCGAAGATCGGCGAGCGGGAGGTCCTGACCGCGATGCTCGACGTCGAGCCGCAGCTCGCCGCCAGCAGGCCCGGCCTGATCCTCATCACCGGCAAGGGCTTCGCCGGGCGCGAGATGGAAGCCAGCCTGGCCGCCCGCGGCATCACCCTGCTGCGCCCCTCCCGCAAGAACGAGGCCGCCCGCCACGGCGAGCCGCTGCTCAAGACCATCCGCCAGCTCATCGAGTCAGTCAACGACACCCTCAAGGGCCAGCTCGACCTCGAGGCCCACGGCGGCCGCACCTTCGAGGGCGTCGCCATCCGCGTCGCCCAGCGCATCCTGGCCATGACCGCCGCCATCTGGCACAACAACAACACCGGCGCCCCGGTTACCCGGTCACTGATCGCCTATGACCACTGAAGATCAATAGGAATCATTCGTCTAGGCGTAGTCGAGGTGCCGGTAGCCGTCCTCCACAGCCGCCCGTACCTCTGTCAGCCCTGCGCCGGGCTGAAGCGCACCGAGGTGCGTGCCAGCCAGCGATACGAACCCGTCCTTCTTCCACTCATCGACCAGGGCCTGGCCGCCTGGCCGGGGTCGCACCAGCCAGGCCCGCTGCTCCTCTGGGGGGTCGGGCTTGGTCCGCCAGTCCTGGACGAACGGCGGCAGGTAGTAGTCGACGTGGCCGCCCGACTCCTGCTGCAAGCCGAGCGTGATCAGGTACAGATCGCGGTCCAGATCACCGGACGGCTGCGGCAGCCGGTAACTGAACGCCTTGCGGATGGCAGTCTTGTGCCCGAGATTAACGATCGGCAGGAAGTAATCCGGAAACGCCAGGTAGAGCAGCCCCTCGCGGAGAAAATTCATGGCCGGAGCCTGGTGAACCAGGTCCCGCCACGACCACGGATCGGCGAGTGCCCGGGCCCGCTCGTGCTCGGGCAGGCGCCACCAGGCATGCACGAACCGGATCGCGTCGGACAGCCACTTCCAGGCCAGGGTGTTCGCGCCAATGCCGCTCCAGGTCCCCTGGGAGAAGGCAGCCCCGACTGCGTCGGGAAGCGCTACGGGGTCGCGCATCCAGCCCAGTACCTGGCGGATACGGGCGTCCTTGGTGGCCCTGGTGAGGTTGACGAGCGGCAGGGCGTGCAGCGTCGAGACCTGCTCCCGGTAGGTGCCCGCGCACGCCTTCACGGTGTCCCCCGGGCTGGCGGCGCTCACCGCCGCCTGGATGCTGGAGTAGGCCGCGGTGGCGCACGAGGTGTCGCTGTTGGCCGGGCCGCCCGTCGGTGACACGTACAGCGTGCTGGGGGCGGCGGAACATCCTGGTCCTGCTCTGGGCACAGGAAATCAGCGAGGAGGAAGCCCGGCCGCGGGCGGTTAGCCGACTGGCGCTCCAGCGTCTGCCGGGCCTGCCCGCGTTCGCCGCAGAGCTTCGGATTGGCCAGGGCGAACCCGGTGACGGTCCCGTCGCAGGTGCAGATCAGCAGCAGCTTGCTGCCCCAGTACCAGCGCGAATGGGACGGGCAGTACCCGTAGCCGGCCCATCCGAACAGGTCAGAGCGTTTCGCGGTGATGACCGACTGTCCGCAGGGGACGGGCGTGGCGTCCATCAGCCGCAGCATCTCCGCGCTGCCCGGCGCCTAGTCAGCCAGCCACCGCAGCGCGGCCTCCATCAGCGGCGCCGCGGCCTTGAGCCGCTGGTTGTACTCGCTCTGGCGCAGCAGCCGGGGGAACAGGTGCCCGACCCAGGAGGCCGCGGCGCGCAGCCAGTGCCGCTCGTCGTCATAGCGCAGCAGCACCTGCGCGACGGCCAGGCAGGCCACCTCCGCGTCGGTGACCGCCGGCGGCCTGCCCGGCCCGGGCCGGGTGAGCCCCAGCGAGGGGATGATGCGGTCGGTCAGCTCCACGTAGAGTGCGGTCAGAAGAGTGTCCAGGTCGGCGATCACGACGAGCTCCAGGGTTCGGACGTGTGTAGACACGCCGATCCTGGACACTCTTCGCTATCCAGTCACGGATCAGCCACGGCGTGTCTCGACCCGGTTGACCTGCGCCGTAATCCCGGTCAACGATCTAGCGACAGGACTTCCGGCGACTGGACGCGAAGATCTGCTGAGGGGACCGGGTGGAGCAGGATGAGTAGACTCGGTGATGAACAGCCCTCGTGGTGGTGAGGAGTTCACGTGACCGCACACGCCGAAGACATGGTTTTGGTTCCGCGAGCAGAGCTGGACGCGCTCCGGGCTGAGAACCG
>Ga0208220_1001423_pt1 | contig 10066 bp, 7 predicted proteins | sample NGESurdeep092012_9_FD_184484 | JGI IMG/M metagenome (GOLD analysis project Ga0208220, IMG submission 184484) | Arctic peat soil microbial communities from Barrow, Alaska - NGEE Surface sample F53-1 deep-092012 (SPAdes) | ecosystem: Environmental > Terrestrial > Soil > Wetlands > Peat ... | reverse complement strand
CCCGAACAACGACCCCGACTACACAGCCGCTACCGCGTGAGCCAACTCGATCCCTAGACGTGCCCGTTGGATTTACTTTGCCGGTTGGTCGTCCCAGTACAGCTAGACGACCGCGCCGTCGTCGGGGTCTGAGTCACTTGGTCGGTCTTCGCGCATCATCGCGACCAGCCCGATGAAACCACCGACGACGAACAGGACGCCGAGGAAGACGGCGTCCGGCACGCTGTCCCAAAACGCGCGTCCGACAATGAGCACAACGCCGACCAGGATCGCCGCAAGTGCCCACCGAGTACCGCGCCGAAGTCTGGGCAGCGGCGGCGGTGTACCCGGCACGAAGTGTTCGTCAAGGATCGACAACGGGTCGTATTCGCCGCTGGGTGTCGCCGCGATGCTGCTCGACGTCCCGGTATCAACGCTTGGGTCGACCGGCCGCACGATGCGGCGCGGCACCGGCGATTGGTCCGTCGGATCCTGGGTTGCGGTGTAGAGGCTTTCGATGGACGACGGTCGGCGGCGGTCAGAGCCGTCGCCCGACGCGGCAGCGTCGCGCTGGTCGGAGTCCGGCGGCAGGTCTTCGGCGAGCGGCCACGGGCCAGCCCCAACAGTTGCCGGCAGGTCGAAGCCGGCCACGATCTGCGCCCAGACGTCATCCGTCGAGTCCCCGCCCGAAGGCCCGCCGTCGACGCCGCGGTGGGAATCGCCGTCGGGCAACCCCTCGCCGTCCGCCCCTCTGCCGTCTAATCCGTCGTCTAATCCGCCGCCGTCCAGCTGGTCCGGCGTCGCAGCGGCGATGAGGTCTGGTCGGTCCCCATGCACGTTCAGGAGTGTGGTCGCGCGATCGTGGTGACGGCGGTCGACCCACAGCCGGTCGCGCGGCCGTTCGGGGAGGTGTACCTCGAGATAGCCGCCCAGCTGGCCGGTGCTCGGGACGACATAGGCCGCGATGCCTTCGGCGCGCAGCGCTTCGAGCATTGCGTCGGCAAGCCGCGGATCAAGATCGGCGAGCGGAACGTAATGACGAGCGACGAACCCGTTGTCGCGACCTGGCATACATCAATCCTGCATGAGAAACGGAGCGGCTGCGCTGACACGCCGGACTTATCCCAAGTATCCCGATGCGCAGAGCGTCCAGGGACCTGGTGAATCCGGCGGTGGAACCGTACTCCTCGCGGACTATCGGCGCGGAGGCCGGGCAGCGGTATGGTGCGCCAAGGACGTGTCACCTGAGGCAGGTGTGGCTCGTCACGCGAAGGGACCCGGTGTTGTAGGTGTTCTATTGGTTCCTCAAGTGGACCCTTGGGGCCAGTCTGCGGCTGATCTTTCGGCCCAGGGTCGTCGGGGTCGAGAACGTTCCCACGCACGGCGCCGCCATCATCGCGAGCAACCACCTCTCCTTCTCTGACTCGTTCTTTGCCCCGTTGGTGATCCCGGGCCGCAAGGTCACGTTCATGGCCAAGGCTGAGTACTTCAATCGCCGCGGCATCAAGGGCACCTTGAGCCGGTGGTTCTTCAGCGGCATCGGGCAGTTGTCGGTCGACCGCTCCGGTGGGAAGGCCAGTGCCTCGGGGTTGAGCACCGGCCTTGGCGTGCTGCAGGCGGGGGAGTTGCTCGGCATCTATCCCGAAGGCACTCGCTCGCCAGATGGCCGGCTGTACCGAGGCCGCACCGGAGTAGCGCGCATGGTGTTGGAGGCGGACGTGCCGGTGATCCCGTGCGCCATGGTGAACACCGACAGGTTGCAGCCGCCCGGCCACCTTGTGCCGAAGGTGATCCGTCCCGAGGTGCGATTCGGCAAGGCGCTCGACTTCTCGCGCTACAAGGGCATGGAGTCGGATCGGCTGGTGCTACGCGCGATTACCGACGAGATCATGTACGAGCTCATGCGCCTGTCCGGCCAGCAGTACGTGGATATCTACGCGACGAAGGCGAAAGAGGAGCTGAAGGCGCGCGGCAAGCAGGAGGCTGAACACCACGACGGCGACGCCCCGCAGATCGCCCGCTCGGCCTGACTCGCTACTGGACTGACCCGCGCGCTGGCGCCTGACTCGCGCGCTCTCACGAAAGATCGGGCCGGTAGGCTGACCGCCGCTGTCGCTGTCGGCGACGGCTTCCCGGATCCGTTGGAGGAATCGAGCCATGCGAGTCGGAGTTCTCACCGGCGGCGGCGACTGCCCCGGCCTTAACGCTGTCATTCGGGCCGTCGTTCGCAAGGGCATAGGGGACTACGGCTACGAGTTCGTCGGTTTCCGTGACGGGTGGCGTGGCCCGCTCAATGCCGACACCGTTCCGCTCGGGATCCCGCAGGTTCGCGGCATCCTGCCCCGGGGCGGCACGATCCTCGGATCGTCGCGCACCAACCCGGCGAAGATCGACGGCGGTTTCGAGACCATCGCCGCCAACTTCGAGAAGCTCGGCATCGACGCGCTCGTCGCGATCGGCGGCGAGGACACCCTCGGCGTCGCGACGCAGCTGGACGCTCGTGGCCTCAACGTGGTCGGCGTCCCGAAGACCATCGACAACGACCTGTCAGCCACCGACTACACCTTCGGGTTCGACACCGCGGTCAACATCGCGACCGAGGCGATCGACCGCCTGCACACGACGGCCGAATCGCATCACCGGGCGCTGATCGTCGAGGTCATGGGTCGCCACGCAGGCTGGATCGCCCTGCACGCTGGCATGGCAGGCGGAGCGAACGTGATCTTGATCCCGGAGATCCCGTTCGACATCGAGCAGGTTTGCGCCTACATCGAGCACCGGTTCCAGAGCCACTACGCGCCGATCGTCGTCGTGGCCGAGGGCGCCACCCCCGCCGAGGGAACGATGGAGGTCGCGACCGGCGACCTCGACGCCTTCGGTCATGTGCGCTTGGGCGGCATCGGTCAGCGGCTCGCGGACGAGATCGAGAAGCGCACCGGCAAAGAGGCGCGGACGACGGTGCTCGGCCACATCCAGCGCGGTGGCACGCCGACCGCGTTCGACCGGGTGCTCGCCACCCGCTTCGGGCTGCACGCGATCGACGCCGTCCACGACGGCAACTTCGGCACGATGGTCGCCCTTCGCGGCACCGACATCGTGCTCGCGAAGCTGGCCGAGGCAACCGGAGAACTGAAGACCGTCCCGGCCGAGCGTTACGCCGAAGCCCAGGTGCTATTCGGTTAAGGCACAATCCACACCCCGGTAGACTCCGCGGGTGCAGGAAATCGACTCGTGGCGTGCTCTCCATGTTGCTCAGGTGCCGGTCTGGCCTGACCAACAGGCGCTGCGTGGCGTCGTGGAGCAGTTGGAGCAACTGCCACCCCTCGTCGTCCCCGAAGAATGTGACCGCCTGAGGGCACGGCTCGCCGATGTCGCCAAGGGCAAGGCATTCCTCTTGCAGGGCGGCGACTGCGCCGAGACCTTCGCCGATGCCACCGTCGCCAAGGTCCGCGACAAGATCAAGATTTTGTTGCAGATGGCGGTCGTGCTGACCTACGGCGCGAGCGTGCCGATCGTGAAGGTCGGCCGCATGGCGGGGCAGTACGCCAAGCCGCGGTCGAAGAACACTGAATTCATCGACGGGGTCGAGCTCGACAGCTACCGCGGTGACGCCGTCAACTCGATCGAACGGACGCCGCAGGCTCGGGTCCCGGATCCGGCCAGGCTGCTCGAGGCCTACCACCGCGCGGCCGCAACCCTGAACCTGATCCGCGCTCACGCGACCGGCGGATTCGCCGATCTGCGCAAGGTGCACTCATGGAACTCCGACTTCGTCGGTCGCAGTCCGGCTGGGCAGCGCTACGAGTCGATTGCTATGGACATCGATCGTGCGCTGTCGTTCATGCAGGCATGTGGTTTCGATCTCGACCGGGCCGATGTCGCGCATCAGGTCGAGTTGTTCTCCAGCCATGAGGCGCTGCTGCTCGACTACGAGGCTGCTCTGACCAGATGGGACGACGACCGGTCGGCTTACTACGACCAGTCGGCGCACTTGGTCTGGGTGGGGGAGCGAACCCGTGCACTCGACGGTGCCCACGTGGAATTCGCGCGACAGATCGCGAATCCGATCGGCGTCAAGCTCGGGCCGACGACAACGCCCGACGCGGCCGTTGCGCTGGTCGACAAGCTCGACCCTGACCGCCGTCCCGGCCGCTTGATGTTCGTCACTCGCATGGGCGCAGACCGGGTGCGCGACGTGCTGCCGCCGATCGTCGAGAAGGTGACGGCGTCGGGCGCCGAGGTCGTGTGGACCTGCGATCCGATGCACGGCAACACCATCGAATCGGCGAGCGGTTACAAGACGCGGCACTTCGACGACATCGTCGAGGAGGTCATGGGCTTCTTCGAGGTGCATCACGGCCTCGGCACAGTGCCCGGAGGTCTGCACGTCGAGTTGACGGGCGAGGACGTCACCGAGTGTCTCGGTGGCGGCGACGACATCGTGGACGCCGATTTGTCCGGTCGGTATGAGACTGCACTCGATCCGCGGCTAAATGTTGGCCAGTCGCTGGAGCTTGCGTTCCTTGTCGCATCGATGCTTCAAGATGGCCGCCGCGACCGCAGCTGATCCGACCGCTCGACCGCATTGAGCCGATTGGCGGGCTTTGGTCCTCAACCGAACGGTTGCTCTTTGCGCTTTGCCCTCAATGTCGGCGTAAGCGGCTAAATAATCAACCTACGTACGCCGATACGGGGGATTTTTCAATGAAGCTTGTTCGTCCAGGGATCGTTGTCGCGAGCATTGCGCTGGCCATCGTCGCGCCTCTGAGCGCCAATGCCGCCGCATCCGGGTCTCACGTCCAGCCAACTGACGGAACGATCAGCGGAACCGTAACTGGTGCCGGCTCCGCCCCGGTTGTCGGCGCGTGCATCATGCTCGATTCGAGTGGGCAGCCATTCGCGGGCAGTGCCGTCACGAACGCGCAAGGCGTGTACGTGCTCGCCGGAGTACTCCCGAATCAGAGCGACCCATATGAGATTGCCGTCAACCCGGGGTGCGGCCGCAGTGGTCCGAACGCGAGCTACATGGCCTACATCTCCAGTGACTTCAACGTGATCGCTGGCCAGACAACGACGGTCAACGCCACCCTGACGCTCGGCGGGTCGATCACCGGGCGTGTGCTGTTAGGTGGGGTCGCGGCGAGTGGTGTGTGCGTCGAGGCTGCTGGCGTCAGCGACGCTGCGTCTGCGGAGGCCACCTCCGTTGTTGATGGCACCTACGTGCTCAGTGGCATGACACCGGACACCTACACGGTGCGGTTCCAGGTATGCGGCATCCCGCAGCCGAATATCCAGCCCGTGTTCTACGGTGCACATGCCGACGGGTCGGGGTCCAGTGTCACGGTTGGCGTCGGGCAGCAGCTCGCGCTGGGAGATCAAGCCGTCCAGCTAGGCGGCGAGGTCGACATCAAGCTCACCGATGGCGGCGGCCACCCGCTGACCACAACCGTCTACCCGATCCTGCGCGTGACGGACACGTCGTACGCCGGAATCCAGGTGGGCGCCCAATTCGGCGCGCCCGACGGGAACGGGTACTGGCACACCTATGGCTTGCTATCCAAGAGCTACGAGATTGACTACTACTACTGCACGACGGGCTGCCGCGCCGGACCCATTGGCTCCTACGCCGGTCACGGCGTTGGCGGCACTCCAACGCCGGTCACACCGGTCGCGGGTGGTGCGGCGCTGATGCTGACTGATGCTGTATCGATTCCTGCCGATTCCACGACATCGTCCGTCGTCACGTTTTCACCTGCCGCGCCCACAGCAGGGCAGACGATCGCATTCAAGGCGACGATCGCCGATCCACAGACCGGAACGGTTCCGACCGGACAGGTCGACTTCCAGTCTGACGCGGGCGATCTCGGCAGCGCGCCTTTGAACAGTCACGGAATTGCCATCCTGAACTCGAACACGCTGCTGGCCGGCGTGCACCACGTGTACTCGTCCTACGACGGTGATGGCGACTCAGAAGCGAGTAGCAGCCCTTCGGTCACCGTGACGGTGGCGGCGGCAGTCGCAGGCAGCAGCGGCGGTGGTGGTGGCGGCGGCGGCGGTGGCGGCTCTGCGGCTCCGGTTGTCACCGTTGCACCTGTGACCCGAGTGTCCGGAACCGATCGAATCGCAACAGCTGTGGCCGTTTCCCAGGGCTCGTTCCCAGCAGGCAATGCGGGTGCAGTCGTTCTGGCGCGCGCCGATGATTACCCCGACGCACTTGTCGGTGGACCGCTTGCGGCCGCAAAGAACGCACCCTTGTTGCTCACCGAAGGCTCGACGCTGCCAACAGAAACGGGAACCGAGGTCAAGCGTGTACTACCGGCGGGTGGCACTGTCTACGTTCTCGGAGGCACCTCGGCTATCCCCACAAGCGTTACTAGCCAACTGACAAGCCTCGGCTACACCGTCACTCGTTACTCGGGTGCAGACCGATATGCAACGGCCGTCGCGGTTGCGACGGCCCTCGGTAGCCCGACGACGGTGTTGCTCGCTACCGGCGTGAACTTCCCTGACGCATTAGCGGCCGGCCCCGCGGCCGCGCATGTTCACGGCGCCATTCTTTTGACCGACGGTTCAACTGTTCCGGCCGAGACGGCAACCTACCTCGCTGGTGCTCATGTGACCTACGCAATCGGTGGCCCGGCAGCGGCAGCATTGCCGGCAGCTACGGCGATAGTGGGCAACGATCGATACGCAACGGCAGCGGCCGTCGCGACGAAGTTCTTCCCGTCGTCCGCCACAGTCGGCGTCGCTACCGGCACCGGCTTCCCCGATGCCTTGGCCGGCGGTGCGCAGTTGGCATTGATGGGTGGACCGTTGCTGTTGTCGAGCGCCGCGAGTGTGCCTGCGAGTACCAGCAACTACCTTGCTGCCGATCACAGCGCTCTCACGAAGGTCTATGTATATGGCGGCACGTCGGTGCTCGGCGCGGACGTTATTGCCGCACTCACGGCGGCGTTAGGCGGCTAACCTGACCGCATTCGGGTTGATTAGGGCGCTTTGGCCCTCAGCCGATCGGTTGGTCATTGGACTTCGACTTCGAGTTCAATGGGCCCCGCGAGATACTTAGCCCACGTACGCCGATACGGGGGAGCTTCATGAAGTTTGTTCGTCCGGGGATCCTTCTTGCGAGCGTTGCACTCGCCGTCGTTGCGCCTCTCGGCGCTAGCGCCGCCGCGTCCAGTCCCGCAATCCAGGCATCGACCGGGACCGTCATCGGAACGGTTACCGGCCTCGGGTCGGCGCCGCTAGCTGGCGTTTGCGTGTCTATCTCGGGAGAGAACATTCAGTTGCCGATGGTGCATACAAGCGCATCGGGAGGCTACTCATTCGCCGGACTAACGACGGACCCAAGCGCCGGGTACAACGTCTACGTCGACCCGTCGTGCAGTTCCGTTTCCCAAGCGAACTACTACGAGCCGGTTAACGCCTCAGTCTTCATGCCCACCGCCACGACCGTCACGGTTGATGTGCAGCTCGTGCTCGGAGGTGCAATCAGTGGGTCGGTTGCCAACTCGCATGGCGCTCCGATTTTGAATGTCTGCATTAGTGCCCTCACCGCAGACCGGACAGTTGGGTCGTTTGCACAATCTGCGGCGGATGGAACATTCACGATTGCAGGTGTGGTGCCTGGCACCTACTACCTGACGCTCGATGGATGCGGCGGAATCATCGTGCCGCCTACCGAGAATGTCCAACCGCAGTACTACAACGGCACGCAGGACCTATCGTCCGCGACGCCAGTCGTGGTGACAGCTGGCACCACGACATCACTGACGCCCCAGACGCTCTCCGATGCGGGCGAGATCGACTTGACCTTCACGCCCCCAACCGGCGTCACTGCCGCCGAGATCCTGCCCGAAATCACCCCAGTGGACCGCCCCGCTGGTGCCCTGGAGGTCGATAACAACGTCGACGGTCCGGATGCGCACGGCGTCTATCGCTTCCTGAATTTGATGCCCGTCGGTTACACGATTTCGTACACGTACTGTCCCATCGGTGGGTCGATGTGCCGGGATGGCGTTGACTTCTACGGAGGTCAGGGAATCGACGGCACGCCGACGGTTCTCACTCCCACGCCCGGCGTGCTGCAGACCCTCACTGACGCAGTGATCATTCCGCCGTTTGTGTCGTCGACCACGGCACTGAGCATCTCCGCTGGCCCATACACCGCCGGCGAGACGGTCACCTTAACGGCCACCGTGACACCGGCAAGCGGATCACATGTGCCGACGGGACCTGTCTACTTCAGCGATCTGGATTCGAGTTTCGGCGACCCTGGCAACATTTCCGGCCAGGCGCCCCTCGATGTACACGGCGTAGCGACACTCGTTGTGCCCGCAGTCGGCGTCGGCGATCACAGCATCGTCGCTGGTTACGTCGGTGACGGGGGCGTAGCTACGAGCCAGAGCTCTGAGGTGAACTTCACGGTCGCATCGGCTCCCGCGGGAGGGTCCGGCGGGGGTGGTGGGCCGGCCGCACCTGTGACCGCGACGGTGCCTGCGGATGGATCCGTGTCCTCTGATCCTGCTGGCGCGACCGCGGACGCGTCCAACCCACTTGTTGTCGGCGTGACCAGCCCGACAGGCGGCACAGTCACGATCGACAAGACGCCGCCCAACACGTCGGTTGCGCACTACACAGTGCTCGGCGTTGGTGCCACGATCACGGCACCGCCTGCGACGCCGGCCGATCCGTTGACGTTGACGTTCCAGGTGTTCGATAAGCAGCTGCCCGCAGGCTCTGGGCCGGCCGACCTCACGGTGTTCCGTGACGGCGCCGCGGTTGCCGCGTGCACCGGCCCGGGAGCGACCCCCGATCCGTGCGTTGCCTCGGCCACCACTAGTGGTGGCGTGACGACCATCGTGATCCGCAGTTCACACGCAAGTACGTGGGACGTCGAGGCTGCAAGCGTCGGGCGAGTGTCCGGAACTGACCGGATCGCAACAGCTGTCGCTGTTTCCCAGGACTCGTTCCCGGCAGGCAACGCGGGCGCGGTGGTTCTGGCCCGCGGCGACGATTACCCCGATGCATTGGTCGGCGGTCCGCTCGCGGCCGCAAGGAACGCACCACTGTTGCTGACCGAAGGTTCGACGCTGCCGGCAGCAACGGCGACTGAACTCAAGCGCGTGCTCCCGGCGGGCGGAACCGTCTACGTTCTCGGTGGCACGTCGGCGGTTCCGGCTACCGTCGCGAACCAACTGACCGTCCTCGGCTACAGCGTGGTGCGCTACTCCGGTGCGGACAGGTACGCGACGGCTGTCGCAGTAGCTAAGGCGCTGGGCAGTCCCTCGACGGTGCTGCTCGCGACCGGCACGAACTTCCCTGACGCACTGGCGGCTGGTCCCGCCGCGGCGCACGTTCACGGTGCGATCCTGCTGACCAACGGCCCCACACTGCCGACGGAGACCGCGACCTACCTCGCGGGCGCTCACACGACCTATGCCATCGGCGGGCCAGCCGCAGTCGCGGTGCCGTCTGCGACGGCGATCCTAGGCAGCGACCGCTACGCGACGGCGGCAGCCGTGGCGACGAAGTTCTTCCCGTCAGCAACAGTGGTCGGCGTCGCGACAGGGGCGGGATTCCCCGACGCCTTGGCCGGTGGTGCGCAGCTGGCATTGATGGGAGCGCCGTTGCTGCTGTCGAGCGAGGCGAGTGTGCCGACGAGCACCAGCAACTACCTCAACGCCGATCACAGCGTGCTGACCAACGTGTATGTCTATGGCGGCACGGCCGTGCTCGGCACAAGCATCGTGGGCCAGCTCACGGCGGCGTTCGGCAGTTGACGCCGCGGCCGATAGCGTGGCGGCATGCCTGAGAAGCGCGACGCCTTCGGTCCAGTCCGTCCATGGGTCGCGCCCGCGCTAGGAATTGGACTCGTAGTCGCCGGGATCGCGATGGTTGCGGGGATGGCCTCGCTCTATGCGCCATTTGTCGGCGTAGCAGTTGCCGGCGTGGTTCTCTTGTTCGGCTACTGGCGAGTAAGCCACAAACCGCGGCCGTGATCCACGCTGCCCGTCGATTGGCTAGTGCTGCTGCGGGTTGGGCGGCCAGTAGCTCGGTGGTGGTGAATACATCGGTGCTGCGGGCC
>Ga0208220_1001422_pt1 | contig 10067 bp, 6 predicted proteins | sample NGESurdeep092012_9_FD_184484 | JGI IMG/M metagenome (GOLD analysis project Ga0208220, IMG submission 184484) | Arctic peat soil microbial communities from Barrow, Alaska - NGEE Surface sample F53-1 deep-092012 (SPAdes) | ecosystem: Environmental > Terrestrial > Soil > Wetlands > Peat ... | reverse complement strand
AAATTATAGGACTTCCGATGAACCGCTTGAGGCTCAACCTGGAGCATATATCGTCATCGGATAGAGTGCGCATTCGGCGCTCAAGCGCGCGCTGAAATTCCTTCGTCAGCTGCATAGTGCGTTCTGCCTCGTCGCGCGCGGCGCGCCAATTCGTCGATCCGCAAACCCAGCTCGGCAACGACTTCGGAGCCCTCTTGACTACGCTGACCTCGATTCGCGCATCTCGCTTCCGCTATAAGATACGCCTGGTGGAGGCGTTGCCGCTCACGTGTCAGTTCTTCCCTTTCAGTAATGCACCGCGACGCGAGAATGCTAGGTCCCACCCGTGCCGCAGCTGCGGCCCTTCTCCCAGACCCAGCTACGACCACGTTCCCGTACCTGCAAATCTCCCTTTGCAATGTGTGGTGTCGGCGGATTCCTCGAGAAAGGACGTCCAGGATGTCGTTCATCTCAGCGAGGATCTGGTCAAGGTCCTCGATCATGGCAAGCAGTGTAGCATAAAACTATTTGTTATGCGCGAACTGCGCCTAGGTATTTCGCGGCCGGAGTACGCGTGCGATGGCGTTTGGTTTTCGGAATCGGGATCCGTGTCTCGGGCGTTCGCCGGCGGATGCTGCTCCACGTGACAACTGCGCGTTGTTCGCGCGTTGCAACTTTGGGGATTACGCTGTCTGGCGCGGTCACCGGTGGGCTGAGCGGAATCGGAATCACATCTAGGTTTGAGCTTTCAGTGCGGCGAAGCCGCTTTCGCTTAGGAGCACGCTTGGCGAGCGCAAAGCTCGAAGCGTGGGAACGGGTGGGTCCCGTAACGATCCAGGATGTCGGTAGAGCCGAGGGATCTTTCCGCGCTAAACGCGGCGCCACAACGCGGGCCGAAACCCACGGGGTTGCCGTGTGTGTGGGCGCGTTGTTGAAGTAGGGCGATAAGGGCTCTAACCAGCGGCTCTTCCATCGAAGTACCGTGCCGTTCGAGGATGGCGGACCGCTAGACTGTGCGCCTTGGCAATGGCTTCTCGGCGCTACGCGTCATCCTCACCTTCAGACGCTCGGCTTCTGCGCGTTCTCGCTGGCACGTAAGAATTCGGAAGGGCTTGCGGACCTCCACAATGGCGGCGTGCAAGATGAAGTAGTCCACGATGTGCCGTTCGAAGGCGCGAATGTCTTCGCTCTTCGCGGTGCGTACCGAGCCGATCGCAACGTCACACAATGCCAGGGTGCTGGCATAGCGCAACGGTAGAATTTCACAATGAAAGAAACTTTCGGAGATTGGGACAATCTCACGATGCGCATTCTTGATCTCGACCCCGAGACACGCATTCGGCTGCGGAACTGGATCGCAAGTTCGTTCGACGGATGCGGGCTCCAGCGCATGTCGGATTCGGAAACGAGCGACATCAAGGCCTTTATCGCGTCAGACTTCGAGCGAACGAGTATGCGCGAATACCAAATCCGGGGACGACCGGAGGATCGGGTCGCCATGTCTGACTTTGGCGGTATTTATGCCATTGCCTCAGATCACGACTGGCTCTATGTCGGCCAGGCGAAAAGCTTGGCAAAGCGTAGAAGTCAACATGCATCGACGCTTCGCAACGGTTCACACCCTAATGTCCTGCTTCAGCGACACTGGAACGCGCGAGCCGACCCAATGTGGTTCGTCATCCTCGATAGATGGCACGCGATTCAGGACGTCCGTCGCGGAATCGAGCACCCCGATGAACTCAAGTGGAAGCGAGCCCTGCGTCCGTTATACGATCGTGAGGTGCGCAAAGCCGACGTTTCTCTTCTCATACACCCGATGGAACATTTCGGCAGCAAATCCAGTCGGGATTCAGCCCGTGAAGGGCACTCCGAGCTGAACGTGGGCCGGCGGGCCGCCGACCTTGCCGCGCTCGACATCGAAGGCGTGGGGCAGGCCGTCGTAGGCGCGCAGCTGCGTTTGGTAGGTGCCGTACTCCCACCAGAATTTTCCGTCGAGCTTGTCGATCACGTCGCCGGTGCGCAGGCCGGCCGCGTACGCGGGCCCGCCCGGCCGGACGATCGCGCGCATGTAGCCGTCGCTCGGCTTGAACAGCACGTAGAAGTAGGTCGCGCGCGGCGCGGCTGGGTCGAATGCAAGACCGCGCTCGAACACCTCGGCGGCAAGCGCGGGATGTTCGCGCGACCAGACGCGCACGCGGAAGAGCACGTCGAGCGCCGCCTGGCGGACCGGTTCTTGCGCGTGCCACTGCTCGACGCTCCAGCCCGCGCAATCCAGCAACTCGAGCCCGACGTCGCGGCCGTCAGCGACGAGCGGCGTGACGGTCAGCTTCAGCGCTGCCGCATACGGTTTGGCCGCGCAATCGGACGCAGCGGGATCACCGGTTGAGCCCACGACGCGGAAACCCAGCCAACCGCGCGCGACCGCTTCGGCAACTTCGTGCGCGGCGCGCGCGCCGTCGGGCGTTCCGTCGTCGAGCACCGTGACGGCCTGCGCGGCAGACGGCGGCGCGAACAGGCCGTCGCCGGTCGTTGCGGCCGATGCTGCGGGGATCGCGAACGGCGCCGCGCCGAACAGCGCCCCACCGGCGACGACCGCCACGATCGTGGCGATCGTGGCGACACCGACCTGCCACGGCAGCGTGAGCCGCGTGATGCGCTCGACGCCGATGCCGGTGAAGTTTGCGACCCACACGTTCTGCGTGTTGGTGGGATCGCACACGTTCTGCACCTGCACCACCGCCATCACCGCCGCGACCAGCGCGACGGCGGGAACCACGTGCAGCGTCGCGAGGACGGTGTAGACGCCGATGCCGACGCCGTACGGGTTGAGCGGGCCGCGGTACAGCGCCAGCGGTGAGAGCAGACCGAACAGCACCACGTACGCGACCGGCGTGCGCGGCGCGATCGCGGCGACGAGCGGCGTCACGGCGGCCTGCACTTGGGGCGTTTGCGCCGCGACGAGCAACATTCCGATGCCGATCATGAGGATCGTCGCCGGCGCGACGTCCTCGATTCCGCGGATCCAAGCGCCGACGAGCGTTTGCACCGCTCGGCGCGGCGTGGTGACGAGGACGCCGTAGAGCGCGGCGATCGCGAAGGCGACGATCGCATCCAAGCCCAGTCCGATCAACAGCACGAGCGGCAACACGGGCGTGACGAGCGCGAGCGGCCCGACCCGTCGCCGCGGCTCGTCGCCGTCATCCTGAGGCTCTCGAAGGACGACCTTCGTCGCGTAATCGCGCGTCGTGCGCGCACGAACGACCGCGAAAACGATCAGCACGATCGCTTGTACGCCGAACAGCACCAGCGCGTAGCTCTGGAACGCACCACGTTCGACACCGAACACCGAGCTGTAGAACCGCCACTGCGCGATGTTGAGGATGTACCCGAGCCCGAACGCGAGCAGAAACAGCGTCGCCGACGTCGCGCGCGGCACGCCGACGGTCATGAGCACCGGCAACACGATCGTCCCGATCATGATGATCGCACCGAGTCCCGTCACGGTGGTGAACAAGATCGCGACGACCAAGCACAGCAGCAGCGAGAGCACCAGCGGGCGGTCGCCGCCGAACTCCGCCGCGTACGCGACGAGCGTCTCGGCGATCCCGGTCGCGAGCACGACGCGGCTGAGCAGCGCGCCGAAGAACAGCGTCGCGTAGACCGGTGCGAGCTTCACCGCACCGAGCGTGACGATCGCACCGAGGTCGTGTACTCCGGCGAGCGCCGCGGTCGCCAGCGCCATCGCCGGGACCGCCAGCAGCGCGGGCAGCCGGCGCGCGATCATCAGCGCGGCCAGCGCCACGAAGACGACGACGATCGCGACGCCGCTCAGTGGGCCGATCTCATCACCTCGTCCCACGCCGGCACGGTCGCATGGCGCAGGTAGTTCTCGCGGGTCACGTTGTCGATCCGGTCGGCGCAGCGCTGCGCGTCGTCCTCGGCGAGGCGATAGCGCGTGATGATATGCTGGAGGCCCGGTTCGGTGCTCTCGTAGCGCCAAGCCCCGATGTAGAGCGGGACGACGTTCGAAAGCCCGTCACGCAGCTCCCAGCACAGATACTTCGCGACGTTCAGACTGCGGTAGACCTGCGGTTCGTCGGGTTTGTCGGCGTGTGCGCGCGCATCGTCGTACGCTTCGCGCGCCTCCTTACCGATCTGCAACCGCCGCGCGAGCAAGTCGTAACGCATCGCGCCGAGCTTCATCACGCCGGCCGCCTCGGCGTGAAGCGGCGGGTGCACCGACCAGAGGTGGGCCAACACGCCCTCGGCGCGCTCGCGCACGCTCACCAGGTTCGCCGGCTTCATGCGCTCCTGCAGCGACGGGTCGAACGGATCGTGCCAGAAGATGTAGTCGGACGGGTCGGACGGGGTAGTGCGAAGCAACGGACGAATCGCTTCGAGTGCGCTCAGGTCGCCGGCGTAGCCGGGATCGTCGCTGCCGAAGAACGCGCGCGCGAAGGTCGCGTTCCAGGTCGAGTCGTCGACGGGTTTGGTCTGCCACGCGGTCGCAGCGGCATAGGCGACGGACGGCCACGTCGCTTCGAACAGCGACTCGCCGTCGTCGTGCCAGACCGTCATGAACATGCCGAGCACGCCGCGCGCCGTCTTCGCCTCGCCGACGAATCGCGCGACGTTCGCGTACGAGGTGGCCAGGTCCGGATAGACCTCGCTCCAGTTCGCCGCGCCCGGCGCGACCATTTGGTCGAAGCCGGCATTTGCCACCGTCTCGATGTACGCGCGGTACGACTTCTCCGCACCATAATGAAATGTGACGACGACGGTGGTGCGCGGGATCAAGCTCAAGATCGCGTGGTCCTGCTGGATCGCGTCGTCCCAGATCATCGGTCGCGCGCCGGTCCCGGCCAGCGTCGCGGCGACGCGGGTCACGTGATCGGCGAAGGCCTGCGCGGTGCGCGGCGTCCGGCCGCGGCCCAAGTCGATCGGCTCGTCGGCCCCGAGGTGGACGAACGGCACCGGTTCGACCGCAGCGACGACGCTCTTGATCAGCGGCTCGAGGTAGCGATACGTGCGCGGATCGCTTTCGGCGACCAGATACCCGTGCGGGAGCTCGGCGAGCGGCGCGAGCGCTTCCCACTTGAGCGCCTCGTGCATGTGCGAGAACGTCTGTTGTTCGGGGATCAACGTCACATGGAAGCGCCGCGCGTACGCGGCGAGCTCGTGCAGTTGCGCCGTCGTCCAACCGTTCGGCCACGCGACGAACGGAAAGCGCGGGTCGACGACGACCTGCTCCATATACGGCGACCAGCCGTTGATCTTGAGCGCGGCGAGCCCGCGGATCCGTTCTTTGGCGTAGTCCATCGTCGGGAACGGGCCGCGCGAGACGTCGTCGGATACGATGCGCCAGCGCATCGCCGGGCCGTCGTCGATGTGCACGCACGGCAGCGCCCAACTCGCTCCGTGCCGTTCCGGGAGTTGCGCCAACGTCATCAGCGCATCGAAAAGGCCCTCGCCCTTGCCGGCATCGTCACCGGATACGTCGACGATCCGAACGCGCGATGACACGTCGATACGGTATTCGGGCGGCGGTAATGCGGCGCCCCGCGGGGAGGCGGGGTCAACCGCGGCCTCGCCGAGTTGGACGTCGGCGGCGGCGCGATCGGGAACGATGACCGGCGTCGGAATCCCCAGGGCCGTCCAACGCGCGCTCAGCAGCTCGAAGCCACCCGGGTCGGTCCTATGCGGAAACCGCAGCGGCCGGTTCAGCGCGATCGCGCTCCGGCACGAGACGGGCTGAACGCTGCGCGGCTGCGGGACCAACGCCGCAGCCGCCACCGCGGCTGCCGCGGCGGACGCGAACAACGCGATCGAGAAGACCGCCGCGAGGAACGAGCGCACCTCCCGCGCTACACCAGCACGTGCGCCGTATCCTCGCCAAGCAGCCCATACCGTGATCGCGATAGTCGCGGCACTCTTCATCACGGCGCTAGCCGCGGGTAGCGACGACGAGGTGATGGCCCGCCTCCACGTCCAGGTCGATGCGCGCGATCTCACCGTGCCGTCGTGTCGCGACGTCTTCGCCCGCGACCCCGAGGCAGGGCTGGCGACGATCGGTTTCCGCTACCGGGTTGCGGATGCTCATGCGCTCGCCGGCGGCCAGTACACGGGCACGGTCGTCTTCGAGCTCTCCACGATCACGATCTCGGTCCCCGACTCGATCCGTTGGCCTCAGATGAGCCAGGCCGATCGCGTCCGCGTCGAGGCGCTCAGGCGCGCGATCGTCCACCACGAGATCGGCCACGTCCGGGTCGCCGAAGCGGTGCGCAACGCGCTCAACCCGCAGCCTCCGATCGTCGCCTCGGATATCTTCGCGTTCCGGGCCGACGCCGACGCGGTCGGGCGCGCGGGCTTCGAGCGCTTCACCCGCGAGGAGCGCGAATACGACGCGTTCACCGACCACGGCCGCCGGCAAAACGCCGCCCCGCTACCGCTACGCGGCCCAGACACGATACTGCCGTGCTCAACGGATTGACATGAAGTCCCACGACAGGCTCGGGGTGGCAGCGGACGAACGGGGGCGGGGATGGCGCTGAGCCCGCTGGACATTGTGGTCGTCGTCGCGTTCTTCGCGATCAACCTGAGCATCGGGCTCTGGTACGCGCGCGGCAGCGGCAAGAACATCGGCGAGTATTTTCTGTCCGGGCGCAGTGCGCCGTGGTGGCTCACCGGGACGTCGATGGTCGCTACCACGTTCGCGGTCGACACGCCGCTCGCGGTCACGGGATTCGTCGCGCAGAACGGGATCGCCGGCAACTGGCTGTGGTGGAACATGGCCGCGAGCGGGATCCTCACCGTGTTCTTCTTCGCCGCGCTGTGGCGGCGTTCGGGCGTGCTCACCGACGTCGAGTTCATCGAGCTGCGCTACGGCGGTAAGCCGGCATCGGCGCTGCGCGGCGTGCGCGCCGTCTACCAGGGCGTGCTGGTCAACACGATCATCATGGGCTGGGTCAACCTCGCGATGGTGAAGATCTTGTCGCTGACGCTGCACGTGCCGACGCTGCCGGCGCTGTACGTGTGCCTCGTCCTGACCGCGCTCTACGTCACCATCGGCGGCTTCTGGTCGGTGCTCGTCACCGATTTCTTGCAGTTCATCGTGAAGATGACGATGGCGATCGTGCTGGCGGTCGTCGCCGTCGCCGCGGTCGGCGGGATCGCGGCGCTCAAAGGCGGCCTCGCTGCCATCGACGCGCATCGCGGCAACGGTTCGATCCTGGCGTTCGCTCCGCTCGGGGGTGACACGAGCTGGATGCCGATCACCACGTTCCTGGTGTTCATCGGCGTGAGCTGGTGGGCGTCGTCGTATCCCGGCGCCGAGCCCGGCGGCGGCTCGTACATCGCGCAGCGCATCTTCGCTTCGCGCAGCGAGAAGGATGCGGTCCTCGCGACGCTCTTCTTCAACGTGGCGCACTACGCACTGCGGCCCTGGCCGTGGATCCTCGTCGCGCTCGCTGCGCTCGTGCTCTATCCGCACGGCGTCATCGGCGCAAACGGCAAGCCCGATCCCGAGCTCGGGTACGTGCAGACGATGGTCGACCATCTCCCGGTCGCGCTGCGCGGGCTGATGATGGCGGGCTTCCTCGCGGCGTACATGTCGACGATCGGGACGCAACTCAATCTCGGCGCTTCGTACCTCACCAACGACCTCTACCGCCGTTTCGTCAACCGCGACGCGAGCGACCGGCACTACGTCGCGGTCTCCCGCTTGATGACCGTAGTCGCGCTGATCCTCGCCGCGGTCGTCACGCTGTTCATGACATCGGTCGGCGAAGCATGGAAATATATGCTGACCTTGACCGCAGGCGTCGGACTCGTGATGATCCTGCGCTGGTACTGGTGGCGGATCAACGCCTGGAGCGAGATCTCCGCGCTGGCCGCGTCAGCGATCGTCGGCAGCTGGTGCTATCTCAGCGGCATCGTCGCCGGCGACGATCCCAACGCGACCGCGAAACGGCTGCTGATCACGGTCGCCGCGACGACCGTGGTGTGGCTGGTCGTCACGTTCGCCACCAAGCCGGAGACGGAAGCGACGTTGACCCGCTTCTACGAACGCGTCCGTCCGGCGGGGAGCGGCTGGGACCCGATCGCGCGGCTCGTCCCGGGCGGCTCCGAAGACCGGTTGGGGATTGCGCTGCTCGACTGGTTCGCGGGGCTGGGACTCGTGTACGGAACGCTCTTCGGGATCGGCCGCATCGTGCTCGGCGACGTCGTGCAAGGTCTGCTCTGGTGTCTGCTGGCGATCGTGTGCGGCGCCGTCATCGCCCGTTCGCTGGCCAAACCGGTCGTGTCGGGGACCGCGACCAAACCGCGCGTCTAAGAGCTCGGCGCGTCTGCGATTGCGCCGAACCGCTCGTCGAGCAGGCGAGCTGCGTCGTCGAGCTCCGAGCTCAGCTTGTCGGCTGAGGCGACCGCCCGAATTCCCTCGGCGGTTTCGACGATCCCGCGATCGAGCTGATGGACGCGGTCGACCAAGTCCGGGCCGAACCGCGCATGGTCGGCGGCGCGGATGACCCGCTGATCGGAGAACTCGCAGCGCAGCAGCAGCCCGTCGAGCCGCTCGCCGAGCGCGCCGTCCGGGTTGAGCCGCTCGCGCGCGTCGGTCAGCGCCTCGCCGAGCCAGGCTCGAATCTGCTTGTCGACCTGATGCCGGGCCGCCGCGTTCGCGTAGTCGGCGTAGCCCGCGATCCGGGCCTGGAGGTACTCGAGGTCGGTCATAGCGCGGGTTACGGCGGCTTCCGGCCGATTACCCCGGTATGGCCTTTCTCGTCGGCCTATTCATCGTGGCCGGGATCGGCGGCTGCGCGATCGCCTGGCGGCGCTGGAATGCCGAGCGCCGTGAGCTTGCGCGCGTCCGAGCGACGTTCGCGCGCTATGTCGCGCCCTCGGTCGTCGACCTGCTTCTGGCCCGCAAAGACGAGCGCCTCTTCACCGGCCGTGCCGTTCGCGCAACCGTGCTGGTCTGCCGCATCCGCGACTTCGCGCGCTTCATCGAGCCGCTCACGCCCGAGCAGACGCTGCGGTATCTCAACGAGTTCTACGGCCTGGCGGGAACGGCGATCCAGCGCCATCGCGGCATCATCGACACGCTGTTGGGCGACGGAATCGTCGCGCTGTTCGGCGTGCCGCTCGACAATCCGACCCAGGAAGACGACGCGCTGCAAGCAGCGCTCGACGTCGCGCGCCACGTCGTCGCGATGCGCGACCGCTGGGCCAAGCAGCACCGCAAGCCGTTCACCGTCGGTATCGGCATCAATACCGGCGAGGTGATCGCCGGCGACGCCGGCTTCCGCGACCGCCGCGAGTTCACCGTGGTCGGCAGCGAGGCGACGTTCGCGCACCGGCTGCAGGAGGCAGCGTTCGACCTCAACGCGTTCATCGTCGCATCGCGCTCGACGTGCGCATCGCTGGCCGGCGAGTATCAACTCGTCCCGTTGGCGGAGATCCCGCTGACGGGCGTGCGGCGTTTGCTCGACGCGTTCGTCGTGCGCGGCCGGCGGATGGGCGTCGAGCGGTTCACCGTCCCGGTCGACGCGATGATCGAGACGACGATCGAGCCCGCAAACGCACCTCCGGGCTCCTCTCCCGAACCCGCAGCTGTCGCCGCAACAGAGGCCGTGCTGGTGACCGCCCGAACCGCACCATCCGCATCGCCGATCGCGCGCACTTCCCCAGCTGCACCTCCGCTCGCTCGGCCGCGCCCGCGCCCCCCAGCGTCGACACCAGCGACGACGGACTTTGCACCGCCCGGACTCGGCCGCGGTTGGATGTTTCCGCAGGACGACGAGGAGCCGATTCTGCCCGAGCCACCGCCGCCGCGCGCAACCTACGAAGATCGCATCGGCCCACCCCTCGACCTGTAGAAACCCCGTCACCCTGAGCTCGTCGAAGGGCGGCGCACGGTGCCGTGGCAATCTTCCGAGCAAGCCGCGCCGTTCTCGTGCCGTCGTGCTGAGCGAAGCCGAAGCACGACTATCGTCGACGTCGAAGACACCGCGGTCACCCTTCGCCGGGCTCAGGGTGACGGCGCGACTTCGACATCGCACGACTGGTTGGTCGCGAAGCTCGATCGTTCG
>Ga0208220_1001419_pt1 | contig 10079 bp, 11 predicted proteins | sample NGESurdeep092012_9_FD_184484 | JGI IMG/M metagenome (GOLD analysis project Ga0208220, IMG submission 184484) | Arctic peat soil microbial communities from Barrow, Alaska - NGEE Surface sample F53-1 deep-092012 (SPAdes) | ecosystem: Environmental > Terrestrial > Soil > Wetlands > Peat ... | reverse complement strand
TCAGTATCATTCCACAAGATAGGAAGAGCCTTCTTGTAGAGTATCTCCATGTAGTTATCTACTTGAGATGTATTGTTAGGCAACCACGGAGCCAGAGATACATCAAGAATCTGATATGAGGGTTCAAGCAAACAATTAGGAATAACAGAAAGAGCAAGCCCATCAATGTCAGTAAGCGTAATGTCATATTGGTTGATTATGTCTTTGCCTATGTATGTGACTTCATTGTAAGGATTGGTTGTTGTCTTTGTCAAGGCATCCATCTTGATAGACTCTACATAGTTGGATGATTGGTCATTAGAACCACGAATGATAACAGTTGGCGGAGTTGCTTCCACACTGGGGGTTGTTATTGTAATGACTGATTGGTTCTTAAGGGTAGCTTGACAAGCTTGTGTGTTGCGCACCCTTAGATTGCGCCACATATCTTGCCAGTTGAACTGGTTATAACGAGGGCGCATTTTGTTAATGTGCCAAGGGTGCATGTCACTTAACCCTCTCGCAGCACGTATAGGCCCTACATACCAAGGTAGGGTAATAGTCTGATCACCATTGACTTTGAACACCTGTTCCATCTGCATCCCTATGGCATCATTCTGGTCATACAGCTCGCGTGCTGCTTCATTCAAGTAGCGCAATAGGACAGACCTCTGAGAGATGTTAGATGGATTGAGTCCCATCTTAGCACCTGCTTGGGCTAGTATATATTTAACAGCCATAAGACTTAGAGTATTTCAGTAATCCGGAAAGTAGAGGCTTGATGTGCCTCTATGTTAATCTGTGCAGAACCTCCTGTAATAGCAGCTATGTAGATAAAAAAGGTTATGTTACCAGCTCCGGGACTTGCTATATAAGCAGTAAGTCTAGTTGTTACACCTTGTGGTGTGCAGTTCTGTGCAGGGTATAGTGTAGAATGGCCAATCAGAGTAGCTCCCTGAAACAAAGCAAGATGACAACCATCAGTGGCTGTGGTATTGCCTAAGCTAATATCAGCTTCAATCATTAGATGTGAAGATGCTGATACCACTGTATAGGTAATGGTTCCTGCTGCTCCAAAGTTAGTTGCAAGAACAGTGTTGGCTGTGGTAGGTAATGTGCCAGCAACAAGTGTAGTGGCTGTTGCAAAGTTAGCACTATTACCCTCTATATATTGACTTATAACATCATGTGGCTTGTAAGCGTATCCAGTCCCAGCGCTGTTGACAGTAAGTGGCATGAACTTAGATGTGGCTATTGGTGTTTCCAATGCACCAGAACTAACAAGAAGAAGAGGAGGTGTAATCCAATTCATTTGCGTAAGGTCAGCAGGATCAACTATCTGCATTTGTGAAGCTGTTCCGCTACCTTTTAAGTTCCTTATGTCAATAGTCTCAAGAGCTATCTGTCCTGTGGTGACTCCATCTCCACCTACTATAGTCCCTAATTTAATAGAGGCAGCTGCTATACCCTGCAATTGTATATTAGAATCATTGATGGAGTTAGCTTGAATGGCCATTGTAGCAGTAGTAACACCAGCACTAGCAGCACCAGTTACAGAGAGGGCAGCAATAGCGGCCTGTCCGACTGAACTATTAACAAATCCCGGGTTAGGCATATTGCCTGTCAAGACACCACCTACAGAAGGGCCACTGCCACCTGGGATAATCTTACTCCAACTAACAGAGAACATATTAGCGTCAGTAATTGTAAGTCCAGCTATCATGGAACCTGTTATAGTTCCATTCGGTATTGATCCTATATTAGCAACTTGCCATTGAAGGAGAGTAGCATCCACAGCACCATTAGGATTCCAGATATAAAGAGCAACTCCATTGTTCTGCGGTGTAATGCGTAACCAACCATAAGCTTGCCACTTTGTGGTGGTAGTGGCATTAGGCACTGTAGGCACTCCAACTATATCAGTTGTGATGAGGAATAGTCCTATGGAAAGGTTAGGAGCAAGACCACCAACGAGTTGTTCTAGTTGAGCACCACTTATGGTGACATAACCAGAAGGATCAAATGGTGTTAAGAAGTCAATGACTTGCGGTAATGGCATAGTATTAGTTAGTTACAGGAACGCTGTTAGCTGGGAAGGTTAGAGGCATATTAAAGTTACCTGCTGTAGCAAAGTAGTTCTGTGCAAATACTTCCGCGACTATGAGTGTTTGAGCCTTTGTTAGTGTTTGAGAGAAGGTCGCGGCAGACAAATACATACCTATGAGAGGTCCAAAGTAAATAGGTTGATTACCTGTGCTGTAAGATGAAACTGTATTACTACCTACCAGCACGCATGTAATAGCATCATACACATAGAGTGTGGTAGTAGAAGCACCATCACTAGTTATGATAGCAGTATACCAATGACCTTGAGATAGCCCAGCCACACTAGCTGTATCTGCTGTAAGCACTCCTGCGTTCCAAGCTAGTGTAAGATTACCTCCACCTTGAACTTGAAATAGGTTACGATGTGTTGCTTCTCCTGCATTAAAGAGTAGGACATATGTCTGTGCAACGAAGTTAGAAGCATTCTCCAAGAAACGATTAGTTCCACTTGTTGCATTAATCTGAACAGCAGGGTCATTAAAAGCATCACCTGATGGGACTACAGTAGTAACTGCTCCAGCAGCACCACCATTAAGGAATATGTCTGCTGTGATGGAGTCAGTCCACGAAGCGAAGTTACCTAAAGCAGACATGCCAGATGGAAGTAACCAGAGTGTTGGTGTGTAGGGCAATGTGAGTGGAGTATTGCCTATATTACCAAAAGCTGTACAGGGAATGTCTGCACTTACTAGAGTAAAGTCATTCCCATAACGATAATCAAGTGTTCCGCGAACTGATGTGTAAACAGTGAGTGGAGTAACTTGAATAGCAGGACTTGCATTAGTGCTCCATACCTCAAGACGAAAGTTACGACCAATAGGCTGTCCAGTGTATAATGGAAGTGGAAAGTAAATAACCTCTCCCACCCCTCTCCACAAGGCATAGCGAACAACCACACCAGCCTTCACATACATGATGCAAAGCATGTAGTTTGGATTTAATGGAATGGGAGAGGAAAGTCCGCGATTAGGAGAGCCTGTGTTAAGATACTTAAGTGAGAACCAATTAGGCCCCTCGAAGTTATAAGCTGTTACTATGTCAGAATAACCCTTCCATGTGACTGCTTGTGAGAAGGCTGGAAGAGTTATGAAGGACTGTGTGCGATCAAGCTGTCCTCCTTGTGCGTTGACATCAAGCCAACGCACAAGCTGCCTAGGCTGTATAACAGCCGAAGCAGAAAAGGGAGGATGAAGGAGATCTGGCATCTTGCTTAATTATTAGTTCTGTTGAGTGGTGAAGGATACTGTTCAATGGTAGATGATACGGGAGCAATCATACTATTGGTAGGAGAAGTAACATAGATGTTAACCTTTCCTAAAACAAAGTATGTAGACCCAGCTGCACCTAACAGTGATGATGACATGTTCTGATTGGCTCCTGCACCTGTAGCAAATGGTGCTGCTTCTACTTTCATCTTACCATCAACAGAAGCGAACACAGGTGCGCGGAATACTTGAACATTACCAATGCCCCCAGAGAGATCAGGTAAACCATTAGCAGATGGTGAACTGAGCTTCACATGTCCATATACACCCTGCACTGATTCAAGATTGACCTCACCAACTATAGCTACTGTCGACTTATTAGTTACAACAGGACCTCCTGGCACAACCGGTGAAATGACTACATCTTTGAATGCTTTTGACATACAGCCAGTGCATCCTGTTACGATAACGGCTGTTGTAATAAATAGAATTGTTTTCTTCATATTGTTGTTAGTTAAGCTGCTTTGACTGCATTGTTTTTGATTACGTGACGACCGGCGATGTAGGCGCTAACCATAGCACCTAAAGTCATATCCTCTGTGGCTGGTAAAGCGATGTGATAAACAGCGCAATACCAATTAAAAGCACCATATAGAAGAAGAACCCAAAATTCAGAAGTCTTGTAACCTTCTTTCACGATAGGCACTAAGGCTTCAACTGCCGTGACTTGCTTTGAAAGTGCATTTCGATTCTTGACTATCAGCAATCCTGCTTCAATCTCATGTCCACCCTTCACAAGGTCAATGACACTTTTTGCTAACTCAATGTCAGATTGAATTGTGCTGATACCTATGTCTGTTGTTGTTTCACTCATATGTTGTTATTCTATTGTTGCGTCTTCATCTAACCGTTGTTTGATTCGTTCTTCTGAGTTTTTCTTAACTTCTTCTTGTTGTTTTACTTGCCTAAGTACTCTATACTTAAAACTTTCAATGAGTTCTTTTAGTATGAGAGCACACTTTAATAAAGCATAAATGGTTGTAGCAAAAGTAATAAGCCAGTGCATTAACTCCATTCCTGGAAGGTGTTCTGTTATAGCAGACAAAACATAACCTAATGCAACTATTGACATTTCTTTTACGTGATGCATAATTACCAAGTGAAAATTGCGCTTATTGGAGCCGTTCCGTTGCCTGTTCCCGACGATAGTGTATTTGTAAATTGATATGCTGTAAAAGCGGGGATAACCATCATCCCTTGATTCGTCGTATTATTACCAAGCACCCCAACTCCATCGCTATAAGTATGGACATTTGTCGATACACCGATACACCTTACAGACATTGCAGAGGTTCCAGATGTGGTTGTGTTGGTTATGCGATACATGTAATTCATTGTCACTGGCCATCCAAAGTTGTTTGTATTGGTTACGCTGCCTCCTACGATTGAATTGCTTATGGCGAAACCGTGTAATGACGCATTGATAGGTATGTTTGTAAGACCTGCTCCACTACCATTAAACTGTCCTGCTGTTGTAACGTCATTAGTTGTTTGAACGGAATAAAAGAAAAGCGTATTAGTAGAAGGCGCAAAGATTGGATCGTAAGCACCACTCACGTTACCAGTATAATCTACGTGAATAGCAGGTGTCCAGCCACTGTTATCATTAAAAAACCCCAAAAAAACACCACCTAAAGTGTCGTCAAAAAAACCACCATGTATTCCCGGAGTGCCTGTTCCTTGTGTGCAATACCCACTGCCCGGATTAGATAGCCTTAAATCACCATTGAATATGTCAATGCGTGGGTATATTCCATATTGTGCTGCGGTGATACCCATTGAGTTTGTTAGTAAAATCCCATTAGTTGGAGTTATAGCTCCTGGCATATAGACATTACCACCAGAAGAACCATTCACCCCACTTATGAAACTAAAAGAACCATCGTGGTAGATGTGATTTAACGTGCCAGATGTTCCAGAACCCCAATCACCATTCAACTCAAAATCCATCTCCCCCCCGTCATCAGTCGTCCATGTTAATGCACCTGCTTCTTGTTCAACAAAATACCCACCTGTGCCACTAGGTATTTGGATTGCTGTTGCCGTAACAACACCATCTTTAAACCCCGTGCTGGATGGGATGTTTGTGAGTGATGAAGCAACACTACTACCTGAACTCCAAGGAGCAGACACATTGCCGCCGATAGTAGTGCCTCGTTGAGCATTTGCTGTGGTAGCAACTAACAGCAGTAATAAGATACGTTTCATAAATTAACTAAGCAGGAAACACAGTAGCATGTTGAGTCATATCTCCACGTATACAAACAGTAACAGCAACAGTAGTCCCACCAATACAGTAGCATGACACACGCTCTCCTGTAAAGCAGTCAACTTGCTGTCCTTGTGCTAGCTGTCCATTTAGCATATTAACCCCATCACAATCAGCACCCCATGAGTAGGAGAGTAAATTAGCTCCTAGATTCTGTATAGAGCGAGCTGCATACTCAATAACAGAAGTTACTTTTGGCAGGACGTCAGTAGGTGTAGAATCAGTCACAGTAACGACAGGAGTAGGTAGAGTAGTAACACTCTTGTCAATGGTAGTTATAGTTCGCAGCATATTAGTAAAGAGAAGCCTCTCTCCTACAACCTCAAAGAGAGGGAGGAGAGAGGCAGGTTAATTGTTATTGGACGTAAGTGATGGTCACAGTAGCAGAGCCACCAAGTGTTCCTGAGTTGTAGACTGCATTGTTCGTAAGCCATACTCCCTTTCCGAAGTAATAGTTCACGCCATCAATCTTGCTTGTTACATTAGTCCCAATGTTAACTCGTAGTGGCATGTTGTTCGTTACAACAACAGAGGCCACGTAGTTGCTCAAGTCCACAAGTGCATTTGTGTAGATGTTCGTCGTGACCACGCCATAGTAGTTAGTAAAGACCTGACTAACATTAGTGGGATAAGTAAGAACATTAGTAAACGCCGGGACTGTGTATGTGAGACTGTTAGTTCCAGTATCCACAAAAGAAACAGTAGCTCCATTTGTAGCTGTAGAAGAAATAAGTATCTGCGTCAACTTAGCCCCACCTTGATTAAGGTAGGGGAAGTTGGTGAAACATCCATTGGTGAATGTGTATGAGGTGCTGAGGGCAGAGGCACTTAAAGTGCCAATAGCCAACGCACTGATGAGGAGGAGTGATTTAATTGATTTCATATTATTTGTATATCAAGTGTTATTGTCTTAGGCAGCCAAACGAGCAGGGCGTTGACGAAGGGTGATGATAGGGAATGCATTACGACGTTCACCAACAAGATAACCATGAGTCAACTTAGACTGGAACTGCAAGTTCTCACCATATGAGTTGAGTGACAAAGAACCATCACTATTAGTAATGAGAATCTGATCCGTAAGACGAACCTCACCATTCCACTTCATGCTGTAGAACTTATCAGCATTCATGTTCTTACCAGCAAACTCCTTGGGCGGAGGGCCAACCTTAATAGTCTTGGCATAAGAGTCACCAAGCATCCAGTTAATCTCGTAAGGGCAGCTGATAAGGGAAGTCCAATAAGGATTAGGTTTCCACTTGTTATCAGTCGTGTCGTAGATTTCAGGAGGAACAGGTGTTCCAGCGAGATACAGTGTATTACCATTCGGGTCAAGGATGTTCGTAATCGCATAGCGAATAGGATACTTCTTGATCTTACAGGTAGTAGTCCCAAAGAGTTGACCTTTGAAGTCATTGAACAGCAAGTCAAGATTGATGCTCTTGAGAGTCTGCACATCGGGGTCATAAGTCCAATTCATCCAAGCCTCAGAGGAGAGGATAACAGCATAACGCTCTTTCAAGCCATCATTGTCTTTTGGCATGTTGCGAGCATTAGAGAAGGGAGGTGCAGCGAGGTCTTCAGAGAGGTTCATCACTGCATTATAAACATCACGAAGGCGGAAAGACTGTTGAACACCAGCATTACCATTAGCACCCTCAGTCACAGCAATAAGCCAGTTAGCTGTCTTAGAGTTAGCAGCATTGCCAGCGAGATTGCCGAGAACAGTAGGATTACCACTCGTCAAACCCGTCCCACAAAGATACACATATGGCGCATTGAACCACATGTTAGTCTCAATGAACTGCTCATTGGAGATTTGAATCTTCTCAACAATATCCTTGTTATTGAACTGCAAGTAAGTATCCCAGAAGGCATCGAAGGAAGGGAGGAAGTTGAACTGAAAGGACTCATACTTGTGAACATTCACAACAGCAGTCTCAGTTGATTCAGTTACCTGATAAATGTCCTTGTTAGCAACAGTAGTAACTGCATTAGGAAAGAAGAATGCTCTACCAACAGGAGAACGCTGTGGTGTAACACCTTTCATTGTGTTACCCATGTTGGTTTCCCAGTCTATCTTACCATAGAGCTGATCGAAGCATTTGTAGTTGGATTGAGTCTTAACTTCGTTCTTCACAAGGAAGAATGGATACATGTTAAGACGGTTTACATCTTCCACATTACCTGTGGCGAAGATCGAAGGGACATCGTAGATTGCGGGCATAAGGAAGAACGCTTTCGCTTAGGTTATTAGGAATTTCTCTAGCATGGCTAGGAGTATTTCCTACTAACACAAAAATTAACAGTTAAACGTAACTGTCACCGTTGACAATGCCCTTTGTCATACAGAAGCGTAGTCTTATGCCTTTAAGACTTATTAGAAGGCGAAGATTGTGAGAGCAGAGGGAGCCATTCCCTTATACCTAACAGACACCCTACACGCTTGCTCACAAGACAAGTGTAGCAAGAATCGTGCCAAGTTACATAAAGGTAAAGCAAAGAGCCTCTCACAGTTAAGCAAGAGGCTCAATTAGTCTTGGTCTTTTAAACCTAGACACACAAGGAAGCATCACCTCCTTCAAATCTCAATCCCAGCTCCTTCCATTGTGAATGTTCCTACCTTACCTTTACCCAGTTTAACAGGTGGCTTACCTCTGGTGGAAGAGGTAACTTCACCCAAGTCAGCTTCTTCTTTCTTCACTTGAGTAACACCACTCTTCTTCTTATACTCAGCAACCTCAGCCCTGCCAATCATCATAGAAACCATCATATCAGCAGCAGTCTGCACACCCTCATTAGAGTGCATATAGGAGGGGAACATACCAATGAAGTTATTCCTTACAGTCTCAATAGTCTGCTCTGTTCCATCTTCAAGAGGCACACTATACTTCATGAGTTTAGGATTAGCTATCCAAGCAAACCTCCGCGCCCTTTCAGCTTTTATAGCCACTTGATCTTGTGCCACTGCTTTAGAGAAGTTCGCGGTGTGATTCTGAATAGCTGCTTGACGGTCATTCTTGACTCGTTGACAGTTACCAACATAACTACGTATAAGTTCCTCCACATCAGAACCATAACCAGCAGGAATATCCTTGTAGATAGGTTTACCTGTCTGGTCGTAGCTCTCCAATGAACGTAAAGGCTTACCCAACTTAGCAAGCTCAAGCTGCTGCATCCAATGCCTACCCTCAAAGTCAGCAAGAGCAACATCTCTCTGTGCTGCCTGATAGCCAGGATGTAGCTTAAAGGCATCTGGTTGTTGATACCATTGTGACTCACCTTTCTGCTTCAAGGCTTTATTCTCATTAAGCACATCAACGAAGTGCTTACGAGAAATCTTTGACATGTGCTTAAGAGTCTCTTGTGTAGGAGCATCAAAGCCAGTTATGTCTAAATCGCCTATCTCTGCTTCGAGTTCAGCCTTAGTCTTTCTCTTACCATCTTCTTTCTTAGCGCCAGGAGGTGGCTTAAGGAAGCGCATATGGCCTTCTTCTCCTTCTACCTTCTTCTCTACTTCAAGTTCCCCCTCCACCTTCTTAACCACCTCGGCTGCCTCGGCTATCTTGTCTTCCTCTAACTTGACTTCAACAGGCTCCTCCTTCTCCTTAGCAGGAAGAGTCACTTTGGCTTCTGGCTTTGTGGCCTCAGCCGGATGACTGTCTGGATCATCAAGTTGAGGAAGCTGTCCTGTATCAAAGTTCACAGCTAACTCTGCTGCTGTAGGTTGACGAGCCTTAATGACTGGGTCTTTAACAAGGCGCGGCAGTCCTGCTTCTCCTTCTGGTGCTCTCAAGATAAGTGATTTGAATGTCATACTATTGTTGTTCATTGAGTTGGTTGATGTGTTTGTAGTTCATTACAATCTGTATAGACTGGTCAATGACCTTAAGCATAGCAGCTTGTGTCTTAACTGATTCAGCTGGCATTTCAACTTGAACTGACATGTTCAGCAGATTGGAAAGATGCTTAGTGCGTTGCTTATCAAGAGCAGCCAATGCACTCCTCGTCATTGGAAGAGTAAGCCACTGTTGATGGACTAGAGTGTTCTGTGCGAGCACCACTGCTTTTGCACCCTCTTTTTGCTTAGGCTCATTCTTGCCTTGCAGTTGTTCTGTTACTTCATTTGCATCCATACTATTTATTACCACCTTTCATTTGTTGTTTTTGTTGTGACTGAAACTCTTTTATCATATCAGCATAGTGCTCCACGATAGGATAAGCATGTAACCTACCTTCATCAGAGAACATAGCAGGGTTGTCAGCCAACTTCTTAATACCCTCTGACATTTGCTTGACTTGACCTAACATCATTTGCATCTGCTGTGCTTGTTGACCTTGCTGTTGTTGAGTAGCCTGCTGGATAGCCTGCACATACTTAGAGGCAGTTTCAGGGAACATAAGCTCAAGTAAGTCAGCAAGGAATAGAGGAGCAGCAGCTGTATTCTCAATGACAGGCCATG
>Ga0208220_1001418_pt1 | contig 10081 bp, 11 predicted proteins | sample NGESurdeep092012_9_FD_184484 | JGI IMG/M metagenome (GOLD analysis project Ga0208220, IMG submission 184484) | Arctic peat soil microbial communities from Barrow, Alaska - NGEE Surface sample F53-1 deep-092012 (SPAdes) | ecosystem: Environmental > Terrestrial > Soil > Wetlands > Peat ... | reverse complement strand
CCTTGCTGGACCTGTTCCACCGCACGAATGCGAATCTCTTCCAGCGTCTTATGGCTCAGTTTTCGAGCATCTCGCGACCGCATACCTCATCATAAACTATGTCCACTTACTTGTGCACTAATTAATAGTCGGCAGGGGCACGCAGGATGCGATGCCATCAATGGGATTATTTGCCGCGACTTCAAATACACCAGCAATGAATCCAAAGCACACCGCCTTGCTGCCGTCATCACGTTCTTTACAGAGCTTATAAAGATCGCCGGCATTTTCAACAGCCGGATACCGATTCGCGAGAGCGACTCCATTCTGGAGAAAAATAATTGTCCCCATGATCGCGCATACAATCCAACGCATGTCTTCTCCTTCGCCATCTTTCCAGCTTTCACTTGTTGAGCGAGATTAAGAAATTACTCGGTTTTAGGGCTGCAGTTTACACGAACATGGCTTATGTGTATAAATCTGCAATGTGTTGTAGTTAGCATTATCGTTAGTCTCCTCCTGAGGCGGAATCGAGATTTTCCATTGAGCTAACTGATCAGGTATCGGGTTCGTCTGAATCACGAACCGGTTTGGCGTGCTACCTCCAGTAAAGCCGGATGAATATTCAATACCTTTGAACCAATCTGGATCTGCCAAGACAGACTGTGGGGTACCATCTGCATTCAACGGCCTTGCAGTCGCTGTGAAGAAAAACTGGTTTGTCGGAAGAGGCCCGGACACACTAGAAGCTTCGATAGCTATTTGATTTCCAGCTATGAAGGTCAAAGTATCATTCTGATCGTCAACCGTTCCGTCAAAACACCATCGTGATGGATCGAAAGTATTTTCAATTTGGACATTGTTTGGAGAAGTTCCTCTCGGATCAATCCTCATTATTGGATTTGCAGCGGCATATCCATAGGTGTCAGTTCCCCCACCAAGCCCGAAGGGGTCGGATTCGATGTAACGGCCGAGCGACGGAGACAGATCCCGAAACCCGTTATGGTTCATGAGCGTCTCGGGGTCGATGATCTGGCCGGGCAGACGTAGGTTCTGCGTAATGGCTGCCGCGCCCGGCTGCGAGGATACGCCGCTGGTGCCGCCATTCGGCAAGTACGAAATATTCCAGGAGACGAGCGCATTCTTGTCCGTAGCGACGGCGGGACTGCCGAAGCGGTCGCCGTGGATAAAGGCGAGGGTGTTGGTCGAGGGTGCTAACGTGCCGATGGGCCGGTCGTCGAGCCAAATGTAATCGTTGGAGACGTGGTTGTCGATCTCCTCGATTAAATTGCCCGATAGATCGTAAAAATAGAGCGTTGCGGGTGTGCCGGAGTCCGTCTTGCTGAAGCGCTGCCCGAAGGCGTTATAGGCATACGTCGCCGCCTGGCTGCCGAAGGTCGAGGTTGCGATACGGTTTGCTTTGTTATAGGTCAAGGCGGTGGCTTCACCGGGAATGCGGGTGAAGCCGCTGATGTTACCGGTCGCCGTATAGCTCACCGGGTAGGTGGTGCCGCCTTGGACGATGGAACTGATGCGATTGGTGTGGGCCGTGTAGTTATACGTCGCGGGATAGTTATTCTCATTGTTCGTGAGGAAATTTCCGTTCTTATCGAGCGTGTAGGCGTAACTGCCGTACCAGCTTGAAGAGCTCGTCAGACGGTTGAGCACATCGTAGCCGTTGGTCTCGCTGCAGGCCGTGCAGACGGAATCGGTGAGCGTCTTGAGATTGTCGGCATAATCATATGTGTAGGCAAGATGCTGCTTGCCATTGGTGGCGGTCGTCACCAGGCTTGTCATGCGGTAGTCATAATCGAAGCTGAACGCTTCGGAGTCGCCGTTAAATGCCTTGATAGCAGTGACGGGGCCGAACGGTTCGTAGGTGATTACCGAGGCGAGCGTGACGCTGCTGTAGGTCGGCGCTTTCGTTGCAACGGAGGTGATGCGCCCGATAGCGTCCCTGGTGTAGGTCACCAGCGCGCCGGATGGGTACGTCATGGTCGCGGGCCGCGACGCCTTGTCGTAGGTGTAGGTCGTCGTGTAGTTAGTGCTGGCACTGGTCCGCGTCTCGTTCGGCATGTTATGGCGTTCATCGTAAGAGCGACTAAGCGAGCCTGCCGCATCGGTCAGGCTGGTAAGCATGCCGATACCGAATCCATGGCCGGTCTGATCGTAAGTACGAGAGACGTTTAGCGTCGAGTCGGCGGGGTAGGTCGTGGTGAGCGGCCTGTCGAGCGCGTCGAAGCTCTGATTCATCACGACGCTGGCCGCGTCGGTCTTGCTCGTGAGATTTCGGTCGCCGTCGTAGTGATAAATCGTTGTGCCGCTATCGGGGCTGGTCTGCTGGATAATGTCACCGAAGCCGTCATAGACGTAGGAGGTGACGCCGCCAATCGGATCGGTGATAGTGAGCGGGCGGTCGTGCGCATCATAGGTCATGGTCGTGACACCGGTGTTGGCGTCGGTGCTTTTCGATGGCCGGTTAAGGGCGTCGAAAAGACGCGTTGTCGTGTGACCCAGCGGATCGGTCGTGGTGAGCGAATTAGAGTTGCTGTCGTAGGTAAAAACAATGGACTGGCCAGTCGTACGACTGGTGTCCTGCAATTTACGGCCAAGATCATCAAACGTCGCATTGCGCCAGAACATGCCGGTGGTCGAGGTCGTCAGGATGCGGCCAATAACGTCGCCGTAGGCGTCCAGGTATAAGACAAGCTGGTTATCATAGTTATCCGCAACCGCGTCGAGGCGGCCCGCCGTGTCGAACAGGTAGAACAGGGTTGAGCCGTCCGGCTGAGTCGCCAGTATGTCGCCATCGGAGGTTGTATCGTAGTAGGCCCAGCTGGTGGTCATTGTTCCGGCTCCGGTTGCGACTGAGCTGGAAAGTCGACGCATGCGTCCATCATAAGAATTCGTTGTCGTCACGCCGTTGGGATCGACGATGGTTCTGGGATAACCGCCCGCGCTGTAGGACGTGATGTTCGTGGCGTGAGTGAGCGTATCGGTGATTTTGGTGAGCGCTCCGCTGGGGCTGTAGCTGAAGTTGGTCTTTGCCGTTACATCGGTCCGGGGCGACTGTACTGAAGCGATCAGATGATTGGACCAAGTATAGGTCCAGGTGCGGGTCTGCCCGTTCGTCGAGTAGGGGACGGTCGTTTTTGTCGTATCGGTGAGCTTCTTAGTGAGCCTTTCACCGGTGGTGGTGTTATACGTGAACCCGATGGTAAGACCTGCCGTGGTGATGGTCATGGGCAGGCGGGTCCAGGGAGCAGGTTCATAGACGATCAATGTGCTGCGGGCGACGGTCGAGTCGACTGCTTCATTTATCGCCTTGGGCAGGCCATGCGAATTATTGCTGTAGGTTGTCCTATTGCCGTTCCAGTCAGTCGAGCTCGCCAGATACCCATAGGTGTCGTAGCCAAACAGACGCGTCGCAACCGGTATGCCGGTGGACGCCTGGCGGTCGATTTCCGATATTTTCGGCACGCCCTGCAAAATCGTGAATTTGTAGATCGCGGCTTGGTTCAGCGCGTTCGTGACGGTGCGGTTTCCGGTCGTATCGTCATATCCACTTTCGTCACATTGGCGGTGCTGCCACTGCCTTGCGTACTGCTAACACCCCGACCATAAGCGTCATAGGCCCAGGCATTGGTGGTGTTTCCGTGAGGATTCGTGATGCTGGTCAGGCCATTGGGGACGATGGTGCTGGCGTAGTTGTAAGTGAAGGTCGTCGCCGGGGAAGTCGGGAACGTAACTGATGTGAGGTTGTACGAACTCCCGCCATCAGTGTAGCCGTAGCGGATCACATTGCCTTCAGGCGTGATGACGGACTGTAGGAGGTTCGGGCTGCTGCCATAGGTGAGGGTCAGCGTTCGATTATAGGAATCCGTCACCGCCGTAAGCTCGTTGTTGCTGTTGTACGTCATGGTTTGCGTATAACCATAACCATGGAGGGCAGCGATGGTATTAAGCTGCGCCTGCCCGGGGTCTGACAGGGTCGTATAGGTTTCCGCCGTGTCGTCGGGACCGGTCAGCGTCCACGTGGAGCCGGAATTCGAGAGCGTGTAGTCCACGTCGCTGTCGGGTGTCCAGACTCCGCTTGTCAGCGTGAAGTTGAACATCTGGCCATCCTCGCGCTGGGCCGTCACCGAGGAGGACGAGTAGAGCCAGAGGGTACGGTCAAAATTGGAGCGCCAATTGACGCCAAGCTCCAGAATGCCGGAGCTTCGGCTATTGTAATACCGCGTGAAGGTGAGCGGATTCTGCCCGGCGGTCGTGTAGTCGGTCGCGGCGTAGAAGACATTGCCGGTTGCAACGTTGATGGGCTCCCCCCGGTAAACGCCGCCAGTCGAGCTAACCGCATCGGAACAGACTTGGCAAGGCTGCCCTGTCGCGGTGGGGCTCACGCCGCTTCCGGTTTTGAATCCGCCGCCGATGCTCTTGCCGTACTGCTGAGCTCCGGTCGGCACGCATCCTGACGGCGTATTGGCGTCTGGCGTCAAGCCGCCTGGGCAATAGGTGAAGACATCGAGTGCGAAATTGACGCCGCGCCAATAATTGCACCCTACTGCGTCGACTTGATTCGACGGGGTGAGGAAATAGTCGCTCGGTCGACTGCTAAAGGTTGCCGCAATCGATTGACAGGATGCTTGAGCCGTCGCGCACTGAGCAGGGCCGACGGGTTCGGGCACACAGGCAGCACCGGTTCCGGTGTATCCAATGCCCCAATAGTAGGTTTGCCCCTGCGCCTTCTGCGGCGCTGACAACGCGAGAAGGATCAATAGCAGCGGGATCGCTGCGGGAAGTACGGCAAGAAGGTTACTAAGCGGATGAAGGGTTTTAAGAGCGCCTCGTACGTATTGGAATTTGAGAGAGCCTGTCGGCTTTACGTAAGGTAAAGCCCTTAGTCTGGGCATGCCATCAGGATCAGCCTTTAATGCACGTGATGCAACTCAAGTACACATGAAAATCTACATCTATCGCAGGGCGAGGGTTTGTCACAGGCTCGATCTGGTGCGTTCTTAGCGTTAAGCGCCATTGTTTCAGCGCGATAGCGCGGAAGGATTCCTATAATGATCCTTGGCCGTCGAAGACTGGATCACACAGGAAGAGGCAGCAAAAAAGCTGCACATCGCGCTGGACACGATGCGCCGCTGGGTGCGCGCCGGGTATTTCCGCAAGGTGAAAGTCGGCAAACGCAACCTGATTGAGGTCAAATCCATCGAAGAATTTCTGATCAGCCGCAGCGAATCGCCGCGAACGGTCCCGCCGGTCGTGGCTGCGCCGGTGCCGGAAGGCAAAAAGAAAAAGCCCCTTAAGAACTAAGGGGCTTTTTCCTGCCGTGCTGTTCGGGCCGTCACGCGACTGCTTGTTGCGGTTGAAGCTGGTGCAAGAAGTCTGCTGCCTTCTGTGCATGGCTCGCAGCGGTGAAGATGGCGCGCTTGTCTGCTTTCAGTACTTTCAGCCAACAGGCGATATAGGCGGCATGGTCTTCGCGGATCTCGGGCGTAATTCCCAGATCGGCGCATAGGAAGGCCGATCCGATTTCGGCTACGAGTTCTTCCTGTGCGTAGCCTTCATCGCCGAAGCGCTTGCGGCCAAACTCACGGTTTAGGCGGATGGCGGGCTTCGTCCAATGGGTAAGCTCATGCGCAAGCGTGGCGCTGTAGCTTTGCGCGTCCGTGAAAGCCTCAAAGGGCGGCATCTGGATATGGTCGGAGCCTTGCGAATAATAGGCACGGTCGCCGCCATGCCGGATGCGCGCGCCGGTGCCGGAGAAAAACCGCTCGGCTGCCTCGATGCGCTGGGCCGTGGTTTCGGCGGGTGCTTCCGGCTTCCCGTAGTATTGGGCGGGCAGGCCGTCAATCTGGGCGACATTGAAGACCGTATAGCCTTTCATAAAGCGGAATGAGCGCTCTTCGTCCTCGCCTTCATCGTTAGCTTCGGTCTTGGTCACGCGGTCGGAGTAGATAACCAGCGTGCCTTTCTCATCGCGGCGCACCTGGGCTTTCAGTTCCTGCGCCTGGCAATAGGTCATCCAGGTGGCGCAGTCGTAGCCGCGCTCGATGCTCTCCGCCCAGAGCATAAGGACATTGATTCCTTTGTACGGCACGCCGTTATGACGTAGAGGCCGCGTGATGCGCTCGCCTGCCTTGTCGCTGCTCCAGGGCTTCATCCAGGGCCTGACACCTTTTTCCAGGTCGGCCACGATGCGGTTGGTGATGCGGGTGTAAACGTCTGCTTTCTCGCTGCTCATTTGCTTTTTCCTCGGGTTAGAAATGGGGTTCATGCTCTCGCATGACCCCTGCCTGCACGGCGAGGGCTGGGGGTAGCAACGCAAAGGGTTAGCGTTCCTGCGAAGTCAGGAATTTTGGGGGGACCGCTCAAGGCGCTGGCCGGTTTCCGCGTTTCGCGGAAATGAGTGGGGGAGCCAAAACCGGAAGGGCGCGCCCTTGTAGGCGCGAGGGGCAAGGACCCTTAGGCAGTAGCGAGGCGTTGCGGGGTGCAATCCCGCTTGAAGGGGTGGCGGAAAACGCCTGCTCTTGGCGGTTGCAGACAGGGGAAGGCTTTCCCCGCATGATCGGTTTGGAAGTCAGGAATGCAGGTCTGCCTACGCAAGCCCTACAGCGCTCTTTGGGAAGCGCGGCCTTGCTCCGGCAGACAGTATTGATTGGGGAACGCGAGATCGTTCCCATTTGGATTTATCGCGTAAGTGCCGGGGCTGGTGAGGGTAGTCGTCTGGACAGACGACAGAGCAGGGTAATACTCAAGGCAAGCAGGACTATGGAGGAAGCTTCCCTCGCACCTATAGGTGGTTCAGGAAGTCGGTGGCTGCAAAGACGGAAATGCCCGTGAGCGGGATCGGAAAGTCCTTGCGTTCAGCCGGCGAGAAATAAGGCCAGAGCGGCCCATGTTCCCGCCCCTAAATTTTGCGCCATTTATCGCGGCCCGGCCCTACCTCTCGGACGCGCTCGACATGAATGGCGGCATTCGGGTTAAGCTGCTTGGCTCTGGCGATGCCCTCCGCCTGGGTATCGGTCACGGCACTTGGCCGGTCGGCGTTGGGTTTCGATACGTTGTACCGGCCATCCGCTCGCTGTTCGATGAAGAGTTTCTCGTCGCTCATAGCTTCTCCAATAAACATTTTAATACGCTTCTGGTTTGAATGGTAGACCAGTCGATTTCGGGATCACGCGCGGTTAATTGCGCACTCGCGCTTCATGCGAATGCCTGCCGCAAGCGCAATAACTGTCGAGCAAATGGCACGAATAGCTGCAGATAAACATATACCTGTTCCCGGTTGGGAGCGGCTCCAGTAGGATGCCCCGCTTCATTACGCGCGATACGCAGCACCGATTGTATTGCCGAAAAGATTTGTGGGGGTGACGGATGGATAGGAGGTCTAACCGCACTCACTCGGCCAGCAGGTGACAGCTCAAAAACGAGAAGAAGGTTTGACTTGCCCTAGCTTGAATGGATCACTTGCGTTGAATGTCTGGCCCTGCCACTTGGCGCGGTTGAAGCCTTCGGCAAAGCCGAGCGCCTGCTCCAATCCATGGGCGGTGTAGTCATTAAACTGGTAGGTTCTGCCGACCTTGCAAAAACGGAGGCCATGCTGCTTCGCCAGGTCGTTCAGCCGGAGAAGGTCGGTGTCGTCGTCATTTGATTTGAGGACTTGCAGCATCGGGGCACTTTATAGATGGAATCCGATCTTTCGTTTGGTCGCGGGTGGGAGCTCCTTTATGTCCTTAACTTCGCGGGCAAGGCGGTCGATATCTTCGACGAGTATTTCGATGACCGACGACATCCGGCTCTGACCGCCTTCCAACTTCTCGACGCGAGCGGCGAACTCCCTATTGTGTTGAATGAGCTGACGCATTCGCACAAAGGCTCGGATGATTCCAATACTCATCTGGACCGCTCTATCGCTGCGGAGCACGGCCGAGAGCATGGCGACACCGTGTTCGGTAAAGGCAAGCGGCTGATATTTAATGCCTCTTTTCGATGAGATCACAGATTGTGACCTCATCTCGGCTGCTTCCGCATGCGATAGCTGGAACATGAAATCGCTAGGAAACCTATCGACGTTTCGCCTAACAGCCTGGATCAGCACACGAGGCTCAACCTGATACAGCCCTGCGAGATCGGTATCCAGCATAACTTTTTGACCACGAAGGACGTGGATGAGCCGTTCGATGGGCTTGTGCACCGCGGTGCTTGGCTGTTCGATGGTTCTGACCATGTGCCGGGTGTAAACGGTTCCGGCAGGACGGTCAACATGGAGACAGCTTATTGGTGCGGCTTCTGGCGCGAATTGGTGAGAACAAGCCAGTGGGTCACGTCAATCTGTTTCTCCTCCAATGCGATAGCTATTATGCTTCTGTTGACTTACTGCCACAGTAAGTAACGTTCCCCTCGCCTTTTTATTTAACGCACGATAAAGGACATTATTATGCATTAAATCGGAGAGGGGCATGACGGAGTATGTACTCAGGCTGATCAAGGATGGTGACACCAGCGGCTTCGTGGAAGATGATCTTAAAGATCTACACGATGCGGTGAATTGGGCATATTTCTTTCTCGGTTTCTATCGTTGTCAGCGCGCCGAAATCTTCCATGCCGGTCAAGAAGAAGTGCCTGTCGCGGAGATCGACGTACCGCCCCAAGTCTTTCGTACGCACTTCGATTTCGCAAGGCTCGCATCATGATTATGTATTAAACGTGCACCGGTAAAATTGTGGAAAGCAACGAGCAAGACACCGATCTTCTACGTTTGAACGATCTAGCGCAGCAACACGGGTTGTCTTACAGGAAAGTCGGAACGAGATACTCTTTCGATGACCGCCTAGGCACCGACGCCTTCAGCGACGGCTGCATTTACACCGCGCGAGGATTACGTGAGGCGCTCGCGTTTGCGGAAGGATTTGACCGGGCAAAGGCGCAAGCGGAAGGGGCGGGCGCATGACAGAGTATTTCTTCCTCGTTATCGAGAGGGGCGAAACCATCGAGGTGGTGGAAGAGGATTTTAAAGACGCTGGCGCTGCCATGAATTGGGCGCATTACTGCATGGGGTTGTTCTATCGCTGCGATTGCGTGCGGGTCTATGAAGGGGCGTATTGCCATCCCGATGCGTGGGGGGAACCCGTGGAGATACGCCCGCCCGAGTGGTTGCGCCACGTGAAGTTCACGGCAGCCTGAAAACATTCTTTGCCTTTTCTGTTTCCTACGTGGGACTCCGGGCGAAAGCGTCAAAGAATCGAGGGAGGACCGCTGTCTATCGCCTTGGTCGGCGGCGGCCCCTGCCCTTCCTGCCCTCTGACATAGGCGTAAAGCGTCGGCTTGGAAATGCCGAGGCTCTGGCAGATTTCGAGGATGGTGAGCTTCTTCTGGTTATAGAGTTCGGTAGCAAGGTTGCGCTGAGTGGCGTTAAGCTTTTTGGCGCGTCCGCCTTTACGTCCCCGCGCCCGTGCTGCTTCCAGCCCTGCCCTGGTGCGCTCCCGGATGAGATTGCGCTCGAACTCCGCCAGCGCACCGAAGATATGAAATATGAGCTTGCCTCCGGGCGAGGTCGTGTCGATGGATTCCTGCAGGCTCTGGAAGCCGATTTTCTGCTGCTCCAGATCCGCCATGAACTCGATGAGATGTTTCAGTGACCGACCTAGCCGGTCGAGCCGCCAGACGACAAGCACGTCACCTTCGCGCAGCATCTCGCGCGCGCGCTCCAAACCGGACCGGTGTTCCGATTTTCCGCTGATAACGTCCTCGATGATTTTGTCGCACCCTGCCCTCTTCAAAGCATCCTTTTGAAGATCGAGATTCTGCTCCTGGGTCGAGACGCGTGCATAACCGATCCGCATGGCCTCACTAAATAGGCAAGAAACTCGACAAAGGCAAGAAAAGATTTACCTTGATTGTTTGACTGAGTTACTTTACACGTGCAACTCAGTAAATCCGTAGTGCTGCGTTTGGCAACTGTATTTGGGTTCTCCCGCAATTTCCGTGCAGGGATTTGGTGAGTTCAAAACAATCACAAACATAATTTACTGGTAATGGTTTATGCTGTAAAGGCAAATGGCTTCTCCCCCGAGCCATGTGCAGGCTCTTCTTC
>Ga0208220_1001417_pt1 | contig 10091 bp, 6 predicted proteins | sample NGESurdeep092012_9_FD_184484 | JGI IMG/M metagenome (GOLD analysis project Ga0208220, IMG submission 184484) | Arctic peat soil microbial communities from Barrow, Alaska - NGEE Surface sample F53-1 deep-092012 (SPAdes) | ecosystem: Environmental > Terrestrial > Soil > Wetlands > Peat ... | reverse complement strand
CCACAGCGCCCGTTCCGCTGCGCTCAGCGTCTTCACGTCCACACGCCCCAATAGTGGTCAAACAGACCGGCCGACGTCCAGGGGATACGGCAGCCGCGTAGAGCGTGTACATCGCCAGGCCGAGCGCCAGCAACTGCGGGGCGAGAGCTTTCGCGGTGAAGGCCCCGATGACCAGCCCGATGCCGGCCGGCAGCGCGGCGCTGCCGATCGCCGAGGCGCCAACCTGCAGGCTGACCATTCGCGTGGTGCCGGTGACGCCGACTCGCTCCGCCGTGGTCAGCGTGAACAAGGGGAAGACCGGGGCGGCGGCCAAGCCAACCACTAGCAGCCCGGCAACGGCGAGCAGGCCGGGGCCTGGCGCCGCCATCAGCGCGCAGCCCACGCAGACCACGGCCACCGCGGCGCCGAGCACGCGGGGCGGCCCGACGCGTCCGGCGGCCGCGCCCAGGACGACTCGTCCGAGGAACATCATCGCCCAGTAGGCCGACAGCGCCGCGCCCGCGGCCGCGGCGCTCAGGCCTCGTCCCTGGGTCAGGAACACATATCCCCAGATGCCTGCGCCCGACTCGATACCGGTCTCGACCGCGATGAAGACCAGCGCCCCGGAGGCGGCCGCGGTCGGCCGCCTCCGGCTGCCCGGTTGCCGTGCAGGCTTAGCCGCGCGCGGCGCGGGTGGCGCCGTCGCGCGCGGCGGCGCCGCCCAGGCCCGTCCGGTCACGGTGAAAACGACCGCGAGAACGGCCTGGACGCCGCCGCCGATTCCGTACACGCACTGCCAGCTGAGCCCGCTGCTCAACGCCGCGGTGGCGAGCAGCGGGCCGACGGCCGCTCCGGCGCCGTAGCCCGCGTGCATCCAGTTGATCTGCCGGGCGCTGAAATGGTGGGCGGCGTGGACGTTGACGGCGGCGTCAACCGCGCCGAAGCCGAGGCCGAAGACGATCATGCCGCAGGCGAACACCCACAGCGATGGGGAGACGGCCTCGGCTAGTAGGGCCGCGGCGGTCAGCGCGGTGCCGATCGCGAGCAGCGAGCCCGCCGACAGCCGCGGTAGCAGGCGCCCGGTGATGGTGCTCGCGACCACCGTGGCCGTGATCCCGAAGGCCAGCAGGATGCCGAGGGCCGCGACCGGCTGATGGAAGCTCAGCCTGATCGACGGCCACAACAGGCCGAGGGTGGAACTGGGCACGGCGACGCTGAAATAGGCCAGGCAGGCCAGACGAAAGGCAGGCACGGTGAGGAGACCCTTGTGAGTCGAGAAGAACGACAGTCCCGGGTGTTCCGCGGCGCTCATGCGCTGCGACGAACACGCTCAGGGACGGGTTCGCTGTGCCGCACTATCGGGGCAGCACGCGATGACAGACCGAATGTCTACGACGTCAGCGCGTGCGAGATTGACCGGGCATTTCCTTCCCCCAACCTGACAGTTTCCGAGCATATCGGAGTCGCCCCGGTCCGTTCGGGATAAAAATCTTGATTCTTCCGAACGGACCGGGGTGACTCCGGCTGGTCACGCGAGGACGGTTCCGCCGTCGACCGTGAGGATCGTCCCGGTCGCGAACGGCTGGGTGACGCAGTAGAGGTAGGCGCGGGCGACGTCGGCGACCTCGCCGACCCGGCCGGCCGGGATGGCCGCGGCGATGTCACGGTAGAACTGGTCGCGGCTGGCCTCGCTCATCGAGTCCCACAGCGGGGAGCGGACGACGCCGGGGGAGACGGCGTTGACGCGGATGGGCGCCAGTTCCACCGCTAGCGCCCGGGTCAGCGACTCGATTGCCCCGCAGATGCTCGCCGCGACCGCCCAGCCGGCGCTGGGGCGGCGCCCCGCGGTCCCGGTTGTCAGGGTGATCGACCCGCCGGGTCGCAGCTGCGGAGCGGCGGCGTGCGCCGCCCACAGCGCCCCGTAGTAGCGCAGTTCAAAGGCCTGGCGCGCGCGGTCCAGGTCGAGGTCGTGCAGGGTCATCAGGGTCAGCGGCTCGCCTGCGGTGAAGACGAGGTGGTCGATGGGCCCGAGGCCGTCGAAGAGCTCGAGGACAAGGCCCGGGTCGGTGAGGTCGGCCGCCTGCCCGCGGGCTCCGGACGGCAGCTCGGCTAGCGCCCGGTCGATGTTGGCCTTGCTGCTGGAGACGACGGTGACTTCGGCGCCGTGGCCGATGGCCGCCTGGGCCGTCGCGAGGCCGGTGCCGGAGGTGCCGCCCAGGACGACGACCCGCTGTCCGTGCAGGTCTGTGAGCTGCGTTCCTAGCGCAGTGGTGGTGTTCATGTCTCCATAGTGCGTTCCGCGCCGGTCGGGTGTCCAAGACCCCTTCGGGGCCGTGTCATACCCTGGAGGTATCAGGACGGGAGAAATCCATGGCTGACGTTGACCTTCGCAAGCTCCGCTATTTCGTCGCCGTCGCCGAGCAGCTGCACTTCGGGCGGGCGGCCGAAGTGCTGCATATCGCGCAGCCGGTGCTGTCCCGTCAGATCAGGGCGCTGGAAGGCGAGCTGAAGGCTCAGCTGTTCGTGCGGGACAAGCGGGCGACGGAGCTGACCCCGGCGGGCCGGCAGCTTCTCGCGGAAGCCGTGCCACTGCTGGCCAGCGCCGAGGCGCTCCGGCGGCGGGTCGCGCGTGCGGCCCGTGGCGACGGCTCGTTCACGATCGGGTTCATGCCCGGTCTCATCGTCACCGAGGCCGTCCGCGCCCTGTCCGCCCGCCACCCGCAGCTGAACGTGACCGTCCTGCGCACCGGCTACGAAGACCAGACCGAGGTCATCCGCGATGGCCGGGCCGACGTCAGCTACCTCAGGCTGCCCGCCGACCTGCGCGGCCTGCGCGTCCTCGAACTGCTGGCCGAACCCCGGGTCGCGGCGCTGCCGGCGGGCCACCGGCTGGCCGGCAAAGACCAGATCAGCATCACCGACCTCGTCGACGAGCATCTCCTGCAAGATCCCGACGCCGTCCCCGAATGGCGTGACATCGCCACCGAAATGCGCTCCAAGCGACGGCGCGGCACCCCTGCCTTCCGGACCGTCGAGGAGAAGCTCGAGCATGTCGCCGCGGGCCGCGGCATTGTCCTGCTCCCGTTGTCCACGGCGGCCTTCTACACCCGCCCCGGGATCGCCTACGGCCAGGTCACCGACATCCCGCCAGGCCAGGTCTGCCTGGCCTGGGACGCCGCGAGGCGCAGCCGGCTCATCGAGGAATTCGCCGCCATCGCCCTGGATCACCTGCCGGTTCCGCCCGACGCCGGCTGACCTGTTGCAGCCTGAAGCTAACAGCTGTTAATCGTTCAATGGCCGTACACCTCAAGTTCAGCTTGCCGTCTCTCCGAACCGGGAGCATCGCAATGTTTTGTCTGTGATTGCCTCAGGAGGGACAGTAATGACGGAGAGCATGGAGCGCACCCGCGTCTCGAGGCGATCGTTCCTCGGCGGCGTCGGCGTCACGGCCGGCGGTCTGATGGTGGCGAGCGGCCCGGTCCTATGGCAGCAGGCCGCCAAGGCGGACACGGTCACCGCCGAGCAGGTCCACCTGACCTTCGGCGAGGACCCGGCCCGTGAGGTCGTCGTGTCGTGGGTGACCCCGACCTCGGTGTCGCACCCGGCGGTGATCGTCGGCACCACCGACGGCGGCTTCGGCCGGGCCATCGCGGCCGAGACCCGCACCTACACCGACTCCAACAACGGCGTCGAGACCTTCACCCAGCACGCCCGCCTCGAGGGCCTGCGCCCTGAGACGGACTACGTGTACCGGATCGTCAGCGACGGCGAGACCCAGCTCTCCAGCGCGTTCCGCACCGCGCCGGAGGGACGGGTGCCGTTCCGCTTCACCAGCGTCGGCGACATCGCCTGCGGTGACACCGCCTACTCCAAGGCGTCGCTCAACGCCCTCGCGACCGCCGCGTCGATCGAGTCGTTCGACCCGGTCGTGCACCTGGTCAACGGCGACCTGTCCTACGCCAACTCCAACCAGCTGTTCCAGCCCCAGGTGTGGGAGGAGTACTTCGACAACACGCAGCTGTCGGCCGCGAACCGGCCGTGGATGCCAACCCTGGGCAACCACGAGAACGAGCCAGGCAACGGCCCCCAGGGCTACCTGTCGTACCAGACCCGCTTCGCGCTCCCGAGGAACAACTCCGGCGAGTTCGAGGGCAACTGGTACAGCTTCCAGATCGGCTCGGTGCTGTTCGTCATGGTGGACAACAATGACGTCTGCTACCAGATCGACACCGGCACCTACTTCAACGCCCCCGGCGAGAGCACCGGCGACAACCAGATCCTGACCGGCTACTCCGGCGGCAAGCAGCTGAAGTGGCTGGAGAAGACGCTGCGCGAGGCGTCGACCGACCGCACGATCGACTGGATCGTGGCCGTCATGCACCAGCCCGCCATGTCCACGTCCGACGCGGACGGCTCCGACCTGGGCATCCGGCAGACCTGGATGCCGCTGTTCTACCAGTACGGGGTGGACTTCGTGCTGGCCGGCCACGACCACGACTACGAGCGCAGCTACGCGGTGCGCGGCACCGACTCCGGCACCATCCTGCGACCGCACGTCATCAGCACCGACCTGAACAAGGTCGACTCCGACAAGGGCCTCGTCCACCTGGTGATCGGCACCGGCGGCACCAAGGGCCACGACGACGTCTACCAGACTGGCACCGCGGGCGAGCCGACCGAGACCATCAACGTCTCCGGCACCGAAACCGAGACCGAGGACGCGCCGTGGTCCGCCGTCACCGACCCCAACGCCGCCTACCCGTGGGGCCTGGGCGTGTTCGACGTGGACCCCGGCCGCTTCCCCGGCGACAAGACCACGATGACCTTCACCTACTACCACACCCCGGCCGCCACCGCGGCGACCCCGTATCCCGCCCCGATCGAGTTCGACACGTTCACCGCCACCCGGACCCGGTCCGACGGCTTCGGCTTCCGCCAGCGCGACGCCAAGTAGCCAAGCGCACCCGCTGCGATGACGGCCGGGGCAGCCAGGCGCCCCGGCCGCCGCCAATGACAGAATCTGCTTCGTGGACTCTGCTGTGCTCGACGCCTTCGGCCTGGACCCTGACGTTCTTCACCTCAACCACGGCGCGTTCGGCGTCGCCCCGGTCGCCGTGCGCCGGGCGGCCGCCGCCTGGCGCGAACGCGCCGAACGCAACCCGCATCGGTTCAACCGGGTCGAGGTCCCCGGGCTGATCGCGGCGGCGCGGGAGCGCGCGGCCGGATTCCTCGGCATCGACCCGCGCCGTGCGGCGTGGGTACGCAACGTCTCCGAGGGAGTGTCGGCTCTCCTCGGCTCGCTGGAACTGCACTCGGGTGACGAGCTGGTGACCAGCACCCACGGCTACGGCGCGGTCCGCAAGGCCCTCAACCACCATGCCGCCCGGGCCGGGGCGCGCGTGGTCGACGCGGTCTTTCCCGTCGGCGCCGGCGACGACGAGATCGTGTCGGCCTACGCTCGCGCCTGCTCCTCGCGGACACGGCTGGTGGTGGTCGACCGGATCACCTCACCGACCGCCACCGTCGTCCCCGTCGCGGCGGTGGCCGCCGCCGTCAAGATCGCCGCCGCCGAGCCCGCCGCCGCCGGGGCCGACGTCCGGGTGCTGGTGGATGCCGCCCACGCGCCGGGCCAGCTCCCTGACGACATCGAGGCGCTGGGCGCGGACCACTGGGTCGGGAATCTGCACAAGTGGGCCTACACCCCGCGCGGCAGCGCGATCTTGTGGAGCCGGCCGGGCGCCGACGTGACGCCGACCGTGCTCAGCTGGCAGCTCGAGGACGGGTACGCCGAGTCGTTCGACTACCCGGGCACCTGGGACTACGCCGGCTGGCTGGCGGTCGGGGACGGCCTCGCCTACTGGGGCGCACTCGGCGGCTGGGATGCCGTATCCGGGCTGGCCGGCCTGGTGACCGAGGGCCAGAAGAAGGTGGCGGAAGCCCTCGACGTCTCGCTTGACCGGCTCCCGGTCCGGCCGGCCCCGACGATGCGGCTGGTGCCGCTGCCGGACGGCGTCCTCGCCTCTGCCGACCAGGTCGACCCGTTCTACGAGACGCTGTCACAGCAGCGGATCGAGGCCGCGATCATCAACTTCGACGGGGTCGGCTACCTGCGCCTCGCGGCGGCGCCCTACAACACCGCAGACGACTACGACCGGCTGGCCGGCGCCGTGCGGGAACTGCTGGACCGAGGCGGCCCCGGCGGGCGTCGGCGTTAGACGGCGCGGCCGAGGAAGGCAGCCAGCTGGTCGATGGCCGGCGCCCCGTGCGGGACCGGCTGCTCGGGTGCGAACGGCCCCGGGGAGCGGCTCCGAAGCTGGTTCCGCGCCTGGGCGAGGCCGCGGGCGGCGACGCCATCGGGGAAGTCGGCCGGCTGGCCGGTGGCGCGGGCCAGGTCCCAGCCGTGGCCGAGGAACTCGGTGATCCGGATGCCCGTCAGCGCCGGGCCCGGGACCTCGCCGAACGGCAGCACGTAGGTCCGTGCCGCCACGCCCGGCGTGCGCAACGCGGCCACCAGCAGGTCGGCCGAGGCGCGGAGCGCGAAAAAGGGGTCGTCGCCGAGGTGATCGGCGTCGCGGACCGGCGGTTCGGTCCCGGTGATCAGCGTGACGAACGCGAGGTTTCCTGAAACCAGGTGATTGACCAGGGCGCGGACATCCACCCCGCCGCACGGAGTCGGCAGCTCCCATTGGCCTGCCCTAATGCGAGCCACGATGCGCTGCACGCCGGCGATCGCGGCGTCCAGATCGGCCAGCGGATCAGCTTCGTCCATGGCGGGAACTCTATCTCGCTGCGGCTGGCCGCTCTGCTCGCGGCCGATAATTCGGTAATTATCAATGCAATTTCGAAATAGCCGCGCCATCTCGCCGTAACGATGAATAGCGACAATCGTAGCCGCGTGATAACGGAGTGGCCAATTGGGCCCGGATGGCCCGTTGTGTTCGTCCATGACTCGGTCTAGTGTCCGGAACGTATCCGTTACATGGTGCATGTTATACGAATGTGCTCAGGCGAAAGGAAGTCATGCGAACAACCAGATTGTGGGCCCTGATCGGGGCCGCTGGGCTGGCGATATCCTTCACTGCGGCGGCAGCCGGGACTGCGGAAGGCGCCACCAGCGCCACCAGCGCAGCCCCGGCCAGCTCATCCAATCCCAGCTTTTCCAAGCTCAGCACGAGCCAGGTCAAGTCCCTCTCGTCCGGCAAGCAAGAACGCATGGTCGTCGTGTTCGACAACCAGCTCGCCGGCCTCCCCGCGACCAAGGCCCACCGGCAGGCCCGGCAGGCAGCGGCCACGGCCCTGCAGGCCCCGCTCGTCGCCCAGCTGAAGCAGGTCAGGGCCACCAGCATCACGACCCTCTCGCTGCTCAACGCGGTCGCCGCGACGATGCCCGCATCCGAGGCGCAGGCGCTCAGCCACACCGCGGGCGTCAAGGAGGTCGTCCCCGACGGGACCATCATCATCGGTGACGCCACCTTGACCACGAACACGGTAGCCGCCTCCCAGGTGCGGAAGTCGGCCCTGCCAAGCTCAGCGGCCGACGGGCAGCAGCTCTGCAGCACGTCCTCCAGCAAGCCGCTGGTGGAGCCCGAGGCCCTCACCAGCATCCACGCCGACCAGGCGATCGCGACCGGCCAGGGCGTCATCGTCGGGAACGTCGACGCCGACACGCTGGCCGGGAACCCCAACCTGATCCGGCCCAACGGGCAGCCGGTGGTCATCGACGCCCCGAACCCGAGCGAGAACGTCTTCAGCGACGAGTTCAACGGGGACGTCTCCACCATCGCCGCCCAGGGCACGGTCACCTACACCTACGCCTCGCAGCTGCCCTTCTCGAACGTCCCCGCGAGCTGCACCTTCCGGATCGTCGGTGACGCCACCGGCGCCTCTCTCCTCACCACCGGCTTCTTCTCCGACACCAACTCGTCCGGCCAGGTCGTGGCCCCCGAGTCGCAGGTCATCGCCGGGCTGCAGCAGGCGGTGAACGAGGGCGTCAACGTCGTGTCGGAGTCCTACGGCTTCGGCGCCCTGCCGGGCGCCAACGACGACCTGCTCGAGCCTGCGAACGACGCGATGGCGGCAGCGGGCGTGGTCGTGGTCGAAAGCGCGGGCGACAGCGGCTCGTCCGGCACGGTCGAGGCCCCCGCCGATGACCCCAACGTCATCGACGTCGGCGGGACGAACGACCTCCGGCTCCTCGCCCAGGCCGACGGGTACACCAAGGGCTGGCTAGACAACAACATGACGACGCTCTCGTCGGGCGGCACCGCGCCCAACGGCGCCGTGGTGGACCTCGTCGCCCCCGGCTACCTCGCCCTCGCCGCCGCCGGGGCCGGCCAGGTCCCGCCGCTGCCGACCGAGGCATTCGGCGGAACCAGCCAGTCGGCCCCCTTCGTCTCCGGCGCCGCCGCCGACGTGATCCAGGCCTACCGTGACACCCACGGCGGTGCCAGCCCGACGCCGGCCCAGGTGAAGCAGATCCTCACCAGCACGGCAACCGACATCGGGGCTCCGGCCGACCAGCAGGGCGCCGGACTCCTGAACATTGACGCCGCCGTTCAGGCGGCCCGCCAGCTGCCGGGCTCGGCGGCGACGCGCTCCGCCGCCCCCGAACTGGTCGACACCCCCACCCAGCTCGACGTGCAGGGCCCGGGCGGCTCCACCGTTCACACATCGGTCGCCCTGTACAACGCCTCCTCCAGCACAGAGAGGGTGGCAGGCACCTACCGGGCGCTCGGAAACGAGTCGACCCTGGGCAGGCCCGTCACCGAGAACGTCAGCGCCCCGTCGGCCAGCGCACCGGTTCCCGCCCAAGGGGCGACCGCGGCGGCACCCGTCACATTCAACGTGCCGCCGGGCGTCAGCGTGCTCGACGCCGACATGCGCTGGCCCGACCCGACCAACAACGACAACAACATCCTGACCTTCATCCTGACCGACCCGGCCGGGAAGCTGGCCCAGCTCTCCTACGACTACGGCGCCTCCAACGGCACCAACGCCAGCCCCGACATCCAGCACAGCACGGTCGAGCGCCCGATGGCCGGAACCTGGACGGCCCAGATCGTGTGGGCCAATGGCCGCGGCCACGTGCAGACCGCGCCGGACGTCCCGGGCCCTTACACCGGGACCGTGACCTTCCAGGCCAGCGGCCAGGACTTCACGACCTTCCCGGCGTCGGCGCCAGTCACCATCCCGGCTCACAGCTCGGCGAGCGTCCCGCTCGCCGTCGCCCTTCCCTTCGCTGCTGGCGACGCCCCCGAGTCCGTGGAGTTCACGGCGCCCGGCGGGCTCGAGAGCTCGGTGCCGATCGCCCGGCGCACCCTGATCCACTCGGCCGGCGGCTTGTTCGCCAGCACGCTGACCAGTTCGGTGTCGCGGGGCGCGGGGCAGATCAAGACCTTCTACGTGGACGTGCCCGCGGGCAAGCGTGACCTCGACGTGTCGTTCCTCACGCCCGACCACGCCGCCAACGACCCGGTCTACTTCTACCTGTTCTCACCCGCCGACCTCTCGCCTGCCATCACCGAGGCAGGGAACGTCGAGGTCTCAGCCACCGACACCTCGCCAACGCCCGCCAACCCGACCGGGCGCACGTCGCTCATCGCCGCCGATCCCCAGCCTGGACTGTGGGAGATCGACATCATGCAGGGCGCGACGACCGACGGGACGGAGTTCTCCCAGACCGTCATCGGCGCGCTCGCCTACAACCGGCTCGCGCCCGTGACCGAGACCGGCCTGCCGACGTCAGCGTCGACGACCATCGGCTCCGGCGCCAGCGTCCCCGTCACGGTCAGGGTCACCAACACGACCAACCACATTGGCTTGTTCGTGCTGAGCCCGTCGGGCAACGACATCACCGGAGGTAACACAACCACGGCCCTGCAAGTAGCGCCCGGAGCCACCGGGACGTTGACGGCCACGCTGTCGCCGACCGCGGCCGCGACCACCGTGGTGAGCGGAACCCTCAGCGTTATCGAGTCGACCGACCTGACCGACGCCGAGCCCGCCCTCGGGTTCCCGACATCCTTCTCCGACCTCCACGACTTCGCCTACACCTACACCACCGGGAGCTAGCCCCGAGCTAGCCCAGGCGGCTAGCGCCGGCGCGGCCCGGG
>Ga0208220_1001416_pt1 | contig 10091 bp, 8 predicted proteins | sample NGESurdeep092012_9_FD_184484 | JGI IMG/M metagenome (GOLD analysis project Ga0208220, IMG submission 184484) | Arctic peat soil microbial communities from Barrow, Alaska - NGEE Surface sample F53-1 deep-092012 (SPAdes) | ecosystem: Environmental > Terrestrial > Soil > Wetlands > Peat ... | reverse complement strand
CCCACCTTCGGCAGATTCGTCGTCCGGCACGGCTACCCTCCTGTGGTCGTCCTGGTAAACGCGAATCGGGCTCAGTTGGTTGTCGGACGAGATTCAGCGTCGATCGCTGAAGGCTCAACCGACAGGGGACGGAGTAGGTGTTGGCGTGCTCGGCGCAGCGGATGTGGGAGGCGACGGCACGGTGCTGGGCGCGCCAGATCCGGCAGGCGCCGACGACAACGTGCCTGCATCCACCAAGAGGTCTGCTGAGTAGCCCGGTTGCAGCTGTTGTTGCTGGCCGTAGCTATCGGCATAGCTCAACTGTCCGAAGATCTCGTCGTCCCAACTGTCCCCGGGGTAGTACCCCGTAGTAACGGTGAACGCGATCGTCTTTTCGCCACCGGCCCGCAGTACGGGGACCGGGCACTGGACTCCACCGTTGGCGATCGTGCAGCCCGGCGGCGCGTCGCTGAAGTCGTCGGCGGGAACCATCGAACCGACCGACACCACGGCGCGCGGATCAATCCCATGTCCCGCATTCAGGATCGTCACGGTGACACGAGTGTGCTGACCCAGCACCACGTGCGTCGGCGACAAACGCATGCCGACTTCGAAGTTGAGGTGGCTCTCGTCCACCACCGCGGGAGCGCCCGGCGGCGTGTGGCGAATGGTCGCCGACGAGTGCGGGCTTGGCTGGCTAGCTGGGCTGCTGATCGGCGCAGCCGAGACCATCGGCGATGACGAGAAAGCGGGGTCGCTGGCGCTGACCGCCGAGGGGGTCGAAACGGAGCTAGCGAACGGACTCGCCGATGGGATGGCCGCGACAGTGCCGTCGGCAGCCGGCCCGCGCGCGGCCACAACACCCCAGGAGCGCACACCGATGACGGCCACAGCAACCAACACCACACTGACGGCGCTAGCAGCGACAAGGGCGAACTGGCGGCGGTGGCCGCCGACTTCGGCGAACTCGTCGTCCGGCATCGCAACCTCCTGCGGTCACACCGGTAAACGACGATCGCGCCCATACGGTTGTCAGATGCTGGCCCCTATTTGCGGGCCGCGAAACTCTCAACCGAAACGCGCACACACCTCTTAGACGGAGCCACTCAGCCGCCCGACCGCACGCGCGTCATTGCGGCCAGAGTCGGGCGAGCGTAGCCGCCCTCAAAGGAGCCAGAAGTGCGCGTTCAGCTGAACGCGCCACGCGGCAGATTCGGACGGTGGCGGCCTCGTGTCACGCAACCCTGCGATGGATTGCGCTCTGCCTGCCACACTGCGTCCATGACGGTAATCGCCAGCGGGTACTCAATCGACGGCGAAATACTCCCGGCCGACTGAACCGCACTCCCATCCCGAGGCATCCAACCGATCCACGCTCCGCGGCAGATTAGTGCGTTCATTGCGCGTTGCTCCGCAGGGTCGATCAAAGAGGTTGGCTCGGCGAGCAGAACTGTTAGGGCGCTTCGACGCAAATGCCGCCCCATCGTAGATCGGGCCAAGGCAGGCACCAGATGTCGTCGCCGACGTTGACAAGTTTCGACGCGCACGTAATCCCGTCAACTGGCCGAGTCCGACAATCGCCATGACGAGCGGATGATGGGTGTATCGCGTCGCGACGTTATCGCGTCGCGACGCGCTGTTCAGCGACGATCGGCACGCCAGGATCGCGAACCGCGGGTGCGAGGAGCCGTGCGGTGGTGTTCAGTTTCGTGACGATCTCGTGCAACAACGCGGTCAAGGTGGCACCGGCAGCGCGCGACAACAACATGCGGTCAAGACCGGCACCAACCACATCCAACGGGGGCTCATACGACGCCACGATCGAGACCAGGCTGCCGCTGCCGTCAACTTCAGAAATCGTGAGGTTTGCTTCCAGCGAAGGGAACAACCGACCAGCCGGTCCGGTCGGCTGCCAGCGCAGCGGAACCACCACCTTCCGCCCCACGTAGTCGAACGGCAACACCTCGACCAGCACCTGTTTGGCGAACCCGCGCGACCCGCTGGGACCCACCCGCATCAGAAACGACGCACCTTCCTCGGCGGCGCGCCTGGACTCCTCGGTCAGGCCACCATCAGCCAGGGCCGCGTCTAGCGCCACGTGAACGGCGTTGAACGGCAGCGACAATGGTGACTGCGCCTCGACGAACACCAACCCTCATCCCACTTGACGGTCGCGCTGGCACTGACCGGCCTACCAATCCCGCTCCGAAATCACGGTCTGTCCGGCGCCCACAAACACAACGCGATCACCGATCCAGTCTCGGTGCCCGTCACAACCTGACCGGAGTGCCGAAGGTCCCCAGCCCGGTGACCTTCGACACCCCAACGCCGGACGCCAAGCCCACTGAAGCCCCTGGATCGCGACGGGCGATCTCGCGGCGTCACGAAATCCCGTTCATTTGGTGCGCTTTGCAGGCATGGATCGGGTTCGGCGCCTGCGCAGCGCCGCGAACCCGTCATCGTAGGGCTCCGCACCTATTTGAAAGGCACCGTGACCGGGGTGATGAGTGGGGTGTAGACGGCGAAGAAGTCACGGTCGTCGGGCACGAGGTAGCGGCTCGCCGACTGCTGCCAGTTAGGGACGATCTTGTCGGGGACCAGACCCTGCTGATGGCGGTAGGTGATCAAGGATGGCCATTCCGGGTTGATGTCGAGCTGCATCGCCTTGATCGCCCCCGCCTGTTGCAGCAGGCGGGCCAGTGACTCGACCGTCTGCCCGTTGGCGGCGGCATAGATCAGGTTGCCGTTCCTGTCGATGCCGGCGCCGGTACGCCATACGCGTATCGCGTTGCCCAGCGTCGCGCCCCACAGGCCGCGGTCTTTCAAGGCGGGGTTGAGCTGGTTGTCCCACACGATCGGCGGCAGACTCTGCCGCGTGAAGGCGTACTGCGGCCCGGGGTCGGGGCCGCCATGCCAGATCACGATGTCGACTCGCCCGTCGCGATAGCCCACCAGGGTGGCCAGCCCGTCCTTCAACGGTTCGTTGGTCAACCCGTTGTCGGAGGACCCATTGCGCCCGTCAGTGAAAATGAAGCCAGCGTTGAACGTCGCAATCAGCCGCCCGCGTTGCCCTACCGGCACCTGCGCCGATCCGCGTACAGCTGCCCGCGGAGGTTCGTAACGGCCGGGATAATAGGCGAGCTGCGTGCGGGTGTGGTCAAACCAGGCGACGTAAGCCACCATCCGCGGATATGAGGCCTCCGGGCGAAACTCCGTGACCAGCACCGGCGGACCGCCGGCCACATCCGGCCCGGTCGGTCGCCAGATCCCCTCATTCGGCAACGCCGGTGAGATCACCGGCTGCACCGCAGCTGGCAAGCCGGACGCCGGCGAGCTGTGTCCACTCGGCGTTGCCGGGGCAGTTACCGCAACGCCAGGCGCCGTGGCCGCGGAAGGGGGAGCGGTAGGTCTAGCGGTGGGGGGAGGGGTAGGCGGCGGTAGTCCGATCGGAGGCAGCTTGGCCAGCGCAGGACCGCCCGTGCGCGGAGCCGTAAGCCACCCGTAATACACATGTTCAGTCTCGTCAACGAGCCAGCTCCCATGGTGAGAGCGCACCCACTCGACGCTTCGCACCGCAAGCGGCAAGCTGGATGGTTGCTCCGCCGTCGCCATGTACGAATACAAGGCCGGTGAGACCAGGACGAGGACCACAGTGGCCCGCACCGGCCATCGTCGACGCGATCGCAGCCGTCGCCGGGCTGAACGGGTGTTCGCGACCGCACTCATCCTCCGCCTACCCACCGGTAGTCGGCGTGGCCCCGCTTAGCAGCACCTCGGCAGGGCTCGGGTGGTCGAGCGTTCCGTGCACGCTGGCGATGCGGCGACCGCCCAGCCGAATCATTGACCTCACGAACTTACGATCCGCGTCCCGCCTGACGAATGCGTGACGCCAGCTGACGCGCGGCAGTCATGCCGCAGTGATCGTCGGCGGTTCGGTCATTGGTCCAGTGCGGTTCGGGTCGCGGGAGCAGCTGCCGGCGAAGGCGCCGCCACTGCAGGGAAACGCAGTGTTAGTGGGTGGCACCGACGTGCACAGACGCGCGACCAAGTCCAACATGGCCCAGCACACGCCGACACGCAAAATCCTCACCCTGCAAGGAAAAATCGCATTGGGCCGGTTGGCTGTCTCCGGCTGAGACCTGACCGTTCAGCTCAGCCCGAGTATCGTCGCCGTCGCATCGTATTCGCTGGTGGTGACTCCAAGTGACGCGGCGACCGCAGCACCGCCGGGCCAGGTGTGGCCGCCGCCTTTGACGGAGACGAGTTGGGCGCCACAGGGGTAGGTGGTCGTCACAATGTGCGGGGCGATCGACGTGGTAATGGCATGAGCGCAGCCGTCGAGCGCCGCCCAGGCCGCTATAGCGGGAATGGCTGGCGGGGTCGCGGGATAGCCACGGCGACCGTCGGGGCCTCCACCGTATGGATCCAGCGGGTCGACATCGCCGTGGACGGCGATGATCCGGATGGGGCGGCAGCTGGGCCGCGGTTCGGTCGACGCCGCCACCGTGACGACCGCGCGGAACCTGACGTGCAAGCTGCAGGCCGCGAAGGCCGCCATGTCGCCGCCGTCGCTGATGCCGGCTACCACGATGCGGGCCGGGTCGGCGCACTCGGTGGTGACCAACCGCGTGATCAGCGCAGACAGGAATGCCAGGTCGTCGTAGCCGGTCGTACCGGAGAAATTCCATGATCTCGCCGGACCGGCGCCTTGGGGCAGCACCGCCAGCACACCCGCAGCCATCGCACGTGCAGGAAGCCGGCTTTGGGCGGCAAGCTGTTCGGGGGTCTGACCGTAGCCGGGCAGCCCGATCACCAGACCGAGCCTGCGGCGTCCGGTGTCATCCTCGGGGACGGCGAGCAGCGCCCGCCGCCCGCCCGGCAGCGCGAGAACCGTCGTCCCCGAGGCGCGACCAGGTCCGCAGCCGACCGACGCGCTCTGAGCTGGGCGCGAAGTCGACGGTCGCATCGCCGGCGTCGTCGCCGCGGGTGGTGGCGGCGACGTTGTGGGCGCTGGCGCCAGGTGCGATGCCTCGGTCGAGACCACTGGCCGGGGCATTGCGCTGGACGCCTGCGCCGTTGGACCTACCAACGCGGGTGCGGTGTTCGGCCCCGATCGCGCCGCACCAGGGTGGGGTCCGCCGCACGCCGAGATCGCGAGGAGCAACCCGATCGCACCTGCGCAACATCGACGGCACACGGACATAAGCATCCCCGGCTGGCGCGACTAGTTACACGGCAGGCCACAACTCGAAAATCTCCCACCCGAGAGGACGCCGGTGGCGGCCCGGGCACGGTGACCCCCGACCCAGCACTCACGAAATCAGCGTGATCTGAAGTACCGGATCTCGGCAATGATTGCGTTTCTCGGGCGAATGTTGTGCCGCCCCAAACCCAACCAGCTGCGGCGAACTCAGTGGCCGATGCGGTCGGAGTTCTGGGCTGCCGACTCACCCTGATCGAGTGCCGCGATTCGCGCCATGTCGTCGTCTGTCAGCGCGAAGTCGAAGATCTCGATGTTCTCGGCCATCCGTTCCACGTTGCCGGACTTCGGCACGGTAGACACGCCGATCTCGATGCACCAACGCAAGGCGATCTGTGCCGGCGTCCGGTCATACGCGCGAGCAATCTCGACGATGGTCGGATTCCGGCGTACTGATGCACCGGGGCCGCCGAGTGGGCTCCAGGCTTGAGTGACGATGCCGTGGGCTTCGTGGTACGCGCGTGCTTCGACTCTCGCGAGTGTGGGGTCGAGCTCGATCTGGTTGACAGCCGGGACGATGTCGGTGTCCTTGCGCAGTCGCTCGAGGTGCGCGGGCTTGAAGTTCGACACACCGATCGACTTGGTCTTGCCAGCAGCATGCAACTGCTCGAACGTCTTCCAGGTGTCGACGTAGAGATCGCGTTTGGGCAGCGGCCAGTGGATCAGCAGCAAGTCGACGTAGTCGAGGCCCATCCGCCGCAGTGAGTCATCGAGGGCGCTAAGTGCCCGGCCCTCGCCTTGGAACTCGCCATCGAATTTGGTCGTAACGAACAGCTCTTCGCGAGGCACGCCGGCGGCGTTCACGCCTGCGCCGACGACAGCTTCATTTCCGTATCGAAACGCCGTATCGAACAACCGGTAGCCGATGTCAGTGGCGGCGACAACTGCGTCCGTGCCCGCTCTGCCGTTCAGGCTGTACGTGCCCAGGCCCAGCTGCGGCATCTGCAGACCGCTGTTTAGGGTCAGTGTCGGCGAAGGCGGGTGCGCCACGGTTGTCATCCGATCTCGTTGGACTCACGAACCTACCGGGCGACCTACGTCGGTGCGGGTGCCGGATCCGGCTTGGCGATGCGCGAGTGCATCAGGGCGTAGACGGACGTCGGGGGCGGCTGTTGTGTGAGGGCGAGCAGGAAGGTTTCGCGGTCGAGGCTGAGTGTGTTGACCTCATCGGTGGCCGTAACCGTCGCGGTCCGTGGGGTCGGGAACAGCAGGGCGAGTTCGCCCACGCCGTTGCCCGGCCCGAGATGGTTGATGACCGAGCCGAACTGGCTGATGTCGACGTGGCCGTTCACGATGACGTGGTAGAGATCGCCGGGCTCACCCTGTGTCATGAGCGCGCTGCCGGCGGCGAAGGTGTGCGGTAGGGCCGCGCGTCCGAGCGACTCGAGCATCGCGGCTCCGAGGTGAGCTAGTGCACTGACTTCGCGGAGTGCGGCGACGCGTTCAAAGGCACCGAGGGCGTTGCCTTCTGCGGTGGCGATCGGTCGCACTACGACGACTGCTGCCGCGAGCAGAATTCCCGCAATTGCCAGGCAGGTGCCGTTGATTCCGGCAGCGCCGACGAGCGCGGGGACAAGTAGCGCACCCGCGAGGAGCATCGCTGACTCCAATGCTTCGGCGGCAGCGAAGACGTGGCCGACAAGTCGCAGTTCAGTCAGGCGCTGCAGGGTGGCCCGGCAGGCGACAAGCATGATGGCGGCGGCGGCGCCGATGGCGACGAATACCGCGCCCGCGGCGACCGGCGACGTTGGCGCGCACAGTGCCGCAACGGTGCCGCCGGAGACGACGGCCGACCCGACCGCCGCAGGCCAAAGCCGCCTGCGTCCGATCAGCAGCACCGACGCCGTCCCGCCCAATATCGCGCCGGCGCCTAATGCGGTGCCGTACCAGCCGGCACTGGCGAGACTGCCGTGCGTGCGATCAGGGATGGCAACGATGAGCAAGTCGAGGCAGCCAATGAGCAGACCCTGAGCAGTCAGCAAGAGCAGGGCCGCGCGGGGTCCCGGTGCCTTCGCGATGAGGCGCAACGCACCGATGAGCTTGAGCGGCTCGTCGTCTTCCAGCAACTCGACTTCTCCTCCGGGAGGTAACCGGAATGCGAGTAGAGCGGCGAAGCCTGCGATGGCCGCGAACGCGAGGAAGGCCACCGGAAAGTCTGCGACCAACAAGCACACCGCGGTCGCCGCTGGACCGACCAGTGTTGCCGCACCATCGAGCCAGCCGAGCAGGACGTGGGCGCGGGTGATGCTCCTGGCGTCGGGTGTCAGGACCGGCAGCAGCGCAGAGATCGCGGGTCGGCTGGTGACCATCGCCGTCGCTGCCACCACCGCTGCTGCGTACGTCACCAACACCGGCAGACCTTGTCCGATGCACAACGCGATCGCGGCAAGACCGGCGGCTTGAACGACCATGCCCCAAGCCAGGACGGCGCGTGCGTGAAACTTGACGAGCAAGTTGCCGGTACCCAAGGCGGCGAGGGTCGCCGGTATCAGCGACGCGACGAGAACGGCGCCCGCTTCGCGCACCCCGCCGCGGTGGTTGGCGTAGATGGTGACGGCAATCCAAGAGCCGTACTCGCTGGTCTTGAAGCAGCCAAAAATGAACGCCAGGCCGCGCAGACCTTTCACGCCGAACAGGTTAGGCCGAATTGGGTCCGGAATTACGTGGCATGTGTGACCTACCTGCGCCGGGATCGGCGACGGAGGCGAGCAGCGGCAACGTTCGGAACGGCACCAGCCGCGACAGGATTACCACGCTGGTTGAGCGCGCCACCGTCGGCGATCTGTTCAGCGTGACGAGAATCCGTTGCAGTGCTTCGTGCGAGCTCGCCGCGACCCTGCACAGGACGTCGCCGGCGCCGGTCGTTGCGTATGCCTCGAGAACCCCAGGGATCTCGCGCAGGTCGCGCTCGACGTCTTCGATCGCGCCTTGCGCGATCTCGAGGGTGACGAATGCCTGGACGCCGAGCCCGGCCGCGACAAGGTCGATGTCGGGGCCGTAGCCGGTGACGATGCCGCTTCGTTCTAACGTGTCGATCCGGGCGGTCACCGTCGCGCGGGCGACTCCGGTGATCCGTGCCAGTTCCAGAGCACCGGCCCGCGGGTGGTCGGTGAGCGCCTGCAACAGTGCGACGTCGAGCTCATCGACTCCGACCTTCTCGGCCATCTCGTCCCCTTGTCACGGGTATTGTGCCAAGCGACTCAGCTATGCAGACTGCCTAGCAAATCGCCGTCCAGCTTGGCCAAAGTATGCACGATGACTAGCACTTGCTGTGCTGCTTGCGGACGTGCGTCGGCTAGGTGTCTAGTGCGACCAACGAGTGAAGGGCGGCCGGTATGAGCCTCGAGCAGACGCTGAACGACGAAGAGCGATTGGCCCACCTCGACCTCGACCAGCTCAAGCAGCTGGTCGGCCTTGTGGAGTACGACGCATCGCGCGACCCCTTCCCGGTCTCGGGCTGGGACGCGCTCGTCTGGATCGTCGGCAACGCGGTGCAGACGGCGCACTACTTCGAGTCGGCGTACGGAATGGAAGTCGTCGCCTACTCGGGCCCGGAGAACGGCAACCGTGACCACCATGCCTTCGTGCTCAGGTCGGGGAGCGCCCGGTTTGTCATCAAGGGTGCCTACGACCCCGCGAGTGAGTTGGCCGATCATCACCGCAAGCACGGCGACGGCATCGTCGACATCGCGCTGGTTGTGCCGGACGTCGACAAGTGCATCGCCCATGCGACTGCTCAGGGCGCGACAGTTCTCGAACAGCCCCACGACATCAGCGACGAGCACGGCACGGTGCGGCTCGCAGCGATTGCAACGTACGGCGACACGCGGCACACGCTCATCGACCGCTCCCGCTACACCGGGCCTTACTTGCCCGGCTACGTCGCCCGTACGCCGGCGTTTGTGCCGCGGCCCGGCCGGCCGAGGCGAACCTTCCAGGCCATCGATCACGTCGTCGGCAACGTCGAACTCGGTGCCATGGATCAGTGGGTCGACTTCTACAACCGCGTCATGGGCTTCACCAACATGGCGGAATTCATTGGTGCGGACATCGCGACCGACTACTCGGCCCTCATGAGCAAGGTCGTCGCTAACGGCAACCACCGGGTTAAGTTTCCGCTCAACGAGCCGGCACTCGGCAAGAAGAAGTCCCAAATCGATGAGTACCTCGAGTTCTATCGCGGACCTGGGGCGCAGCACGTTGCACTGGCCACCGGCGACATCATCGCCGCCGTCGACGCGTTGACGACCGAGGGTGTCGCGTTCCTCAATACCCCGGATTCGTACTACGAAGACGAGGCTTTGCGCGCCCGCATCGGCGTCGTTCGGGCGCCGATCGAGGAACTCCAACAGCGCGGCATCCTCGTAGACCGCGATGAAGATGGTTACCTGTTGCAGATCTTCACGAAGCCCATCGGTGATCGACCGACGGTGTTCTTTGAACTGATCGAGCGACATGGTTCGCTGGGGTTCGGCAAGGGCAACTTCAAGGCATTGTTCGAGGCCATCGAGCGCGAGCAGGAGAAACGAGGCAACTTCTGATGGCGTTCTACCGGCAGGTGGGCGAGGTTCCGCACAAGCGGCACACGCAGTTCCGACAGCCCGACGGTCGCCTCTACTCCGAAGAGCTCGTCGGAGAGGAAGGCTTCAGCTCCGACTCGTCGCTGCTCTACCACCGTGGTATTCCGTCGGCGATCGCCGACGCCCGTGAGTGGGACGTGCCCGACCTGTCGACGGTGCCGAACAGTCCGCTCATCCCGCGGCACTTGCTCCTGCACGGCCTGTTCGTCGGCGACGACCATCTCACGACGGATGCAGTGACCGGACGTCGGTTGGTGCTGGGTAATGCGGAC
>Ga0208220_1001415_pt1 | contig 10092 bp, 8 predicted proteins | sample NGESurdeep092012_9_FD_184484 | JGI IMG/M metagenome (GOLD analysis project Ga0208220, IMG submission 184484) | Arctic peat soil microbial communities from Barrow, Alaska - NGEE Surface sample F53-1 deep-092012 (SPAdes) | ecosystem: Environmental > Terrestrial > Soil > Wetlands > Peat ... | reverse complement strand
GGGGTTGCGGGCGGCGCGGTTCAGCGCGCTCATCACCGCACGCAGCGATGCCCGCACGATCGACTCGCTGATCCCCACGCCCCACAGCACCCGGTCGCCGACCTCGATCTCGAGGTAGGCGGCGGCCTCGGCGTCGCGCCCGGCCGTCAGCGCGTGCTCGGCATAGTCCAGGACCCGCACGCTGACGCCGCCGAGCCCTAGATCGATCGCGGACAGCGCCTGGCAGAACGCGGCGATGGGCCCGTTCCCGACCCCGGCGAGCTGGTGCTCGACCCCGAACGCGCGCACGGTCGCGGCGATCCGCTCCGTTCCCGACTCGCTCGTCGAGCTGAAGCTGACCAGGTCGAACGGGCCGTCTTCGAGATACTCAGCGGCGAAGAACTGCCACATCTGCGGCGCGTCGACCTCGCCGCCCTCGTTGTCGGTGTGCCGCTGGATCACGTGGCTGAACTCGATCTGCAGCCGGCGCGGCAGGTCGAGGTGGTGATCGGACTTCATGATGTAGGCGACGCCGCCCTTGCCGGACTGCGAGTTGACGCGGATGACCGCTTCGTAAGACCGGCCCACGTCCTTGGGGTCGATCGGCAGGTAGGGCATGTACCACGGCAGCTCGCCGACGGGCTTGCCCGCCTGCTCGGCGACGCGGTCCAGGTGGTCGAACCCCTTCTTGATCGCGTCCTGGTGCGACCCGGAGAAGGAGGTGTAGACGAGGTCGCCGGCGTAGGGGTGCCGCTCGTGCACGCCGATCCGGTTGCAGTACTCGACGGTCCGGCGGACCTCGTCGATGTCGCTGAAGTCGATCATGGGGTCGATGCCCCGGCTGTACAGGTTCAGGCCCAGGGTCACGAGGTCCACGTTGCCGGACCGCTCGCCGTTGCCGAACAGGCAGCCCTCGACCCGCTGTGCGCCGGCCAGCACCGCCAGCTCGGCGTCGGCGGTGGCCGTGCCCCGGTCGTTGTGTGTGTGCACCGACAGGGCGATGTGCTCGCGCCGGGTCAGGTTCCGGCTCATCCACTCGATCTGGTCGGCATAGACGTTCGGCGTGGAGCGCTCGACCGTGCAGGGCAGGTTGATGACGATCTCGCGGTCGGGCCCTGGCTGCCAGACGTCCATGACGCCTTCGCAGATGTCCAGCGCGAAGTCCAGCTCGGTGTCCATGAAGATCTCCGGCGAGTACTCGTAGCCGAAGTCGGTGCCCGACAGGTAGGTCTCGGCGAACTTCATCACCGCCCGGGTGCCCTGGACCGCTACCGCCTTGCACTGCTCGCGGCCGTCGCCATCCCAGCCGAACACGACGTTGCGGAAGATCGGCGCCGCGGCGTTGTAGAGGTGCACGGTGGCCTGCTGCGCGCCGACGAGCGACTGCACGGTGCGCTCGATCAGCTCGTCCCTGGCCTGCGTCAGGACCGAGATCCGCACGTCGTCCGGGATCGCGCCGCTCTGGATGAGGCCGCGGATGAAGTCGAAGTCGGTCTGGCTGGCTGCCGGGAAGCCGACCTCGATCTCCTTGTAGCCCATCCGGACCAGCAGGTCGAACATCGCCTGCTTGCGCGCGGTGTTCATCGGGTCGATCAGGGCCTGGTTACCGTCGCGCAGGTCGGTCGACAGCCATCTCGGGGCGGTCGTGATCGTGGCGGCCGGCCAGCGCCGGTCGGGCAGGTCGACGGCGGCAAAGGCGCTATAACGGTGGTAGGGCATGCCAGAGGGGCGCTGTGAATGCGGAATGCTCATGAAAACTGCTCCTGGACGGTGGTGACCGGTGGGGAATCGGTCGGCGCAGCACTACGACCCGCGACGAGGAGCCGACCGGCTGATTACCGGGCCTCGCCGCGGCCGCGAAGGAGCAGCACGCCAGTCATGATGTTGTGAGCCTAGCCGGCCGCTGCCCCACGGGCCGGGCCAGGCGGCCGATTTCTTGACTCCGCCGCCGGCCGCGGCGGGGCCAGACGCCGAAGCCCAGGGCTCAGACGTTGAAGCCCAGGGCGCGGAGCTGCTCGCGGCCGTCGTCGGTGATCTTGTCCGGGCCCCACGGCGGCATCCAGACCCAGTTGATCCGGAAGTCGCCGACCAGCCCTTCCAGGGCGTCCCTGGTCTGATCCTCGATGACGTCCGTGAGCGGGCAGGCGGCGCTGGTCAGGGTCATGTCGATGGTGGCGATCCGCTCCGCGTCCATCGAGACGCCGTAGACCAGCCCGAGGTCGACGACATTCACGCCGAGCTCAGGGTCGACCACGTCCCGCAGGGCCTCCAGCAGGTCCTCGGTCTCCGGGGTCAGCTGGCCGCCGGGGGGCGCCGTCTCGTGGCCGCCCTCGGTCTCGTGGCCCTCGGTCTCGTGGCCCTCAGCCTCGTGGCCGGCGGCGGTCTCGCCGCCGGGCGCGGTCTCCCCGGCGGGCTCGTCGGTCAGCCGGTCCTGCGTCAGTTCCGTGCTCTGGTCGGTCATCGGTACTCCCTGTCCATCTGCCCCGTGGCTTCAGCAGGCTCCGTGGCTTCGGTGGCTTTGGTGGCTTGCGTGGTTTCGGCAGAACCCGCGCCGTCAGCGGTCCCGGCGGCGGCCTCCGCCAGCGCGCGGGCGGTCGCGTCCTTCCAGGCCATCCAGCCGAGCAGCGCGCACTTGATCCGGGCCGGGTATTTCGAGACGCCCTCGAAGGCGACCGCGTCACCCAGCACGTCCTCATCGGGCTCGGTCTCGCCGCGGGACTGCATCAGCCGCAGGAACTCCCCGTTGATGTCCATCGCCTCGGCCACGGTCTTGCCGATCACCATGTCGGTCAGCATCGACGTGCTGGCCTGGCTGATCGAGCAGCCGAGCGACTCATAGGAGACGTCGGCCACGGCGGCCTCGCCGGCGGTGTCGGCGAGCGTGACGCGCAGCGTCACCTCGTCACCGCAGGTCGGGTTGACGTGGTGAACCTCGGCATCAAAGGGATCCCGCAGGCCCTTATGGTGCGGGCGGCGGTAGTGGTCCAGGATGATCTCCTGGTACATCGATTCGAGCTGCATCACGCTGTCCTCAACAAGCCTGCCTCGGCCCCTGTTCCGGGAACACCCCCACCACGGTGCTTACTCCAACCACGGTGCTTATCCCCACTACGGGCCATCACGCCGTCCCGAAGAACTTCTGCGCCTTGCGGACCCCGTCGGCCAGCGCGTCGACCTCGTCGTGGGTGTTGTAGAGGTAGAACGTCGCCCGGGTACTGGCCTGGGCGCCCAGCGCCCGGTGCAGCGGCCAGGCGCAGTGATGCCCGGTGCGCACGGCGATCCCCAGCTCGTCCAGCACCTGGCCCACGTCATGGGGGTGGATGCCGTCCACCACGAAGGACAGGGCGCCGCCGCGATCGTCGGTGGTCAGCGGGCCCAGCACGCGCAGGCCGGGGATGGCCCTCACGGCCTCCAGGCCGTGCGCGGTCAGCTCCTCCTCGTGCGCCGCCACCCGGTCCATGCCGAGCCCGTCCAGGTAGTCGCAGGCCGCGGCGAGGCCGACGGCCTGGGCCGCCGGGGGCACGCCCGCCTCGAACCGCTCCGGCGGGGGCAGGAAAGTCGAGCCCTCCATCCGGACGACCTCGATCATCGACCCGCCGGAGACGTACGGCGGCATGGCCTCCAGCAGCTCGCGTCGGCCCCACAGCACCCCGATGCCCGACGGGCCGAGCATCTTGTGCGCGGAGAATGCCAGGAAGTCCGCGCCGAGCTCCGACACGTCCACCCGGCGGTGCGGTACCGACTGTGCGGCGTCCGCCACGACCAGCGCGCCGCGGGCATGGGCCAGCCGGGCGATCTCCGCCACGGGCGGGATGACGCCGGTCACATTCGACTGGTGCGTCACCGCGACGACTTTGGTCCGGTCGGTGATCAGCTCGCTGGCGTTGCTGAGGTCGAGCCGGCCATCGGGCGTCACGCCGAACCAGCGCAGCGTGGCACCGGTGCGCAGGCAGAGCTGCTGCCAGGGCACCAGGTTGGCGTGGTGCTCCATCTCCGTGACCAGCACCTCGTCACCGGGGCCGATCCGGAAGCGGGCCGCCTCGGGCCCTGCGGTCGCGGCGTTGCTCATCGCGTACGCCACCAGGTTCAGTGCCTCGGTCGCGCTCTTGGTGAAGATGATCTCGCCGGGGTCGGCGCCGATGAAATCGGCCACGCGCACCCGGGCGCCCTCGTAGGCGTCGGTCGCTTCCTCGCCCAGCAGGTGAGCGCCGCGATGCGCCGCCGAGTTGTGCATCGTGTAGAAGTCGCGCTCGGCGTCGAGTACCTGGCGAGGCTTCTGCGAGGTCGCGCCGGAGTCCAGGTAGATCAGCGGGTTCCCGCCGCGGACCGCCCGGCCGAGGATCGGGAAGTCCGCCCGGATGGCGTCGGTGTCCAGCTCGCCAGTCGTGGCGATCTCGCCCGCGGCCGTCATGCCGTCGCGCCCGCGGTCAGGAACCGCTCGTACCCGCTCGACTCAAGCTCCTCGGCCAGCTCGGCGCCGCCCTCCTCGACGATCTGCCCGGCGACGAACACGTGCACGAAGTCGGGCTGTACGTACCGCAGGATCCGCGTGTAGTGCGTGATCAGCAGCACGCCGTGCTGGGCGTTCTCCCGGAACTTGTTGATTCCGGCCGAGACGATGCGCAGGGCGTCGATGTCCAGGCCCGAGTCGGTCTCGTCCAGGATCGCGATCTTGGGGTCGAGGAGCTGCAGCTGCAGGATCTCGTGCCGCTTCTTCTCGCCGCCGGAGAAGCCCTCGTTGAGGTTGCGCTGGGCGAAGGCCGGGTCCATGGCCAGGTCCTGCATCGCCGCGTTCAGCTCCTTGACGAACGTGCGGAGCTTGGGTGCCTCGCCGCGGACCGCGGTGACCGCGGTGCGCAGGAAGTTGGCGACCGATACGCCGGGCACCTCGACCGGGTACTGCATGGCGAGGAACAGGCCGGCCCTGGCCCGGGCATCGACGCTCATCGTCAGGACGTCCTCGCCGTCCAGCGTGATCGAGCCCTGGGTGACCTGGTACCGGGGATGGCCGGCGATGGCGTAGGCCAGCGTGGTCTTGCCCGACCCGTTCGGCCCCATGATGGCGTGCGTCTCTCCGGCGGACACGGTCAGGTTCACGCCGCGCAGCACCTCACGGGCCTCGCCGGCCGCATCCGTCACGCTAGCGTGCAAGTCACGGATCTCTAGGGTGGACATCGTCTCTCCTGGTCTGAAGCTCAGTTTCTGAAAGCTGTTGGAATCACGGTCAGGACAGCGAGACGTACACGTCGTCGCCGTCGATCTTGACTGGGTAGGTGACGACCGGCTTCGTGGCCGGCGGCCCGGTCGGCTTCCCGGTGCGCAGGTCGAAGCAGGAGCCGTGCAGCCAGCACTCCACGGTGTGGTCGTAGACCTCGCCCTCGGACAGCGGGACCTCCTCGTGCGAGCACACATCGTGGATCGCGTAGACCTCGCCCTCGGCCCGGACGACCGCAACCGGCACCTCGCCGATCTGGACGCCGATCGCTCCCTCGTCCGGGACCTCGGACAGGGCGCAGGCCCGCGCGAACTCAGCCATCCGCGCTCACCCCGCGCTCACTGCCGGGGTCCCCACCGTCAGCTCCCGCTCGATCGCGACGGTGATCCGGTCCCGCAGCTTGGGGACCTCGATCTGGCCGATCAGCTGGCCGAAGAAGCCTTCGATGATCAGGCGCCGCGCTTCCTCGAACGGGATGCCGCGGGCCATCAGGTAGAACAGGTGCTGGTCCTCCAGGCGCCCGCTCGCGCTGGCGTGCCCGGCGCCGACCACCTCACCCGTCAGGATCTCCAGGTTCGGCACCGAGTCCACTCGCGTGCCGTCGCTGAGGACGAGGTTCCGGTTGTACTCGTAGGTGTCGGTCCCGGTCGCCTCGGGCCGGATGGCGACATCGCCGATCCACACCGCGTGCGCGTCCTGGCCTCGCAGCGCCCCCTTGTAGGACACCCGGCTGCGGCAGTTGCGCTCCGTGTGATCGACGAACAGCCGGTGCTCCAGGTGCTGGCCCGCGTCAGCGAAGTACAGCCCGCGCAGCTCCGCGTCGCCGCCCGGCCCGGCGTACCGGACCGTCGGGGCGAGCCGGACGACGCTGCCGCCCAGCGTGACGGCCGTGTGGGTGATCTTCGCGTCCCGGCCCAGCTGCATGTGATGATGCGACAGGTGCACCGCGTCGTCAGCCCATTCCTGCAGGCTGACCACGGCCAGCGACGCGCCGTCACGAACGATCAGCTCGACGTTGTCGGCGTAGGTGGCCGAGCCGGTGTGCTCCAGGACCACGACGGCCCGGGCATTCGGCTGGACGTCGACCACCAGGTGCCCGAACGCGGCACCGACCGCGTTCTCGCCGCGCACGGCGATCCACGTCGGCTCGATGCTGTCGAGCTCGGCCGGCACCGTGACCACCGTGGCCTCGGTAAACGAGGCCCACGCCTGGGCGCTGACCCGGTCGGCGGGCACGTAGGTGGCACCGAGCCGGGGATCGTCGCGGCCGACCTTCTCGGCGATGACCCCCGGGGCGGCGCCGACTTCGACCGACACCTTCCCCTCACCCGGGACCGCGTCGGTGTGCAGCCCGCGCAGGCGCCGCAGCGGCGTGAACCGCCACTCCTCCTCGCGCCCGGTGGGCACGCCAAAGTCCGCCGGGTCGAACGACTGCCGCTCGTGCAGCCTAGAAACGGGAGCCGTTGACTCAACGGCCCCCTGCAGGACCGACATCAGCCGACGCTTCCTTCCATCTGCAGCTCAATCAGCCGGTTGAGCTCAAGGGCATATTCCATCGGCAGCTCGCGCGCGATGGGCTCGACGAAGCCGCGGACGATGGTGGCCATCGCCTCGTCTTCGGTCATGCCGCGGCTCATCAGGTAGAACAGCTGGTCCTCGGAGACCTTGGAGACCGTGGCCTCGTGACCCATCTCCACGTCGTCCTCGCGGACATCGACGTAGGGGTAGGTGTCGCTGCGGCTCACGGCGTCGATCAGCAGCGCGTCGCACTTCACCGTCGACTTGGAGTGCTCGGCGCCCTCCTGCACCTGGACCAGGCCGCGGTAAGAGGTACGCCCGCCTGCCCGGGCCACCGACTTGGACACGATTGTCGATGACGTGTTCGGCGCGCAGTGCACCATCTTGGCCCCGGCGTCCTGGTGCTGGCCCGGCCCGGCGAACGCGACGGACAGGGTCTCGCCCCTGGCGTGCTCGCCCATCAGGTAGACGGCCGGGTACTTCATCGTGACCTTGGACCCGATGTTGCCGTCGACCCACTCCATGCTGGCGCCCTCCTGGGCGACGGCACGCTTGGTGACCAGGTTGTAGACGTTGGCCGACCAGTTCTGGATCGTCGTGTAGCGGCAGTGCGCATCCTTCTTCACGATGATCTCGACGACCGCCGAGTGCAGCGAGTCAGAAGAGTAGATCGGCGCGGTGCAGCCCTCGACATAGTGGACGTTCGCACCTTCGTCGACGATGATCAGCGTCCGCTCGAACTGGCCCATGTTCTCGGTGTTGATCCGGAAGTAGGCCTGCAGCGGGATCTCCACGTCCACGCCCTTGGGCACGTAGATGAAGCTGCCGCCCGACCACACCGCGGTGTTGAGCGCGGCGAACTTGTTGTCCCCGACCGGGATCACCGTGGCGAAGTACTCCCGGAACAGATCCTCGTGCTCGCGCAGCGCGGTGTCGGTGTCCTGGAAGATGACGCCCTTTTCCTCAAGGTCCTCGCGGATCTTGTGGTAGACGACCTCGGACTCGTACTGGGCGGCGACGCCCGCGATGAGCCGCTGCTTCTCGGCCTCGGGGATGCCCAGCCTGTCGTAGGTGTTCTTGATGTCCGCGGGCAGCTCGTCCCAGGTGGCGGCCTGCTTCTCCGTCGACCGCACGAAGTACTTGATGTTCTCGAAGTCGATCCCGGACAGGTCGGAGCCCCAGGTCGGCATGGGCTTGCGACGGAAGAGCTGCAGGCCCTTGAGGCGCAGGTCCAGCATCCACTCCGGCTCGTTCTTCTTGGCCGAGATGTCCCGGACGACGTCCTCGGACAGGCCGCGGCGCGCCGCGGCACCGGCCACGTCTGAGTCGGCCCAGCCGAACTTGTAGCGCTCCAGCCCCTCTAGCTCGGGGTGTGCGGTAGTCGTCATGCGGAGGTTCCTCCGGACTTGTTGTCGATATTGCGGTTGTGCCCTAGCCCCGGCGCCGTCACATGCGTGGTGCAGATGCCGTCGCCATGGGCGATGGTCGCGAGGCGCTGCACGGGGGTACCGAGCAGGCGACCGAAGGCTTCGGTCTCCGCCTCGCAAAGCTCCGGGTACTGCGCGGCGACATGGGCCACCGGGCAGTGATGCTGACAAAGCTGTTCTCCCCCGCCGGCCGCCGGCGCACCACTAGTGCCGGCCGCATAACCGTCGGCGGACAGCGCCTCGGCCAGGGCCTGAACCCGCTGGCCGGGCGCGGCGTCCGCCACGACGGGCTGGTACCGGCGCTCCAGCTCGGAGACCTGCTGGCGAGCGAACTGCGCCACCGCCGCGGGCCCGGCGGTCTCGGCGATGAACCGCAGCGCGCTGCTGGCCAGGTCGTCGTAGGTGTGCTCGAACGCGGAACGGCCGGCGTCGGTCATCGCGAACAGCCGCGCTGGCCGGCCTCGGCCCCGGTTTCCGTAGGTGCGGGCGATCCTTGTCTCGATCATGCCGTCGGCCAGCAGGTTGTCCAGGTGGCGCCGGACCGCCGCCGGGGTCAGGCCCAGCCGGACCGACAGGCCGGCCGCCGTGACCGGGCCGTTTTCCAGGATCAGCCGCGCGATCCGACCCCGGGTGCCCCGCTCGGAACCGGGCTGGGCAAGGGCCGGCTGCAGAGGGGCCTGCGGGGCTGGAGCAACCTGGGGTGAAGCAAACTGGGCAGGGTCAGCACTGGCCTGCGCACCACCAGCGGTGCGGGCACTCGCGTCATCCAGTCCCATGCTTTTCACAACATCATTGTGCCGTAAATACTTCCGCCCGCGCAATCGGGCCCGCCGTAGGGCCGCCGGTGCCACGTCCCGGCCGAGACAGCGTCATCCGTTATCAGGATATTTCCGGCCTCTGGGCCGGGCTGGCGGGGTGCTCAGGCGGGGCCCCCGGCGATCGGGCCAGTGCCGCGGTTCAGCTCTGCGATCACGCCGACCTCGACCCCGGCCCCTCTTCCAGGGCCGGGCATCCCTTGGCCAGCCCGACGGCCGCCGCCAGGTCCTCGGCGGTGATCAGCGAGTAACCGCAGAGCCTCGCGCCGGCCCCCAGGTGAAGACCAGCCGATGGGGCGGGTTCACCTCGAGAAACCTCCCGGAGGCCCCGAACCCGTCCCCCATCTGCAGCTGGTACACACCGTCTGGTCGCGGCTCCAGCTTCGACTCGCTGCCCGAGGTAGGCACCGGCAGGCAGTCAGACTGGGCTGCTGCCGGTGTCTACCTCGTGATCGGAGCATCTGGATAATGCCGCCCATGGAGGAATCAGCGGTAACCGCGAGGCGAATGTGGACGCTCTACGAGCCGGTGCACGTGGTGACCTACTTCGCCCCCGAGGCCCGGCAGGCGTTCGAGGAGGCCGGGCTGCGGGGTTTCTGGCGCGGTTACTTCGCCGGGCGCACCGCCCCGATGGGCGCGGCCGACGCCCCGCTCGTCATCGCCACGTTCTGCAATTTCGCGCCGTCGTTCGTGCGGCGAGCGCTCCCGGCGGTCTGGGAGCTGATCACGCCGTCCGAGGCCCTTAGTGTCCGCGAGGCGGGCGCGGTGGCGGCTCTCCGCCGGCTTACCGGCGGGCCGGACGGGCAGGCGCCGCCGGACGGCCAGGGGACGGACGGCCAGGGGACGCCGGACGGGCAGGCGCCGCCGGACGGCCAGGGGACGCCGGCCGTGGTGCGCGCCGCCGACCTGCTGCTGGCGGCGACCGACGACCTTGACTGGGCCGGGCGTCCGCTCGGCGCCCCCAACGCCGCGCTGCCCGTGCCGGCCGAGCCCACCGCCCGGCTGTGGCACGCCGCCACGGTCCTGCGGGAGCACCGCGGCGACGGGCACGTGGCCGCGCTGGTGCCCGCGGGCATCGATGGCTGCGAGGCGCTGGTGCTGCGCATGGCGGTGGACACGGCGGGCGCTGGGGGCGCGG
>Ga0208220_1001414_pt1 | contig 10097 bp, 8 predicted proteins | sample NGESurdeep092012_9_FD_184484 | JGI IMG/M metagenome (GOLD analysis project Ga0208220, IMG submission 184484) | Arctic peat soil microbial communities from Barrow, Alaska - NGEE Surface sample F53-1 deep-092012 (SPAdes) | ecosystem: Environmental > Terrestrial > Soil > Wetlands > Peat ... | reverse complement strand
GGCCGGACGAGCCGGCGTGGAAGTTGCGCATGGAATTCACACAGACCTCCGATTTCAGCAGCGACGAACAGTGGACGGCGCAGAACATCCCAGTGGTGCTTGGGAGCCAGCAGGGTTTCAACGGGATTGTTGGTGTGCGCGGCGGTCTGGTTGTGCGCACCGGCGCGATTGTGCGCAACAACCCAGCCGGAGGTGGCAACCCGTCCGACGCGCCCGCCCCTTGCGCCGAAGCCGACCTAGGCGGCCACCACATCAAGGTTTTTCCGGCGGTGCAATTCACGAATCAGCCGACGAGGCCGGCGGGTCTGCCGTCTAATGTTGTTTTTAATCAGCCGCAGCAGACCATGTTGATGATTCAAATCCAACCGGCGGTGATGAACTTCGGAATGATGCGTCCGGTGAACGTGGCCGGGTTGAACGGAACGCAACCGGCTGACGACGGAATGCGCGTGACGCTCGCCAAGGTCACCGATGGCCAAGGCAACGAAATTACAGCCATGAACGCCGGCACGTCCACGTCCGGCATGGGCGGTGCCAACTCTATTTCCACTCTCCGTTTCAATTTGCGCGACATCGAGGGTGTCACCAACATCAACGCCACCATCGCGCTGCACAAGAACCGGTTTGTGGAGTTCACCGCCAAGCCGGCAAAACTGGAAACCAGCAACAAAAATTGAGGGACAAATGAAAATCAAAATACTTCTCTGGAGCGTTGTTTTAATTTTAATCATCGGTATTGCCGGCGTCGCGTTCTGGTGGTTGCGGCGTCCGCAAATCATCACGTTCAGCGACGATTCGAAGCTGACGCTGCTGGCCGTGGATTACGGCAGGAAGCACTCGCCGCCGAACGTCAAGGCGCCGGCGGGAGGCACGCGCGGGCGTCGGGGCGCTTCATTCAACACGCCCACCGACACGCTGGTGCTCTGGGTGCGGCAGGAACACGATTCCCAGCAGTATGCGAACTTCCAATATTACCTATATGACAAGGCGGGCACGGCGTGCGCGGTGAGCTATGGTTATGGCGGTGGCGGGCAGCAGGGCAGCGAGGTTGTCGGCATCCGGTTTGAGGCGTTTCCGCGGCGGCAGGGAAAATTCATCGTTCGCGTCCAGGAACAGGGCAACGGCGGGCCGGAGATGTCCGATCAAAAATTTGTCATCCGCAACCCGGTGCGCAAATCGTTTCCGGCATGGACGGCGGAGGCGCTGCCCGACACGAAGCAGGACGATGATTTCTCGGTGACACTGATGAAACTGGTTGCCGGCGCGGCCATGCCTTACCAGCGCGATCAGGATGATGCCGATGACGCGGCAAACAAAGGCGTGCAGGCGACGTTCCACGCCGAGCGGAACGGCAATGCAGCCACGAACTGGGAGCCGGTCTCGGTGGTGACTTCCGATGCGACTGGAAATCATGTGGGCGGCGGTGTCGCCAAAAATGACTGGCAGGACGGCAATGACACCGTGGTTTATCAATATGGCCTGTGGCCGGACGAGGCGGCGTGGAAGTTGCGCGTCGAATTTTCGCAGCAGTCGAATTTTGCCGAAAGTGAATTGTGGTCGGCGCAGAACATTCCGGTGGAAGACGGCCGCCAGCAGGATTTTTACAACTACAACAACGGGCGCGCCAACACCAATTCGGTTTTTGCCGAAACCGATTTGAACGGCTTCCACTTGAAAATTTTCACGCCGAAGCAATTCACCGACGCGGGACAGAATTCATATCTGCAGGGCGGCCTGACGATCCAGGTTACGCCATCATTGACCGAGGGGATGCTCATGACGCTCGTCAAACTGACGGATGACCAGACCAACGACATCATGAACATGAACCAGGGAACAATGGGCGACGGGAAAAGCACGACCTACCACTACGGCTTAAGGAATTTCTACGGCGTGACCAATCTCAACCTCACCATCGCGCTGCACAAAAGCCGGTTCGTGGAATTCACCGCCAAGCCGGAAAAAGCGCCGGCGACGGTGCCAGCCGACCAGTAAAATAAATCACGGTCGTGGAAAAAATCATCCCGTGGAGCGTGGTCTTACAAAATGGCGCGGACAGCCTTGACCAAAGTCGCTGCTTCCGCGTCCGTGCCGATGCTGATGCGCAGAAAATCCTTCACTTCCGGCGCGCTGAACCAGCGCACGAGAATTTTCCTGCCGCGCAATTTTTCCAGCCACAGCCTTGCCGGGAATTTTGGCGGCTGCGCGAGAATGAAATTGGTCTGGCTCGGAAAAACGCCGAAACCGAGCTTCGTCAGCTCGCGCGACAGCCATTCGCGCGTGGAAACGATTTTTTTGAAATTCGCGCGGTAGTATTCCAGGTCGTCCAGCGTCGCCTCGGCGGCAGCCTGGCCGAGTCCGTTCACATTGTAGCTGTCGCGGATTTTGTCCAGCGCCGTGATGAGTTCCGCGTGGCCGGCAAGATAACCGACGCGCTGGAAACACAACGAATACGCCTTTGAAAATGTGCGCGCGACAAGAACGTGCGGCAATTTCAACGCCAGCTTCATCGCGTTTTCATTGGCGAAATCCACATACGCCTCGTCCAGAACCACGACGCCCTTTTGCGCGCGGCAAAGTTTTTCGAGTTCCGAAGTCGTGTAGCCGCGCCCGCTCGGCGCGTTCGGCGTCGTCACAAAAGTCAGCGCCGCGTTGAAATTCCATTTTCCGCCGCGCTTCAATTCCGCGACGCCGGGCAGGCTGAAATCCGGCTTAAGCGGCACGGGATTTTTCACCGCGCCATGAATGTCCGCCAGCACCGGATACAGCGAATAGCCCGGCGTGAAATACTGCACGACCGACTTTGGACTTTGGACTTTGGACCTTGGCCGCGGCTCCACGAAGCCGCGCACCGCCAGCGCCAGCAGTTCATCCGAACCGTTGCCGACGGTGATGTTTTCCGGTTTGCATTGGTGAAACTTCGCCAGTTTCCCGCGCAACTTTTCGGCGGTCGGATTTGGATATAGCCGCAACCGCCCGTCCACCGCCGCCCTGACCGCCGCCAGCACGCGCGGCGACGGCGGATACGGATTCTCGTTCGTATTGAGCTTGACCAGTCCTTTGATCTTCGGCTGCTCGCCCGGAATATAGGCGTGCAGGTCGCGGACGAGCGGACGGATCAACTTCAGATTGCGGCCTGTCGCGCCGGAACGCGGCGCGGACGGAATGGCGGATTGCGAATTAGACATCGCGGTCATTTCAAATGAAAAACCGGTGGAAGTCGAGTTCGCTTCATTGACGCGATGTTCCAGGAAGCCGGGATCAAGTCTGCCGCCTGCAACACGGCGTGGAATTCGACAGCGGCGAAGATTTGATCACTCGCCTCGTGCCCGTCGCGGAAATCCCGAAACTTGTTGCCGACGAAAAAATCGGCCACTCCCTCGTCGTCGTCGCGCTGTATCATTTCGATTTGTGGCAACGGGGATTGAAAACAATAAACGCGCCGGTCTAGCTAGAATTACTCTGCTGCTCCAACCCAATAAATAAAACCATTCCACAATAAGTTTTTTGTAGCGGCTTCAGTTTTGTTTTCAAGCAATAATCTTGTTTTACCTGTTGTAACATCAACCAAATAAAAGCTCGTTGTAGAGCCAATTGGGTCAATTGATCTTACCAAGGCAAAATGGCAATCGGGCGATAATTGAAGCAATTCATGCGTTTTGGTAAATACAGAGAACATTGAAAATTTATGAAGCACTTTGGTTTTTTTACCTTTTGGATCTTGGTCTTCAAAATTTCTATAATCCCACGGGGAAGATATCAATGTTAAGCCATCAGTTGGTGCATCTTTACCTTCAAAGAAAATATAACGCCCGTCAAAAGCCTTAAAATCATAAGATGATTCATAATTCTGCCACTGGACTGAAAAATCTCCGGTCCTCATCTGATTTTTCTCAAAATCATATTCAATCAATTTGGTATCTGTAGCTTTGCCGTTTGTAACTAGATAATAACCGGCACTAGGAAAATTATACCCCTCCAATTTTAAATAAATCCGATCGTCTGCAACAAACATCCCTTGCGGTGAGCTTTCAATATTTGTCCAATAACTTGATTTCGAACTCTCCAAATAAACAAAAACATTTGTGTCTTTGCCCATGCTAAATTGCTCATTCCAGAAAATTGTGCAAAAAACATTTCCTTTGGTGGAAACACCAAATTGACCGACAGGTGAATCTATTATTTTGTTGAGCCTTTTCTTTTGCAAATCAAACTCATAGACGGTAGCCGCGTTTGCAGAATTTGTTAGAACTGTGCCATCATGTTGGACAAGAAAAACCAATTTGCCGCTGAGTTTCTCTGTCCCATCGTAATAAATTATTCCCGGCAGCAAGTTGGTTGAAGTTGTATGCAAAACACCTACACAAAACAACGGAAGTAAACGAATAAGTGAAATGAATTTCACATTATGGAAATAACCTTTTCAAACCAACTAGGCAATCAAATCATAACTCATCCCAAATTCACTGGGTCAATGTCCACGGCCAGCGTGACGTCTTCGGGCAGCGCCAGCGATTGAATGATGCGCGCCAGTTCGCGGCTCAACGCGCTCATCGACCGCGTCCGCAGCATGATCTGGTAACGGTAAAAAGTTTCCGCGCGCAGCAACGGAGCTGGCGCAGGCCCGGAAATCGTCAAGTCCAAAGTCCAATGTCTAAAGTCCAATGTCGTATCGCGCGCAGAGTCTTTGGACTTTGGACTTTGGACTTTGGACTCTTGCAGCTTGGACTCAAGGATTTTTTTCAAATGCTCGGCGGAGAATTTCACCTTTTCCTCGTTGCGGCCTTTGAGCGTGAGCAACGCGACGCGGCTGACGGGCGGATATTTCAGTTGTTCGCGGAATTCGATCTCCTGTTCGTAAAAACCGTTGAAGTCGTGGCGGCGCGCGTATTGGATCGCCGGATGAAACGGCGCGAACGCCTGCACAAACACCTCGCCCTCGACATCGCCGCGACCGGCGCGACCGGCGACTTGCGTGAGCAACTGGAAGGTGCGTTCGCCCGCGCGGAAATCCGGCTGATGCAGCGCCAGGTCGGCGTAGATGATGCCGACGAGCGTGACGTTCGGAAAATGCAGACCCTTCGCGATCATTTGCGTGCCGACGAGGATGTCGGTCTTGCCCGCGCGAAAATCGCCGAGGACTTTGCGGTAATCATCCTTGCGCTTCATGGTGTCGGCGTCCATGCGTTGGATGCGCGCCTTCGGAAAAAGTTTGGCGAGCGTCTCTTCGACGCGTTGCGTGCCGGTGCCGGAAAAACGGATCGCCGGATTTTTGCATTTCTCGTTCGGGCAGACCAACGGAACTTTTTCGACGTGGCCGCAGATGTGGCAGGCGAGTTTCTGTTCCTGCCGGTGAAACGTGAGCGCAAGGCTGCAATTCGGGCAATTGCAAACGTAACCGCACTTCGGGCATTGCAGCGAAGTCGAGTAGCCGCGCCGGTTCAAAAATAAAATCGTCTGCTCGCCGCGATCAAGCCGCTGGTTAATCGCTTCCTTGAGCTGCGGCGAAAACAGCGGCGTGCCTTTTTCCTTGTGCGCGGCCTGGCGCATATCCACGACGCGGACGCGCGGCATTTTTTGGTTGTCCACACGCTCCGGCAATTCGAGCAGTGAAAATTTTCCACGTTTGCAATTGTAAAAACTTTCGAGCGACGGCGTGGCCGAGCCGAGCACGACGACGGCATTCTCCATCTGCCCGCGCATGATCGCCACGTCGCGCGCATGATAGCGCGGCGCTTCCTCCTGCTTGTAACTCGTCTCGTGCTCCTCGTCCACGATGATAAGTCCGAGCGGCTCAATCGGCGCAAAAATCGCCGAGCGAGCGCCGATGACGATGCGCGCGCGGCCTTGCCGGATTTTGTGCCATTCGTCATGCCGTTCACCCGCGCTCAAATGCGAATGCAAAACCGCGACGAGTGTCTGCAATTTTCCCGAACTGAACCGTGCTTTGAATCGCTCAACCGTCTGCGGCGTGAGTGAAATTTCCGGCACAAGGACGATTGCGCCCTTGCCTTGTTCCAGCGCGTGGGCGAGTGCTTGTAAATAGATTTCGGTTTTTCCCGAACCGGTCACGCCGTGAAGCAAAAAAGTTGATGGTTGAGAGTTGAAAGTTGAGAGCGGTTTGTCCATCGCCTCTGTGATTTTTTCGAGGGCGACGGATTGAGCCGGATTCAAAATGATATTTTGCGTCGGCAAAATGGTTTCGCGCGCGTAAGGATCGCGTTCGGAAATTTCTGAAGTGATTTCAACCAAACCACGATCTTCAAGTTTGCGAACAGTCGCGGCAGTCGTTTCGGCAAGTTCAAGCAGTTCCGCCAGCAAAATTTCACGCCGCTCCTCGATGATGTTCCAAACGTCCTGCTGACGTTTCGGCAATTTAGGAAATTCTCCGCTCAAGTGCAGCGCGCGAACGAACAATTGTTTTTTCCAGCCTTCCTTTTCTTTGCGAATCGCTTCGGGCAAAACGCTTTTCAACGCGGTCTCCGGCGCACAGCAATAATATTCGCCAATCCAGCGCGCCAGTTTCAAAACCTTCGGTGTCACCAACGTTTGCGCGCCAATGACTTTGAGAACCGGTTTGAGATTGGTGTGCGCGGATTCCTCGGCGAGCGCGGTGACGGTGCCAAAAAGTTTCCGTGTGCCGAACGGCACCTGCACGCGCGAGCCGACTTCGATCTGCCCGGCCAGATCCGCCGGAATCAGATAATCAAATTCCTTCCGCAGCGCGATTTCGAGGCTGACGCGGGCGATCATTTTTAGTCATGCGAAATGGCGCGCAGTTCCGCCTCCAGTTGTTTCTGCAATTCCATGCGCGCGGCGTCGGAAATGTCGCGCGGCACATTAACAATTTTCCCGGCGCTGACCGTGCAGATTGAAAACGGCAGGGGAATTTGAAATCCGTCCCAGCTTTTCATCTGGATTTTCCATTTCAAGTGATACGACGCGGGCACGATGGGCAGTCCCGTCACTTGTGCAATCACCATCGCGCCGTCCTGGACGACGTAGCGCGGGCCGCGCGGGCCGTCGGGCGTGATGGCGAGATCGTAGCCGCGATCCGCCCACGTCTTGAGTTCGAGCAATGCCTGCGCGCCGCGCCTGCTGCTGGAGCCGCGCACGGGCTGGACGCCGAAACATCCGAGAACCGCCGAAAGAAACGCGCCGTCGCGGCTCGCGCTGACGAGTCCGGCGAGTCCGGCCTTGGAACGGCGTTCGCCGCCGAATGTGAAATACAATTTCATGCAGAGCGCCAGACGGTTGTGCCAAGTGCAATATATCGCCTGCGAAATGTCCTTGCGCTGGAGAAAACCGTGCGGGTCGCGGACGCGATAACGCAGCGTCGCGGCGGTCAGGCGCAAGACCGCCCAAAGCAGCCGCGCCAAAAGCCGCTGGAAAAATGTCGGTGCGTTAGGGATGACGACGCCGGATTTCTTATTTTTCGTCATGGCTCGCGGGATTTCTGAAATTAAATTTTCTTCGGCCATTAATTTCCCTTTTTCAGACAGGCGCGAACCAATTGCTCCACGGTCGCCTTTTCGCCGAGCATCGCCAGCGCTGCGCGGACGGAATCATGCGCGTCAATTTGTTTGAATCCGAGCGCCATCAAAGCGAGCACGGCGTCGTTGATTTTCTGGTCGTCGGGTGAAAGCGAATGTTTCGCGCTCGCGGCCTCCCACGCGCCCGCCGCGCCGATTTTGTCGCGCAATTCAACGACGATGCGCTCGGCGGTTTTTTTGCCGACGCCGGAAATTTGTGAAAGCGACTTCACGTCGCTGCTGGCGACTGCGCCGCGAAAAGTTGTTGCGTTCATGCCGCTCAAGATGTTCAGCGCGGTTTTCGGGCCGATGCCGCTGACGCTGTTGATGAGCAGCCGGAACAAATCGCGTTCCGCCGCACTCGCGAAGCCGTAAAGAATGTGCGCGTCCTCGCGGACGATGAGTTGCGTGAGCAGTTTCACCGGCTGGCCAGGCTGCGGCAGTTTGTCGAACGACGACAGCGGAATCAAAACTTCGTAGCCGACGCCGTTCACGTCCACGATGACTTGTGTGGGCAATCCTTCGATGAGTTTGCCTTGGAGAAAAGTGATCATGATTTAATTTTTTCTGCGTCCAGCTATCCAAATCACAGCTAGGACTACAGCAACTATTACCACAGGGACAGACACAATTATGACCGGGCTGGCTTTTGGTATGGGAATATCAACAGACATATTTATATTTTTTTAGGCGGCGTCAAATTGTAACGCGAATTTTCTCGCGCATGCGTGAGCGCGAGCGCAAGTGCGTCCGCCGCGTCGGGCGCGGGCGGTTTGGGCAAATTCAAAAGCCGCTGAACCATTTTGGCCACGGCGGATTTTTGCGCCGCGCCGTAGCCGACAATCGCCTGCTTCACCTTGCGCGGCGCGATTTCGTAAATTTCAATTCCGCTTTCGGCAATCGCCGCCATCGCCGCCCCGCGCGCCTCGCCCATGATGAGCGCGGTCTGCAAGTTTTGCGCGTAGAAAAGTCCTTCGATGACGCAGACGGTCGGGCGATGTTTTTCAATTTCTTCGCGCAGCGTCTGGGAAATTTTTGCCAGGCAGCGCGAGCGTTCCCAATTTCGCGGGCAGGAAATCGTCCCATGCGTGAGAGTTTCTGGAAATGGATTTCCCAATTGGATGATACCGAAACCCGTGCCGCGCAGCGACGGGTCAACGCCGAGAATAATTTGGGAAGTGACGAGTGACGAGTGACGAGTGACAAGTGGAAGATCAGCACGCGACCCATCTGTGCTGCGCTTCAATGCGGCAAGCGATTTGCCGCCGATGCGTTCCTTCATTTGCTCGAATTGCCTCAACGTGATTCCCACGAGGACACTTTGCCAGCGGCGGTGAAGCTGCAAAAGCAAAAACGCCGCGCGGATTTTGCCGCGCGGCGTTTGGCGGACTTTGAAAATCAATTTCCCGGCCCGTTTTGATTCCTGTCCCTGCCGGACTTTTGCTGGCCGGAATTCCTTGACGACGCTGGCTGCGAGCCGTTCTGCTGTCCGCCCTGCTGTGCCGGCGGCGTGACGCGATTTGGGGGCGGTTCATTGGCAGGTTGCTGTTCAATGCGCGGAGCGTTGTTGATTTGTGGTTGTTGCGGCGGCGTGATCACGCGCTCTTCTGGTCTCGGCATGGTGGCGCGCGGTGATTGTTCCTGCATTTTCGGAGACATATATGGATTTGGCGCGGGCGACCCAACCTGCGGATTGCGGACAACCGGCGCAACCGGCTGCTGCGGTGCGACGTGGTTTTGAGGAACGCGCGTCTGGTTCGCGGGCGGCATTTGCGGCGAAGGCTGGTTGTAATTCAGTTGTGAATCCCCATTATGATCCGGCTGATCCACCGGGCGCTGCGCGTGCGAAGCGTTGTCGCGATTTTGCGGAACTTGCGGTGGTGTCGCTGGCGGGATTTGGACGGGCGCTCCGATTTGTGGATTGCGGGCGGGCGGGGTTTGATTCATCGGCGGGTGCTGTAAATCATTTTGCGGTTGCGCCGGCGGAATGTTCCGGCTGCGGTCCGGTTGCGGAAAATTATTTTGAGCCGGAGCTTGGGGGCGCGGATTAAAATTGTTCCTGTTGTCATTGGGAATCGAAGGACGGGGCGTGTTTTGCCGTGGAACCATCACCGGATGCGGCCTGACGCCCCGGTTCAAAGTCGCGGCGGCGTCCGCGTCAAAATGCGGGCGGTTGACCACCAAAGTGTCTCTTTCAATTTGTTCGCCGCGTCGGGCGGGCGCGGAAGTTTCGCGGATTGCGACCGGATGGATTTCCGTCCGCGTGACGGCGGTGATGCGTTGCGGCGGGATGCCGTCATTGATGATGCCGTGGCTGCGGCTGTCCGCACGGAAATCATTGATGACGGTCGTGTGGCTGTAAAACTGCGTCACCTGCCCCGGTGCTGCGCGAAAACGGCGCGGATGCGGGTCGCAGAAATTCCGCGTCGGCACGAAGGTGAAAAAATTCACGCCGATGCCGAAATCAAAACCGGCGCCGACTGCCACGCCGTTGTAAAAAATGCCCACGCCTTCTCGATAAATACAGCGCGGCGGCAGCGGCGCCCAGCCGCAATAATCGTCTCC
>Ga0208220_1001413_pt1 | contig 10100 bp, 7 predicted proteins | sample NGESurdeep092012_9_FD_184484 | JGI IMG/M metagenome (GOLD analysis project Ga0208220, IMG submission 184484) | Arctic peat soil microbial communities from Barrow, Alaska - NGEE Surface sample F53-1 deep-092012 (SPAdes) | ecosystem: Environmental > Terrestrial > Soil > Wetlands > Peat ... | reverse complement strand
GCCTGGTTCGTGTTGCCGTTCGGGGACATGTTGCTGACCAGCGACGTCATCGACGACCAGTTGTAATTCAGGCCCATCACGGCTTGCGGGCAGGCGCTATACTGTTCGGCGGGGTAGAGCGACGAATTGATGCCGACGGTTGGGGACGAAGCATTGGTGTCGTAGTTGTTGACGGTATCCGGCCCGGTTGAATTGCCGCGGTCCATCACGCAGCCGGTCCAGGTGTTGTGGTTGTTTGCCGTCCAGGAGGCGCCACTCCAGACGCCGGCGCTCCAGGTGCCTTTGGCCCAGGTTCCGCCACCGTTCTGGCAGTTGGTTTTTGTCGTGTACTGCGGTTTAGAGCAGGCCTTCGTTCCCGTGCAGCTCGATTGAGTTGTTTCGCCCGAATTCGAGCAGGCAGCGGCCGCATTGCAGCTCGTCTTGTTGTTGTAGCCCGAGATCGAGCAGGATGAATTCTGCACGCATTGGCTTCGCGTCGATGCCCAACCGGAGCTGCAGGATCCGTTATTTGCATCCCACGAATTGTTGTCGGACTGGGCCGAGTCGTCCCAATAAATGTAGTTTGAATTCCAGTTGGTGGCGCCGAGGTTGACGTCCTTAACAAATGGAACGATCGAGACATAAACGTCGCCGTTGGTGGTCGCGGCCGACTGCAACTGTGTCAACAGTGTCTTCGTTGCGGACTGGAGCGCGGTCATCTTGCCGTTGTCGGCCATCGAACCGGTGTTGTCGAGCACGAGCGCGACGCGTAGTCGCGTAGAGCCCCACGCCGTGGTGGAACTCCCGTTTACGGTGAGGTTGTCGTAACCGATGATGCCGAGAAAATTGGTCGGGACCTGCACCGAGCCGTTGACGCGGACTTCGGAGCCGGAGGTTGACGTGTAGGTCGCGCTGATGGTGATGCTCTTGGCTTCCGTGCGGGTGAACAGCGCCGTGAAATATTTCAGCGCGTTACTTTGCAACGCGGTGTTGGAATCGGTTGCCGCTTCCTTCGACAACATTAACGCCGTCGAATCGAGCGCGCTCTGCATCGCAGCCTTGACCGAATTGGCGTGACTGTAATCGACGGCGAAGCCGACGCAGCCGACCACCGGAAGTGTCGCGAGCGCGAAAGTAATGGCGACGTTGCCCTTGCGCGCGGCGCGGAACGCGGCCATGGCGCGGCGAAAATTTTTCCAGGCAGTCATCATGACGGTCACCGATACCGGTTGAATTCGGCTGCCGTCATAGCTCCCCGGTATTAAAGGCCCGGTTTATCGCCTCGCCGAAAATCGGCCTGCGCAGTAAAGGCTTTCTTCGCGCCATTACAAATTTTCCAGGTCGGGCAAGCGTTTGCATGATTAATTCCGCCTGCAGGAGATACCGCGAATGCCGAATAGTCTTTATTTGACGAGGTTAACGCGCGGTCACCGCGCGACCCTGCACGGCGCGAGGCCGCCTGAGGCTGGACTGCGTCAGGTTCCCGCGTGACCGCAGGCAAGCCCTAGCGGTCCGCATTTCAATGGCTATTTGAGCAGCATGCGGGCGGAATCTGCCGCTACCTGTGTCGAATCGGTGCAAAACCGGTCAAATCCACCGGATTGTCGACTTGGAATGGCGGCAATCTAGTCTTTAAGATGCAATGCAGCGGCGCGCCGCGTTCCTGCCACCGAAGAGATGTCGAGTCGACCAAGTCATGACTTCAAACGCCAAAGCGACCGCCAGAACCGGAGCAGCCGACCGGCCCGCCAGAGCGCCGGCGGTGCGCATGGCCGACGACGACCGCAAGCGTAAAGGCGGTGAGGGCGGCCCCGGCACCGCCGTCATCACCAAGACCAAGCCGCAAACCAAAAAGCCGAGCATGTACCGCGTGCTCATCCTCAACGACGACTACACGCCAATGGAATTCGTCGTGCATGTGCTCGAGCGCTTCTTCGGCAGGGATCACGAAGCGGCGACGCGGATCATGCTGCATGTTCACCACCACGGCATCGGCGAATGCGGCATCTATACCTACGAGGTGGCCGAGACCAAGGTGACGCAGGTGATGGACTTTGCCCGCAAACATCAGCATCCTTTGCAATGCGTGATGGAAAAAAAGTGACACGTCAAAAAAGCCATCATGGGAGCGTCCAAGGACGAATGAAAACGAAAACAAAAATGGAATTGTGATGCCAACCTTCTCGCGCAGCCTCGAACAGTCGCTTCACCGGGCGCTCGCCCTCGCCAACGAGCGGCACCACGAATACGCGACGCTTGAGCATCTACTGCTGGCGCTGATCGACGATTCTGACGCCTCCGCCGTGATGCGCGCCTGCAATGTCGACCTCGACAAGCTCAAGCGCAGCCTGACGGCGTATCTGGAATCCGAGCTGGAAAACCTGATCACCGATGGCGCCGAGGATTCAAAGCCGACTGCCGGCTTCCAGCGCGTGATCCAGCGCGCGGTCATCCATGTACAGTCATCCGGCCGAGAAGAGGTCACCGGCGCCAATGTTCTGGTGGCGATCTTTGCCGAGCGCGAGAGCCACGCCGCCTATTTCCTGCAGGAGCAGGACATGACCCGCTACGACGCGGTCAACTATATCAGCCACGGGATCGCCAAGCGGCCGGGCCTGGCCGAGTCGCGTCCGGTGCGCGGCGTCGAGGAAGAAGCCGACACCAAGACCGGCGACGAGCCCAAGAAGAAGGGCGACGCGCTCGAGGCCTATTGCGTCAACCTCAACAAGAAGGCCAAGGACGGCAAGATCGATCCGTTGATCGGCCGCGATGCGGAAATCAGCCGCACCATTCAGGTGCTCTGCCGGAGGCAGAAGAACAATCCGCTGTTCGTCGGCGACGCCGGAGTCGGCAAGACCGCGATTGCCGAAGGTCTCGCCCGCCGCATCGTGCACGGCGACGTGCCGGACGTGCTCAAGGGCGCAACCGTGTTCGCGCTCGACATGGGCACGCTGCTTGCCGGCACCCGCTATCGCGGCGACTTCGAGGAACGCTTGAAACAGGTGATCAAGGAGCTGGAAGCCTATCCCGGCGCGATCATGTTCATCGACGAGATCCACACCGTGATCGGCGCCGGCGCGACCTCGGGCGGCGCTATGGATGCGTCCAACCTGCTGAAACCGGCGCTGGCCTCGGGCACGCTGCGCTGCATTGGCTCCACCACCTATAAGGAATACCGCCAGTATTTCGAGAAAGACCGCGCGCTGGTGCGCCGCTTCCAGAAGATCGATGTCAACGAGCCGACGGTCGAGGATGCAATCGACATCCTCAGGGGGCTCAAGCCCTATTTCGAGGAATACCACAAGCTCAAATACACCAACGAAGCCATCAAGGCCGCCGTCGAGCTGTCGGCGCGCTACATTCACGACCGCAAGCTGCCGGACAAGGCCATAGACGTGATCGACGAGTCGGGCGCGGCGCAAATGCTGCTGCCCGAGAGCCGGCGCAAGAAGACCATCGGCATCAAGGAAATCGAAACCACCATCGCCACGATGGCGCGCATCCCGCCCAAGACCGTGTCGAAAGACGACGCCGCGGTGTTGCAGCATCTCGAGCAGACGCTCAAAACCACCGTCTACGGACAGGATAGGGCGATCGAGTCGCTCTCCGCCTCGATCAAGCTCGCGCGTGCGGGCTTGCGCGAGCCGGAAAAGCCGATCGGTTGCTATCTGTTTTCCGGCCCGACCGGCGTCGGCAAAACCGAGGTCGCCAAACAGCTTTCGCTGTCGCTCGGCGTCGAGCTCATCCGCTTCGACATGTCCGAATACATGGAACGGCACACCATTTCGCGGCTGATCGGTGCGCCTCCGGGCTATGTCGGTTTCGACCAGGGCGGATTGCTCACCGACGGCGTCGACCAGCATCCGCATTGCGTGCTCCTGCTCGACGAGATCGAGAAGGCGCATCCGGATTTGTTCAACGTGCTTCTGCAGATCATGGATCACGGCAAGCTCACCGACCACAACGGCAAGCAGGTCGACTTCCGCAATGTCATCCTGATCATGACGACCAATGCCGGCGCAGCCGACATGGCCAAGCAGGCCTACGGCTTCACCCGCGGCAAGCGCGAGGGAGATGACGTCGAGGCGATCAACCGTATGTTTGCGCCGGAGTTCCGCAACCGGCTCGATGCCATCATCACCTTCGCGCATCTGTCGCAGGAGGTGATCGAGAAGGTGGTGGAGAAGTTTGTGCTGCAGCTGGAGGCACAGCTCGACGACCGCGATGTCACCATCGAGCTGTCCGACGAGGCCAAACGCTGGCTGATCGCCAACGGCTACGACGAACTGATGGGTGCGCGGCCGATGGCGCGCGTCATCCAGGAACATATCAAGAAGCCGCTCGCCGACGAGGTGTTGTTCGGCCATCTCAAGACCGGCGGCCATGTGCGCGTCGTGGTCGCCAAGGACGAGAACGGCCGCGACAAGCTTGGCTTCGAGTATCTCGACGGGCCGGTGACGCCGAAGCCGGAAAAGATTCCCGCCGTGCGGGTAAAGGCCAAGCGCCGCAGCCACCCGCGGCCGAAACCGAAAGGCGACGGCGGCAAGCGCGGTACCGTTCCGAAGGTGCCGCTGATCAAGGCGTGAGGGCTTAACCGCTCAATGCAATGGAAGGCCGGGCTTTTGCGCCCGGCCCTTTTGCTCCGTGCGTCAGTCTTATTTCACCGAGAGCATGGGCGCGAAACGACAAGTGGATGCGGTTGCGCGCAACGGACGTCCGTGAGACAGGTGATGCGCCGCCATGTCCGCGCTCAATTCCGCACAACCGCCCAAGCCGTCGTCCGCTGCTGATTTTCTCGCCGGCGCACGTTCGGCCATTCAGTCGGTATTTTTCCTGGTCTTGGCGGGAACCTACATCGGCATCGGCGCGCTGGCGCATGATTTCGGATTTTCCGCCTGGTGGATGGCGCTGTCGTCGATGCTGGTGTGGGCCTCGCCGGCGCAGGTGATCCTCATCTCGGCGCTCGGCACCGGCGCGCCGCCGGTCGAGGCGGCGGTCGCGGTGAGCCTGAGCGGCATCCGCTTGTTCCCCATGGTCGTCGCGTTGCTGCCGCTTCTGCGCGGGCACGGGAGGCGGACGCGCGACCTTTTGCTGCCGGCGCATTTCACCTCGATCAGCATGTGGATCGAGTCGCTGCGGCTGTTGCCGGCGATACCGCACGCGCGGCGGCTTGCTTTCTGTAACGGGCTCTCCGTCGGCTACATGAGCACCGCCGTGACGTTTGGCTTTGCCGGTTACTATCTCGCCGCCGGGCTGCCGACGCTGTTTGCCGGTGCCCTGTTGTTTCTCACGCCGATGTCGTTTCTTGTCTCGACGGCGCGCAACAGCCGGCTGATGATCGACAGGCTGGCGCTGGCGATCGGCCTCGTGCTGGGACCGTTGCTCGTCGTCTCTCACGTCGAGCTTGATCTCATGTGGACCGGAATTGCCGGCGGCTCGCTTGCCTATGGCGCGAACCGCTTGCGCGAGGCGATGCGATGAGCGCGGGCGGCGAGCTTTCGGCTTTTGTTATGCTGTTGCTGGTCGGCTTCCTGCCGAACGAGATTTGGCGCGTGCTGGGCCTCGTGCTGGCGCGCGGGCTCGATGAGGATTCAGAGATTGTGGTGTGGTCCCGCGCCGTGGCAACTGCGATTTTGGCCGGCGTTATCGCCAAGCTGATTTTGTTTTCGTCCGGGGGGCTTGCCACCATTCCGCTGCCGGTGCGCGCCGGCGCTGCGGCGTGCGGGTTTCTCGCGTTTCTGGCGGTCAAGCGTTCGGTCTTTGCCGGCGTGCTGGTGGGCGAGGCGGCTCTGCTACTTGGCGGCTTTCTGTTCGCGCATTAGGCTTGCACGCTGACATATCAAGATTGGCAAGCGGCGGTTGGTCTATACTCCCGTTGCCGCCCAATGGGAGGAACAAAAAATGGCGACCGATGGCGCGCTGCCAGCTTATCTTGCCGGTGTTCGTGTTCTGGACTTGAGCCAGTTCGAGGCCGGTCCCTCCTGCACCGAGGCGCTCGCCTGGCTCGGCGCTGAGGTCGTCAAGGTGGAAAACCCGCAGGGCGGCGAAGCGGGCCGCTTCCTGTTGCATGGAGCACCTGGCCATACCCAGGACTCCTGGTATTTCCTGTTGTTCAACGCCAACAAGAAATCGGTGACCGTCAATCTGAAATCCGAGCGCGGCCTCGCGCTCGTCAAGGACATGGCGAAGCGCGCCGACATCATGGTGGAGAATTTCGCGCCGGGCGCCATTGAACGGCTGGGGCTCGGCTACGACGTCGTTCGCTCCATCAACCCGGGCATTATCTACGCGCAGCTCAAAGGCTTCGCCGCCGGCGGCCCCTACGAAAACAACCTCGCCTTCGACATGATCGCGCAGGCGACCGGAGGCGTCATGAGCATTACCGGCGATGCCGACGGGCCGCCGCTCAAGCCCGGCGTGACGCTCGGCGACACCGGTACCGGTATGCTGTTGGCGATCAGCATTTTGGCGGCGCTCTACCGGCGTCGCGCGACCGGCGAGGGCGAACGCATCGAGATCGCCATGCAGGACGCCATGCTGCAATATATTCGCGTGGCGCTCTCCGCCCAGGCGACCCAGGGCGTGGCGGCCAAGCGCAACGGCTCCAAGATTGTTTCCGGCTTCGCCGTGCCGAGCGGCATCTATCCATGCAAACCCGGCGGACCGAACGACTACGTCTATGTCTATACCAGTCGCACCAATCCGGTGCATTGGCGGCGATTGCTCGAAGTCATCGGACGCAAGGATTTGATCGGCGATCCGCGCTTCGACACGGCGGTGGCGCGCCTGGAGCACGAGCCCGAGATCGACGACATGATCTCAGCCTGGACACGCCAACACGACAAACGAGGGGCCATGCGCGTGCTCGGCGACGCCGGCGTGCCGGCCGGCGCCATCTTCGACACGATGGAGTTGACCGACGAGGCGGATTTCGAGCGGCGCGGCGTGATGCAGACGATGCAGCATCCGGTCGCTGGAGCGTTCAAGATGCCGGGCTGGCCGGTGCGCTTCGGCGGGCGCACGCCGAAGCTCGAATCGGCGCCGCTGCTCGGACAGCACACCAACGAGGTCTTGGGCGAATGGCTTGGTCTTGACGCAGGTGAGATCGAGCAACTCGGCAAAGACAAAGTCATCTAAGGAAGGAAACATACCATGGCGGAGCTCACCGGCTCGGAGATCCTGGCAAAGTCGTTGAAGAACGAAGGTACCGATATTCTGTTCTTCCTTATGGGCGGGCCAATGCTGCTCGCCGAGTCATCCTGCATCAAGGAAGGCATCCGCCCGCTCGACGTGCGCCACGAGCAATCTGCCGCCTTCATGGGTCAGGCCTATAGCCGGCTGCTGCAAAAGCCCGCTGTATGCATGGCGGCGAGCGGTCCCGGCGTGATCAACCTCACCACCGGCATCGCCAACGCGCTGATCGATTGCTGTCCGGTCGTGGCGATCGGCGGCTCCAGCCCGATTGGCCAGAATGGTCGCCAGGTTTTCCAGGAGATTGACCAGCTTGCCATCATGAAGCCGTGCACCAAATGGGCCGATCGCGTTTACAACATCAAGCGCATCCCCGAGCAGGTGAACGTCGCATTTCAGAGAGCAATGAGCGGCAAGCCGGGTCCGGTTTATCTCGATTTCCCCGGCGATATTCTCTACGGCAAGGTTCCGGAGGAACAGGTCGACTGGAGCCTTTCGGGCCGGCCGCTGTTAAACGCGCGGCCGCTCGGCGATCCGAACAAAATCGATGCGCTGGTCGACGCGATCACCAAGGCGCGCCAACCGATCATCCTGTCCGGCAGCGGCGTGATCTGGTCGAAGGCCTGGCCGGAACTACAGGAATTCGTCGAAAAGACCGGTATTCCATTTTACACCACGCCGCAGGGACGCGGGGTCGTGCCGGACGACCATGAGTATTCTTATTTGACGATGCGCTCGTCTGCGTTCCGCGACGCCGATCTGATTATCGTCGTCGGCACCCGAATGAACTACATCATCGGCCATGCGGCACCACCCCGATTCAACGTCGATGCAAAGATTGCTCGCATCGATATCGACGCCGACGAAATCGCCACAGCGCCCCGTAAGGTCGATGTCGGCATCGTCGGCGACTGCAAAGCGGTGCTTCGCCAGCTCATCGATGCGAGCGCCAAGCGCATTAACGCGGATCGTTTCTCGGCGTGGCGTCGAACATTGTCCGACGGTGAGACGGCGAAACGCCAGGCGCCTGGCGCCAATAAGCCGATGGACGAGGTGCCGATTCATCCGCTGCGGCTGTGCGACGAGATCAAGAATTTCATGCAGCGCGACGCCATCCTGGTGGTCGACGGGCAGGAAATCCTGAACTTCGGCCGCCAGTCGATGCCGACCTTTGCCCCGGGCCATCGGCTCAATTCCGGGCCGTTCGGCACCATGGGCGTCGGACTGCCTTTCGGAATCGGCGCCAAGATTGCCAAGCCCGACAAGCAGGTCATTGTCGTGCACGGCGACGGCTCGTTCGGTCTGAACGCGCTCGAACTCGACACCGCCGTGCGCCATAACGTTCCGATCCTGGTGGTGGTCAGCCTCAATGGTGGCTGGACTGCCGACCCGGATCGTAACAAGCCCGGCCGCAATCTCGGTTACACGCGCTTCGACAAGATGGCCGAAGCGCTCGGCTGCTACGGAGAATATGTCGAACGCCCCGACGAAATCCGCCCCGCGCTGGACCGCGCCCAACGCGAGGTCGATCGCGGCTCGGTCGCGCTCGTCAACGTCAAGACCGACGACCGCGCCCGCGCGGGTACTGCGGCGTTCGCTCAATATTCCACGTGAGAGGATCGTTGGTTTATAAGTCCGCGTCCTAGCCGGCGATCGCCGCCGCAAGTTTCTTGGCGTTTTCGGCAAGCACGTCCGGCTTTTCCTTTTCGCTCGCCGGCGGCTTCATCGGCGTGCCTGTCTTGCGCGGGACAATGTGCACATGCAGGTGGAAGACGACCTGGCCGCCGGCACCCTCATTGTATTGTTGAATGGTGACGCCGTCGGCGGCAAACGTGCTCATCGCCGCCTTGGCGACTTTTTGCACGACCTTGGCAACATGCGCGAAATCGTCGGGCGCGATGTCGAAGATATTGCGCACCGCTGCTTTCGGCAGCACCAGCGTGTGGCCGGGCGCGCGCGGCATGATGTCGAGGAAGGCAAGCGTCTTGTCGTCCTCGTAAACCTTGTAGCAGGGCAGCTCGCCACGCAGGATTTTGGCGAAGATGTTGTTCGGGTCATATGCCGGCATAGTCCACCCCAATTCTTCAGTTCTTCGTATTGTTCGTGCGCTTGCGCGCGCTATTCTTGGTCGACCAGGTCCTTGCGGAACGGCGCTGCCGCCGCAAGTTCTTCGCTGGCCGCCCGCACATAAGCGCGCTCCCGCGCCAGATACTCGGCCACCGCGCGCCGTAAAGCCGGATTGGCGATGAAATGCGCGGAATAGGTGGTTACAGGCATATAGCCGCGCATCAATTTGTGTTCGCCCTGAGCTCCGGCCTCGACCCGCGCCAGTCTGTTTTGGATCGCGTATTCAACGGCCTGATAGTAGCATAATTCGAAATGTAGAAACGGGTGATGCTCGAGGGCACCCCAGTTGCGGCCGTACACGGCGTCGCTGCCGAGAAAATTGATGGCGCCGGCGATCCAGCGCCCGGCGCGGCGGGCCATCACCAGAAGGATGCGGTCGCGCATTTTCTCGCCGACGATCGAGAAGAATTCACGCGTCAAATAAGGCCGGCCCCATTTGCGCGAGCCGGTGTCCATGTAGAAAGCGAAAAAAGCGTCCCAGACCGATTCGGTAAGGTCCGATCCAGTCAGCCAGCGCACGTCGATGCCGGGGCTGAGCGCATCCTTGCGCTCACGGCGGATGGTCTTGCGCTTGCGTGAGGACAGCGCGCTTAAAAAGTCGTCGAAGCTCGCATAGCCGGCATTGGTCCAATGGAATTGCTGGTCGGTGCGCTGCAGGAAGCCGCGTTCGCCCAACGCGCGCCATTCGGCCTCGGTGAGGAAGGTGACATGCGCCGAGGATAATTCGCTCGCCGTTGTGATCTCGACCAGAGCATCGGCGAGCGCCTGGCGCACGCCCTCGGCCGCGGGAGAGGCGCGCGCCA
>Ga0208220_1001411_pt1 | contig 10109 bp, 8 predicted proteins | sample NGESurdeep092012_9_FD_184484 | JGI IMG/M metagenome (GOLD analysis project Ga0208220, IMG submission 184484) | Arctic peat soil microbial communities from Barrow, Alaska - NGEE Surface sample F53-1 deep-092012 (SPAdes) | ecosystem: Environmental > Terrestrial > Soil > Wetlands > Peat ... | reverse complement strand
GCGGCGTGTTCGATGACCTGCCGGGCAAGGGCAAGCCGCTCAACCTGAAGCCGGCCGGCGGCGACTACGGCGACGCCTGGGTCCGCGACTACGCGCGGCGCGAGGGCGTGCAGCCGGACGAGTTCCTGCCGACCCCGCTGCGGCTGCGGCGGGAGATCGAGCGGCTGACCGAGGACGTCGGCGAGTTCCGTTTGGAGGCGGAGGTCCGCGAGGTCGCCGCCGACATCAACCGGCGGATCGTCGAGTGGCGGCGCATCCCCGTCGGCCCGCCCATCCACGTCCGCCTCGTGAACGCCGACGACCTGGTCAGCCGCTGGCGCGCCGCCACCAAGGCCCGCCTGGCGGCAGGCCCTCCGCCGCCCGTCGTCCCCGTGCCCGACCGAAGCGCCAGCCAGGCGGCGGGCACGACCGGGCGGCGCCGCTGGTGGCGAAGCCGACGACGGGCGGGGTGACCGCGGGTTCCGCGCGCTAGGCGACGGTGAGCGTTGCCGCCGCTCGCCGCGCCGTTCGCGGCGCCCGCGCCAGCGCCGCCAGCGACGTGAAGTGCAGGGTCATCAGCAGCGGCACCTCGGCCGTAGGAACCAGCGCGAGCGGCAGCAGGCTGATCGCCGAACCGGGCGGGGAGACGCTGACCAGCTGGTAGGCGGTGAGAGCGCCGAGGGTCAGGGCGACCACGAGATCGGTCAGGCCGAACGCGTTCAGCCAGCGGGCGGCGCGGCGTCCGGTGCCCTGCGCGAGCCGGGGCGCGATCAGCAGCGCAGCCAGGCCGGTGGCGATGTCGCCCAGGCCGGCCGGCAGCGCGAACAGCGCGGGCAGGTGCCCGAGGGCCATGGTGATCAGGAAGGCCACCCCGGCCACGCGGAACGTGTGCGGAAGCTCCAGCCGGCTCACCATGCCCGGCGCCGTCAGCGCCCGCGCCACCACCGGGATCTTGCGCAGCGCCAGCAGCAGGCCGAGGAAGCCGAACACCGCGACCGGCAGCCACGGCACCCCGTGGCCGAGCCGGGTGTGGTACCAGCCGTGATCCGCGATCACCGCGCTGGCGGTGAACCAGGCGCCGAACACGGCGGCCGCGCCGCCGGCGAGCAACGCGGCGCGCCCTCGGCTCAGGCCGGACCGAACCCCGCCGCCGTACAGCAAGACGCTGGTAGCGGCCGGGACCGCGATGACACCGGCGAGAGTGATCGCCCACACATAGCCAGGCGGGTCATACATGACAGCCTCCTTCGTCGATTGATCTACTATCTACAAGATAGTAGGTTGAAGAAAGTATCTGTCAACTAGTATTATCGGAAGCGTGACCAGGAACGTTCGCACTTACGACCACTTCTGCATGGTCGCCCGCGCGCTGGAACGCGTCGGCGACCGGTGGAGCCTGCTGGTGATCCGTGATCTCCTCACCGGCGACAAGAGGTTCACCGACCTGATGGACCGCCTCGGCGGGATCACCCCGAAGACCCTCACCCTGCGGCTGCGCGAGCTCGAGGAGGCCGGGATCGTCGCCGCCGACCGGGAGCCGGGCAGGCGGGAGGTCTGGTACCGCCTCACGCCGGCCGGCCAGGACCTCGGGCCGGTGATCGACGGGCTCAGCTGGTGGGGGCTGCGGCACGCCTGGCGGCGGCCCGAGCCAGGCGAGCCGCTGCACGCCGAGCACCTGCTGCGGAGCGCCGTCCGCGCCATCGAGCACGCCGCCGACGACGCCGACCAGGGGCCGGCCCGCTGGCACTTCCGGCTCGACGGCGCCGACTACCTGGCCGAAAGCGACGGCCGCCGGTGGTCGCTGGCCGCGAAGGCCCCGTCCGGGCCGACCGACGTCACGATCACCGCGACCGCCCGGGCGCTGGCCGCCCTCATCTTCACCGGGTCCGACGACGGCATCGACATCGTCGGCGAGGACGAGCCGGTCCGGCGATTCCGGCGGCTCATCGGCACCATGGCCGCAACCGTCGGATCGGCCGGCTAGACCGCGCGCCGGCGCGGCGACGAACTCGCCGCCGTCACTGATGCGGGGGAGGGGGCCGATGGCGCGGAGGCGGACCGGGTGGCGGAGGCGGCAGCGAGTCGGCGCCGGGCGGCTGCCCTGGCCACACCAGCAGGACCGGGCACGGCGCGTGGTCGATGACGAAGCGGGTGGCCGGCCCCAGGCTGCGGGGCCCGAGGTGAGCGCGGTCGCCGTCGCGGGCGCAGATGAGCAGGTCGGCCCCGTCGGCGGCGCGCACGACCTCGCGCTCGACCCGGCCGCGGCGCTCGACTCGGTCGGCCGGGCGTCCCAGCCGACGAGCCGCGTCGTCGAGGAGCGCGGTGGCGGCGCCCTGAGCAAGGGCCTCCACCTGGGCGCCCGGGTCGCGGCCGGGCCGGTCGCGGCCGAGCAGCCCGGCGAACGCGCCGCGGGCTGCCTCGGTGACGTCGCCACTGGTGACGTGCAGCAGCACCAGGTCGGCGGCGGCGGGCGCGTGCTCGCGGGCAGCGTCGACTGTCGCCTGCCAGGTGCCCTCGGTGATCCAGATGATGACGGTCATGGCGGTCAGCCTCCGGTTGCCTGCAGCATCGCCCACAGCGCCACGGTGGCGGCGATCAGGGCGACGGGAACGGTCAGCAGGCCGAGCCGGGTGAAGTCGCCCAGGTCGGCGTCGGTGTCGTGCTCGCGCAGGATCCGCCGCCACAGCAGGGTGGCCAGCGATCCGGCGTAGGTGAGGTTGGGGCCCAGGTTGACCCCGATCAGGGCGGCCAGCACCGGCCCGGGGCCGCCGACGGCGACGATCGGCAGCAGCGCCAGGATCGCCGGCAGGTTGTTGATCAAACAGGCCAGCACGGCGGCGACGGCCGCCACCGCCAGCAGCGCTGGCAGGCTCGCGCCGTGCGGCAGCACCCGGCCCGCGCCGCTGCCGAGCCCGTTGTCGACCACGCCCTTGACCACGATCCCGAGCGCGAGGACGAACAGGCAGAACAGCGGGCTGGCGGCCGTCGCCAGGGTGCGCGGGGTGGCCTTGCGGCGGACGAGCGCCCGGACGCCCAGCACCAGCGCGCCGCCCAGCGCCGCCCAGGCCGGGTTGACCCCGGCCAGGGAGGCGACGACGAAGCCGGCCAGGGTCAGCCCCAGGACCGCCAGGGTGAACGCGGGCGCCGGCGGGCGCTTGGCCGGCGGCGGCGGGGCCGCGTCGGCGGCCAGGTCGGCCCGGAAGAACCGCCGGAACACGATGTACTCGACCGCGATCACCAGCAGCCAGCCGGGCGCCATCAGCTCGGCGAAGCGGGGGAACGACAGCCCGCTGGCGGCGAACGCGAGCAGGTTGGTCAGGTTGGAGACCGGCAGCAGCAGCGAGGCGGAGTTCGCCAGGTGGGCGGTGGCGTACACGTGCGGGCGGGCGCGCAGGCCGACGCGGGCGGCGGTGGCGAACACCACCGGGGTCAGCAGCACCACGGTGGCGTCCAGGCTGAGCACCGCGGTGGTCAGCGCGGCGACCGCGAACACCCCGCCGAGCAGCCGGACCGGCCGCCCCCCGCAGGCCCGGCCGACGATATCCCCGGCCGCGGTGAACAGCCCGTCGTCCGCGCACAGCTGCGACAGCGTCAGCACCGCGGCCAGGAACCCGACCACCGGCAGCAGCGTCTTGGTCTGCGCCCAGGCCTGGGCGGGGGACACCGCGCCGACCGCCACCAGCAGGCCAGCCGCCGGGACGGCCGCCACCGCCTCCGGCCAGTCCCGGGGCCGGGCGACCGCGAACGCCAGCACGCCGACCAGCAGGGCGGCGGAGACGATCTCGGCGGCGACCGGGTTCAGGGCGGGACCTTCCGGTAGGCGGGTGGCGGCCGCGGCGCGGTCACTGCTGCCCATCCTCCTACCCCGTGCCGCCGCGCTAGGCGCAGGCGGCGGTGGCGGGATGACGGCGTTTCGCCCAACGAAAGATAACAGCAAGAAGCGGCGCCGCCGGGATACCCCCGGCGGCGCCGCCGACACTTGGCTACGACGGCAGGCGCACACCGCCGGACGCATGCTCGGTCAGCGTGTCCTGGCCGCCCGGGGCGTCGCCGGAGTCGATGTGCCGCAGCACGCCCAGCCCGGGGTCGTTCGACAGCACGCGGGCGATCTTCTGCCCGGCCAGCTCGGTCCCGTCGGCGACGCAGACCTGCCCGGCGTGCAGCGAGCGGCCGATGCCGACGCCGCCCCCGTGGTGGAACGACACCCAGGTGGCGCCGGACGCGGTGGAGGTCAGCGCGTTCAGGATCGGCCAGTCGGCGATCGCGTCGGAGCCGTCCGCCATCGACTCGGTCTCCCGGTACGGGGAGGCGACCGAGCCGGCGTCGAGGTGGTCGCGGCCGATCACGATCGGCGCGGAGATCTCGCCCGAGGCGACCATGTCGTTGAACCGGACCCCGGCGACGTCCCGCTCGCCGTAGCCGAGCCAGCAGATCCGGGCGGGCAGGCCCTGGAACGCGACCTTCTCCGACGCCGCCTTGATCCACTTGTGCAGGTGGTCGTTGTCGGGGAAGAGCGACAGGATCGCCTGGTCGGTGGCGTGGATGTCGGCCGGGTCGCCGGACAGCGCCGCCCACCGGAACGGCCCCTTGCCCTCGGCGAACAGCGGCCGGATGTAGGCGGGCACGAACCCGGGGAACGCGAACGCGCGGTCGAAGCCCCCCATCCGCGCCTCGTCCCTGATCGAGTTGCCGTAGTCGAACACCTCGGACCCGGCGTCCATGAACCCCACCATCGCGGCCACGTGCTTGGCCATCGAGGCCCGGGCCCGGTCGGTGAACTCGGCCGGCTTGGCCTCGGCGTAGTCGTGCCAGTCCTCGAGCGCGACGCCCTCAGGGAGGTACGAGAGCGGGTCGTGGGCCGACGTCTGGTCGGTCACGATGTCGACCTCGACCCCGCGGCGGAGCAGTTCAGGCAGCACGGTCGCGCAGTTCCCGGCCAGGCCGACCGAGAGCGGCGTCCGGTCGCGCTTGGCGGCCAGGCACAGCCGCAGCGCGTCATCGAGGTCGGTCGCGACGACGTCCATGTACCGGTGCTCGACCCGCCGGGCCAGCCGGGCCGGGTCGACGTCGATGACCAGCGCGACGCCGTCGTTGAGGGTGACCGCGAGCGGCTGCGCGCCGCCCATCCCGCCGCAGCCGCCGGTTACCGTGAGCGTGCCGGCCAGCGTCCCGCCGAACCGCTTGGCGGCGACGGCCGCGAACGTCTCGTAGGTGCCCTGGAGGATGCCCTGGGTCCCGATGTAGATCCACGACCCGGCCGTCATCTGCCCGTACATGGTCAGACCGGCCTGCTCGAGGCGGCGGAACTCGGGCCAGTTGGCCCAGTCGCCGACCAGGTTCGAGTTGGCGATCAGCACCCGCGGCGCCCACTCGTGGGTGCGCAGCACGCCGACCGGCTTGCCCGACTGGACGAGCATGGTCTCGTCCTCGCGGAGCTCGGTGAGCGTGCGCACCATCGCGTCGAACGCCTTCCACGACCTTGCCGCCCGGCCGGTCCCGCCGTAGACGACGAGGTCGTCGGGGCGCTCGGCGACCTCGGGGTCGAGGTTGTTCATTAGCATGCGGAGCGGGGCCTCGGTCTGCCACGACCGCGCGGTCAGTGAGGTGCCGCGCGGAGCGCGGACGGGGCGGGCGCCTTCCATAAAAATTCAAATCCTTTCGATCGAACGGACCGGGGTGACTCCACCGCCACCATGACACTACTTCGCGGGCGGGCCCATATCCCGGCGCAGCTCGGGGCCGCAGCCAGAGCCGTAATTGGCCAAATGCGCTTTTAGGCCGGCAAGAGCGAACCCAAAAGCGCATTCGGCGCACGGGGGAGGCTGTCGGCGCACGCGGGGAGCCGTCGGACTACTGGAGGGGGCCGGTTGCCGTTTCGGCGGCGCGGACGGCGTCGCCGCTGGCGACGTAGCGGACAGCCGCCTCGATCTCGGGGGCGAGATAGCGGTCGGCGCCGGGGCCTTCGGCGGTCTCGCGGAGCCCGGTGACGACGGCGCCGGTGGCGGCCGAGGGGGCCAGCGGCGCTCGCAGGTCGAGGGCGCGGGCGGCGGTGAGCAGCTCGACCGCGAGGACGCGGGTCAGCCCGTCGACGCTGCGGCGGAGCTTGCGCGCGGCCGACCAGCCCATCGAGACGTGGTCCTCCTGCATGGCGCTGGACGGGATCGAGTCGACCGACGCGGGCGCGGCCAGCCGCTTCAGCTCGGAGACGATGCCGGCCGACGTGTACTGGGCGATCATGTGCCCGGAGTCGACCCCGGGGTCGTCGGCCAGGAACGGCGACAGGCCGTGCGAGCGGTGGGTGTCGAGCATCCGGTCGGTCCGCCGCTCGGCGATCGAGGCGAGGTCGGCGGCGGCGATCGCGAGGAAGTCGAGCACGTAGCCGACCGGGGCGCCGTGGAAGTTGCCGTTGCTCACCACCCGGCCGTCCAGGGTGACCACGGGGTTGTCGATCGCGCTGGCGAGCTCGCGCCCTGCCACGGTCTCCGCGTGATCCAGGGTGTCGCGGGCGGCCCCGTGCACCTGCGGGGAGCAGCGCAGGCTGTAGGCGTCCTGCACCCGGGTGTCGTCGGGGCCCTTGTGGCTGGCGACCATCGGCGAGGCGTTCAGCAGCGCCCGGAAGTTGGCGGCCGACGCGGCCTGCCCGGGGTGCGGTCGCAGCGCCTGCAGGTCGGCCGCGAACGGGGCGTCGGTGCCGAGCAGGGCCTCGACCGACATCGCGGCGGTGATGTCGGCCGTCTTCAGCAGCGCGCGCAGGTCGGTGACGGCCAGCACGAGCATGCCGAGCATGCCGTCGGTGCCGTTGATCAGCGCCAGCCCTTCCTTCTCGGCCAGCACGACCGGCTCGATGCCGGCCGCCTGCAGCGCCTCGCGGGCGGGCAGCAGCGCCCCGGAGCTCACCCGGACCTCGCCCTCGCCCATCGCGGCGAGGGCGCAGTGCGCGAGCGGGGCGAGGTCGCCTGAGCAGCCGAGCGACCCGTACTCCCGCACCACCGGGGTGATGCCGGCCGTCAGCATCCGCGCGTAGGTCTGGGCGGTGGCCAGCCGGACGCCGGTCCGGCCGGTGGCGAGGGTGGACAGCCGCAGCAGCATCATCGCCCTGGTCACCTCGGGCTCCACTTCCGGTCCTGACCCGGCGGCGTGCGAGCGGACCAGCGAACGCTGCAGCTGGGCGCGGCTCTCGGGCGGGATGTGCTTGGTGGCCAGCGCCCCGAACCCGGTTGACACGCCGTAGTGCGGCGCGCTGTCCTCCGCGAGGGCTTCGATGACCTTGCGGCTGGCGGCGATCTCGGCCTGCGCCTCCGCTGAGATCGTCACGGCGGCGCCGTTCCTGGCGACTGCGACGACTTCGGCGAAGCTGAGCGGGCCGGTGCCCACGATGACGGTATTCACGCCTCTATGATCACCCGGCGCCGTGACCAGCGGAACCACACCGGCCAGGTGTTAATCGTCACCCGGCCAGGCCGGTCAGGGGGGCGGGGGGAGCGGATGCGGGTTCTCGTGGTGCCACTGGGCCAGGAAGGTGGCGGCGATGTCGGCCGCCTCGGCCTGCATGGCCTTCTGCGGCAGGGTCTCGGCGGCGGCGACCCAGCGGCGGGCGATGGTGGCGAGCAGGTCGGCGCCCTCGTTCAGGGTGTGCCCGGCGTGCCCCTTGACGTGCGCCAGGGCGAGCTCGCGGCGCCGGTCGGACACCCGCTCGGCCAGCGTGACCAGGGCGGGCGCGGCCCCGGCGTGCCGGGGGTGGAGGTCGTACTGCGGGGGCATCCGGCCGGTCTCCCCGCGCCGCCAGGCGTGCAGGTAGCGGAGCGCGATGACGGAGTCGACCAGCAGGGTGACCGGGCCGGGGACGCAGCACAGGGCGAGGTAGGCGGCGCGGAGCTCGGCGATCAGCGCGCCCGAGCGCCCGTTCACGTTGTCGTGCCGGTAGTCGCCGGCCTGGCATCCCCAGTGCCCGCAGGTGGCGATGAACGCCCACGAGCAGTGCTTGCCGTCGCCGCTGCTTGACCCGTCGGTCGCGATCAGCACCGGACCGGACGCGGTCACCCGCGCCTGGCCGGTCAGGGGCCTGCGGATGATCGTGGCGGTCCGGCGCGGTTCCGCCAGCGGGCTGCGCTGGGCCGGGGCGAGGGCGCCAGCGCGGGGCAGCGGCACCGCGCCGCCACGGGCGGGCACGGGGTCCGGTGCGGCGGGCGGCCCGATTCCCAGCCGCGCGGCGGCGGCGACGTGCCGGCCCGCCGCGTCGGGATCGCCGCCGGCCGCTGCCTCGAAGGCGAGCGACAGCAGTTCGGCGACTCGGACGTCCCTGGTCTTGCGCACGTAGCGGCGGAGCGCGGTGACCTGGGCCCGCCACGGTTCCCCGAGCAGATCCTCGAGCTGAGGAGGATCCCCGGGAGGATCGGCGGGCATCGCGGTGGCCACGCCGTAAGCATAGATTTTCCGGCCGTCTCGGGCACCCGCAACGACGCGGGGACACGCCGTTGGCGTCTGAGAGGCGTCGAGCGAAACTCCTGCCGTATCAGAGGTCTCAGTGAGGGTCCTGGTAGCAGCAGCAGGACACTGTCGAGGCCGTTTCATTGAGTCTGTAAGAAAGGGGGCGCGCGGGACACTACCGGCTGAAGGGTGTCAGGCGAAGCGATCGCCATGCGGAGGAGCTGAACCTTTGGATGACCTTGACGCGATCGAGCGGTTCTCAGGGCTGTATGACAGATACCGGAACCGCGTATATGCCTACGCGGTGAGCCGGGCTGGCCGCCAGTTGGCCGACGAGGTGGTCAGCGAGGTGTTCCTGGTTGCTTGGCGGAGGCTGAACGAGTTGCCCGATGATCCGCTGCCCTGGCTGCTGGTGACGGCACGGAACGTGATCGGCAGTGAGTTCCGCGCGGCAGCGCGGCAGGAATCCCTGGCGGCGGAGCTTTCATCGTGGGGTTCGGGCGTTGCCCCGGACATCGCCGATGAGGTATCCGAACGCCTGGCCGTGCTCCGAGCGCTAGCCGCCTTGCCGGAGGCGGACCGGGAACTGCTGACGCTGTCGGCCTGGCACGGCCTTCGGGCGGTCGGCAAGATCGTGGTCTGGGTGGTCGCGGCGGCCGACGACAGCACCATGAGCAGCAGCAGCCGGGACAGCACCTGGCCGACCGCGCCGCCGCCGAACACGGCCTCGCCCATCGGGGAGAGGACGTCGTTGACGTTGTTCGAGTTGTTCAGCCCGATGCCGGAGGAGCCGAACCCGGCGAACATCTGCACCGAGAGGATGACCACGAAGTAGGTGCCGAGCAGGATCAGGGTGGAGACGACGCCGGCCACGCCGGGGATCCGGTCGGGCTCGGCGGTCTCCTCGTTGATCGAGGTGGTGGTGTCCCAGCCCCAGTAGACGAAGACCATGAGCAGCATGCCCGCCATGAACACGCTCGGCGAGGCGGAGTGCGCGGGGTTGAGCCAGGACCACGAGAAGGCGGCGTGCCCGGTCGGCGCGTGCCCGATGCCGACCCGGACGAGGGCGACCACGGCCAGCAGCAGCAGCATGAAGATCTCGACCGCGAGCAGGGTGACCTGCAGCCGGGCCGAGACCTGGATGCCCCGGTAGCAGATGTAGGTGAGGATGACGATCCAGGCGATGCCGACGGTCAGCACCCACGGGCTGGTCGCGTCGACGCCGATCGACTTGGCCCCGATGAGCAGGAAGAAGTACTGGCCCGCGATCTGCGACTGGCTGGCCATGGCGAGCAGGTCGGAGGCGATCGTGCCCCAGCCGCCGGCGAACCAGCCGGTCTTCGGGCCGAGCGCGCGGGCGGCCCAGGTGAAGGGGTCCCGGTAGTACTGAAGAAATTTCCAACGGATTTACCGTTGACCTGTGATGACGGCGGACGGTGAGACGGGCGGCGGATGCAGCAACGGAGCGGCCAGTCGTACCGGCCGGGTTCAGTGCGGGCGGGCGGGGCGTGGCGCGGCAGCAGCGGGATGGCCAGCCAGCTCAGCGCGCCGAGGGCGATGACCGTGAGCAGGCTGAGGGTCATGGCGTGCGCCGGGCCGCCGGCTAGCGCGCCGAAGTAGATGGTGGTGATGACGGCCAGGCCGGTTGCGTTGGCCAGCTGCTGGACCGAGCTGAGCGAGCCGCTGGCGCTGCCGGCCTCGGC
>Ga0208220_1001410_pt1 | contig 10109 bp, 10 predicted proteins | sample NGESurdeep092012_9_FD_184484 | JGI IMG/M metagenome (GOLD analysis project Ga0208220, IMG submission 184484) | Arctic peat soil microbial communities from Barrow, Alaska - NGEE Surface sample F53-1 deep-092012 (SPAdes) | ecosystem: Environmental > Terrestrial > Soil > Wetlands > Peat ... | reverse complement strand
GCGCGTCGCGCTCGAGGTCGCGCGCGAGGCGCGCGCCTTCCTACGGCCGGGCGTGATCTTCGCCGACCTGAACACCTCCGGGCCAACGCTCAAGCTCCAGCTCGCCGCGATCGTCGCGCCGAGCGGGGCCGCGTTCGTCGACGTCGCGATGATGTCGCCCGTGCCGCCGCTCGGCATTCGCGTTCCGATGTTTCTCGCCGGGAACGGCGCCGATGCGCTCGCCGCGTTGCTGCGCCCGCTGGGAACGCCGGTCGAGATCGTGGGCGCGGAACCGGGCCAGGCGGCGGCGCGCAAGCTGACGCGCTCCGTCTTCTACAAAGGGATGTCGGCCGCGGTCTGCGAGGCGCTCGAAGCGGCCCGCGCCGAACACTTCGGCCTGGTTAACCGCCTGGTCGACGACGGCCAGGCGCTGGCCGCCGCGCTCGAGCTGGCGGCGCAGGTCGCCGCGAACGCGCCGATGTCCGTCCGCGCCTCCAAGGCCGTCGCCATCGAGTCGGCCGACTGGCCGCTGGCCGAGGGCTTCCAGCGGCAACGGGACTATCTGGAGCCGGTGTTCGCCTCGCAGGACGCGGCCGAGGGCGTGGCCGCGTTCCGTGAGCGCCGCGACCCGGTCTGGCAGGACCGATGATCGGGGCAGCCAGCCCGGACGCCAGCCCGGATCTGGCCGACGTTCACCGGGGCAGGGTAGCGCTGATCACCGGCGGCGGCCGGGGCTTCGGCAAGGCCTTCGGTATAGGGCTGGCGGCGCGCGGCGCCCACGTGGTGCTGGCCGACATCGACGCCGACGCCGCCGAGGCGGCGGCGAAGGAGATCACGGACAACGGCGGCAGCGCGTCCGGCGCGGCCTGCGACGTGGCCGACGAGGCCGCCGTCGCGGCGATGATCGATGAGGTGACGGCCAACCACGGCGGCATCGACATCCTCGTCAACAACGCGGGACTGCACTCGGCCGCCTACAACAAGCCGTCCGCTGACATCGGGATCGCGGGCCTGCGGCGGCTGTTCGACGTCAACGTGATCGGCGTGTACATCTGCTCGCTCGCCGCCCGGGCGGCGATGAGCGGCCGGGACGGCGCCGCCGTGGTCAACATCTCGTCGTCCGCCGCCTACGCCAACCGCGCCGCCTACGGGGTCTCCAAGCTCGCCGTGCGGGGCGTGACGGTCCAGCTCGCGCGGGAGTTCGCGGCCGACGGCATCCGGGTGAACGCCATTGCGCCCGGCCTCATCTTCACCGACACTATCCGGGCAGAGCTTGGCCGCGACGAGGCAACCCGGGTGATGGCGCAGCAGGTCCTGCCGCGCGAAGGCGAGGAACGCGACATCGTCGACGCGCTGCTGTTCCTCGTCTCGCCCGCGGCGTCGTTCGTCACCGGGGAAACGCTGCGGGTCAGCGGCGGCTTCGCGCTCTCGGTCTGACCCAAACGCTCATCGGAAGGAGCAGCTCGTGCGTGATGCCGTAATCGTAGACGCGGTGCGTGCGCCCATCGGCCGCCGCAAGGGGACGCTCAAGGGCGTGCATCCGGTTGACCTGTCGGCGTCGGTGCTGACCGCGCTCGCCAGCCGGAATCAGCTCGACCCGGAGCTGATCGAGGACATCATCTGGGGCTGCGTCACGCAGATCGCCGAGCAGTCGACCAACGTCGGCCGGCTGGCGGTGCTCGCGGCCGGCTGGCCCGAGACCATCCCCGGCGTAACCCTTGATCGCGCCTGCGGGTCGAGCCAACAGGCGGTGCACTTCGCCGCCGCCAGCGTCGTGGCCGGCCACTACGAAATCGTCGTGGCGGGCGGGGTGGAATCGATGAGCAGGGTCCCGCTTGGCGCCGCGCGGGCGATGGGTGAGCCGTTCGGCCCGCGGGTGAAGGAACGCTACCAGCGCGACAGCTTCAGCCAGGGCCTCGGCGCCGAGGACATCGCCCGCCGCTGGGGCCTGTCCCGCCTCCAGCTCGACGAGTTCGCACTCGAGTCCCACCGCAAGGCGGCCGCTGCGACCGACGCCGGCGCCTTCGACGGCCAGCTCGTCCCCGTCACCGGCCCGGACGGCGAGCTCACCGCCGACGAGGGCATCCGGCGGGAAACCTCGCTTGAGAAACTCGCGGCGCTCAAGCCCGCCTTCCTCGACGACGGCGTCATCCACGCGGGCAACAGCTCGCAGATCTCCGACGGGTGCGCGGCGCTGCTCATCACCACCAGCGAGCGGGCGGCCGAGCTCGGCCTGCGGCCGCTGGCGCGGTTCCATTCCGGCGCGGTGACCGGCGACGACCCGGTGACCATGCTGACCGCGCCGATTCCGGCGACCGCGAAGGTGCTCAAGCGGGCCGGCCTGACGATCGACGACATCGGGGTGTTCGAGGTCAACGAGGCGTTCGCGAGCGTCCCGCTGGCCTGGGAGGCGGAAACCGGAGCCGATCACGAGCGGCTCAACCCGCTCGGCGGCGCGATCGCCGTCGGGCACCCCCTCGGCGCCTCGGGTGCCATCTTGATGACCCGGATGGTGCACCACATGCGGGCCAACGGGATCCGCTACGGCCTGCAGACAATGTGCGAGGCCGGCGGCATGGCCAACGCCACCGTCATCGAACTGCTCGCCGACTGACCATTTCTCTGACGCCCTCGAAGGAGTGCAGCCGTGCACCTCGATTCCATCTCCGCCCTGGTCACCGGCGGATCGTCCGGTCTTGGCCTGGCGACCGTCCGCCGGCTGCTCGCAGCCGGCGCCCGGGTCGGCATCGCCGACCTCAACCCGCCGTCCGACGAGGATCTGGCCGGCCTCGGCGCGGGGGTGGTCTACGCCAAGACCGACATCACCGACGAGGCCGCGGTAACCGCCGCCCTCGACGCCGTCGAGGCCGCGCACGGCCCGCTGCGGGCGGTCGTGCACTGCGCAGGGCGGGGCGGCGACCGGGTGCGCATCCTCGACAAGGAAGGCAACCCGGGCTCGCTCGAGACCTTCGCCGAGGTGATCCGGGTGAACCTGGTCGGCACCTACAACATCCTGCGGCTGGGCGCGGCCCGGATCGCCCGCTCGGAGCCGGTGGTCGGCGAGCGCGGCGCGATCGTCCTCACCGCGTCGGTCGCCGCCTTCGACGGCCAGATCGGCCAGACGTCCTACACCGCCGCCAAGGCGGCCGTCCACGGCATCACCCTGGTCGCCGCCCGTGACCTCGCCAGCAGGCAGATCCGGGTCAACACGATCGCGCCGGGCGTCTTCGACACGCCGATGCTGGCCCGGCTGCGGCCGGACATCCGGGCGGCGCTCGAGCAGAGCGTGCCGAACCCGAGCCGCCTGGGAGCGCCCGACGACTACGCCCACATGGCGATCAGCCTGCTGGAGAACCCCTACGTCAACGGCGAGACGATCCGCCTCGACGGCGCCATCCGGATGCCGCCGCGCTAACCACGGCGGGGGAGGACGAGGATGCGCATCGAACCAGGACGGACCGCCGTCGTGACCGGCGGCGCGAGCGGGATCGGCTACGCGCTGGCCGCCGCTGCGGCCGGGCGCGGGATGCGGATGGTGCTGGTCGACGTCCGCCCCGACGCACTGGAAGCCGCCGCCCAGCGGCTTCGGGCGGCAGGGGCCGCGCTGACCGCCGTCGTCGCCGACGTCTCATGCCCGGACGACATCGAGCGCGTCGCGCGGGCAGCGTTTGAGTCCGGCCGCGTCCAGCTCGTCTGCTCCAACGCCGGCATCGTCCGGCACGGCCGCGCCTGGGAGATATCCGCCGCCGACTGGGAACGGGTGATCGGGGTGAATTTCATGGCCACGGTCCACCTGATTCGCGCCTTCGTGCCCCGGCTGCTCGAAGCCGGCGAGCCCGCCCAGTTCCTCGTCACCGGGTCGATGGCCGCGGTCACTGCCCGGGCCGGCATCAGCCCCTACGTAGCGGCCAAGCACGCGCTGCTCGGCCTGTGCGAGTCGCTCGGTCAAGAGCTGGCAGCCGTGACCGATGCGGTCGGGGTGACACTGCTGTTGCCGGGCAAGGTGTCGACCGGCATGAGCCGCTCCGAGTACCCGGACGCGATCACCGCCGACGAGGCGGCACGGATCGCCTTCGACGCCGTCGCCGACCGGCGGCCGGTCGCATTCACGCACGCTGACCGGATCCCGGAAGCCGAGCGGCGGTTCACGGCGATGGTGGCCGGCGGACGGCCGGCGCCTCGTTGAAGACCGGATGGGTCAGCAGGTCGACCGCGGCATCCCTGAACCGCTCGAGAACCACCGGATCCGACAGCGACAGGCCGAGCATCTGCTCGATGAGCGGGCCGAAGACGATGTGCGCCAGGTTGATGGCCCGGTACAGCACCAGCCCGACGTCCGGGTCGGGCAGCGGTCGCGCGATCTTCGCCTCGACCAGGCTCTGCATCTCGCTCCGCACCAGATCGAACGCCTCGGTGAAGAGCGCCAGGCCGGCCGGCCCGCCCTCCAGGGTGGCCCGCCTGATGTACCCGCCAATGGCCGGGTTGTCGGCGATGAGCTGGTCGAACGCCTGGCGCCGAGCGCGGGCGGCGGCCGGCGGCGGCTGGTCGAGCCCGACGCCGTTGACGACCTCGCGGATCTTGGCCACCACCGCGTGCTGGACCGCCTCGGCCAGCTCGTCCTTGGTCTTGAAGTGGTGCATGACGGCGCCGGCCGACATGTTGGCCTCCACCGCCACCATCCGGATAGACGTGGCCTGGAAGCCGTGCTCGGCGTACAGGCGCAGCGCCGCCTCGCGGATCCGGGCCCGCGGGGCGAGATCGGCCGGACCAAAAGTAAGGCTGGGATTCGCCATCAAGGCTCACCTCTAGTGCGCAAACACCGAAACATCTGTATGGCAAACAATACAGGTGTATGCACGTTCGAACGCCTGCTAAAGGAGCAACCGATGGACGACGTGGGCATCGAGTACCAGACCGTGCTCGGATATCCCCCGGTGGAATTCGTGCACCTGGCGGCCGACCTGGGCTGCCACGCCATCTCGATGAAGGCCCGCACCGGCCCGTACAACGCCGCCAACCCGTACGGGTACAGCGATTTCTCCTTCCTCGATGACGCCAGCGCGCGACGGCAGATGGCCGCCGCGCTGCAGGAACGGGCAGTGGCGATCTCGCTGGCCGAAGGATTCGTCGTGATCCCCGGCAGCGACCTGACCGATGACCTGGCCGGTCTCGACGTGATGGGTGAGCTCGGGGCAACGCGAGCCAACGTGGTCACGATGGACCCCGATCTCGGCCGCAGCTTCGATCAGTTCGCGGCGTTCGCTGCAGCCGCGGCCGACCGCGGCCTGCAGACCACGCTCGAGTTCGCGAAGTCGCTCGCGCTGACCGACCTGGAGACCGCCGTGGCCGCGGTCCGCTACGTGGGACGGCCCGATTTCAGGCTGCTGATCGACACCATGCACGTGGTCCGGTCGGGTTCGACAGCGGCCGACCTGGCCGCGCTCGATCCGTCGCTGTTCGGGTACGTGCAGCTGAGCGACAGCACACTGGAACAGCGGGGCGCGGCCTACCGGGACGACTCCAGCGACCGCCTCGCTCCGGGTGAGGGCGAGCTGCCGCTGGTCGACCTCCTGCTCGCGCTGCCCGACTGGCTACCGGTCGGCGTAGAGGTCCCCATGCGTTCCCGTGTCACCGCGGGCGTGTCCGCACGGACGTGCGCCCGGCTGGCGGTCGAGGGCGCCCGTGGCGTGCTCGCCCAGGTCAGGGCGGAGCGAACGAGCAGAGAGGACGTTGCCGAATGAGCAACCCGGTCGACTGTAGGAGCCTGCATCCGCGGGTGGCGGTGAGCGGCCTGTGCTTCCCGGACCTGTCGGCGGTGGAATCGATCGCGGCGCTGGGCACCCTCGGCGTCACCAAGACCTCCATGACCTCGGCCAAGCTGCTCGAATCGGGGACCGGGGCCGTGGTCGACGCCTGCCGGAGCAACGGGGTCGACGTCGTGACGACCACGGCGCTGGCCCGGTTCGACTTGTCGCCCGGGGCCGACGTCTCCGGGCAGCTGCAACGGGCCCGCGAGGATATCGCCCGCGCCGAGGCGGTGGGCGCGACGTCGGTGTACACCCTCACCGGGCCCCGTGCCTACCCGGACTGGGCCGACAATGTCGACGCCTACGCCCGGGTCGTGGCCGAACTGGCCGACTACGCCGCGGCAAGGAGCGTCGCGATCGCGGTCGAGCCGACCAGCTGGCTCTACGCCGACTTCAGCTTCGTGCACAGCTTCCACGATGCCATCGCGTTCGCGGCCCGCACCGGCCTGCAGGTGTGCCTCGACCTCTTCCACGTGTGGACCGAGGCCGACCTCCGCCAGGACATCGAGCGCCATGTTGGTCTCGTCAGCCATGTGCAGCTCAGTGACATGCAGCGCGGCTCCCGGTCGCTGCCCTGCCGGGCCGTGCCCGGGGACGGCGACATACCGATCCGGGCCATCGTGCAGTGGCTGCTCGACGCCGGCTACCAGGGCGCCTTCGACGTCGAGCTCAGCGGGCCGAGCATTGACCAGCGAGGGCACTACGAGGCGGCCAGGCGCTCCGCCCACTGGCTGGACGCGCTCCTGGCCGAACTGGGCGCCTAGGCGCGCGGCTCCCGCGGCGAGGAGGAACGGACCTAGCCGTCCTTCATCGGGCCGGGAGCGGCTTTGCTCTGCTCGGACAGAGCCCGGACGGGCGGGGCGCCACCGCCCAGGACCTGCCGCTCCACAACCGCGGAGCAAAGAACCTCGCCGATCAGCCCCAGGTCAGCCCCTGCCCGCTCGGCGACCGCACGCACGACGCTCACGTCCTTGGCCATGAGCTCGCCCAGGCGTGTCCCCACCGCATTCGCCCCGATCCAGGCCACGCTGCTCAGCGCGCGGCTGGCGCCGCTGCCCTGCGCCTCGATGGGGATCTCCGAGGATCTGATCCTCGGAGATCCCCATCGAGCCGGCCAGCCGAACGGCGTCGACCGCCAGGCCAACCTGGGCGACGAACAGCGCGTTGTTAATGAGCTTGATCCGCTGACCGTTGCCGACCGGGCCAGCGAACATGACCGGCGACGCGTAGCAGTCAAGCAGCGGACGCACCTCCGCCAGCGCTCGCTCCTCGCCTCCCGCCCATACGGTGAGCTGGCCGGCGGCGACGTCGCGCGGGTTGTCCGGACAGCGCCGCGTCAAGCACCCTGATGCCTCGGCTGGCCGCCGTTTCCGCGAGCAGCGTCATGGTCGCCGAATCGCAGGTCGTGTGCTGGACGAGGATTCCGTCGGCGGGCATGGCCGCGATCAGGCCGGCTGGGCCGAGGGCGGCCGCCCGCAGCTGCTCGTCGTCGAAGACCACGGTCAGGACCACCTGAGCGTCCCGCACCGTCTCCCGCAACGTATCGGCGCATCGCAGGCGGGCCGCCTCAGCCGCCGCTCGCGCCGTCGGCCGCCTGGTCAGGACCGTCGGCTCATAGCCGGCCGCCACCAGGCGGTCGACGATCGGGCGGCCCATGCGACCCGCCCCGATCACGCCGATCCTCATCCGGCGTTCGAGCCGAGCAGGTCGCAAAGAGCCATCGGTCACTCGGTCGCCGACCTCCCCAGGTAGGCGCGCTCGATGCGCGCTTCCTTGGCGGCCAGTTCCTTCGCGTCGCCGTGCAGCGCGACATCGCCGTGGGCGAGGACCATCGCGGTATCGGCGATCTCAAGCGCGAGCATGACGTGCTGCTCGACGATCACGCAGGCGGCGCCGGTGTCGTCGGCCACCCGCCGGATCACCGGCAGCAGAGCCTCGACGATCACCGGGGCCAGACCCATGCTGAGCTCGTCCACCAGCAGGACCTTCGGGTCCTGCATGAGCGCCCGGCCGATGGCCAGCATTTGCTGCTCGCCGCCGGAGAGGTTGCCCGCCGCGACCTTCACCCGGCGCTTGAGTTCGGGGAAGTAGTCGAAGATCGTATCGATGGTGGTAGTGCCGCCGCGCCGTGCCGCCAGCTTCAGGTTCTCGGTGACGGTGAGCGACTTGAACAGCGACCGGTCGTCGGGCACGAGCACCAGCCCGGCCCGGACCGCGGCGCGGGGCGAGCCGGGCCGCACGGGGACGCCGCCGAGCCCGATCTGACCCGCCAACGGCGCCCGCAGGCCGGCGATCGTGAGCATCAGCGTGGTCTTGCCCGCGCCGTTCGGCCCGAGCAGGGCCAGCACCGTGCCCGGCTCCAGGCTGAGGTCCACGTTGCGCACCACCGGCCGGCCGGGCACGTACCCGGCGTCGACCCCACTGCAGGTGAGGACGGGACTCATCGGACCACCTCCGCGGTGACGGGCCGGCCGGGCTGGCCGGACAGGTTCTGCTCGCGCCTCACTGCGCCGTCTCCGCGCTCGCGTGCGTCGTGCCCAGGTACGCGCGCTTGACGACGTCGTTGCGCTCGATCTCCGGCGGCGTGCCGATGGCGACGATCTTGCCCAGGTCAAGCACTACGATCCGGTCGCACACGTCGAGCACGAGGCCCATATCGTGGTCGACCATGATGACGGTGGTCCCCGCGTCCCGGATCGCGCGCAGCCGATCGCCCAGCCAGCGGCTCTCGGTCACGTCAAGTCCGGCGGCCGGCTCGTCCAGCAGCACGATCGTCGGGCGCCCGGCCAGCGCGCGGGCGATGGAGACGAGCTGACGCTGGCCGACCGACAGCTGCTGCACCGGCTGGTCGGCGACGGCCTGCAGATCAAGGATCTTGAAGTAAGCGTCGACGTCGGCCGCCGGCGGCGCCCCGTCCGCGGGGGCGACGCGCGAGTACCGCGCCGCCGTCGTGCCGACCTCCACGTTCTCCCTGACGCTGAGGTCGTCGTAGAGCTCGATGCCCTGGAACGTCCGGCCCAGGCCGTCCCGGCTGCGCTGGAAGGGCTTGCGGGCATCGAGCTTCGCCCCGAGCAGCTCGACCGAGCCGGTGGCCCGCGCATACCCGGTGATGGCGTCGATCAAGGTGGTCTTGCCCGCCCCGTTCGGCCCGATCAGCCCGAGGATCTCGCCAGGGAAGACCTCGAAGCTGACGTCCTCGTTGGCGATCACCCCGCCGTAGCGCACTCCCACACCGGAGACGGTCAGCAGCGGACGGTCCGCTGCCTGCCGCACCAGCGGCCGCGCCGGCCGCTCCGACGTCGCCGCAGCCGCGTCGACTACGGCCGCGCCGCCCGCGCCGCCCGCGCCGCCCGCGATGGCCGCGTCGGCCCCGGCCGGCCCGACAACCGGCCCGGGGGAGCGGCGCGCCGCCAGCTTCAGGCGCAGGGCCGCGAGCTGAGTGTGCACCGGACCGACGATCCCCTCGGGGTTGAGGATGACGGTGAGGATGAGCAGGACGCCGCTGATGGCCGCGTAGTAGGCGCCGAGCTCGATGCCGCCGTGGTGGGCGATGGCCGCCGCGACCGATCCCAGGCCGACGACGGCCAGTGCGGAGCGAGCGAGCGTCGGCCGGACCAGCTGCACGATGCCGACGAGCAACAGCCCGACTAGCAGGACGTAGATCCACAGCGGAACACCGTTGTTGATGAGGGTGTAGGCGATGCCGCCGGCCGCGATAACCCCGGCGTTGATCCCGCCGGAGACGGACGTGATGCCGGCGATGTAGACCGTCGCGAAGAAGGTCACGCTGCCCACGGCCGTGTAGGAACTGTAGTCCGCGCTCGTCTGCTGGTAGGCCAGCATCGCGCCGCCCAGCCCGGCCAGGAAGCCGCCGATGGCGAAGGCGATCAGCTTCACCCGCGCGACCGAGACCCCCGAGGCCGCGGCCGACCGCTCGTTGGCCCGCACCGCGAGCATCGCTGCCCCCAGCCGGCTCCGCCGGACCAGCGCGACGCCGCCCGCCGCCAGCAGCAGCACAATGAGGCAGAGGATCCCGAAGCTCAGGTGCGGATAGCTATGACCGGCGCCCACGCCGAGGTCGAGCCCGAAGATCTTGGCGTCGCTGACCGGGGCGCCCGCGAAGCCGCCGTTGTAGTCGGGGTTATCGAACCAGAGATCCTGCAGCGCGGCCGCCAGCGCGAGGGTCGTCACCGCGACCGGCAGGCCCCGGATGCGCAGCGCGGGCAGCCCGACGATCACCCCGACGATCACCCCGATGACCATCGCGATGACGGCGGCGAGCAGCGGTGCGAACGGGAATGGCACATGCAGCTGCTGCTGGAT
>Ga0208220_1001407_pt1 | contig 10131 bp, 8 predicted proteins | sample NGESurdeep092012_9_FD_184484 | JGI IMG/M metagenome (GOLD analysis project Ga0208220, IMG submission 184484) | Arctic peat soil microbial communities from Barrow, Alaska - NGEE Surface sample F53-1 deep-092012 (SPAdes) | ecosystem: Environmental > Terrestrial > Soil > Wetlands > Peat ... | reverse complement strand
ATTGACTCTGCAACTCGGGCTGCGGTACGACATCGATCTCCCCCCCTATGCGAGCAATGGGCAAGCAACGGGGTGGGTAGATGGCTTGGGCAGCCGCACGGGTCAGGTGCTGGTATTCCCGGCCAATGCGAAGAACGCGGTGACCCAACTATTGGCGGCCAACAACGGCAGCCTGGGATTCCCTTACAAATTCTCGAATAACAACTGGCTGTCCCCTCCGCACTGGCTGGATCTGCAACCGCGTCTTGGCTTTGCTTACCGCCCTACCGGCAGTTCCAGTATGGTGATTCGCGGTGGCTTCGGCATCTTTTATGACTTTTTTAACACCGGCACGCAAAACAATATCGGAAGTTCACTTCCCTTTGTGGCCAGTTCCAGTACACCGCCTGTGACGCAAGCCTACACTCCGCCACCTTATCTATTAGGACAAATGCCGCCACCGGCTACGACCTGGTACACAGCGGGTCGGTTATTGGCGCCTAACTACATTACCGATCCCAGCGCTATTACTCAGGCGCGAGTGGATCAGTGGAATCTCACGTTTCAGAAGTCATTCGGAACGGATTGGGCTATCGAAGCGGCATATGTGGGCAATTATTCCGTCCATGGAGAGAATCTCTATAACTGGAATCGCATCTACATGCCAGGGTACACATTTAATTATGCCGATGGGACCTCCTTTACCATCACGAATGACACGCCGTTGACACAAAGGTCGAAGTACTCCGGGATTGCGAACGGCTACGTAAGCGTTGCCAATGCCAGAGTCCATTACGAAGGCGGACAATTTCAGATTACCAAACGAATGACGCACGGTGTTGAGTTTCGGGCCGGTTATACGCGGAGCAAGACTTTGGGGTTGGAGGGGCAACAAACTTATAACTCAACAGTAGTTCAGGACGAGTGGAACCAGGATAAGCTAAATGTGCCGCTCTATTCAGATATTCCCAACAATTTTTTTGGCACATTTACCTGGCAGTTGCCGGGCGCCACTCTGAAAGGATTCACCGGTGCGATTGTGGGAGGCTGGCAGGTCGCAGGAATCATTCATGTCCAGAGCGGAGATGTGGTTGGCTTGAGAGCGAATCCGTCGTGGCCCGGCAATGGCGCGTATATTTATGAAGAACCGGTATTGACTTGTAATCCGAACCTCCCTTCGTCGCAACGTACTTTACAGCAGTGGTTTAATACGAGTTGTGCCGTGCAGCCAGGCCCGAATCAATTCGGCGATAACACGGCTATAGGCATCGTGCGGGGCGACGGCATGCGGAATTTGGATGCTACGATGTCGAAGTACTTCAAGATCACGGAGGCCCAGAGGTTGCAATTCCGGGCGGAGTTTTTCAACGCTTTTAACCATCCTCTGTTCGGCGACCCTAGCAATGTCGTGGGAACGTCGACTTTCGGAAAGGTGACCGGCGCTGGCCCGGGCCGTGCAATCCAACTAGCGTTGAAGTATCAATTCTGATTTAACACGACAGGTGTGCTCTTGAAGACATGGATTCACGGCTATACGCGGAGTGTGACAATCGGCAGGACATTCACTAGAGCGTTTAGCGCCATACTGCAAACCGTGTGTATGCTGGCGATGCTGCCAAACGTCGGTTCCGGCCGACAGCCGCAACACTCTACGATCGGAGCTGTAAACCGTGAGGATTACGTCGCGGGTCAACCATTCAATGTCGGCAATGAGTGGGTTTTGCTGGCGGACGACTACTTCGTCGAAGACAAAATCGGGATTTCCCGGGTCATGGGCCACGTTACCAAGCTGCCCAATAACCCCGTCGTGCTTCCCGACCTCCCGTGGGAAGACTACATTTCAGGCCCGAGTGTCATCTTCGACGAAGAGACCGGCCTCTATCATATGTGGTATCAGGGTTGGAATTCCACGGCATGGTTCGCTCGGTATTTCCATTCTTCGACGACACAGATTCCGGAGGAGTATCGAAAACGTTGGTATTCCTATTGGGTCGGATACGCGTCGAGCCGGGATGGCGTCCATTGGGAAAAACCATTGCTGGACCTGCATCCTTACCTTGACTTCAAGAAGACCAACATAGTACTTGGCGATGAGACTAACCCCGAAGCTCCTTTCGTTTGGCTAAACCAGGATCACTCAAACCCGGCGCGGCGGTTCCTCATGACGTATGCTGCTCGTCTTCCAGATGAACGAGAGGGGCAGTCGCTGATGCTGGCGTATTCGGCGGATGGGATCCATTGGAATGTAGATAACCAAGTCTCACCGTTACTTACGCAAATTCCAGATGGTTCCTTCCAGGTTTTGTCCGATGCCGCGAGGGATCGCTGGTTGCTGTTTCGTCGCCCCGACTACAAATCGGCGGCGTTAGTCGAGCAGGGCCCCTACGCGGCAGTGCGTCCGAACGGGCGCTACGCCGTTTCGCTCAACCGCCGCTTGGGTCCGGGCTGGAGTTATCCCCGGATCGTGCTCGTGCCGGACGAGGAGGTAGAGCCCCGCGACATAGATCACATGAAGGTATTCCGGTACGGTACACATTACCTCGGGCTGCTGGGCATGATGGATGACCGTGTAATGGGCTTACAGGAAGTAAACCTTGCTGTGAGTCACGACGGTATGCAATGGACTCGCTTTCCGTACCTGCCGCCGCTTATTCCCCGAGGCCCAGCGGGATCGTTTGACGCTGGACAAGTACAACCTCCTTATGCCCTCACTCGTGGCGAATTCACCTATCTTTATTACTGTGGGGATATAGTCGGACAGCGAGTTCAACAAGGCTATTATTCGAGCATTGCCGTCGCGCGGATGCGGCGCGGGCGATGGATTGGTGTCAAATCCGATGTCCAAGGGGGATACTTGTTGACACGGGAAATGGTGGTCACCGGTGACCATTTGGAGATAAACTTTCAGGGTATCGAGGCTCCTTACATGCAGCCGATCGAAGGTAGGCCTTCGGGATTTGTCCGAGTCGAGCTGCTGCGCCGCAATGACGCGACCGGCAAATTGGATCCCATTCCTGGTTTCCAGCTGAAAGACTCGGATGCGCTGTCCGGGGATAGCCTAGCTTCAATAGCCACGTGGAATGGCAAGGCGGACCTAGGCAGTCTACGAGGGACCGCGGTGTACGTACGTTTTCACATATTGTGTTCGGAATTGTGGGGTTTTCGGTTCGCATCTAACAAATGAGAGCCGTGACCGCGCTGTGAGCTTGGGAAATATCTGTCGAAGTGCATTTGATAAAACCACTGTTTTGCCTAGCCGAATTCGGAAGAGGAAACCTGGCATGGCGCGCTATCAAATCATGGACACGAACAATTTCAACCGCCCTTCGTCCTTAGCCACGATTGTAGCGAATCGCTGGCGGAAATCGGGTTCGGTTTTGGTTGGACCGCCGTTGTGGGCCACCCCGCGCAAGATAGCGGTTGAGTTCGGAAAAACGGGTGAGCTTTGTCTCGCCGAAGAATAAAGGAGAATTTCAATAAGTGGTGAAAAGTAGAGTGCTGCGAAAGCTGCGCGAAGGGGACTTTGTACGTGTAGCGGGTATGAGTCGAGTGCATGATCCTTGGCTTGCTCAGGCGATCGGTTGGATTGGCTACGACGTGATCTGGTTCGATATGGAGCACCGTGCGTTTGATTACAATGTGATTGATCCGATATCGTTGGCCTGCCGGGCCACAGGGATCGATTTGATGGTTCGGTTGCTCAAAACGGGCTATACGGCTCCCATGCGTGCGCTGGAATTCGGGGCCAATGGTCTGATGGTCCCGCACTGCCGGAGTGCAGAGGAGGCTCGGCAATGGGTGGAATGGACACGGTTTCCCCCTCTGGGGAAGCGTGGATTTGACGGTGCCGGCGCGGACGCCGATTATGCGTTCGCCGATCCGCTTGAATACATCAATCATGCCAATGAAGAAACATTCCTGATGCTTCAGATAGAAGACCGCGAAGCAGTAGATTGCGTGGGCGAGATTGCGGCGGTCGACGGCGTAGACCTGCTGTTTGTGGGACCGGGAGACCTGAGTATCAGCTACGGGGTGCCTATGCAAGTGAATCACAGGCTCGTACAACGCGCTATCGACCGCGTCGCTGAGGCTGCGGCTAAAGCCGGCAGGTGGTGGGGCATGTCGTCGGGATCGCCGGAGGCAGCTCAGACATTGTTGGACCGCGGAGCACGCCTCATTACTTGCGGCGGCGATCACGGTTGGTTAGTCGATGGGCTTCGGGCTGGATTTCAGGCGCACAGTGGATTGCACCTTCCCAAATTAGTTGGCACATAAAGTCGATGATGCTCATCGACGCTCACCTGGATCTGTCTTATAACGCTCTAAATTGGAATCGTAATTTGCGGCTGTCCGTCGCAGAAATACGCCGTGGTGAAGCTGGCGTGGCAGGGAAAGGAAGGGCAGCCAACACGGTATCTTTTCCCGAACTGCGCGCGGGCGAGGTCGCCGTATGTATGGCTACGATGCTCGCTCGCGCGAACCCACAAGGCAAGAGCAACATTGATTTCCGTAATCAGGAGATTGCGTTCGCCATGGCGCAGGGTCAGTTGGCCTACTATAAAGCGCTGCAGTCTACTGGGCTATGTACTTTCATCCGCAATTTAACAGAGTTGCACGCAACTATTGAATGCTGGAGGGTTGATAAGGTCAATTCTCCATTTGGGTTTATTCTCGCCATGGAAGGCGCCGACCCGATCGTCTCACCGGCGCAGGTACCGGAGTGGTGGGAAGACGGGTTACGCATTGTCAGCTTAGCTCACTACGGCCCTAGCACATACGCTCATGGCACTGGCTGTTCCGGCGGATTGACGAGTAAGGGTATCGAATTATTGCGCGCGATGGCACGGGCAGGCATGATCCTCGACGTTACCCATCTGGCTGACGAAAGCTTCTGGGAAGCGCTAGATTTATGGCGCGGGCCGATGCTGGCCAGCCATAATAATTGCCGAGCACTGGTGCCTGGCGACCGGCAGTTCGATGACGCGCAAATTAAAGCCATCGCGGAGCGCGGCGGCGTTATCGGTGTAGCGTTCGACGCATGGATGCTAGCACCGAACTGGACTAAATCGCTTAGCCCTCGCGTGCAACTCGACGCGGCTGTCGATCATATCGATCACATCTGCCAAATAACCGGCAATTCCCGACATGTGGCGATGGGCAGTGACCTCGATGGGGGCTACGGCACAGAACAGACTCCTGACGGCCTGGATACGGTTGCCGATCTTCAGAAACTTCCCGGCCTGCTGCGCGCACGAAGTTACAGCGAGGTTGACATCGCAGCGGTTATGCATAGCAACTGGATCCGGTTCTTCGAAGCGGCTTGGAACGAATGATCTCGGGTACCTGATTCGATGCTTACCATCGAAGAAAGCCGGGCGCGCCAGCGGCGGTTACTCACCGTGATGGAACAAAACCGCTGGGATGTGTTCCTGACGAGCAACTACCGAACGACTTACTATCTCACCGGATCGCTCAATCCGCCGGAAACCCCAACGGTATTCCTTCTTGCGGCAGACGGAAACAGCGTCTTGATCACATCAGCCAAGGGTGAAGCAGCCGCGGACGAGATAATCCCGCTCGAAACGCATTCAATTCAGCGATGCATCACGCGCACTGCACATGATGCGGCCGAGCTTCTAAGCAATTACCTGGCGGGTAAATCGGGCTGGCGCGCGGTAACGGGCGCGGCTGAAATCGCCGCTGTTTCCGAACTGCTGATGAACGCGGTCTCGCCAAGTACAAGCTGGAGCGACGCGACAGACAGTATTCTGAGATTGCGTAAATGCAAGCAGGCCGACGAAATCGAGGAAATCCGAACGAGCCTGCGTTATTGCGCCGTCGCATACCGCGCCGCCAAGCAGGCTATCGCACCTGACCTGACTGAGCTGGATATTTACAATGTCATCTCCGCGGCGATTCTTCAAGAAGCGGGAACTACCATCCCGATTGCCGGCGATTTCGCATGTGGTTTGCGGGCTGTGCGACAGGGCGGACCACCGACGCGCCGAAGAATTCAGGCTGGAGATCTATACATCCTGGATCTGTTTCCAGCACCCGCTCTCTATTTCGGCGATACTTGCCGAACATTTTCGGTTGGAGACCCTACTGATGTTCAATACCGTTGCTGGGAGATCGTGCGTTACGCGGTGCGTATTGCCGAGGCAATCGTAAAACCCGGGGTTTACGCCCGTGACGTGTACCACGTCGTGAAAGATTTCCTCGATGCGCATGAGATCACGGAAGCCAGTTTCTGGCACCACCTCGGGCATGGCATTGGGCATCACGGTCACGAGTCACCCCGCATCATTCCAGGGTCCGATGATGTGTTCGAGGTGGGTGATGTGATTACTATCGAGCCGGGCGTGTACACGGAGAAGTTACAAGGGGGTATTCGACTGGAAGACAACTATGTCATACATGAGAACGGGATTGAAAACTTATTTGATTTTCCAAATGAATTGTAGCAGTCCATGCTGGAGGATCATCAATACTTGAAACTCAGCGGTCAAGTAGCCATCATAACGGGAGGAGCGCGAGGTATCGGGAGTGCAATTGCGATAGAACTGGCAAGGCATGGGGTGAAGATCGCCATTTGCGACATAAGTTCACGGCCAAGCGCTGAGATGACGATCCGGCAGGTTGAGGAGTTTGGCTCGAAGGCGCTCTTTTTCCAGATCGATGTGGGAGACCGTTCGGCGGTGGAACGCATGATCGCCGAAACGACCGATCATCTTGGCCGGCTCGACATTCTGGTTAACAACGCAGCAGTGGGGATCCGGAAGCCGCTCGTGGACCTCGAAGTTGCGGACGTCGAGAAGGTCTGGTCCGTCATTCTCTGGGGTACTTTTCACTGTAGTCAACTGGCGGCGCGACGAATGATCGCCCAAGGACAGGGCGGTAATATCGTGATGATAAGCTCGGTGCACGCGTATCGACCTTTCCCGAATTCGACGGCCTACAACGGCGCGAAGGCTGCCATCAACCATATGGCAGCGACATGGGCGACTGAACTGGCCAAAGAGCGAATCCGAGTGAACGTCGTCGAGCCTGGCTGGATTGATACGCCGGGGGAGCGCCGCATCTACAGCGAAGAACAGATCCGGGAAGGCGGGAAAAAACTACCGCTAGGACGGCTCGGCTCACCAGAAGATATCGCAAAAGGCGTACGATTCCTAGTGTCCGACGACGCTTCTTATGTCACTGGCGTATCTTTACGCGTAGATGGGGGATTTGTTCTGCCGTGACGTGATAGCCCATTCGAAACCCGTACGGCACCGCGCCCTGTTTTAAGAACGACCGCCGACCAAGCAGGAAAGATACGCCGATGTTATCCTTCACGTTTCGAAGCGAATCGGAATTGCCACAATTCCGAGTTCACAATATGAAATCTTATGTATATGGATTTGCCACGAAGACTGGTCAAGCCCGGCTTGCCATTCCACGTGGCTACCGCAGCTAGGCTATCCCCGGCCAGCGCATCCGAGTCTTTCAGCTGGAAACCAGGAATGGGATCCAATTTGCCGGTCTCGTCGTTGCGGCGCAGCAACTCGACTCGGACAAATCCCGAAGGCCTACCTTCGATCGGCTGCATGTAAGGAGCTTCGATACCCTGAAAATTTATTTCCAAATGGTCACCGGTGACCACCATTTCCCGTGTCAACAAGTATCCCCCTTGGACGCCGGATTTTACACCAATCCATCGCCCGCGCCGCATCCGTGCGACGGCGATGGTCGAATAGTAACCCGCCTGCACACGCTGGCCGACATTCACACCCGTATAGTAAAGGTAGGTGAATTCGCCGCGCGTCACCGCGGTAGGCGGTTGTACCTGGCCTGCGTCGAACGAGCCCGGCTCACCGCGAGGGATTAACGGCGGCAAGTAGGGAAACCGCGTCCAATGAAGGCCGTCCGGACTGATCGCGAGATGCACCTCCTGTAAACCTTGCTGGGAATCATCCATAAACCCGCAAAAGGCCAGATAGTGCGTTCCTTCACGGATGATGCGCGCCGTATCGATATCGCGTCTCTCAACCTCTTCGTCCGGAGAGATGACGATCCTCGGAAACGTCCATCCTGGTCCGAGGTGATCGTTGAACGAGACCGCTACTCTTCCGTTCGGCCGCACAGCCGCGTACTGCCCTTGCGCAACCAGAGCTGCCGATTGGTAATCCGGCCTACGAAAATGCAGCCAACGATGGTTTATCTTGTCATGTAGCAGGTCATGCTCCCCGTCGGGAATGTGCGTGAGTAGAGGAGATACGCTGTGGTCCACTTTCCAGTGGATGCCGTCGCCGGAATAGGCGAGCATGAGAGATTGACCTTTGGCCGGATCGTCCAGATGGTCACTATAAACCATGTAAAAGCGCCGTGACGGATCTGACGTGTCATCATTGGCATAAACGTGCTCCTCTTCCGCTTCAGTCTCGCCAATCTGAACTATGTTAGTCGTCGTGAAATTCAAATACGGGTAGAGATTGAGCGCTGGCTTTTCCCAGTGCACGCCATCCTTGCTGCTTGCATAACTGATAAAATATGCGTACCAACGCTTTCGATACTCCTCCGGAATCTGTGTCGTCGAAAAATGGAAATACCGAGCGAACCATGCGGGCCCATTCCAGACGCAATAATACATTCGATAGAGACTTGCTTGACTGTCGTAGAGAACGTAGGGCCAGTTGATGCTGTCTTCCCACGGCTGATCTGGAACGACAATTGGATTATTGGGAAGCTTTGTTATGTGTCCCATGACCCGCACTACACCAATTTTGTCTTCTACTAAGTAATCGTCCGCCAGCAGGGCCCATTCCGTTCCAATATTGAAGGGCTTCCCCGCAACATACTCAACTCGGGTCGTTACAGCGGTACTGCCATTCACGGTCACGGCCCAGGTAGCCAAGAAGCAGGTCGTGGACAGAATAAATCTCCAATGGTTACGCATTCAATCCTCTCCAGGTCTCGGGGCGGTTAAGTTAGAATACACTCGCGCATGTCGCCAATTAAATCCACTACAAAACGGAATCGTCGAGCCTCGCACCTTCGATGGAATCCCGGAAAGCTCGAGGCTTCGGATGCCCCTGCCGGTGCGATGACTCCTCGCCGCATCGTAAACGCCCAATGATACTAGTGAATACACTTTCATCCGACGTGTCAATTGTTTGCCATCTAAGGTCGCGATTATTGGTCCGCCACCTTGGACGGAGCTTGCGTCACAGTGTGATCGTCAGCACGAAAACCGATGCCTCAGGGTGAAGGACGGTCGGTAGAAATAGGCTTAGCGGGTTCGAACAAGCCGAACGTGAATACATCGCTTTCCGCGGCGATGGAGACATACTGTTTCCCCGCAGCGGAGAATGTCATAGGAGAGGCAGTCAGCAGCTGCCCCATGCTGTAGTGCCACAGATCTTTGCCGGTGGATGCATCCACCGCGACAAGTTGCCCATTGTCATTGCCGAAAAAGACAAGGCCAGCGGCAGTGGAAACGGTGCCAGTCCACATGGTGCCGGGGCCCGTCATCGGATACTCCCAACGCCTTTCGCCGGTAAGTGGATCGAGCGCGCGCAGATAGAACTTGCCCGGTTCGTTCGGAATCGACTCACTGCCACCGCCAGCCAAATTCTTCATCGGTTCCGGATTGTGCTCCGAGGCGACATACTTGTCACACTGCTCGAGCGTCGGGACGTACAGCAGCTTTGTTTCCGGGTCGAAAGAGGGGGACATCCAGTTGGTTGCGCCGCGGGAACAGGGACAGATCTTGCGGCCGTTGGGAGTGGGCTCCATGTTAGGTACCTCGATCGGGTGCCCCTTCGAGTCGATAGCTTTGGCCCAGTTGAGCTTCTCGACAAACGGGCGGGCACTGAGAAATTCGCCGGTTTCACGATCCAACACGTAGAAGAATCCATTGCGATTCGGATGCAAGAGCAGCTTCCTGATTTCGCCCTTGTACGCGAGATCGACGAGTACGGGAGTCGACTGCGCGTCCCAGTCGTGAGTGTCATGGGGGGTAAACTGAAAATACCACTTCAGCTTGCCACTAGTGGGCTGTCCCAGTGATTTCTGTAGCGAGGATGCGCCGTTTTGGGTTGGTGTAAGTCCAGCGGACCGGACGTGCTGACTTGGCGTAAGCACGAATGTACTTCATGAGCTTTCGGGAAA
>Ga0208220_1001404_pt1 | contig 10139 bp, 10 predicted proteins | sample NGESurdeep092012_9_FD_184484 | JGI IMG/M metagenome (GOLD analysis project Ga0208220, IMG submission 184484) | Arctic peat soil microbial communities from Barrow, Alaska - NGEE Surface sample F53-1 deep-092012 (SPAdes) | ecosystem: Environmental > Terrestrial > Soil > Wetlands > Peat ... | reverse complement strand
GTCCGCGAGCGCGGTGGCTGCCACCACGGTCGCGGTGGGTAGTCCGTCAGGTGCGGTCCTGAACAGGTTCAGCGTCCCGATGACCTGGTCGCGGAGCCGCATCGGGATGGCATGCACCCCGACGTAGCCCATCTCGAGGGCGGCGGCGGCGAACCGCGGCCACCGGGCTGAAGCCTGCTCGGAGCGGATGTCGCTGACGACGACCACCTGCCCGGTGCGGTAGCAGTCCAGGCACGGCCCCTCGTCGTTCTGGACCTGGAACAGCTCCACCACCCGGGCCCGCTCGGTTGAGGCCGCGACCAGCCGCAGCGCGCCGCGGCTGTCGGCCAGCAGCAGCCCCGCCGCGTCCACCTCCAGCAGGTCGGCGCAGCGGACGGTAAGCGTCTGCAGGAACCCCGTTAGGTCGTATCCTGCGACCAGCGTGTCCGCCAGCTCTACGAACGCCTGCGCTAGGCGCTCATCCACCGTTGCTGTCATGCCTGCCAGGCTAGTTTTCCGGCCATCGGGTTCATCCGGACTTAGGTCCCGACATGAGTCACATTAGCCGCCTGGGACCGGGACCGAACCGCAGCAGCCGTTTGACCACGTTGCCCGCGATGTCGTCCAGGGGCGAGCTGGCCGCGAACGCGTGCGCCCGCAGCCGCGCCAGTGCCTCTTCCAGGTCTATGCCGGGCTGCACGGGGATCATGCCGGCCGCCTGGTACGGCTGGGCGAGGCTGTCGCAGCGGGAATGCGAACACCGCCTCTTACCGACCCCCGGCCGGCCCGGCCCGGCGTGTGCAGGTGCTGGACGCCAGTGAGGCGGTCTGGTGTCTTCCCGGCGATATCCGTGGCGTCCTGCCTTGCTGATTACTCGGCGGAAGCTGACGTGCTGGCGGGGACTTCGCCGTCTGGACCGCCGGCCGCTTGCGCGGGCACGGCAGCGGCCTCCCGGGAGGCGGGCCGGTGCCCGAACAGGTGCCGCCTGCCGGGTGAGGTGTCCCCGGCGGACGTGCGGTCGCCGCTGGCTTGGCCGTCGCCGTCGCCGTCGGTACTGGCAGTGTGGGCGCGGGCAGTGTCGCGCTGGCCGACTAGGTCGTCGCGGTCCTGGGTGACAGCAGCGGTCTCGCGGCGGGACCGCCGCAGCCCCCGGCGGGCCTCGCTGCCGCGGCGGGAGGCGCGGCGGGCGGCGGCCAGCAGCAGGCTCAGCCCGGCCACGGCGACCGCCCCGACCACGATGCCGTACAGGAACAGCTCGCCGGTGGAGCCGGTCACGTGATAGCCGAAGACCGCGAACGGGTGCGTGAGCGCATGCCCGCTGCCGCCGTTGGACAGCACGCCGGCCACGCCGACGACTATCGCCGCGACCAGGATGACGAGACCAATAATGATGATCATGACGCACTCCGCGAATCTGGATTGTAGATATCTGCGACGGAAGACCCTGGCATCCGCCCGGTGCCCGGCATCGGCTCGCGGGCGCATGAAAAACTCCGGTACCCTCCGCTGTGCCCGCGAACATCGCAAGGCACCGCTACCGGGGTCCGGAGCAGCATTCTTTATTCTATACTTCTTGGGCTCTCGTGGGCAGGGGCACGCGCCAGGGGTGGCACGCGCAGGAGTCCTCATGGGAAAACGGACTCCGTCCGGGCCGCCCGCGCCATCGCCGTTACAGCCTGCGCGACACGACCCGCCGCCGGGCCGGGCGAGGCCGGCACGACACTGAGAACCTGAACGGCGCCGTCGTTAATGGCCAGCTTCCGGCCGCCGGGCTGTCGCTTGCGGCCTGCCCGGGCGCTGTTATCCTGGCGGGCAGCGGAAAAATCGCCGGCCGGGCTGAGACGGCCGCACGGCGTCGTTCCGTTGTCAACCTGCCCCAGACCACGGTGGCGAGCACCAGCGTTCACCGGAGGCGGGTGCCAAACTGCTGCGGCTCAGAAGTAGCGCCTCCGCCCTAGGACGGCGTGGCCGGTCATCCCGAGCAAGGCCAGGATAACGCCAATAACCACGACGACGATGCCGATCGTCCAGAGGATGGAGATACTTGCGACGAACCCGATGATGAGCAGGATAATGCCGAGAATAATCACGTTCAGCTCCTAGCGGTAATGGCAGTCCCAGGGCCAGGAGCCCTCTGGCAGCAATCCGTGCAGCCGAGAAAGAACAAGCTCCGGCCCCCCTGCCGCGCAGCCGGGGTCCAGAGCAACAGTTTCATTTTATGCCCTGGAAACCAGGAGGTACAGGACGGTCGCCGCTGGCCGGGAAGACGGCACAAGCCAGGCACCAGGGGCTGCCCGTCGGTCACAGGAGAGGTCGCGGGCCGTTCAGTGCACCGCCGGGCCGACGGCGGTCAGCCAGCCGATGCGCTTTGACATCGCCTGCGCGCAGCTGGCAGCGCCGCGTGCCTAGCCGACGTCGTTCGCCGTGCGGCACGGGACCGACCACGGGCAATCATGCCCGCCGACAGAGCGGCCATCCGGTCAGTCACCCGGCGCCGAGTTCAGCTCGGCGCGCGGCCAGGGACGGCTGCGACGGGAGCAGGGGCCGGCTGGAGCACTCGGCCGCAGAGCTGCAAGCCTCTGCGGACCGGATGCGGCTTTGGCGGAACCGGCTTTCTAGTAGCCTCGCACGACCCGGAGCTGGTTGCTGACGTCGACCACACCGGGTGCCCCAGCAGTCGTCGCCGGCCGCGCACCACCCCTCCCGGCCCGGGGCTTCGGCGTCTGCCCCGGCGACATGATGATTGATCGGGTGTCCCCCGCCTGCGGGGATGCGGGCCGCTGCCGGTTCCGCCGGGAGAGCCGCTTCGGGCAGTGCCCCGCACCGGTGTGTCACCTCGCGCGACGGCGGTTTGGGCTGCTGCTGGCTGCTCAATGGCACCCGCTCTGTGCCATGGCCGTAACTGAGGCAGTCCCGCCGGTTATCCGGCAAGTGCCCTGGGAACTCATCGTCTCCGTTGCGCGGTGGTAACATCGGCGGCATCACGGGCCGGGCCAGGAGGGCAACGATGACCGCACCGCTCCAGCTGATCGCCTTGAGTTTCGACCGCGACGCGGGGGCCGAGGAGCGGATCCTGGCCGAGGTCGATCGTCTTCGCGGCCGAGGCGTTCTCCGCCTGCTCGACCTGCTCTTCGTGGCCCGGAGCCAGGACGGCGCGATCGAGCGGCTGACCGTCGGTGATGACGAGGACTTCGGCGCGCTGCTGGCCGGCATAGTGCCTGGCGGACCCGGCGATCCAGCCGGGCCTGAACGGCCGGTGCTCGCGGACGACTCCGTGGCCTTCGACCCGGCCGATGCGTGGGCACTGGCCGATTCCCTCGAGCCGGGGACCGCGCTGGCCTTTCTGCTGGTCGAGCATCAGTGGGCCGCTCCGCTCTTCGACGCCATTGCCGAGACCGGCGGCACGCTGATCGCCGAGGGCTTTCTGACGTCGGACGCCGGGTTCGTGGTGGGCGCCGAGGTCGCCGCCTTGGAGGAGGCATCCCAGGTCATTGCGCAGGCCCAGGCCGACGAGGCCGACGCCGTGCTGGCCGCGGCGGCGGCTGCAGCCGAGGCCGTGGCCGAATCGGAGCGCATCCAGTCCGCCGCTGCCGCGGACGCCCTTCGAGCGCTGATCAACGCCGGGCTGGTGGAAAAGGCAGCCGCCCACGAGGCGGTCGCGGCGCTGACCGAAGCCGGCCTCATCGCCGCCGCCGCCGACAAGGCCGCCGGAGAGGTGATCGACGAAGCCGGGGAAAAGCTGCGGGCGGCATCGATCACCATGGCGGAGGCCCAGGTTCTCCGGTACTTGCCCACGACACTGCCGTTCTCCGTTATCGCGGGCAAGCTGGGCATCTCCCGGTCGGCGGCCAAGGAACGGGCGGAACGCCTGTATCGCCGGCTCGGCGTGCACAGCCGGCAAGAAGCCGTCAGCCACGCACGCTCCCTCGGTCTGCTCCGCCGCTAGCGGCGGGCGGATGGCACAAGGGCCCGCCTAGGCTTCTTCCATTGCCTCCGCGCCCGCACGAGCAGGAACGCGCTCCAGCCGTTCCGTCCCTGGCCCCGGCTGACAGGACTGGCCGCACCTTGACTGCTGGATAACGCCGTCCCGTGCGGCCCACGCTGGCCGACATCGCCGCCCTGGGCCCCGACGTAGCCGTGCTCGACGTCCGGCTGCCCGACGGCGACGCGGTAACTGCGTGCAGGGAGCCGTCTTGTCGATGCCGAGCTCGACTAGGCTCTGCTGGTCCGCAGCTGAGCGCCAGCGGGTGGGCCATCATCGTGCTGGGCGTACGGCCTGGACCTGGCCGCCGTGGCCACCCGGACCCCAGGGCTGATCCTCAGTGCGACCTTCTACTCGTCCACCGCCGCGTTCGGCCGTCGGTTATCGCAGAGCGGGCTGTCTACGGAGAAGCCCGAAACCGTGGTGAATCTGACGACGATCCAGACGGCCCACACTGCCGCCTTCACCGTCATGCTCGTCGGCCGCCTCGCCTCGCTGGCCGTGCTCACCACCATCCAGTATCCGGAGCCGGAGGCCGGTGATCCGCCGAAACCTTACCGGCGGACGGTCCCGGATCACGTGCTATGCAGGGCCGCCTCGCCGGCGGCGGAGCACTCGCGGCCCAGATCGCCGGCGGTCGCCTTGCCGGTGACACCCCATTCCGCATGGACGTCGTCGGAGAATCCGGTACGGTCACCTCAAAGGCGGCGCACCCCGGGGATTCCAGTCGGGCCCGTTGCGCCTCAGCTTGAACGGTGACTCCGTAGAGGTCGATGAAGGTGAGACCGCAGCGCTGCCCGAGCCGGTCGTCAACGTGGCCCGGGTTTACGCGGCGCTGTGCGACATCCGCCACGGCACCTCGGCCGCACCCGGATTCGGCCACGCTGTGCGCCTATCTCACGTGGTCGAGAACATCGGCGCCGCCAGCGGCCGGACCACCGCACCAACCGCCGATTGGCCTTGACGATCGTCCCGGCCGTCGGCCCCGCGCGACTGACATCGCCTGGCTCTGTCCGACGTGCCGAGGTCGCGAAGGGGACCGCGCGGCGGCGCTACGGTTCCTGACAAGGTCAGGTGATCAGCGCGGTACTCGTGACCTTCCGGTCGGCCACATCGCGGGCGACGTCGGAGAGCTTGCGGTTATGGTCACGCGCGTATGCCCGCAGCAGTTTGAAGGCGTCGTCCATCGTTACCTTCAGGTACTCGGCGAGCATTCCCTTGGCCTGCTCGATGATCACCCGGCTGTTCAGGGCGGCCTGGAGCTGCTCAGTCAGCAGGCTCTGCTCCCGGAGCGCCTTTTCCTGGATCAGCCCGATTGCCGCCATTTCCGCCATGGCCTGCGCTATGTCCATCTCGTCATCGGTGAACGGCTCATCAGTGGCCCGGAACAGGTTCATTGCGCCGATGACGTTCGTTCGCACGCGCAGCGGGACCGCGCACATCATTTGGAAGCCCGAGTCGGATGAACGTTGCGCGAAGACCGGCCAGCGGATGCTGCTGTTTTCCGCGTTCGCCTGCAGGGGCCGGCCCGTGGAGAACGCGTCCAGGCACGGGCCCTCCGCCCCCTGGAGCTCGAAGAGCTCAAGCAGCCGCGTCCGCTCATCGGAGGATGCGATCAGCCGCAGCCCGCCGCGCGCGTCGGCCAGCATGACCCCGGCCGCGTCGGCTCCCAGGACCTCAACCGCGTCGGCAGACAGGCCATGCAGGAAATCGACGATGTCAAAGTCACTGGCCAGCGTGTCCGCCAGGCGCACGAAGACCCGGGCCAGCGCGGCCTCGCGGGTCCCTCGGTCAGCCTGGCGAAAGTCTCCAGGCTGCGCGGCTGTGCCGCCGCCGGTCTCACTCATCGAATCGCACCCGCCGTTCAACGACATCCTGCGCGATGTCGTACATCGGGCGCCCGCTCGCGAAAGCCGCAGCACGCAGCCGGGCGAGCGCGTTGGACGTGGTCTCATTCAGCTGCGCGGCGATCATCCCGGTCGCCTGATGAACCACGATCCGGTCCGTGTCGCCCGTATCCAGCAACTCCGCCAGGCTCCGCCCTCCCGGAACGCACTGCTGGTACAGCACGGCATCACGGGCGATGTCAGCGGCAATCAGAGCGTCCGCCAGGTGCTCATCGCTCAGCATCCCCGGCCTATCTCGGCACAGGTCGAATGTGCCGATCCCGCCCCGCCCCGCCGTCAACGGCAGGGAGAACTCGGCGTGCACGCCAGCCGCCAGGGCCGCTGCTGCGAACGCCGGCCAGCGGTTCGCGGTCTCCGCCGCCAGATCCGGCAGGAGCACCGGAACCCCGGAAGCGTAAGCCTGCAGGCACGGCCCCTCACCCAGGTCCATCTGGAGCCCGGTAACCGTAGAGGCGTGCCGCCCGGCCCCGGCCAGCATGCCCGCCGACTCCGCCCCTGACATCAGCACGAGGGCGCACCCGGACAACGCCATCTCATCCACCGCGAACCGGCAGATCCCCGCTATCAGCTCGCCCGCACCGGCCGCGGTGTCCTGTTGGATGACCGCCGCCAGAATGCGGGCCCGACGCCCGCCGTCCCGCACGTCGCCTCCTCGCCTTGCGCTATTGCATTCTTCCCACCGTATCCCCGAACCCGGGTTCGGGGATACGGGCGCTAGCATGATCTCGGCTGCCCCGGCTCCTCAGTGAGTCGTACGTCTGTGGCCAGTGCGGCGGTCGTTCTGGCCGCAGCCGGGCTCGCGCTACCAGCTACGCATCGCGGCCCGGGAACTTGTCGACGGCAACGCTCGCGGTCCTCCGCGAGCGCGCCAGGTCACTTGGCCAGTCGCTTTCGGGGTACCTGCAAGACCTGATGGACGCCGACGCGGCCACAGAGACCAACGCCGAGGTCATCGCCCGGATCGCCCGCGACAGGGAACCGGTCGACCTCACCATGGACGACATCCTCGCCGCGCGCGACGAGGGACGACGGTGACCGTCACCTACGTGGTGGACTGCCCCCTCGTCATCGACGCGTTGTCCGCGCGGGAAGAGGACGAGGTGCTGCGCCAGCGCCTGTCCGCACCGCGCACGCTGCACGCCCCGCACCACCTCGACGTCGAGATCGCGTCAACGGTCCGGGGACTGGCCGCCGGGAAGAAGATCACCGACCACCGCGGCGAGCAGATGCTGGCCGACTACGCGCGCCTGCGCATCACCCGCCACCCCGTCTGGCCGTACCACCCCCGGATGTGGGAACTGCGCCACAACCTCGGCGCCTACGACGCCGCCTACATCGCGCTCGCCGAGGCACTCGGCTGCGAACTGCTGACAGGCGACGTCAAGCTCAAGAATGCCGCCGGGCACCACGCGACGGCCATCGTCACCCGCTGACCGGGAGCCCGCGAGACGGGCGGCTCACCAATCTCCGCGGCTGCCACCGACCCCGATGTCCCCGGCTCCGCGCTGTCCTCAGCCTCGACGACTAGCAGGCATGCGGGTCAGCCCCAGCGCGGCGTTGATCTTGGCCATGTCGAAGGGCCCGGGGCCGGCTGGCTCATCCTCGTTCCAATACTCGACGGGGTTATCCCCGCTGAAGGACAGGCAGCGGGGGACGGCCTCGTCCGGAGCAAGGCGGGATGAGCCCGCGCGGGTGACCTCGTGGACCCAGCCGGCGCCGAAGTCGTACTCGTACCGGACTGGCTTGCGGGCGCTGGCCGGGAAGGCGTCACGGAGGCGGACCGCCTCCTCGCTGGCGGTCCCCTCCAGGTCGAAGAACGGATCGCTGTAGCGCACGTCGGCAACGGCGAAGGCGTGCAGGTGATCGCCGTCCCAGTCGAACAGGACCTGGATCGCCCGGTGCAGGTCGCCGAGGGTCGCCGCAAGGGGCATGCGGACAGCGCGCCACAGCGGGGGACTTGACCGCCAGAGCGTCACCTTCAGGTCCACCGCCTGGGCAGCGGTCAGCACAGCGCCCGACTCCGCGAGCGCGGCCACCGCGGCGGCAACGGCCCCTGCCTCCTGATGTCCGGCCGCGCAGGCCATGGCGAGCAGCGCGCCAATGTCCAGGGGGCCGCCGCCCGCCGCCGCCCACAGCCGGCACAGCGCCTCGTCGGCGCCCTGGCCCTCCGGCCACGCCTCGCCTCGGGCCAGGAGGGCAGCGGCGGCGGCCTCTGCCCCGAGCCAGCCTCGGTCTGACGGGGACGGCCCCGGAGCGCGCCCCCAGTCGTGCAGCTCGGCGCGGGCAAGGCGGGCGCTGCTCGGCCATGCCGTAGCATTCCCCGCGATGGTATGCCAGCCGGGCAGGCCGTCCTCCCCCGTCATCGCGGCCATCGTGGCGGCGGCGTCACGCAGCCACGCGAGCAGCGGGTCGGCCGCCGCCAGCAGCTCCCGGACGGCATCGGCCGGCTTGCGGGCACAGAGCCACCCCTGCGCCATGTGCCAGCGGTCGGATGCCCGCGCCACGGCCACGACGGTAATAGCTTCGGTGGCCGTCGCGCCGGGACTGACCTCGCGCGGCAGTTCAGCTTCCAGGCGTTCCATGGCCCACTCCCCGAGCGGCGTAGCCACAGGCTCCTTCCCCGCGGTGACGGCGCCGAACTCCGCCAGCAGGCCGAGCAGTGACCCGACCTCGTCAGCGAGGAAGCCGCGGCTGAGAGCGGACATGCCGCCTAGAACGTGCACCTGCATCAGCCCCAGGCCCCGCTCGTCGGCGATCGCGTGGGCCGCGTCGATGACCTCGCGGGATGACAGGCGGATGCCCGCGCTCAGGGACCTCAGCAGCGCCAAGGCAAGGACCAGCAGGCCCAGGCTGTCATCGGCCGCTCCCCCGGTGATCTCGCCGCAGACCGCGCGCAATGCGTCGAGCCAGCGCCCGGCTCTGTCTCCCTCCCCTGGCCATCCGTCCAGCTCCGGACTGGCGGCTGCCCGGTCGCCGACGATCTCCAGGACGCCGAGGGCAAGGGCGGCGGTCCACGGCCGGTGCAGGCCCGGGATGTCCGCCGCTGACCGGAACCGCTCCGGCAGCCGTATCCCGATGGCCGCGCAGGCGTCCGGCACGGCCGGCTTGCGCAGCACCCCCACCCTGGTCAGAGCCTTCCCCTCCGGCTCCACCCAGCGCGCCAGCGCGACTGCCCGCCGGATGACCGCGCACTCTCCCGCCAGTTTCGCTGTCTCGTCTGCCGTGTCCACAACGGCACGATACTGGCATCGTGGCCACAGCCTTCGCCGCTTCAACCGGTTCAAGCGAGGGACACCGGTCCTCCCCGGACCGGAGGGATACCGGACGGTGGCAGGCGCAGGGCCGATGGACCTTCCACTGCGCCCGCCACGGCCGGCGACACCGCGCGGCGGAGGCTCCACAGGACGCAATCGCGGCCGGGACCGGCCCGTACGCTACCAATTGGTCTAGACCTATTTCGCGATTGGTTCAGACCACAGGGGTTCAGGTATCAGCACGGATTCAGCACGCGGTCCGGAAACAACGGGAAACAACCGGCACGTTCCGGGCAAACGCGACACGCGACTGGGCCGGTCAACTCTAGAGCAGAGCGGCCCGCCTCGGGGGTACACAATAGGTATATCCGCAGGTCAGACTACCGAACGTCCAGCCCGGTGACCGTCCGGCCGATCAGCATCCGCTGGATCTCCGACGTGCCCTCGAAGAGGGTGATGATCTTCGCGTCCCGGTGCCAGCACTCGACCGGGTACTCGCGGGTGTAGCCGTTGCCGCCGAGATCTGGATCGCCTGCTCGGTCACCCGGACCGCGGTCTCCCCCGCGACCAGCTTGGACATCGACCCCTCGGCCTACTCGAACACCTTGCCCGCGCCAGCCGCAGCCCACACGTTCCACGCCCAACAGAGCGCTGGGTATGACATGGGGCGGTGGCTGTGCCTCGGCAATCTGTTTCAGGTATCCCCGGCCTGCTCACCGCCAACGTGGCCCGATGCGGTTTCGTCGGCGCAGATGTTGCCCAAGGAACAGCCCGGACGCATCGCGGCCGTGGTCATGACTGCAGGCCGATGCCCGCGCGCCGGTTCCGGAGCGGTGGGCGGGACGCGCCGTTGAGGAAGTCCTCCATCGGAAGCGTCGCCGCGCCGAACGTGACCGCTTCGGGCCCGACCTGGCCGAGTTCGATCGACGCGGCGGCGAACAGATGCCGCAGCGAGTTCCGCCGCGCCGATTCGCGAATGGCAGGCAGCAACCGGCCGCCCAGGAGCAGGCCGGCCCA
>Ga0208220_1001402_pt1 | contig 10141 bp, 10 predicted proteins | sample NGESurdeep092012_9_FD_184484 | JGI IMG/M metagenome (GOLD analysis project Ga0208220, IMG submission 184484) | Arctic peat soil microbial communities from Barrow, Alaska - NGEE Surface sample F53-1 deep-092012 (SPAdes) | ecosystem: Environmental > Terrestrial > Soil > Wetlands > Peat ... | reverse complement strand
CTTGAATGGTGACGTTTGCCGGCGCGCTCAAGGTCGTGTTGTTTGTCGGCGTGGTGATGTTCACGGTCGGCGGCGAGTCAACGGTGATGTTCACCACGGCGGAAGTTGCGGAGATTCCCGACGCCGTCGCCACGGCCTTGAGTGCGTAGGCACCGGCGGGCAGAACATTGGTGAAATTAAAGGGAGCCGTCAGGACTGTTCCAAGCAAAACGCTGTTGGTGAAAAATTGCACATTGGTTATCGAGCCGCTGTTTGTGGTCACGATGCTTACACTCGCCGGAGCCACAAACACGGCGCCGCTGACTGGATTGGTGATGCCGATTGTCGGCGCGGGCACGCTGGCCGCAGGTGTAGAGCGCGTGTAGGAAACTACCGACGCCGTAAGCCCCTGATTCTGACTGCCCCAATAGGTGAACTTGATTGAAATATAAATGTTCTCGTTTTTGAGATGCAAGACAGCCGGGTAATTGAGAATCCTGTTAAATGTCCGTGAACCGGAGCCGGTGTAGGGAGGGCCGCTCGCCCAGGTTGCAAAGTTGACGTAGCTAAGATTAGTGGCTTGCGTCAAATCCGCGACGGCGTTGACGGTTGCGTTTGTGGCGGTCGCCCATTCGGTATCCGCAGGGCTGTTGGCAACGGCGGAACCCTCGCCGGCGGCGGGATTGTATAAATACTCCTGATATTGTCGCTTTAACGAAACCCCGGCGACAATTGAATCCGGGTTGCTGGTGTTGTTTGCCTGACTGTAGTTGGTGCCTGTGCCGGTCCAAAAGGTCGGCGGCACGGCTTGCGCTTTTGGCAATTCAGTCATTAAAAACAATGCGATTCCACAAAGAAAAACCAGCGATGTTGAATTTGATTTGGTTGTCATCATTTGATAATGAGAGACTTCAAATCGCTTTAGGTTCCCGGATTTTTTTCCGGCTAAAATTGCCGCAATCCATGGCCGCATCAAGGATTTGGCAACCGCCCGACGCGATAAAATTCAATTCCGGTCGAGTCCACTGAATTGGAAAACATCACCGAACTGCCGGAAGCCGTGTTCGTCACCACCGGCACCCAGTTCAATAAATTGGTTGAACTTTGGACGACGTAGGAAAATCCCGCATCGGTGCCGTAGGTGAATGTGAACTGGCCGTTATTGATGTCGGCTCTGGAAAGGCTGGCCGGTGCCGGCGTGGAACGCTGGTAGGCAAACCCGCCGCTTCCGCCGGAATTCCACAAGGTGATTTGCAGAGAGAGATAAATGTCATCCGAGATCAGATGCAACACCACCTGCTGGCCCACCAGCGTGGTGGGCGACGCACCGTTCAGCCACGCCAGCCAGTTCGTATAATGCAGCGACGCATAATTTGTGAGCGTGCCAAACGCCCATTCCGTGTTCGTCGGGCTTAAGGCGGTGGCGTTGGTTTCAAAAAAAGCGTTAAATAGTCCCTTAGAAGACGCACGCGTCAGCCATACATCCGGCGTGATCCGGTCCTGATTGGAGGCCTGCGCGGGATCGGGCGACGGCTGGTTGTAGATGATTACCGGGCCGGTCCAAAGCGAGGCGGCATGAACCAGCGGCACAGCCGCCAGCATCAGCAAGAAAACAATGCAGCCCAAAACGCCGCACGGTATTGTGCAAAGAAAACTTTTCCCATTCATCAAAAATGAGAGGTCAGAAGCGGAAATATGTTCCTGAAGTTGTTACGACTCTCGTTAGCGATATACAAAAGCACTTTCTGCCTTCTGATGATGCCGCCCGCCGTGAAAACGGTGATCAGCCTGCTGCGGAACCCACTGGACAAGGAGATGCTCCAGTTCAAGAAGAGTTACCCGGAGTTTTACGCGGGTTATGTGAGCGCGCGAGTGATCGTGGATCGCGGCGGTCACAAGACCGTTTCGCCAACCTCGCCCGCGCCCGCCACGGCAATCAAGCAACCGGACGAGGCATTTCAAACTTCGCGCTCGACCAGTTGCTGCGGAAATAGTTTCCTTGCGGCATGGAATTGCCCGCTAACACCCGGTTGAACCCGGATGATTTCCTGCGGCTCATCGAAAAGAGCCGTCTTGGAAAATTGAAAATTTTTCTCGCAACGCGGCGGGTGTCGGCAAAACCTACGCGATGCTCGAAGAGGCACAGCGCCTGAAGAAAGCCGGCGTGGACGTGGTCATCGGCTGGATCGAAACGCACGGGCGCAAGGAAACCGAGGAACTCATCGGCGATCTGGAAATCGTCCGGGCGGCGACGGGATGACCAGCATAAGGGACATCCGTGCGGAAGCCACCCATTTTCATCACCAAAAAACCGCTGCATTTCAAAATATCCGGCAAGCGTCTGCTGAATTTCGCAAACAAGTTTCTCACTCGAAATTTGGCAGGCGGCTTTGGAAATCGCCGTCTATCTCTGCTGCTGGATTTTGTTGTTTAACATTTGCTGTTTGAACTCTTGAGCCTGCTGGTTTTGGGGATCCAGGCGCAAGACTTCGTCGAACTGCGCTCCAGCTTCATTCAAGCGTCCGAGCTTGTAAAGCGCGACGCCAAGATTCGCGTGTGCCTTTTCATAGTCTGGATTTAGACGCACCACCTGCTCAAACTCCGCCGCCGCAGCCGATACTTCATCCTGCTGCGCCAATTCATCACCGAGCCGGTAATGCGCCTCCCAGTAGTTCGGTTGGAGGTGGATCGCCTCACGCAAGCGCGCGATGGAATCGGGACGGCGGTTTAGTTTCCAGAGGACCTCGCCGCAGTAAAGATACGCATAGGGATCATCCGGGTTTAGTTGGCGGGCGCGTTCAAGCTCTTCCAATGCGGTCGCCCATTCACCCTGGCGGGCATAGACAGTGCCCAATTGCAATCTCACGTCGCTTTGCGCGGGTCTTAATGCGGCAGCTTGCTTGAAAGCCTCCAGAGCTTCGACGAGCCGGCCCTGATCTTCCAAGTCAAGACCGAGCCGGTAAAAAGGGAAATAAAAAAATGGTATGAGTTCACAGACCTTCTGGCGTTCAATTGTGGCCCGTGGGTCATGCGTGGCTTCCAGAAATTCGGCAAAGTTCTCATGCAGCCGGTAGTCTTCCGGCCTGCCCGCCAGCGCGGTTTCATAAACTTGGACGGCTTGCGCCGGCGGGGTGGAGCCAATCCTGGCCCGGCATTCGCTGATTTGTTTGTTCAGAGCGGCCAGTCGTTGGCCGTTGTCGAGCTGGTCCGTGAAGGGCGGTTCTTTGATTCGTAGGGCGATCTCTTCCAAGACTGAAATCCGGTTCCAGTCGGTAAGCCCCAGCAGCCGTTCACACTGTTCCTGTGGCAACCAATCCGCCGCCGCTGCGTGCGTGAGCCGGGCCGCCAGTTGGTTCTGAATTTGATCGGCCCAAGCGCGAGCCAGCAGATAATTCCCTGAAAAATTCAAGTGCACATGCTCGAAGAACGACTCTTCTCCAGAAATCCCCTCGGGGGTGGCGGACGCGAGCGCCGCGGCAGCGTCGCACAAAACCAGATTCCTGCCAGCGAACTTGGTTCCGGCGGCTTTTATCAAATTGTTAATGTGCGAATCGGCCCGAAATGGCAGCGCATCGTCATCCACTGAAAGTTGAAAATGTTGTCGTGCGGCGACGTAATTGGTCAGATGGAGCAGGCATTCACCGAGCTGATATTGCAGGTCTGCGGATTGCGGGCAAAATCCCGCCGCCTCTTCGAACTGGCTGGCGGCCTCGGCAAAATTCCCGTTTTTGCTGGCCGTGGAAGCCTCTTGGTAAAGTTTTTCAAATGCCGCACCTTGAGATGAAGGCAGATTGGAGACCGACAAGGAGGCAAAAGGCGGGCAGTCCTTTTGGTTGACGGCAACAGTGTTGAGCACAATCGTGGCACCCGAATCGCGGCCGGCGCGCAACAGGTCTTCCAAGTTTTGGGCAAAATTCCGGTAAACTATCTCCTTTCGAGGATCATTTGGCAGCACTTGGTTTTCACGAAACATTTCCATGCCGCGCCATTCTGCCGGCCCGGATGAACCGTGCCGGAGCTTGGCGACCAACGAGCCAAACAATTGGCCCACCCGCGTCTTTAGGAGCAGCAGATGCAGCCTCACTAGCCGGAGTGGCGGTGCTTGCGCGCCAAAGACAGTCGCGGCACCGAAGGGGCCGACCATCTCGTTGTTGCCCATATAGACAATCCAAACATCACCTTCATGCCGGGCGCATTCGCGGGCAATTGGCAGAATCGCGTGCGAGTTGATCGCCGTTATTCCTGTGTTGACCACCTCGAACTTATTTTCCGGATAACGTGCCCGCAGCAGAGTTTCGAGATAACGTCCGGCACCAAAGTTGGGACGTGGATCCCCCAGCGCCGCTGACTCTCCAAAAATGAAGATTCGAATTGTGCCCGGCGCTTTATTTGCCGGCATGATCACCGGTGATGCGACGCGGGCCAGTGAAGCGGGGAAAAACCGCAGGCCAAACTGGTCGTTCTCAACAAAGTAATCCTGGCCGGCAATGGTTGTTTTCTTGAAAAAATCGGTGGAATAACCATAACCTCCAACACGCAAAGCCAGCTCGACGCCAACCAGCAAAAGCAACGGCAATCCAACTGCGGCGGCCAGCCGGAACAGCCATTTGCGTCCGCTTGACAACGCTTTCGCGTGCGATCCAGCCCGCGTGCCACCCGCCGATGGATTTGAGGCCAAGGGGCGTCGGCTGCGTTTCTTATTGTTCTGGGAACCTCCGAAAACTACTTTTCGGAGTCGGGTTAATGTTGATGGTTTAGTTTTTGGCGTGGCTGGTTTCAGGGCGGCTCCTTTTGTCGGTGTTAATTTGACATTTAATGGTTCGCGTTTGATTGGTTTTTGGTGATTTTTGGTTTCATCTTCGTTTTCAGGCGGCGTTCCGTGGCAGCAGCTTCAAGCGCACGATTTGTTCGTAGCGGGCCAGGTTGTAAATCAAGCTGATCAGGCCAATCGCCGTCGCGTTGCGCCGCCCTATGTAGCGCAGATAAAATCCTTTCATGGACTGGCTCATGAAACCAAAGACGTGTTCGATCCTCGCCTGGATCTTCGACTTCTCCAGCCATTGCACGCGCAACTCCACATCAAAGCCACCAAAGTTCTGGGCAGTCGGGTGAGTTTTCATGGCACCAATCTTAAATTGTTTCCGCTGCGGCTTCAATCGTTGGTTCAATTATTTTTCAACTTTTTATCCCCCGAGTTTCTGGAGGTGCCCGTAATAAACAAGGACGAAGACGGCCGCATCCTGCGCCGACTTCACCACATCCTCAAACTTTAGCTTGTGGCAGCGAACGTCAGTTCGCTCCATCTTCTCCGGTTTGAATAATGAGCGGACTCACATCCGCTGCTACTCAATAACCCCTGCAAACCGATGTCGGGAAAACCGCCCGTCGCCATGTGACGCCCAGAGAGCCACCGTGCGACTGGCGGCAATGGGCAGCGGCGCAAACCGCCCGTCCGCAGGCAAGGCCACCAAACTGAAAACCGGAAAAGAGCCGTTCAAGTGCGGAATGCGCCCCAATTTGATTTCCGTCATCGCCAAGCATCGTGCGCCGGGCGTAGCGGCTTTCGGCAGAAAGCCGCCATCTAAATTTCCGCCCGAGTTTCCGGCGCTCTGCCGAGACGCCGCTACGTCCGCCGTTGCCCCAGCGGCATTTTGAAATGGGGAGCGCGACCGTCCCGGTCGCCGTTTTCGGCGTCGCGCCGAAAACCCGTCAACAAACTAATTTGTCCAACGATGCTTAGGGCGCGACGCCCGCGCCCCCTCAATCGTCCAACCCAAAATGAATACCGGAAAAAAGTGTTCAAGTGCGGAGTGCGCCCGTCTTCACTGCGTTACGACGCGGCAAGGAGTGCGGAGTGCGCCCCCATTTGATTTCCGTCATCGCCAAGCATCGTGCGTCGCGCCACGCGCCCCGTTCCCCCAGCGGACAAATCCGGCTCGTTTTTTTGTTTGAACAATTCATCTGGACACGGCCTGTTTCCTCAATTCCGTTTTCAAAATTTTTCCGGTCGCATTTTTCGGCAACGCGGGCTGGAGGATGATTTGCTTCGGCACCTTGTAATCCGCCAGTTTGCTGCGGATGAATTCGTGCAGCGCTTTTTCGTCGAGCGTCTGCCCGTCCGCCGCCGCGACGAACGCCACGGGCTGCTCGCCGCGCCGCGCGTCCGGCACGCCGATGACCGCCGCCTCCTTCACGCCGGGGAAATGATAAATAACTTCCTCAATCTCGCGCGGATAGACGTTGATGCCGTTGACGAGCAGCATGTCCTTCTTGCGGTCGGTGATGTAATAATAGCCGTCGGCGTCGCGATGGCCGACGTCGCCGGTCAAGAGCCAGGCGTCGCGGAAAACTTTTTTTGTCTCTTCGGGCTGGTTCCAATAACCTTGCATCACGTTGCCGCCGCGAACGCAAATCTCGCCCGTCTCGTTCGCGCCGAGAAATTTTCCGTCGTCGTTCTGAATGCTCATTTCTACATTCGCAACCGGAATTCCAATTGAACCGGCTTTGCGAATTCCGTGCAGCGGATTTTTTGAAACGACCGGGCTTGCCTCGCTCAAGCCGTAGCCTTCGATGAGCGGCACTTTGAATTTTTCCTCAAATTCAGTCAACGTCTGCATCGGCAACGGCGCGGAGCCGCTGATGAAAATGCGGATCGGCATCGGCGTCGGGACTTGCGCGCCGAGCAGCATCCGGTAAAAAGTCGGCACGGCGGTCAGGATCGTCGCGCGGCGCGAAAAGATTTCCTGGAACATCGCGCGCGGCGGATGCAGCGATTTCACCAGCACAATCGAGCCGCCGATGGTGAACGGCAGAAAAATCCCGACGGTCATCATGTAAGTGTGAAACAGCGGCAGGATCACGGCGAAACAGTCGTCCGAAACTGTTTCCAAAACGATGCGGCAACTGTTGACGTTGCACAGCAGATTTCCATGCGAGAGCATCACGCCCTTGGGCCTGCCGGTCGTGCCGCTCGTGTAAATGATGACGGCCAAATCTTTTTCACTGCGTTCGCAATTGGTGGGGCGAGACTCTGTCGAGCCCAAATCTAAAAATTCCTCCACCTTGAGAATTTTCAACTGCGGGCGCGCGCCGGACAATTCCTGAAAATGCGCGCCCAGTTCCGCGTCTGAAATCAAAACGTCCATCCCGCCGTCGGCCAGAATGTAATTTACTTCCGCAGGCTTGAGGAAATTATTGATCGGCACGACGACCGCGCCCGCCTGCAGAATTCCGAAAACGCTCGCGACAAACTCCGGGCAATTTTTCAGCCAGATTGCGACGCGGTCGCCCGGCTGCACGCCGAAAGTGTTTTGCAGATGCGCGGCGACCTTCAACGATTGCGCGTGAAGCTCGGCGTAGGAAATTTCCCGTTCGCCGTAAAAGATGGCGGTTTTCTGCGCGTTCTTTTCCGCACAGTTCGAGAAGGCGATGGCGAGGTTCATGGGACAAAATTAAACCAGCAAGACGCCAGGACACAAAACAATTTCAAAAAGTTTGTGCCATTGGGCCTTTGCGGTTAAAAATAGTCTCTTGATTGACAACGACCAAAAACTCGCCGCGCTGCTGCCGAAACTCCGCGCCGCACAGTGGCTCGCGATTGACACCGAGGCCGACAGCCTCCACGCCTATCCCGAAAAAGTTTGCCTCATCCAAATCAGCATCGCCGGGAGCGACGTGCTGGTTGACCCGCTGGCGGAAATTAATCTTGATCCGCTGTTCGACGTGTTCAACGCGCACGAGCTGATTTTTCACGCGGCGGATTACGATTTGCGGCTGCTGGAAAAGCACCATCAGTTCACGCCGTCCGCGATTTTTGACACGATGCTCGCGGCGCGGCTCGTCGGAGAACGGCAATTCGGCTTGAGCAACCTCGCGGAAAAATTCCTCGGCGTGAAACTGGACAAAGGCTCGCAGAAGGCGGACTGGGCGCAACGTCCGCTGACCGAGCGGATGGAAATTTACGCGCGCAACGACACGCATTATCTCAAGCCGCTTGCGGACAAATTAAAATCCGCGCTCGAAACCAAAGATCGCCTCGCGTGGCATCAGGAATCCTGCGCGCGGCTGATTGAAGATTGCACGCGCCCGCAAATTGTTGACGCCGATTCCGTCTGGCGCATCAAAGGCAGCACCATTTTGAGCCGCCCTGCCCTCGCGGTTTTGCGCGAACTCTGGCAGTGGCGCGAAACGGAGGCCATCGCGTATTGCCGTCCGCCGTTTTTTATTTTAAGCCACGAACGCATGGTGGACATCGCCGATGCCGCCGCCGCGCGCGAGCCGTTTGAAAATATCATTCCACCGAAGATGTCACCGCGACGCCGCGAAACTTTGCTGGAAGCGGTCAAAGCCGGGCTTGCGGTTCCCGCCGACAAGCATCCCGAAATCATCCGGCAGAAATTCAACCGTCCGAGCGAGGCGGAATTCCGCCGTTTCCGCGAACTGGAAAAAATCCGCGACGCACACGCGCACAAGCTGGGCATTGACCCGACGCTCATCGCCAGCAAGGCGACGCTCGGAGATTTGTCGCGCAACTGGGACGCGCATGCGCCGGAATTGATGAACTGGCAGCGCGGGCTGCTCAAATGAAACGGCCTCCAAAATTTCTTTATGCGACAAAATGGGAGGCTGCGGCAGTTGAACCGCTGACTGGCGACGCTTCCCCGCGTAGATATTTCCGGCTGCGAGAAGGAGGCGCGACGGCTATCCTGATGGACGCATCGCGCGTCCTTGAAATTGTCGCGCCGTTCATCCAGATCAATCTGCATTTGCAAAAACTCGGTTTCAGCGCGCCGGATTTTCTCGCGTGCGATGATGAAAATGGCCTTCTACTGCTGGAAGACTTCGGCGACGAAACATTTTCGCATTTGCTGGAAAATAATTTCGGTGCGGAAAAACTGTTTGCGCTGGCGACAGACGTTTTGATCGCGTTGCACAAACATCCGCAGGCAATTCCAAAAGATTTGCGGTCGTATCATCCGCAAAAAATGCTGGCGGATTTGGAATTGTTTTTGGAATGGCATCCGGTTTCGGAAAAAGGCAAAGAGAAATTCCGAACCCTCTGGCTCGAAGTTTTGCCTGTTGCCCACCAAGTTCCGGCGTCGTTGCTGCTGCGCGATTATCACGTCGCCAACCTGATGCTGCTGCCCGGACGCGAAGGCGTCCGCCGCGCCGGGCTGCTGGATTTTCAGGACGCGTATCAAGGGCCTGTCACTTACGATTTGATTTCACTGCTTGAAGATGCGCGACGCGATTTGCCGCCGGGCCTCAAGGAAAAAATGCTCGCGCATTACATTTTTCATTTCCCGAATCTCGACCGGAAGACATTTGAAACGTCGCTGGCGATTCTGGCGGCGTTGCGGCACACGCGCGTGCTTGCGGTTTTTGAGAAGTTGAGCCGCGAGGGAAAACCGGATTACAAAAAACTTCATTCGCCGCGCGTGGAACGGCTGTTGCAGGAAGCGCTCCGCCATCCCACACTGGCCGGTGTGAAACAATGGTTCGACCGATATGCGCGGCAGGATTAAAAAAGCGATGGTGCTAGCCGCCGGCTATGGCACGCGGCTGAAGCCGTTGACGGAGCGGATGCCCAAGCCGCTCGTCCCGGTCGCGGGCAGGCCGATGATCGAATATGCGCTCGACCGGTTGCTCGCCTACGGCATCGAGGAAGTCGTCGTCAACGTCTCGCATCACAAAGGGCAGTTGATTGATTATCTGTCCGCGTTCAAAAGTTTGAGCTTCACAATTTCCGAGGAAGCCGAGCCGCTCGAAACCGGCGGCGATCGAGGCTTCGTCGGCGACGTCCATCGCAAGCGCCCGCGCGCGCTCGCCGAGCGCCGCGGCCTCCGCTTCGATACGGTCGACGCGGCGCGCCGCGAGCACGACGCTCGCGCCGGCGGCGTGCAGCACGCGCGCGAAATGCCGGCCCAGGCCGCTCGACGCGCCGGTGACGAGCGCCGTGCGCCCGTCGAGCGAGAAGCGCGGCGTGACCTCGTCGGCGCTCACGATGCACCGCCGGGCGCGCCGAGCCCGTACGCCGCGGCACGCGCCCGAGACTGCGCGACATCGAGGCTGAGGATCACCAAGTCGTGCTTGACGCCGGCGCCGTCGCGCACGTGATCGCGCAGCAGCGCTTCGGCGCGGTAGCCCATCGACTCGAACACCG
>Ga0208220_1001401_pt1 | contig 10143 bp, 7 predicted proteins | sample NGESurdeep092012_9_FD_184484 | JGI IMG/M metagenome (GOLD analysis project Ga0208220, IMG submission 184484) | Arctic peat soil microbial communities from Barrow, Alaska - NGEE Surface sample F53-1 deep-092012 (SPAdes) | ecosystem: Environmental > Terrestrial > Soil > Wetlands > Peat ... | reverse complement strand
ATAGCCGTCGACGGGAACGACGTCCTGGCGACGGCTGCGGCAATGGAGACTGTCGTCGACGCGGTACGGGCCGGAGGTGGTCCCGCCGTGATCGAGGCGGCGACCTTCCGGTGGCACGGACACTACGAGGGCGATCCCGAGCGCTACCGGTCCGCGGAGGAGGTCCAGGAGTGGAAAGCGCGTGACCCGCTGCTGGTGCACGAGGCCCGGCTCCGCGCAGTGGGCGCTGGCGACGACGAGCTGAAGGCGCTGGAGTCGTCGGTGGCCGACGACCTGGACACCGCCGTCGAGGCAGCCCGGCGGCTGGCCGAGCCGGATGTGGCCACCGTCACCGACTTCGTCCTGCGGGCGAGACCGGTGCGGGCCGAGCCGCAACCGCCCCTCTCGGATGCACCGGTGTTCCGCATGATGGACGCGGTCCATGACGCGCTCGAAGCCGAACTCGCCGACGATGACCGGGTGTTCGTCGCCGGGATCGACGTCGGTGATGGCGGCAACGTATTCGGACTCATGCGGGGCCTGCGCGACCGGTTCGGCGACCGGGTGCGGGACACGCCGATCTCGGAGACGGCCATCATGGGGTTGGGCGTCGGTGCGGCCATGGCTGGCATGCACCCGGTCGTCGAGCTGATGTACCTGGACTTCGTCGGCGTCTGCTTCGACCAACTGCTCAACCAGGCCGCCAAACTGCCGTTCATGACCGGCGGGGCCGCCGAGATGGCGCTGACCGTCCGAACCCAGTTCGGAGCGGGCCGTTCTTCGGGCAGTCAGCACTCGCAGAGCCTCGAGGCGCTGCTGGCTCACGTCCCGGGTCTCACCGTGGTGATGCCCTCGACGCCGGCCGATACCTACGGCCTGCTGCGCGCTGCCATCCAAGACCCGAATCCGGTGGTGTTCATCGAGAACCGTCTCCTCTATGGCATGAAGGGACCACAGCCGCCGGCCGACTACGTGCTCCCCATCGGCGTGTCGGCGGTGGTCCGGCCCGGATCCGACGTGACCGTCGTCTCGGTGTCACGGATGGTCCACGAGGCGGTGGCCGCCGCCGATCGGCTGGACACAGAAGGTATCTCCGTGGAGGTGATCGACCTCCGGACGGTGGCTCCCCTCGATATGGCGCCGATCCTCGAGTCGGTGCACCGGACCAGCCGCCTGCTGATCGCCCACGAAGCTGTCGTCCCCTTCGGCATCGGGGCCGAGATCGCCGCCACCGTGGTCAACGAAGCGTTCTGGGATCTCGACGCACCGATCCAACGGATCGGGGCGGCGACCAGTCCGGCACCGTACGCTCCCGGCCTCGAGCAGGCCTGGCTCCCTGACCGCGACGACATCGCCGACGCCGTCCGCCGCCTCGCCGCCGTCTGACCCGGCAGGGCCGTCTGACTCAGCAGCCCAGAGCGCGGGCGATGACGAGATGTTGGATCTCGTTGGTTCCCTCGCCGATCTCGAGGACCTTGGAGTCGCAGTAGAAGCGGGCGACCGGTGTGTCCAGCATGTAGCCGAGGCCTCCGTGGATCTGCACGGCCTCCGAGGCCGCCCACGTGGCCAGGCGGCTGGCCTTCAGCTTGGCCATCGCCGCCTCCTTCAGGAACGGCCGCCCGGCGTCGCGCAGGTAGGCGGCGCGGTACGTGAGCCAGCGCGCCGCCTCGAGCTCGGTGGCCATGTCGGCCAGCTTGAACTGCACGGCCTGGAACGACGAGATCGGTTGCCCGAACTGCACCCGCTGGCGGGCGTAGTCCGTCGCCAGGTCGAGCACGGCCTGGGTCAGACTGAGCGAGAGGGCGGCGATGGAGATGCGCCCGACCTCGAGCGTCCGCAGGAATTGGCTGAGCCCGAGGTCCGGATCGCCGACGAGATGCTCGTCGGGGACCCAGACGTCATCGAAGTAGAGCTCGCGGGTGTCGAGTCCCCGCCACCCGATACCGCGCATCTTCGGCCCGGTCGTGAAGCCGGGAGTGTCCTTCTCGACCACGAAGCTGGCGAACCTCGGTGCGCCGCCCTCTCCGGACTCGGTGCGGGCCAACAGCGTCACGCCGAACGACATGTCGGTCCCGGCGTTGGAGATGAACGTCTTGGCCCCGTTGATCAGCCAACCACCGTCCTGGCGCACGGCGCGGGTGCGGATCCCCCGCGCGTCGGATCCGGCGTCGGGCTCGGTGAGGCCGAACGCCCCGAGCACCCGACCCTCCGCCAGAGGACGCAGCCACCGCTCGCGCTGGTTGTCGTTGCCGAAGAGAAGCAGCGGCAAGGAGCCGATCGTGACGTGGGCCTGCCAGGCGGCGGCCACCGACTGGTCGGCCAGGCCGATCTGCTCCATGGCGGCGACGAAGCCGATGGTGGATATGCCGATCCCGCCCCACTGTTCGGGGACCAGCATGCCGAGGAGGCCCAGCTGACCCATCTCCCGGAGGAGGTCGGTCGGGCACCTGGCCTCCGCCCACGCCAGCGGAGCGCGTGATGCGATCTCCTTGCCGGCGAAGTCGCGACAGAGCGCGACGAGCTCCTGCTCGGGTCCGGTGAGCTCGAAGTCCATGGCACGATCCTATTGGACCGAGCGGTACAACCTTGGCACGGCGGCGGTACGATCGGCAGATGGCGTCCGACCGCACACCGCATGTGTTCCCGGAGTTCGACACCGTGCAGGAGGAGCGCACCCACCGCAAGCAACGACTGGCCGCCGCCTTCCGGATCTTCGGGCATTTCGGCTTCGACGAGGGCACCGCCGGGCACATCACGGCACGCGACCCCGAGTTTCCCGATCAGTTCTGGGTCAACCCCCTGGGCATGAACTTCAAGCAGATCCGGGTGAAGGACCTCCTGCTCGTCAATCACCGTGGCGAAGTCGTGGACGGCACCTGGCCGGTCAACGAGGCGGCCTTCGTGATCCACTCGCAGATCCATGCGGCGCGCCCGGACGTGGTCTCCGCCGCCCACTCGCACTCGGTGTTCGGAAAAGCGTGGTCGTCACTGAAGCGGCCCCTCGACCCGCTCACCCAGGACGCCTGTGCGTTCTACGACGATCACGTGGTCTTCGGCGACTACGACGGCGCGGTGCTCGATCCCGACGAGGGCAAGCGCATCGCCCAGGCCCTCGGGGACTGCAAGGCGGCCATCCTGGCGAACCACGGTCTGCTCACCGTCGGCCGCACCGTCGACGAGGCGGCCTGGTGGTTCGTCACGATGGAACGTACGTGCCAGGCCCAACTGGCCGCCGAAGCGGCCGGCACCCCTGTCCTGATCGAACCGGACGTGGCCGAGTTGACCGCGGGCCAGACCGGGGGCCATCGCACCGGCTGGCGGCAGTTCCAACCCCTCTACGACTGGATCGTCGAACAGCACCCCGACCTGCTCGACGAGTAGGACCGCCGCACCCCTCAGGATCCAGAGGACGCACCGTCGTCGCCGAGGTGGGACATGAAGGCGGTCGACCAGGCCATGAGGTCGCCGGGCACGAAATAGCCGGTCTCGTCGTTGATGGTCTCCCAGTGCTCGGCCACGTCCTCCATCGTCGGCACCGGGCCGGCGTGGACGTACCCCACGGTGGAGGCGATGAACAGGCGGGCGAACCGGCCGAAGCCGGCGGTGAAGATCTCCCCGCTGACGGGGCAGCTCTCGTGGGCGAGGAAGGCCGCCATCGGGGCGACGAGTTCGGGCGCCATCCGGAGGTCGTCGGAACCCGGCCCGGCCATCCGGGTCATCGCCGCCGGCGCGATGCAGTTGGCCCTGATGCCGTGGGCGGCACCTGCCGTGCTGAGGCTGCGGGTGAGCCCCACGACACCGCCCTTGGCGGTGGCGTACGAGGTATTGGTGGGCAGTCCGAGCATGCCGGTGGAGGTGGTCATGACGATGCGGCCGTACCTCTGGTCGACCATGTGGGACCAGGCGGCGCGCGTCGTGTTGAACGAGCCTCCGACATGGACAGCCAGGTGGAGGGCCAGGTTGTCGGCGTCGGCGTCCGGGAATCCCGCCCAGCGGATCACCCCGGCGTTGTTGATGACGATGTCGATGCGGCCGTACTGTCCGACCGCGTTGGCCACGAGGGCGTCGGCGCCGGCCACGGTGGACACGTCGCTCGTGTCGGCGACCGCAACCCCACCTGCCTCGACGATGCTGGCGACCGTGGTGGCCGCCGGTGCGCCATCGGTTCCGACGCCGTCCATCGAACCGCCGAGGTCGTTGACGACGACGTTGGCCCCCCGTTCGGCGAGCAGGCGCGCGTAGGCCTGGCCGATACCGCGTCCGGCCCCGGTGACGACAGCGACGCGTCCCTTGAAGTCGAGCTGGCTCAGACCGGCACCGGAGCCTCGAACCCGAGGAGTCGGCCCAGCGTGCCGCCGACGATGGCGGCACGCTCCTCGGCGGGGAGGCCGCCAAGTTGGGTGGCGATCACTTCCCGACTCCCGCGGAACGTCCCCTCGGCGTGCGGGTAGTCGTTGCCCCACACGATGGTCGACAGCCCGGTCACGTGCCGGCAGGCGATGGCGACGGGGTCGTCCTGGAAGGAGATGTGGAACTGGCGCTTCACGTACTCGCTCGGCTTCAGCGGGTAGGGCCACTTCTCGTTGAGACGGAACAGTTGGGCCATGCTCGGCTGGTCGTCGTCGGGGCGGTTCTCGTCCCAGTACCCGAGCCACCAGTCGGCGTCCTGGCCGATGCCGGTCACCCAGCACTTGTCCATGGAGCCGACCAGCGACGCCAGCCAGTGGGCGTTGAACTCGATCAGGGCGAAATGCAGGTCCGGGTACCGTTCGGGGACACCACCACCGATGAGCTCGCACATGATCTGCTGGGGGACCATCGTGCTGTAGACGCACTGGGTGATCATCCGTTTCGAGGCCGACTTCTCGGTCATCGGCTGATTGACCTGAGCCGCCGACTCCATGACCACTTTGAGCGTCGTTGACGCCGGATCGTTGACCTTCACGCCGCCGGTCTGGGTGTGGATGAAGACGTGGACGCCGTTGGCCACGGCCGCATCCCACACCGGGTCGAAGTCCCGCGAGTAATAGGGCTTCGGCGCGATCGCCGGGAGCAGGATGGCCCGGAATCCTGCGGCGGCGACCCGCTCGATCTCGGCGACGGCGTCGTCGATGTCGGTCAGCGGGATCGGGGCGGTCGGGGCGATCCGGGAGAAGTAGGGCGCGAACCGCTCGATGATGAAGTCGTTGTACACACGGGCGTGGGCCATGGACAGCTCGTGATCGTCCGAGTAGAGCCCGAAGAGCGACAGGTTCGGGTGCATGACCTGGACGTCGACCCCGTCGAGCCGCATGTCGTCGAGGATGATCTCGGGGGTGCCTTCGGGCATCCGCCCGCCTGTCTGGCGGTACCGGGAGATCGTCCAGCCCTCATAACCTGGGGTGTGCAGGCGGCGGAAGATGCGGGCGCCGCCTTCGACGAGCGGCTCGATCTCGAAGTCCTCTTCCCAGACCCCCCGCTCCCGCAGGTGCTTCGGGAGCCGGGTGCGGAACAAGTCGATCGGTTCGAGCATGTGTCCGTCGGCCGAGACGACGAGTTCGCTCTGCGACATGATGGCTGCCTCCTCGCGGCGGTCCCGGGATCGCTGGCCAGGACCGGAACGCTACTTCGCGGCCTACGCGAACCGCGTTCGCAACTTAATCCAACCGGTCGGTACAGTGCAACGCGTCCGGATGACCAGGGTAGACCGACACGCCCGGAAGGAGCAGGAACCATGACGAAACGGTGGAAGCAGCGCCCGCCCGGCTCGACCTGGGGCGACTGGGGCGACGACGACGAACTCGGCCGCATCAACCTGGTCACCCCCGCCAAGGTCCTCGAAGGGGTCCGCGAGGTCGAGGCGGGCATCAGCTTCTGCCTGAGTCTGCCGCTCGACTACCCCGGGGGGACCGCACTCAACCAGCGGCGCCACCCGCCGGTCCTGGCACCGACCGAGGACATGGACGGCAACGCCGGCACCTTCTACAACATCCACATGAGCGAGATGGACCAGTACGGCGACCCCCGCTACGTCGACGTGTGGGCGGACGATGTGGTCACCCTGTCGCTCCAGTACTCGACCCAGTGGGACTCCCTGGCCCACGTCGGCGCCGAATTCGACGCCGACGACGACGGGGTCGAAGAGCCCGTGTACTACAACGGCTACCGCGCCGGCACCGACCTGGTCGGGCCGCAGGCCGACGCCGCCGGCGACGGCGGTGCCCACCGCTGCTTCGCCCACCACCTCGGACTCGAGCACATGGCGTACCACGGTGTCCAGGGCCGGGGGGTGCTCGTCGACCTGGCTCACCACCTGGGCCATGACTGGCGAGGGGTCGACCGCGAGACACTCGAGGGGATCATGGCGGCGGACGATGTCGTCGTCGAGCCCGGGGACATGCTCCTGCTCCACACCGGGTTCGCCACCAAGATCCTGGAGTACGACCGCGACCCCGACCCGGCGAAGATCCACACGCTGTGCACCTACCTCGATGCCCGCGACCAGTCGCTTCTGGAATGGATCGCCGACTCGAAGATCTCGGCGCTGGTGGCGGACAACTACGCGGTCGAGGGTCTGACCGGCCGGGACCGTGACGAGAGCCGCCACTCGTTCCTCCCGATCCACAACCTCTGCCTGTTCAAGCTGGGCGTCCCGCTGGGCGAGATGTGGTACCTGCACGAGCTGGCAACCTGGCTGCGCGACCACAAGCGGAGCCGGTTCCTGCTCACCGCACCGCCACTACGGATGCCCGGAATCGTCGGCTCACCGTTGACCCCGGTTGCCACCGTCTGACGTGCGCGTCCGGCGGAAGGCCTGGTAGTCGTTGGCCTCGACCTTGGCAATTTCCTTGAAGAGCTTCGGCCGCCCGCCCGAGTTCAGGAGGTACTTCCGGGGCTTGCCGGGGATGTTCGTGCCGAAGAAGTAGCTGGCCTCGCCGAACGGGGACTGTCCCGCACCCCGGTCGACCATGGCGGTCCACGATTCTTCTGCCTCCGGACCCACTTCGATGGTGTCGAACCCGTCATCGCGCAACGACGCGAGCGCTCGGGTGATGAACTCGACCTGGTCGCCGTTGTACCGCGGGTTGTTGCCGGCCGCGGCGTGCGGCCCACCGGGGAAGAAGAAGTTGGGGAAGCCGGTCGTCTGCACCCCGAGGAACGTCGTCGGTCCCTCCGCCCAGTGGTCGACGAGGGCGAGGCCGTCCCGACCCCGTACCCCCATTCGCAACAAGGCACCGGTGCCGAAGTCGAACCCGGTCGCCCACACGATGACGTCGAACTCCTGGACCCCATCGGCCGTCTCGATGCCGCGTTCGGTGATCCGCTCGATCGGCGTCTGCTTGAGATCGACGAGCGAGACTTTCGGGTCATTGAACATCTCGTAGTAGCCGGTCACGAACGGTGGGCGCTTCTCCCCGAAGCCGTGGTCCTTCGGGATGAGCTTGTCCGCCGTCCCGGGATCCTGGACGATGCCCCGGATCTTCCTGGTGATGAACTCGCACCACTCGGCGTTGGCGCCGTCGTCGAACAGGACGTCGGCATAGTTGCTGGACAGCTTGGAGAAGCCCGGACTCCTCCACATCGTCTCGAAGAACGCCTGCCGCTCCTCCTCGGTATCGTCGAAGGCGGAACGGTCGTTGGCGGGGTGCAGGAACCCGGCCGTCGAGGTATTCAGCACCTCGCTCATGGCCTCGAACCCGACCCTCAGCTGCTTCTGCTCGTCGGACGTGATGGGGGCGTTGTTGAGGGGGGTGCACCAGTTGGCGCTGCGCTGGTACACCGTGAGCGAGGCGACCTCGTCGACGATGACGGGGGCGATCTGGACGCCGCTCGACCCGGTGCCGATGACGGCGACGCGCTTGGCCGTGAGGTCGACCGGGGCCGCCGGCCACCGCCCCGTGTGCATCGACTGGCCCCGGAAGTCGGCGCGGCCCGGCACATCCGGGTAGAACGGCACCGAGAGGACGCCGGTGGCGGCGATCAGGTACCGCGACCTGGACTTCGTACCATCGTCGGTCACCACCGTCCATGTCGCCGTGGGCTCGTCGAAGGTAGCGGATGTGACCCTGGCGTCGAACCGCATGTGGCGACGGAGGTCGAAGCGGTCGACAACGTGGTTGAGGTAGCGCTCGGTCTCGGGCTGTTCGGCGAACTGCTCGCGCCACTCCCACTCGTCGAAGAGCTCTTTCGAGAACAGGTAGGCGTAGGTGTAGCTCTCGGAGTCGAACCGGCACCCGGGATACCGGTTCCAGTACCACGTGCCGCCCACGCCGTCGCCGGCTTCGAGCAGCCGCACGGAGAAGCCGGCTTCACGGGCCAGGTACAGCTGGTGGATGCCGGTCACCCCGGCACCCACGATGAGCACGTCTGCGTCCAGCGGTCCCGGGTCGTGCTCGTGTGTGGGTTCGGGATGGTTCATCATGGAGCCGGGCGTCGTTCCGTCACTGTGTCATCCGCGGCTTCGGTCCCGCCAGATGCGTCCTCCGAAAACTGTACCGACCGGTTAGTATACTTTGCTGAACTTTCGGAAAGGAGTGCGGACCGCATGGCGATCGTGGATCAGAAGTGGTCGGCACTGCCGGTGCCGTTCGCGATGGAGCGCGCGGACCGGGTCCCGAAGGAGCGGTACTTCGATCCGGACTTCTACCGGTTGGAGGTCGATCAGCTCTGGTCGCGGACCTGGCAGATGGCGTGCAGGCTGGAGGAGATCCCGCGGCCGAACGACTTCACCGAGTACCAGATCCTCGACCAGTCGGTCATCGTGGTCCGCACCGAGGACGGGGGCGCCCGGGCGTTGCAGAACGTCTGTCGACACCGCGGCGTGCGGGTCGTCGAGGGCGGCGGGAACTGCGACAGCGGGTTCACCTGCCCGTTCCACGGGTGGTGCTACGCCGCAGACGGCGCCAACACCTTCGTCTCGAAGGCCCGGACGTTCGCCGAGCACAACTTGCATCCGGACGACCTGGATCTGACCCCGGTCCGGTGCGAGGTGTGGGGCGGGTGCGCGTGGATCAACCTGGATGACGGGGCACCGCCGCTGCGCCAGTGCATCGAGCCGTTCGCCACCACCTTCGACGCCTGGAAGATGGAGTCGTTCCGGGCCGAGTGGTGGTACTCGTTCCGTCTCCCCGTGAACTGGAAACTCGCCGAAGAGGCGTTCCTCGAGCAGTACCACGTGATCGAGACGCACCCCCAACTGGTCATACCCGGCAGGTTTCCGCCCCGCGATCCCACGACGTTCGATCCGCGGACGTTCGTCGAGTCGGAGCTCCACTACTTGCGGACCATGAGCGACGGCATGGCCGGCATGGTCCACGCCGACGACGTGCGTGTCGCCGAGGCGCTCCGGCACATGCAGCTGCCTTCCGACCCCACGTCGGCCCTCGCGACCTGGCAGCACACCTTGAACGACGCGGTGGTGCGGTGGCACCGCGACCGGGGCAGTGTCATCCCCGACCTCAACGAACTCGAGGCTGCCGGGCTGAACGAGCCGATGGGCTACTGCTTCCCGCACTTCTACGTGCTCCCGATGTACTCCAGCGCTTCGTCCTACCGGTTCCGCCCGCTCGGACCGGAGGAGACACTGATGGACATCTGGTCACTCACCCGGTTCCCCGTGGGGAGCACGGCGGAGAGGCCCACGCCGCCGGAGCCGTGGGACTACGACGACCCGAGGGTGCCGCCGATTCCCATCCAGGACTTCTCCAACCTCCCCCGCCAGCAGCGGGGCCTGCACGCCAGGAGCTTCGAGTACATGCGCCTGTCCGAGGGGATCGAGGGGGGAGTCGCCAACTTCGAGCGGACTGTCGACGGCTTCCTCGCCGGCCTCCCGTACGAGAAGCTGCTTCCGGCACTGCGCCAGATCAACCTCAACCCCCTCGAGCGACCGGTCGTCGATCTTGACCTCTGAGCGCCGTTGGGAACGGGAGGCGAGCACCACGATGACCTTCGCAGAGGCGGCAGAGGGCATCCGCGCCACTCTGGCCGCCTACGCCCAGGCGCTCGACGACGGCCGGACCGACGACATCGTCGCCACCTTCTGCCCGGATGGCGCCTGCGAGATCCCGGGCTTCGGGACCCACGAGGGCCACGACTCGCTCCGCAAGGCATTCGCCGAGTGGACGCCCGTGCGGCCCCAGCGCCATGTTGTCGTGAACACCCATGTGACCGACTGGGACGGCGACG
>Ga0208220_1001398_pt1 | contig 10148 bp, 5 predicted proteins | sample NGESurdeep092012_9_FD_184484 | JGI IMG/M metagenome (GOLD analysis project Ga0208220, IMG submission 184484) | Arctic peat soil microbial communities from Barrow, Alaska - NGEE Surface sample F53-1 deep-092012 (SPAdes) | ecosystem: Environmental > Terrestrial > Soil > Wetlands > Peat ... | reverse complement strand
GACCTCGCCGGTCCCGTAGCGCCCCGGCCCGGCCAGCGCTGTTTCCTCCTCGACCTCTATGTCGGCGAGCAGTTGACCGGCGCGCAGCATCGCCTCCGGGCGCCGCCGCTCAATCCAGTGGGCGATGCCGATGCTCACGATGATCACGCCGATCGTGGCGTAGATGAACCAGCGCAGCGGGGCCGGCGGATACGGGTGGATGTTGCCGTAGAGCACCCAGACCATCGCCGCTATGGAGATCACCGGCAGCACGGCGTGCCGCAGCCAGCTGAACTCCGACCGGTAATCCCGCCAGATGAAGCGGATGAGGCCGCCGCTGATCAGCAGGTAGGCGGCGATGAAGAAGAGCGTCGCGAAGTAGGAGAGCCAGGAGGCGAAGGCCTCGGGACCGTAGGCCTGCCCGAAGCCGACCGACGCGACTAGCGCCAGCCCGCCCGCCACCAGGCAGGCCACGTGCGGCGACTGCCGGCGGTTGACCCGGCCGAAGACCTCCGGAAGCAGGCGGTCGCGGCCCATCTTCCACAGGATGCGGCTGACCGCGATGACCGTGACGATGTTGAGCGCGCTGAAGCTGGAGATCACCGCGAGATTCACGAAGACGCTGAGCACCCCGTTGCCGTAGTGATCGGCCAGGGTATTGAACGGTGTCGCGGCCGTCGCGAGCGCGTTGACATGCTTCGGGGAGAGCCCGTAGCCGATCGTCACCGCGTAGGACACGACCACGAAGAAGATGCCCACCACCACCGTCGTCAGCATGACCGCGCGCGGGATCGTGCGCCGCGGCTCGCGGGCCTCGTCGCCCAGCGTGGTCGCGGACTCGAAGCCGACGAACGCGAAGATCGTGTAGACCACGGCGGTGAGCAGGCCGCTGGACCCCTTCAGGCTGGACGACGGGTTGAATACCTCGAGCGTGTTGCCGCTCGCGCCGCCCTTGAAGATGATCACGAGCGAGAAGACCGTCAGGATCGTCATCTCGATCCCGAGCGCGATCAGGCCGGTGCGCAGCGAGGGCTTCACCCCCAGGACGCCGAGCGTCGTGCTCACCGCGATCAACGCGACGGCGAACACGATCCAGGAGATGTGCACGTTGGAGGTGGCCAGCAGCGAGGAGACGAAGTTCCCGAAGAAGTCCAGCTGGAACGGGAACAGCAGCAGGTAGGCCCCGAACAGCATGACGCCGGTGACGAAGCCGGTCTTCGGCCCGAATGTCCTGGTGAGGTAGGTGTAGAAGGACCCGGCGCTCGGCAGGCGCTTGGCGTACTCGCCGATAACGAGCGCCACGCAGACGCAGACCACCAGCCCGATCAGGAAGGCGAGCGGCGTGGCACCGCCGGAGTACCCCACGATGAAGGCGAGACCGGCGACCGAGCCGGCGGCTGGGCCGATGAGCGCCGCAGACTGGGCGGTGACGGCCGGCAGGCCGATGGCGTGGTGCTCGAGCCTTTCGGCGTTCTGGCTGGTACCCGCGGGCTGACCTGCCGCGGGCCCGTGCAGTTGCGATGACATCGGACTCCCTATGGTCGAGCCGATCCGCTTTCGGTGATGTTATCGATCGATCGATCGGATGGCAATGGCCCAGCTGTCCCTCAAGGCGCACCTGTCACAGCTGACGAGCTAGCGGGGCTACGCGGGCCCAGACAGGGCGCGGGACCGGGAGGGGCGGGATCGAGGGACGGGCCGACGGGCGGGGTTCAGGCGACCCCGGCGGGCCGCGGGACCCGGTCGGCCGGGTCGCTCGCCTCCGGGCCGGAATCCCGCAGTTCGTTCTCGATGAGATCCAGGACATCGCTGGTCGGCAGGGAGCGCAGGTTATCCAGCCGCAAGGGCCGGCTGCCGCCGCCGGCGCCGACCGTCGCGAGGGCCAGGTCGGTGAACGCGTCGGCGATCTGGCCCGGCCGCATCGGGCCGGCATCGGAGTACCAGCGAGCGACACCATTGCACATCTCAAGCAGGGCGAGTCGGGTGACCCTGACGTCAGCGAAGTCGAAAATGCCGCTGTTCAGTCCCCGCTCCAGGGTGTCGCCCCAGAGCCCTTCGTAGTTGTCCCGCAGGTCCATCACGCGGTCGAAGGCCTCTTCGGACAGGGCCCGCAGCTCATCATCGGCGACCAGCGACCGCTGCGGGTCCAGGGTGTGGAAGCCGACGTGCACCCGGACCAGCGTGGCCAGCTCGGCCGCGGGCCCGTCGGCCGCCGCGAGCGCGTCCCGGGCCACCTGGGTGAGCTGGGTCATGCTGACCAGCATGAAATCTATGAGCAGCTCGTCCTTGCTGCCCATGTAGTGATAGAGCGCCGCGGTCGAGATGCCCGCCCGCTCAGCGATGTCCCTGATTCCGGTGGCCTCGAAGCCCTTGGCCGCAAACAGCTGCAGCGCTGCCTGCTCGATTCGTCTCTTGGTCGACAGGCGCGACCAATCCGGGGAACCGACCGCACTCGCCACTGGTTGCCGCCTTGGCACGACGTTTCGTCCTCACCTCAGGGCGACCCGAACTTCCGAACGGCGCCGATGTTCTGCGGCACCCAGATCGGCCAGATCGGAGTCCGGCTGACCTTCGTCGTCGAAGTCTGCCTATCGATCGATTGAGAGGCCGAGTCTAACGAACGCCGGAGCTGATCGGCGCCGGCGGTCGTCGCGGGCGAACGCCGGCGCCCGGCCCGGCCGCTCCACCCAGCAGGAGTCCAGCCGCCGCCCGGCCGCCCGGACCCGGCGTGAGCTGCATTGACCGCCTTAGTTATTTGTTCTACTTTGCCGCTACAGGGGCCATCTCCCAATGTCGGGACGCCGGTCGGCCCGCGACCCCGGAGGGAGTAACCCGTGCCTGAGTTCGATGTGGCCGCCGTGCGGAAGCGGTTCACCGCGCTGAGCGGCGACTTCGTCTTCCTGGATGCCCCCGGCGGGACCCAGGTGCCCGACGAGGTGGGCGAGGCCGTGGCCCGCGCGTACCGGGAGGCGAGCGGCAACACCGGCGCGCCCTACGCCACCAGCGCGCGCATCGAGGCCATCGTCGAGGAGGCCCGGGCGGAATCGGCTAGGTTCCTGGGCTGCGAGCCCGACGAGGTCATCTTCGGCCAGAGCATGACAGCGCTGAACTTTACGCTGACCCGGACGCTGGGCCGGACGCTCCAGCCTGGCGACGAAATCGTCCTGACCAGGCTCGATCACGACGCCAACGTCGGGCCGTGGCTTGAGCTCGCCCGCGACCACGAGCTCGTCATCCGGCTGGTGGACGTCCACCCCGACACCACGCTGGACCTGGCGGACCTGGAGCGCCAGCTCGGCCCGCGCAGCCGGGTGGTGGCCTTCTCGTGGGCGTCGAACGCGGCCGGGACGGTCGTCGACGCCCGCGCCATCTGCGACCTGGCGCACCGGGCGGGCGCCCTCGCCTGGGTCGACGCCGTCCAGTACGCGCCGCACGAGCCGATCGACGTACGCGCGGTCGGCGCCGACGTGCTGGCGTGCTCGGCGTACAAGTTCTGCGGCCCGCACCTGGGCATCGCCTATGGCCGCCGGGAACTGCTGGGATCCTGGCGGCCCTACCGGGTCCGGCCCGCGCCAACCGAGCCCCTGGGCCACCGGTTCGAGACCGGCACCATGCAGTACGAGCTGCTGGCCGGCCTGGTCGCCACCTTCGGCTACCTCGACGACATTGGCGGCTTCGCCGCGGCCGCGGGCTGGGAACGGCAGCTCGGCGAGCGGCTGCTGGCCGGCCTGCCGCCCGCCGCGCGCCTGTACGGCCTGCCCAGCATGGCCAGCCGGGTCCCCACCTTCCTGGTCAACTTCCCCGGCATTCCCTCGGCGGCCCTGTCCGAGGGCCTGGCCGACCGCGGGTTCGGCGTCTGGAGCGGCACCCACTACTGGGCGCTCGGCCTGCATGAGCGGGTGGCCTGGGGGGATGCCCTCCGGATCGGGCTGGCCCACTACAACACGCTGGGCGAGATCGACCGGTTTAACGAGGTTCTTACCTCGCTCGCGGCCGAGCTCGGCTAGCTCCGATGGGTGCCGCGGACGCCCACGCCCCCGGCTCGGCGACGCTGACGATGCTGGGCGTGTGTCACCCGGGCAGCAGCCCAGCGGCTAAGCGCGTGGCGCCCCGCGGCTGAGGCGCCCGGCTCTCAGCGCTGCGCGTGACCGGCCGGGCCGCCCGCCGCGAGGGCGAACGCGAGCAGGGAGTCCGCCGTATAGTCCTCGGCCGGCTCCACCGACGGCCAGCTGACCACGTTGTCCTCGTAGACGGCGGCCTTGCTGTTGAACGGCTTGTAGTTCCCGGCGCTGCAGGCCCGCATGCCGTCGACCGTGCCGAGTCCCACGAAGTTGCCCCGGCTGCTCGGGCCGTCGGTCGCCGCTCCTAGCTGGATGTTGCCGTGGCCGGTGAGCGAGCCGGCGAGGTTGGCGACCTCGCTCTGCATGCAGTGCGGGTAGGTGCTGCCCGCGCCGACGACGAACGCGCTGCCCCAGGCGTTGCCGCCCAGGGCAAAGTTCAGCTGCTGCTGGGCGAATGCCTGGTAGGTGTCCGACCCGCCGTACCGCTGGAACAGCGCGTCGGTGACGAACAGGCCGAACGCGTGCGGTGCCGCGTCACTGGGCCCCAGATCGGTGCCGAGCTCGAACGGGTCGCCCTTGGCCCAGGTCTCGCCCACCCGCAGTTGCGCGGCCAGATCGCTGAGCAGCGTCGCGGGGTCGATGACCGGCCGGGCGTGGGCCTGCCGCATCGCCTGCAGCAGTTCCGCCTCGGCGAGCGCGCCGCTGTCGTACAGGTTCAGGGTGTCGCCGCCGACCGGATGGCCCTGCGCGATGTAGGCCTTCGCCCAGCGCGCGGCCACCGCCAGATCGGCCTGGACACGCGACTGCGGGGCATGCAGGGCCTCGTCGGCCAGGGCGATCTCCGCGGCGCCCCAGAGCATGTCGCTCTTCCACTGCGTGCCTGGGTAGAAGTCGTGCGGATAGGCCGTCAGGAGGTTCCCGACGTTGCTGGTCTTGGCCATGGCGTAGACGCCGCGGGCCAGGGCCAGCAGGTGCTCCGCCTGGCGGCGGTCCGCGCCGCGGTCCCGGTTCCGGCGCGCGGCCTGCTGCGCACCGAGCGCGAAGTCCGCCGCGAACCGCCCCGCGAAGTCCGGGTCGATCTTCTGGCCCGGCGGCGCGGCCTCGAACACCGGCCGGTACTTGACGTAGTACGCGCTCGGGCCGGGATTGCCGCCGGCCTTGACGTTCAGCCGGTCCTCGGCCTGCGGCAGGAACCAGAAGTTATAGTCGCCCTGGATCGTGTTGCTCGCGTTTCCGGTGCCCACGCCGACCTGCATGTAGAGCACCTTCTGGGCCGGGTTCCACAACCGCTCCAGCCACCCCAGCCCGAAATCGGCCTCCGGCGCCAGCGTCGGGTAGCTACCGGGGAAGTCGCGCGCCGCCAGGAGCATGAGCCCGTCGGCGTAGCTGGTCGTATACGCGAACTTCTCGTAGCCGCCGCCCGCGTCGAACCAGCCGCCGGCCGCATTCACCGGGCCGCCGATGCGATGAAACGCGCCGACCAGGTTGTCGTTGGCGTCGAAGCGCGGGGCCCGGTAGACGAGCGCTCGCCGGTCGGTCAGGTTGGCGGCCTTGCGGCCCAGCACCGACGAGACGACGTCGCCGCCGTCGCGCTCGGAGGTGAAGTACCGGACCGCGTTCAGGACCAGCTGGTGATAGAGGGCCGCCGAGCGGGCGATCCGGAAGCTGGGCGAGGCCACGGCGCCGGGCGCGTCGATCCTGATCCGGTAGCTGCCCGGCCGGGTCAGGCCCGAGAAGTCGAGCTGATACACCGCGTGATAGCCGGAGTTCCAGCCCCCGGCATCAGTCGTCGACCGGCCACGGAAAGCGACACCGTGCTGGCCGTCGACAGTGAAGCTGACTGACGCGACCCGGCCGGGCAACATGGCGAACGCGAGCTTCGGGCTGCGTGGCGCGTAACCCACCTGGTTCACCCGCACCTGCGGCCGCACCGTGCTAGCCGGAGGCGGGCTGGCGGACCCCGTGCTGGCGGAAGCCGTGCTGGCCGAAGCCGTGCTGGCCGAAGCCGTGCTGGCCGAAGCCGTGCTGGCCGACGCCGTGGGGGCCCCGGCCGCCAGCACGGGCGAAACCGCGGCCGCGGTGGCGGCCAGGACGACGGCCAGGCGACGCAGCCGACCACGGAATCGCCACTGGGTCCTATCGCTGAGCTTCGCCATCCTGTCCGCCTGCCATCCAGCACGAGGTTCGGGTCGTCTCGTAATTTGTTAGGAAACGTACCGAACAATAGCCACGCGGACAAGATGCCGCCAGCCGCCATCGCACAGTCAGGCGTCGGGCCTCCGCCGGCCGGCCTGCCGCCCGGCGGACGGCATCGCCGATTTCCTGGGTGGTTCGGATCGCCCCCATCCCCGCAGGGGTAATGCGAACCACTCACCAATTTCCACAGGTGCGACCGGCCGGAGGACGGGCCCGCCTTCAGCTACGGGCCAGCTTCGCTGGCGGGACGCCCGCTTTGCGGATCAGCGGGGCATAGATCCTCAGAGCTGACTGGAAGCTGCGGAAATCTCATGGCCAGTGCTTGACCATTGTTTTACGATCACCAGCCATGCAATGGGAACGGAGAGTCAATGAAACGCTGCGGAAAGTAGTTGGGTACCAGCTTGCGCGGCCCCCTGGACATCCGGCCCGGAAGTTGGCTCCGCCTGAGGGCGGCCGCCTGCTGACCGCGCCGGTCTTCATCCTGTCACCGGCTCGCGCCGGGTCGACGCTGCTGCGGATGATCCTGGGCAGTCACTCGACGATGTACGCACCGCCCGAACTACCGCTGCGGCAGATGACCGTCCGCGCGGAAGCACCCTGGATCAAGGCGTCCATGAAGGAGCTGCAGCTGACCGAGGAGGAGCTGAACTACTTGCTCTGGGACCGGGTGCTGGCCGACGTGCTGGCCCGGGGCGGCAAGCCCACCCTGGTGGCGAAGACTCCGAGCAACGTGCTGATCTGGCGGGAGATCGCCGAATGCTGGCCCGACGCCCGGTTCATCTTCCTGCTGCGCCATCCGGCCAGTGCCGTCGCGTCGCTGAACGCGGCCTGGACCGCCACCTGGCACCCCGACGAGTCGGGCACCCTTGATGAGACCGTCAGCAAGGCGCTGCGGTACATGACCTGCCTGGAGGAGGCCCGTCGCGAACTGCCGGGCCGCACCGTCCGCTACGAGGACCTGACCGCGGAGCCCGAGGCCGTCACGCGCCAGCTGTGCGAGTTCCTCGGCGTGGGGTTCGAGCCCGCGATGCTGGAGTACGGCGAGTTCGGCCACGGTCGCATCGCGGCAGGACTGGGCGACACCTCGGACAAGCTCAGGTCCGGGCGGATCCAGGCCGCCGCGGCTCCGCCAGATCTCGGGCAGGCTCCCGCAGAGCTCTTGCGGATGTGCGCCGCCTGGGGCTACCTGGTCCCCAGGCAGGGCTCGGCCGCGGCCAGCGACGAGCCGGCCGACGGACAGATTTCCCGCCAGTAGGCCGTCGGCTAGCTCACTTCAGTGCTGGCTCAGTTCTGGAGGGGCAGCATCTCGGCGCGGAACTCGTCGAGGAACTGAGCAAAGGAACTAACGTTGGCCGCCGGCCGGACCACGAACTTGGTGAGGCCCGCCTCGATGTACGCCTCGATCATGGCGCGGGCCTCTGGCCAGCTGGCCGGCGCGAGATCGGCGGGCTTGAGATCTGGACGGCGGTCGGCGATGGCGCGGGCGAGTTCCGGGGGGATGCCCTCGGTGCCGACGGCGAGGCTGATGCCGAAGTGATCCGGCTCGATCTCCCGGCCGGCCTCGCTGGCCGCGGCCTGGATGGCCTCCCGGTCCCGGCGGGTCTCCGCCGGAGTGCGGAAACTGCCCAGCCAGCCGTCACCGTACTTGCCGATCCGTCGCAGCGCCGCAGGCGCGCTGCCGCCCAGCCAGATGTCCAGCGGCTTGGCCGTTCGCGGGCCGACGCCGGCCTCCTCCACGGTGAAGAACTCGCCGGTGAACGAGACCCGGTCCTGCGTCAGCATCAGCCGCAGCAGCTGCAGCGACTCGTCGAACAGGGCGCCACGGCGGCCGGGGGGTGCCGGAAAGAGGGCACGCTCGGCGGGGCGGGCGGGCTGCAGTCCGAAGACCGGGAGCACGCGGCGGGGTGCCAGAGCGGCCAGCGAGGCGAGTTCCTTGGCGACCAGGACGGGATGACGGCCCGGCAGGACCGCGACCCCCGTTCCGACCTTGAGCCGGGTCGTCCGGGACAGCGCGTAGGCCATCCCGACGAACGGCTCCACCAGCGAGCCGTACACCATCTCGCTCAGCCAGAGAGAGTCCACGCCCGCCGCCTCGAGCTGGTCCACGGCGGCGGCGAAGCCCGCCGGGGCCGCGGCCGGCCCGAGGCTGATGCCAATTCGGATCTTCATGGTCCTATCGGATCACGAAACCGCGCGGACGGCAGTGGCCGGCCTCCCGCAGGCAGCAGGGCGGCCTGCCCGGAACAGACTTCGCCTCCCCGGGACTAGCTCGCCCCCAGGGGGGAACAAGGGACCTGCCGGGCGGCCCTGACTAGCCTGGGACCGCCGTGCAATCTCATCCCGCGGGAGGACGCCTGATGGCGGTGACCGAGATAACCCGCGAGGAGACTCGCGAGCGAGCGCGGCTGGTGCAGGTCGAGTCCTACGAGGTCTGGCTCGACCTGACCCGCGGCCCGCGGACATTCAGGTCGCAGGCGGTAGTCCGGTTCGGCTGCAAGCAGCCGGAGTCCGCGACGTATATCGACCTCGTCGCGGAGCGGGTCCACGAGATCACCCTGAACGGCATCCGGCTCGACCCGGCCGTCGCGGCGGGTGCGGGGCGGATCGCGCTGACCGACCTGGCGGACAGCAACGAGCTGCGCGTAGTCGCGGACTGCCGTTACTCGGGCGACGGCACCGGCCTGCACCGCTCGGTCGACTCGGCCGACGGCCAGACCTACCTGTACACGAAGTTCGAGCCCGCCTACGCCCGGCGCGTCTTCGCCAACTTCGAGCAGCCTGACCTCAAGGCCCCGTTCACGTTTCACGTCACCACTCCCGCGGGCTGGACCGTGCTCTCGAACCAGCCCGTGCTCCGCACTGAGCCGGCGTCTGAGGGCAGCGCCGCCGTCTGGGACTTTCCGCCCACGCCGCCGATCTCGAGCTATCTCACCGCCGTCGTCGCGGGTGAGTACGAGGTCATTCGCGGCTCGCACCGCACCGCCGGCGGCCAGGAGATCCCGCTCACCCTGGCCTGCCGCGCCTCGCTCGCTGCGCACCTGGACGCCGACGAGGTGCTCGCCATCACCGCGCGGGGCCTGGATTTCTATACCGGACTGTTCCGCGGGGACTTCCCGTTCGACCAGTACTGCCAGATCTTCGTGCCCGAGTACAGCGCCGGCGCCACCGAGAATGTCGGCTGCGTCGTCATCACCGACCAGCTGCTGTTTCCCTCGAAGGTCACCGACGCCATGTACGAGCTGCGCGCCATGGTGATCCTGCACGAGATGGCGCACATGTGGTTCGGCGACCTGGTGACCATGAAGTGGTGGGACGACCTGTGGCTCAATGAGTCATTCGCCGAGTTCGGGGCCACGATGAGCAGCGCCGAGGGCAGCCGGTTCGCCGACGCCTGGACGACGTTCGCCATCGGCCGCAAGACGTGGGCGTACCAGCAGGATCAGCTGCCCTCCACCCATCCGGTCGCTGCCGACGTGCCGACACTCAGCCAGGCGGTCGCGAACTTCGACGGCATCAGCTACGCCAAGGGCGCCGCCGTCCTCCAGCAGCTAGTCGCCAAGGTGGGCCGGGAGAACTTCCTGGCCGGGATCCGGGCCTACTTCGCCGAGCACGCCTTCGGCAACGCCACGCTGGCGGACCTGCTGCGGGCGCTGGAAAACAGCTCGGGCATGCGCCTGCGGCAATGGTCGGCGGCCTGGCTGGAGACGGCCGGCGCGAATACGCTGCGGGCCGAGTTCGAGACCGGCCCGGACGGGACGTTCACCTCCTTCGCAGTGCTGCAGCAGGCGCCGCCGCGGCATCCGACGCTGCGATCGCATCACATCGCTGTCGGCCTGTATCACCGGACCGCCGACGGCGAGCTGGCCCGCACGCACCGGGTCGAGGTGGACATCACGGGCCCGCGCACCG
>Ga0208220_1001397_pt1 | contig 10148 bp, 11 predicted proteins | sample NGESurdeep092012_9_FD_184484 | JGI IMG/M metagenome (GOLD analysis project Ga0208220, IMG submission 184484) | Arctic peat soil microbial communities from Barrow, Alaska - NGEE Surface sample F53-1 deep-092012 (SPAdes) | ecosystem: Environmental > Terrestrial > Soil > Wetlands > Peat ... | reverse complement strand
ACCCGAACCTGCGGCCCGCCCGCGATGCGCTCCGGTTCAGGACCTGACCGGGCGAACTCCGGGACGTTGGTCCCTGGCCGGGCGCCAACCTGCTGGCCAGGATCTTGTGCTTGACCACTCCGGAAGATCACAGAGCGGGTGCATATGTCAGGCGACGAGCGGGAGCGGGCAGCATGGAAGGTGGGCCCGCGGCAGGCAGTGCAGTTGATACCGGCCGAGTGCTGGCAGCTGCTGCGGGGAGCGTCCGTGGGCAGAGTCGTGTCCACGATGAACGCGCTCCCCGCGATCCGGCCTGTCAACCACCTGGTTGACGGCCGGGCGATCATCATCCGCTCGCATCTAGGGTCGGCAATCGCTGGGCACGCGTCCCGCGACGGTGCTGTTGTTTGCCACCAGGCAGACGAAATCGACCCGGACCGGCATACCGGGTGGAGCGTGGTCGCGACGGGGCTGGCAAGGCTAGTACGCGAGCCCGGTTCCGGCGACAGCTATAGGGAGGCGCTCGAGCCATGGGTGGCCGACGCTATGGACCAGGTCATAGCCATCACTCCCCAGACCATCATCGGCATCCGCCTCGTCGGCTGGTGCGGCTGACATCTCTCGCGGCAGATGGCCGCTTGCGCCGACTTCTACCTGAGGATGATTCGCGGCCTCCCGGTTTCGTCCTCCGGGAGGTCGCGCAGCGCGATACTGGGCGCCAACCGTGGGCCGCTGTCAAGCGGGCGCTGTTACGGCACCGGGAGGAATGTTGTCCGCTGAGCTGCCCCTGCCCGTTGCCCGGGCGCTGCGCCTGGTCCGCGTGGACTTGGCGCCCGACCGAGGGCAGCCGTCGGCGGTCAGCATCCTGGTCGCGACCGCTGCCTCGAACGCCGGGTCGCTCGGCGCCGACGCGCTGCTGGTGTTCCTGGGCCAGGCTGTTTTCCTGCTACCAGGGGCTATGCGCATTTCCAGTTCTCCGACTACGCGAAGCTGACCGTGATCGGGGTGCTGATCGCGTGCGCCGCCTGGCCCGTCGTCACCCGGATCAGCTTGTTCTCTTCGTCATGCACCTGGCCATTGCCGTGGTTACGTATAACTGCCTCGTCCGCATCGCCAGGACCGGGCAGGCACGCTGACCCGCCAGCTGGCCGTCCTTCTGAACCCGCGGCCCGTGTGCGCCAGGGCCTAAAGGCCCGGCGAATGCGAACCTCCGCCCAGTGCGCGCCAGACCCCTGCAGCGGACCATGAGAAGCGGGCCGCCGGGAGGGAACTGTCATGAGCCGGCTGCAAGCAGCCGATGGAAGTGTGTTCGCGCTGCTCGCCGACGGTACGGCGATCGAGATCCGGCAGGCGGCGCTTGCCGATTCGGACGCAGTCAAGGCCATGCACGAGGCGATGTCCCCCGACAACACCTACCTGCGATTCTTCAGCTTCAGCCGGCTGGCAGCCGGGACCGAGGCGGGCCGGGTCTGCCGCGAGCCCGGTCCCGGCCACGCGTCGCTGCTCGCGCTGCTCGACGGAGAAATCATCGGAGTCACCAGCTATGAGGCCGCCGGGCAGCTGGCCGGCCGCGGCGAGACCGCGGAGATCGCGTTCGCGGTGGCCGACCGCATGCACGGCCGCGGGGCGGCGACCCTGCTGCTCGAGCACCTGGTCTCGCTGGCCGGAAGCCGCGGGGTGGAGACCTTTAGCGCGGTGGTCCTGGCGGAGAACGCGTCGCTGCTGAAGCTGTTCGCCGCCGCAGGACTGCCGGTCCGCCGGCGATCCGTTGACGGGATGATCGAGATGACGTTTCCCCTTCCCCGAGAGGACGCGGGCGAAGCGCTGGACGCCTACTTGGAAGCGGTCGCCGCGCGGGAGCGCGGCGCTGACGTCGCCAGCCTGCGGCACATATTCGCGCCCGAGTCGATCGCGGTGATCGGCGCCGGCCGACGCCGGGGCACGGTGGGCCGGGCGATCCTGGACAACGTCCGCAGCGCCGGCTTCGGCGGCCACGTGTACGCGGTCAATCCCCGCGTGCGGCAGATCGCCGGCGAGCGGTGCCTGGCGTCCGCGCTGGACCTGCCCGAGTTGGTCGACCTGGCTGTGATCGCCGTTCCCCCGGCGTCCGTCCTGAACGTGGCTCAACAGTGCGGCCAGCGCGGGGTTCGGGCGCTTGCGGTGATCACGTCCGGGCTCGACACCGCGGCCAGCGCCGACCTGCTGGCCGCATGCCGACGGCACGGCATGCGGCTGGTCGGCCCGAACTGCTTCGGCGTCGCCGTGCCCGGCGTCGGCCTGGATGCCACGTTCGCGGCGAGCCACCCGCGACCGGGCGTCACCGGGCTGGTGATGCAGTCCGGCGGGCTCGGCCTGGCCGTGATGGGCCAGCTCTCCCGCCTCGGCATCGGGATCTCCTCGTTCGCGTCGGTCGGCGACAAGCTGGACGTGTCAGGCAACGACCTGCTGATGTGGTGGGAACAGGACCGGGATACCCGGCTCGCGGTGCTGTACATCGAGTCGTTCGGCAACCCGCGCAAGTTCGCCCGCACCGCGCGCCGCGTCGGCCAGACAATGCCGGTGCTCACGGTGCACGCAGGGCGATCGGCCGTCGGTCAGCGAGCGGCCTCCGCGCACACTGCGGCGGCGGCTACCCCGCTGGTCAGCCGTCAGGCGCTATTCGAGCAGGCGGGGATCATCGCCACGCAACGCAACGGCGAGCTCATCGAGGTCACCGCGCTGCTCGCCACCCAGCCGGTGCCGGCCGGCCGCACCGTCGCCATCGTGTCCAACGTAGGCGGCGCCGGGGTCCTCACCGCAGACGCGGCTACCGACATGGGCCTGACCATCCACCAACCACGAGGTCTGACCAGCGTACCCGGACCTGCCCGCCGTCGCCTGCTTCGACACCGCTTTCCACGCCACCATCCCGGCCGCGGCGGCCACCTTCGCGCTGCCGGCCGAGTGGCGCGCCCGGTGGGCGCTGCGCCGCTACGGGCTCCACGGGCTGTCGCACGCCTACGCCTCCCGGCGCGCCGCCGAGCTCCTCGGCTGTGATCCGGGGCTGGCACCCACCTCCGGGTCGTCACCTGCCATCTGGGCGCCGGCGCGTCGCTGGCGGCCGTCCGCGGCGGCCGCTCGGTGGACACCACGATGGGCTTCACCCCGCTCGACGGGCTGGTCATGGCCACCCGGTCGGGATCGGTCGACCCCGGCCTGATGCTCTGGCTCGAAGAGCACGCGGGCATGCCGCCGGCCGAGCTGGCGGCGACCCTGGAGTACCGGTCCGGCCTGCACGGGCTGGCCGGCACGGCCGACATGCGCGAGATCCTGTCCCGCGCCGCCGCCGGCGACGCGCGGGCGGAACTGGCGCGGGAGGTGTACCTGCACCGGCTCTGCGGCTCGATCGCGGCGATGGCCGCCATGAACGGACTGGACGCCCTCGCCTTCACCGGCGGAGTCGGCGAGAACTCGGCCGAGATCCGCGAGCGGGCCATGGGACGTCTCGGCTTCCTCGGGGTCGCCCCGGACTTGGGGCGCAATGCCAGCGGCACCGGTGACCGGGAAATCGGGCAGCCGGGAGCGCCCGTCAGGAGCCTGGTCATCAGCGCCCGCGAGGACATCGAGATCGCAGGGCAGGTGCGGTCGACGCTGGGCTCATGACCTCCTGCTGTTCGAGAGTCAGGCGGCTTTCTCACCTATTTCTGAATCCGTCAGCCGAGCGCCCTCGGGCGGTAGGGCGCGTTCGGCGGGTAGCTGAGCCGGTCGCGCACGGCCACGACGCCTTCAACGTGCCTGGCCGCGTCGACGATGTCGCGGCCGACCGGGGCGGTTTCCGGGGTGCCGTCGATGGTGACGATCCCGTCCTTCACGGCGACGGTGAAGCGGGCCGGGTCGCACAGGAATTCGCCCAGGATCAGGTCCTGGGTGATCTCGCGCTGTATGTCCGCATCGGGCCGGCTGTACACGCTCAGGACGTCGGCGCGGGTCACGATGCCGATCAGCCTGCCGTGATCGTTGATGACCGGGAGCCGCTTGACCCGCCGGGAGTACATGAGGCGGGCCGCCTGGGTGACCGGGACGTCGGGACCGATCGTGACCGCGGGCTTGGTCATCAGCTCGGCCGCGGTGACCGCGCTCGCCTTGTCATGCTCGCGTCGCCGCAGCATGCCTTGGAGCGCCCCGGGCATGGCGCCGTCGAGGGCCTCCTTGGTCAGCAGGTCGGCCTCTGAGACGATCCCGACGACCTTGTTGTCGTCATCTAGCACGGGGAACGCGCTGACCCGCTGCTCGTGCAGCATGGCGGCCATCTCCTTGTACTGGGCGCCCTGCCTGACGGCGATTACGTGGGTGCTCATGACGTCCTTGACAGTCGCGTGCATGGGTGTTGCCTCCTCTTCCTTCCGTTGCCGGGTTAGATGCCTTCGGCCGGTATGACCACGACCGGGCAGTTGGCGTGATGGGTGACCTGGACGCCGACCGAGCCGAGCAGCAGCCGCTTGAACCCGCCGACGCCGCGGGAGCCCACGACGAGCATGTCGGCGCCTTCGGCCGCCTCCAGCAGCGCTTCAGCGGGCAGCCCGTTGACGGCCCGGACCGTGACCGACGGGGGCCGCGACGCGGGGCCCGCCTTCTCGAGCGCGCCGTCCGTCTGCTCCTTGGCCATCTTGCAGGCCTGCTCGATCAGGTCGTCGTCGCCCGGATAGGGGACTGAGTAGCCCCAGTATCCGGTGACCGCCTGGTGGACAGTGAGCACGGTGAGCGGCGTCTGGCGAACCGCCGCTTCCCCGATAGCCCACTCGAGGGCGCGCTGGGCATGGTCAGAGCCGTCGATACCGACGATGATTCCTGGCATCTTGCTCGTCTCCTTACGCTGACCTTTGTCTGCAGCTACGACGCTAGGCTTCGCGCGGACCGGCGGGCAGGGGCGAACGTCCCGCCCGCGACACCCTCGCGACCGCACTGGCCAGGCCCTTCGTCCCTGTCGGCACCCGGCGCGTCCCGAGCGGCGTGATCGTGACCCGGGGCCCAGCTGATTAGGGACCTTGTGCCCTCCCGCGCCGCTCCGCGATCCGGCATCGTGGCCGTTATGGAATCCGACGGCTCGGTGCTCGAGCACCTCTCGCAGTATGAGTGCCTGCGGCTCATGGGCTCGGTGCCCGTCGGCCGGATCGTTTACACGAGGCAGGCGCTGCCCGCGGTGGAGCTCGTGAACTTCACTCTGGATGACGGCGAGATCGTCATCAGGACGGACGGCGGCGGCAAGCTCGCCGCCGCGACCCGCGGCGCGGTCGTGGCCTTCGAGGCGGACAGCGTGGATGCCGTCGGCCGGGTCGGCTGGAGCGTGACCGTCGTCGGGCACTCCCGGGCAGTGACCGACATCGACGATATCCGCCACCTTGAACAGGTCGCGCCGATGGCATGGGCGCCGGGGAACCGCGACCACTTCATCCGGATCTCGGCGGTGTTCGTGGCCGGGCGGCGGATCCTGGCCGAGAAAGCGATGAAGAACTGCCATGCGCGTCATATCTGAACGACAGCTAGCGCCCGTGCTCGGAGCGCTGCCCGGCACGCCGAGGGTCGTCGTCGGAGGCAACTTCGCCACCCCCTGGCGGGCGCTGGCCGTACTCGACGGCACCCTCGTGCGGTACCGGCTGTTCGCGCTGAACGCCCAGGAAGGGATCCCGGACCGGGAGGGCGTGACGCTCGAGTCGCCGTTCGTCGGACCGGGCATGCGCGGCCGCGAGCGGCTGCGTTACTTCCCGTGCCGGCTGTCGCTGGTGCCCGCGCTGCTGGCGAGCGCCCTGCCGCCGGACGTGGTCCTCGTGCAGACGTCGGCCCCGGTCGGCGGCAGCGTCTCGCTCGGCACCGAGGTGAACGTCCTGCCCGCCGCCATCGAGGCGGCCAAAGCCCGTGGCGGGCTGGTGATCGCACAGCTGAACCCGTGCATGCCCTACACCTTCGGCGACTCCGTCCTGCCCTGCGATGCCATCGACTACGCGATCGAGGCAGACGTGCCGCTGCCGTCGCCGCCGCTACGGCCCGCCACGGACGTCTCCGCCGTCATCGCTGACCGGGTAGCCGCGCTGATCGGCGACGGCGCGACGCTGCAACTCGGCATCGGCGCGGTCCCTGATGCCGTGCTGGCCGCGCTGCACGGCCGGCGGGGCCTGGCGGTCTGGTCGGAGATGTTCAGCGACGGCGTGCTCGGCCTGGTCAAGGCGGGCGCCCTCGACCACCGGCAGCCGGTCACCGCGTCCTTCGCGTTCGGCAGCGCGGACCTCTACGCCTGGATGGATCGCAACCCGGACGTGCGCATGGTGCGGACCGAGACCGTGAACGATCCGGCCCGGATCGCCCGTCAGCCGCAGATGACGTCCGTCAACAGCGCGCTCCAGGTAGACCTGCTCGCGCAGGCCAACGCCACACAGGTCGGCACTAAGGTCCACTCGGGTTTCGGCGGTCAGGCCGATTTCGTGGTCGGCGCTCTGCACGCGCCGCGCGGCCAGGCGGTCATCGCGCTGCCGTCCTGGCACCCCAAGGCGGACGCATCGACCGTCGTGCCCAGGGTCACCGGACCGGTGACGTCCTTCCAGCACAGCTATATCGTCAGCGAGCAGGGGGCAGCCGTGATCTGGGGCCACGACGCGTCCGGGCAGGCCGAGCAGATCATCGGCCAGGTCGCGCACCCCAAGGCCAGAGAGCAGCTCCGTGAGTCGGGGCGCCGTCTCGGCCTGCGGCTGTAGGAAGTCCGTCACCCCTAGAGCTGCCTGCCCACCAGGGCGGCCAAGTCGCCAGGCGGGAGGTATATCCCCTCGATGTCGCGGGACACGATCGGGTCGGTGCTGAATCGCACAATGCCCGCCGGCGGCCCGGAGGCCGCCGCCGTCGCACGGGGCGGGACCTCCGGCCCTGATGCCGCCGTGATGACGGCAGGAAAGTGCAGTAAGAGGCTCGTACGCGTACGGTCTGGACGAGGTGAGCATGGTGGGCGGTAGGCGGCGAGAGCCCCGTGTTACGTTGATGAGCCGGTTTATGCGCGGGCGGCGGCTGGACCGCAATCCGCTGCGACGCGTTTCCGACCGGGCCGAGACCGTCGCGCTGATGCTGCTCGTGGCGGCGTTCCTGGTGGGGGCGCCGCTGGCCGCGCTGGCCTCGGGTGCGCGAGTTCACGCGATGGCTCAGCGGGCCGAGGTCTCCCAGCAGGCGTCCCGGCATCAGGTCATGGCCACCGTCGTGAACGCGCCAACGGCGGTTGCGGTGGACTCAGGGAACCTGGACTCGGTCATCCAGGTGCGCTGGATGGCGCCGGATGGAAGAACCGTGACGGGCCAGGTGATCGCGGCGACCGGGACGCAAGCGGGCGCGAAGGTCCCCGTATGGACGACAAGCGGCGGCCAGGTCGTTGGCCCGCCCTTGATCGACTCGCAGGTGACGGCGCTGACGACTCTCGGCGAGGTGTTCGGGGCGATCGCTAGCGCGGTCCTGCTCGCGCTGGTCGGCCTCCTGGTCCGAAGGTCGCTCAACCGGCGCAGAATGGCCTCCTGGGACGTCGACTGGCGGGCGACCGGCCCTCGGTGGACGACCCGGCGGTGACCAGCGGGAGACCTTCAGCCCGACTGAAGGGACCTTCGCCCCTGCTCTGCGCGCACGCTGACGGCGAGGCTTGAGGTACTAATCAGGCCGAACAGACGGAGGCAGCCATGCAGGCGCTCGTGTATCACGGTCCCGGCCAGAAGGCCTGGGAAGAGGTCCCCGACCCCGAGATCACCGACGAGGGCGACGTTATCGTCCGGGTCGACGCGACCACTATCTGCGGCACCGACCTGCACATCCTGGCCGGCGACCTGCCGGAGGTGCACGCGGGGAGGATCCTCGGCCACGAGGCCGTGGGAACCATCGACGAGGTCGGCGCCAACGTGCACCGGCTCTGCCCGGGCGACCGGGTCCTGGTCTCCTGCATCAGCGCCTGCGGCACCTGCCAGCTCTGCCGCGAGGGGCGCTACGGGCAGTGCCTGGAGGACGGCGGCTGGGTTCTCGGCCACCGGATCGACGGAACCCAGGCCGAGTACGTGCGCGTTCCGTACGCCGACACGTCAACCTACCGGATCCCCGACGGCGTGACCGACGAGGCGATCCTCATGCTGGCCGACATCCTGCCCACCGGCTACGAGGTCGGCGTGCTGGCCGGCGGCGTCCGGCCCGGCGACGTGGTGGCCGTGGTGGGCGCGGGCCCGGTCGGCCTGGCCGCGATTGCGTCCGCGAAGCTCTTCAGCCCCAGCCACATCGTCGCCGTCGACCTGTCCGACGCCCGCCTCGAGGCCGCGCGGTCCTTCGGCGCAGACGTCACCGTCAACGGGTCCAGCGAAGACCCGATGGCCGTCATCAAGGACCTCACCGGACGGCTGGGCGCGGACGTGGCGATCGAGGCGGTCGGCACCTCGGCCACCTTCGAGCTGGCCGTGCGCCTGGCCCGTCCGGGCGGCCGGATCGCGAACATCGGCGTGCACGGCGGCGCGGCCCTGCTGCACCTGGAGAAGGAATGGTCCAGGGACATCACGATCACCACTGGCCTCGTGGACGCCTCGTCCACCCCGACCCTGATGCGACTGGTCGCCTCCGGGCAGCTCGACGCCGCCCGGTTCGTCACCCACCGCTTCGACATGAACGACTTCGAAAAGGCCTACGAGATTTTCGGTAACGCGGCCAGCGGCGCGCTCAAGGTAGTGCTGACCCCCGGCGTAGGAGGCGAGGACTGGTGAACGCCACCGTCAAGGACGTGATGACCACCGACGTGATCTCGGTGACGAAGGACACGCCGTTCGGGGGTGATAGCCGCCGCCCTGCGGCGGCACCGAGTCAGCGCAGTCCCCCCGTGCTGGACGAGTCATCCCAGCTGATCGGCGTGGTCTCCGAGTCCGACCTGCTGGCCAAGCTGGCCCTCGGCATCGATGACGAAGGGGTGCCGGGCATGATCACCGGGATCCTGCGGCGGAAGTGGCTGGAGAAGGCCCGCGCCATCACGGCAGCGGACCTGAATGCCCGCGGCGAGGTGGCCAGGCAGACGCCGACGTCGGCCCCGCCCAGATCCCGGATCGCGGCGACCGGGTCGGTCTCGGCCGCGTTGATCACGTAGTCGGCACCGAGCTCCCTGGCAAGGTCCAGCTTGTCCTCCACCACGTCAACGGCGATGACGCGGGCGCCGGAAAGGCGGGCGTACTGCAGCGCCAGGTGCCCCAGGCCGCCGATGCCGAAGACCACGGCGGTCTCGCCCGGCTGGATACGCGACACCTTGACTGCCTTGAACGTGGTCACCCCGGCGCAGGTCAGCGGCGCGGCGTCGAGTGACGTCAGCGCAGAAGGGACGGCGATCACGTACTGGTCGTCGGCGACCGCGTACTCTGCCCACGCTCCGTCTACGGAGTAGCCGCTGTTCTGCTGCGACTCGCACAGCGTCTCCCAGCCGGAGATGCAGTACGAGCAGTGCCCGCAGGCCGAGCCGAGCCAGGCGATGGCGACCCGGTCGCCGACCGCGTGCAGGCGGGCGCCGGGCCCGGTCGCCGCGACGACGCCGACGCCCTCGTGGCCCGGCGTGAAGGGCGCGGTCGGCTTGACCGGCCAGTCGCCGTTCGCCGCGTGAATGTCGGTGTGGCACAACCCGGATGCTTCCATCCGGATCAGCACCTGCCCTGGGCCAGGCTCGGGTACCGGGACGTCCCGGACCTCCAGCTTCGCGCCCAGCGCCGGGACCACAATGGCCCTCATCGTTCCATGGCCATCTCCATGCCTCCTGTCAGAGATCGATTCCCCGCCTCCAGCCGATCAGCAGCGGAACCCGCGGTATAGGGCCTTTCCGTCTGTCTGGGCGGGACTATCGTCCCGATGACGGCGGACGGCGGAAGATCGAAATCAAAGTCCGCATGTCGAACGGACCGTGGCTCTGCCTGGTCAGCCGATTCCCGCCTCGGCGGCGGCGGCGATCGCGGCGAGCGCTCCTTGTGCTGGCGCTCTCGATCGCGGATTGCGGGCGATGCCTGACTAAGGGACTTCAGTCCCGAATTCCAGCGCCCCTGGTCCCGATGGCAGAGGGCATTGGCCCATTCAGGTGCCGCACGTCCGAGCGGAATTATCAGTGGCGTAAGGCAATCGCCCCGCCGGGCCGCATGCGGATCCGGCACCACACAGGAGGT
>Ga0208220_1001394_pt1 | contig 10163 bp, 8 predicted proteins | sample NGESurdeep092012_9_FD_184484 | JGI IMG/M metagenome (GOLD analysis project Ga0208220, IMG submission 184484) | Arctic peat soil microbial communities from Barrow, Alaska - NGEE Surface sample F53-1 deep-092012 (SPAdes) | ecosystem: Environmental > Terrestrial > Soil > Wetlands > Peat ... | reverse complement strand
TCGTGCGCCTCGGCATCGCCCATGTGCCGCAGGGCCGCGGCACCTTCACCACCATGACGGTGGAGGAAAACCTCCAGCTCGGCGCCATCACCCGCCGCGACCGAGGCGGGATCGTCTCCGATATCGAGCGCATGTACGATCATTTTCCGGTCCTGAAGCAGCGCCATACCCAGCAGGCGGGCACGCTTTCCGGCGGCGAACAGCAGATGCTCGCGGTCGCCCGCGCGCTGATGCTGCGGCCGCGGCTGATGCTGCTGGACGAACCGTCGTTCGGGCTTGCGCCGCTGATCGTGCGCGATCTGTTCCGGATCCTCGGCAAGATCAATCGCGAGGACAAGGTCACCATCCTGGTGGTGGAGCAGAACGCGCAGCTCGCGCTGGAGCTCGCAGACAAGGCCTACGTGATCGAGACCGGGCGGATCGTGATGTCGGGAAGCGCTGCCGAGATCGCGAGCAACGAGGACATCCGTAAATCCTATCTGGGCTATTGAGGAGCGCGGCCATGGAACTTTTTACCAACCAAGTCCTGGCCGGCATCGCCACCGGCGCGATCTACGCCTGCATGGCGCTCGCCATCGTCATGATCTACCAGGCGATCGACCATCTCAACTTCGCCCAGGGCGAAATGGCGATGTTCTCGACCTTCATCGCCTGGCAGTTGATGCAATGGGGCGTGCCCTATTGGGGCGCGTTCGTAATCACGGTGGCATTTTCCTTCGCCGCCGGCATCATCATCGAGCGGCTGCTGTTCAAGCCGCTGGCCAAGGCGCCGATCCTGACCAACGTTGCCGGCTTCATCGCGCTTTACTCGATCGTCAACAGCGTCGCCGGCCTGATCTGGGACTTCACGATCAAGCAGTTTCCGACGCCGTTCGGATCGTCGCCGTTCCTCGGCAGCCAGCTCATCAGCACCCACCAGGCCGGCATGATCGGCGTCACGCTGCTGCTACTGCTTCTGCTTTTCTTCTTTTTCCGGTTCACGCGAATGGGCCTCGCCATGCGGGCCGCGGCGGCGCTGCCGGAATCGGCACGGCTGGTCGGGATCAATACCAGCTGGATGATCGCGCTGGGCTGGGGCATGGCGGCCGCGATCGGCTCCATCGCCGGCATGATGATCGCGCCGGTGGTGTTCCTGGAGCCGAACATGATGCTCGGCGTGCTGATCTACGGGTTCGCCGCCGCCGTCCTCGGCGGGCTGACCAGTCCGTTCGGCGCGGTGATCGGAGGCTTCCTGGTCGGCATCTTCGAGAACCTCACCGGCACCTATATCCCCGGCGTTGGCAATGAACTGAAACTGCCGATCGCGCTGGCGCTGATCGTCATCGTACTGGTTGTCAAACCGGCTGGGCTGTTTGGCCGGCCCATCGTAAAGCGAGTTTGATCATGAGCGCAGCTCAGGAAGTCGTCACCGAAGCGCCGGCCATCGACGCCGTCCCCAAGCGGGCCATGACGCTCGGCTACGGCACCTCGCTGGTCATGCTGGCAGTGCTGATCCTCGTCCCGCTGTTCGTGAAGAACTTCATCATCTTCCAACTGACGATGCTGCTGATCTATGGTCTTGCCGTGCTGGCCCTGAATATCCTGACCGGCGGCAGCGGCCAGTTTTCGCTGGGTCAAAGCGCGTTCTACGCCGTCGGCGCCTACACCTCGGCGATCCTGATGGAAACCTTCAACGTCAATTATGCGCTGACACTGCCGGTCTCCGGCGTCATCTGCTTCGCATTCGGATTCCTGTTCGGGCTGCCGGCGCTGCGGCTCAGCGGCATCTATCTGGCGCTGGCGACCTTTGCGCTCGCGACCGCGATGCCGCAACTCCTGAAACTCAACGTGTTCGAGCCCTGGACCGGCGGCGTGCAGGGGCTGGTCGTGACCAAGCCCGACGCGCCGTTCGGGCTGCCGATCTCGCAGGACATGTGGCTGTATTACTTCACGCTCGTGATCACGATCGGGATCTATATCTTCTCCGTCAATCTGCTGAAGTCGCGTTCCGGCCGCGCCTTCATGGCGATTCGCGACAACGAAATCGCGGCATCCGCGATGGGCATCGACGTCGCGCTGTACAAGACGCTGGCGTTCGGCGTCTCAGCCGGCATCACCGGCGTCGCCGGTGCGCTCGGCGCCATCGCCGTGCAGTTCGTGGCGCCCGACAGCTACACCATCCAGCTCGCAATCTCGCTGTTCCTCGGCATGGTGGTCGGCGGCGTCGGCTGGCTGCCGGGATCGATCGTGGGCTCGGCCTTCATCATCTTCGTGCCCAACATCGCCGAAGGAATCTCAAAGGGCCTTTCTGGCGCCGTCTTTGGCGTGCTGCTGTTCCTCGTCATCTTCCTGGTGCCCCATGGCGCGCGGCAGGTGGCAGTGCTAGGCCAGCAACTGATTGGAAAATTCAGGAAAAGCTAACCCGTTAACCAAGAGCAAGGAGAGACTATGCTTTCTGTACAAAAACGAAGAATCGCCGCGTTCGCGACGGCGGTCATCGCTTTCGCTGCTGTCAGCAGCAGCAGCGCACTCGCCCAGAAGAAATACGACACCGGGGCGACCGACGCCGAAATCAAGATCGGCAACATCATGCCCTATAGCGGCCCCGCCTCCGCCTATGGCGTGATCGGCAAGACCGAGGCGGCCTATTTCAAGAAGATCAACGCCGAGGGCGGCATCAACGGCCGCAAGATCGATTTCATCTCCTATGACGACAGCTACAGCCCGCCGAAGGCCGTCGAGCAGGCGCGCAAGCTCGTGGAGAGCGACGAGGTTCTGCTGCTGTTCAACCCGCTGGGCACGCCGTCGAACTCGGCGATCCAGAAATACCTCAACGCCAAGAAGATTCCGCAGTTGTTCGTGGCCACCGGCGCCACCAAGTGGAACGACCCGAAGAATTTCCCGTGGACCATGGGCTGGCAGCCCAGCTATCAGAGCGAAGCGCGGATCTATGCCAAATATCTGATGAAGGAAAAGCCCGACGGCAAGATCGCCGTCATGTACCAGAATGACGATTTCGGCAAGGACTACCTCAAGGGCCTAAAGGATGGTCTCGGCGCCAAGGCGTCGATGATCATCGCCGAGGAAAGCTACGAGACCTCGGAGCCGACCATCGACAACCACATCGTCAAGCTCAAGGCCACCGGCGCCGACGTCTTCATCGATATCGCCACCCCGAAATTCGCAGCTCAGGCGATCAAGAAGATCGCCGAGATCGAATGGAAGCCGCTGCACATCGTCTCAAATGTCAGCGCCTCGGTGGGCGGCGTGATCAAGCCGGCCGGCTTCGAGAACTCACAGGGTATCCTTTCTGCCGCCTATGCCAAGGACGGCGCGGACCCGCAGTGGGACAACGATCCCGGCATGAAGAAATTCTATGCGTTCCTCGAGAAGTACTATCCCGACGCCAACAAGCTCGACGGCTCCGTGGTGTACGGCTACGGCGCGGCCCAGACCATGGCCAAGGTGCTCGAGATGAGCGGCGACAATCTCACCCGTGAAAACGTCATGAAGCAGGCGGCGAGCCTGAAGGCCTTTGCGCCCGACACCTTGCTGCCCGGCGTCAAGATAAACACCAGCGCCACCGATTTCGCCCCGATCGAGCAGTTGCAGATGATGCGGTTCAAGGGCGAGAAATGGGACCTGTTCGGCGACATCATCAGCGGCGAACTCAGCAACTAGTGCAATTTCGACCTCATGGCTTCATCCTTCGAGACGCATCGCTTCGCAATGCTCCTCAGGATGAGGTCTTCTTCCTGGATGAGGTGCTAGACCCTCATGGTGAGGAGCGCGCCTTCGCGCGTCTCGAACCAGGAGGCCACGCGGAAGCGACAATGTTTCGAGTAAACCGGAAAAGGCTTTAGGACGCCGTTTCACGGGTCGGTGAGCTAAATCTGTTCGACTAAATGACGCCCCCTGCGACCCGGTCGCAGGGGGCTTTTTCTTGCTGGGTACCCGCGAAAGGTATTCAATGCGGGCAAGAGCCGCGAAGTGCTCCCGCTCAAAAAAATGACACATCCAACCACGATCCAGGGAGATTAAAATGCCTGCTATCCAATTGCGATTAGGGGCCTTTTCGGCTGCTCTCGCGATACTCGCGGTGACCAGCAGCAGCGCCCTCGCCCAAAAGAAATACGACACCGGCGCGACCGACACCGAAATCAAGATCGGCAACATCATGCCTTATAGCGGACCGGCGTCGTCTTACGGTGTGATCGGCAAGACCGAAGAAGCGTATTTCAAGAAAATCAACGCCGAGGGCGGCATCAACGGCCGCAAGATCAACTTCATCAGCTACGATGACGGCTATAGCCCGCCGAAGACGGTCGAGCAGGCGCGCAAGCTGGTCGAGAGCGACGAGGTGCTGCTGATCTTCAATTCGCTCGGAACCCCGCCGAATTCGGCGATCCAGAAATACATGAATACGAAAATGGTGCCGCAACTGTTCGTCGCCACCGGCGCCACCAAGTGGGACGACCCGAAGAATTTCCCGTGGACCATGGGATGGCAGCCGAGCTACCAGAGCGAAACCCAGATCTACGCCAAGTACATTCTGAAGAACAAGCCCGACGCCAAGATCGGCGTGCTCTATCAGAACGATGATTACGGCAAGGATTATCTCAAGGGCCTGAAAGACGGACTCGGCGCCAAGGGCGCCAAGCTGATTGTGGCCGAGGACAGCTACGAGACCACAGAACCCACCATCGATAGCCACATCGTCAGACTGAAGGCGAGCGGCGCCGATGTATTCGTCAACCTTTCGATTCCGAAGTTTGCCGCGCAAGCGATCAAGAAGAACGCCGAGATCGGATGGAAGCCGCTTCACTTTCTGAACAGCGTCTCGAGTTCAATCGGCGCCACCATCAAGCCAGCCGGATTCGACGCCGCCCAGAACATCATCTCGTCGGCCTACATCAAGGATCCGACCGATCCGCAGTGGAAGGACGATTCCGGGATGAAGACCTTCAACGCCTTCCTCGACAAATATTTCCCCGAAGCCAACCGGAACGACGTCTTCGTGATCTATGGCTACACCGTCGCGCAGAACATGGTGTATGTGTTGAAGCAGTGCGGAGACAATCTGACGCGTGCAAACGTCATGAAGCAGGCGGCCAGCATCAAGGACCTGAAGCTGGACGGCTTGCTGCCCGGCATCACGGTCAAGACCAGCGCGACCGATTTTGCTCCGATCCAGCAACTGCGGCTGCAAAAGCTGCAGGGTGAGACCTGGCATCTGTTTGGTGACATCATCAGCGCCGAAGTGGGCGGCTGACCCGTCTGGCCGCTGGTCCAGCTACTAAAGAAGCAGCCCCTGCGATCTTGTCGCAGGGGCTTTTTCTTGATGGCTCCCGCCAGATGGTATTCAATCCCCCGGCGTCATAGGAAATCTTGGACTAACAAGGATATGACGCGAGCCAACAATCAAGGGAGATCCGGAAATGCCTGTTGCCAATAGCAGACTCGCAATTGCCTCGGCGGCGCTCATTGTGCTCGCCGCGTCGAGCAGCGGCGCGCTTGCGCAAAAGAAATACGATACCGGTGCTACCGACACCGAAATCAAGATCGGCAACATCATGCCATACAGCGGTCCCGCCTCCGCCTATGGCGTGATCGGCAAGACCGAGGCGGCCTATTTCAAGAAGATCAACGATGCCGGCGGCATCAACGGCCGCAAGATCAACTTCATCAGCTATGACGACGGCTATAGCCCGCCGAAGACGGTCGAACAGGCCCGCAAGCTGGTGGAAAGCGACGAGGTGCTGTTGATCTTCAACTCGCTCGGCACCCCGCCCAATTCCGCCATTCACAAATACATGAATGCGAAGAAGGTGCCGCAACTGTTCGTCGCGACCGGCGCCACCAAATGGAACGACCCCAAGGACTTTCCGTGGACCATGGGCTGGCAGCCGAGCTACCAGAGCGAAACCCAGATCTACGCCAAGTACATTCTGAAGGAGAAGCCGAACGCCAAGATCGCGGTGCTCTACCAGAACGACGACTACGGCAAGGACTATCTCAAAGGGCTGAAGGACGGGCTCGGCGCCAAGGCCGCATCGATGATCGTTGCCGAGGAGAGCTACGAGACCACGGAGCCATCGGTCGACAACCATATCGTCAAGCTCAAGTCGAGCGGCGCCGATATCTTCGTCAACATCTCGACCCCGAAATTCGCCGCGCAGGCGATCAAGAAGATGGCCGAGATCGGGTGGACGCCGCTGCATTTCCTCAATAACGTCTCGGCATCCGTCGGCAGCGTGATCAAGCCCGCGGGTTTCCAGAATGCGCAAGGTATCATTTCCGCAGCTTACTTGAAGGATCCTTCCGATCCGCAGTGGGACAACGATGCCGGCATGAAGGAGTTCCTGACCTTCCTGGAGAAGGATTTTCCCGAAGGCAACAAGCTCGATGCCTCGGTCGTGGTCGGCTTCGGCGTGACCCAGACGTTGATCCAGGTGCTGAAACAGTGCGGCGACAATCTCACCCGTGAAAACATCATGAAGCAGGCGGCCAACCTCAAGGATTTCCGTACCGATGTGCTGCTGCCCGGCATCAAGATCAATACCAGCGCAACCGATTTCGCCCCGATCAGCCAGCTTCAACTGATGAAGTTCACCGGCGAGCGGTGGGTGCTGTTCGGCGACATCATCTCCGCCGACGTCGGCGGCTGAACGTTTGCGACCCGGTCCGGGAACGCGACAGCCGCGTCCGGGCCGATCCATCGCCCGGTCAGGCCGGCCCCCGCATCCTGTTGCGGGGGTTTTCTTTTGCGGCAAAGGGATGGATAACCGGCGCCGCATCTACCCCCATTAGGTCCGGTGAAGCGATGACCGACAGACGCCCTCTGCTGCGCGCGATCTTCGACGCCGCCGTTGCCGCCGCGCACCCCGACAGCGTGCTCTCGGCCCATCTGCGCGCCGCGCCAAAAGGCCGGGTGATCTGCCTGGCCGCCGGCAAGGCCGCGGCCGCCATGGCCGTGGCGGCGGAGCGGCATTACCTCGACGAACTCGGTCTTGAGCCCTCGCTGCTGTCGGGAATCGCGACCACCCGTCACGGCCACGGCCTGCCGACCCGGCGCATCAGGGTTGTCGAGGCCGGCCATCCGGTGCCCGACGAAGCCGGCCTCCAGGGCGCGGAGGGCAGCCTGCGTCTCGCCGAGGATGCCGGCGCCGACGATCTGCTGCTGGTGCTATTGTCGGGCGGCGGCTCCGCCAACTGGATCGCACCGGCCAACGGCGTGTCGTTCGCACAGAAGCAGCAGGTGACCCGGGCGCTGTTGCGCTCGGGCGCGCCGATCGGCGAGGTCAACACCGTGCGCAAGCATTTGTCCCGCATCAAGGGCGGCCGGCTGGCGCGTGCCGGCCAGCGCGCCGAGATCGTGACGCTGGCGATATCGGACGTGCCGCACGACGATCCATCCGCGATCGCATCCGGGCCGACCGTGCCGGATCCGACCACGCTCGCCGACGCGCGCGCCATCGTCAAAAAATATGGGCTTGCGGTCGACGCCACGGTCGGCCGCGCGCTCGAGGATCCCCGCAACGAGAGCTGCAAGCCCGGCGATCCCGCCTTTGCCCGCGCGCGGTTCGAGTTGATCGCCCGGCCGCGGGCCTCGCTCGACGCCGCCGCCAAAATCGCCGGCGACGCCGGCTATGCGATTGTCGATCTTGGTGCCGACCTCGAAGGTGAGGCCCGCAGCGTTGCGGCCGACCATGCGCGGCTCGCCCTGCAGGCGCGCGAGGAGGGCCGGCAAGTGGCGATCCTGTCGGGTGGCGAGCTTACGGTGACCGTGCGCGGCCACGGCCGCGGCGGGCCCAACCAGGAATATGCGCTGGCACTGGCCGGCCTGCTCAGGAATAGCCCGGCCATTTCGGCCCTGGCGGCGGACACTGACGGCGCCGACGGCGGCGCCGGCAGCGCGACCGATCCCGCCGGCGCGATGGTCGACCACACCACCTTTGCGAAGATGGCATCGCTTGGACTCGATCCCCGCGCCTATCTCGACAACAACGACGCCACCGCCTTCTTCGCCGCCACCGGCGATCTCTTGCTGACCGGCCCGACGCTCACCAATGTCAACGACGTCAGGGTGATTTTGGTGGACGAGGCGTAGCCAAGAGCCCCGTCATTGCGAGCGCACGCGAAGCCATCCATCCTTCGTCATTCCGGGATGCGCCGCTCAGAACTCGCGGGCGATGGTCGCCAGCATCGCCAGCAGCGCGGCGCGGTTGGTGGGGCCCAGCAGCGCGTTGAGACGCGCCTCGTGCTTGGTGGCGACCAGCTTCTTGGCGCGCGCCAGCACCGCCCGGCCCTTGTCGGTCAGGACCAGGATGTGGGAGCGGCGATCGTTGGTCGAACGTATCCGGGTGCAGAGATCGCGGCTCTCGAGGCCGTCGAGCATCGCCACGAAATTCGGCCGCAGGATGCCGAGCGTGCTGGCGATTTCGGTCTGGTTGCGGCCCGGATTGCGGTCGAGCAGCAGCAGCACCGAGAATTGCGCCGGCGTGAGCTGCAGCGGCGCGACGCAGCGCAGAAAATCCTCGAACACTTTGAGCTGGGCGCGCTTCAGCGAATAGCCCAACAACTCGGGCAATTCGCCAAGCTGCAGCGCGGCGCCTTCGGTGGTGCCGTCGGCGCGCTCCTTGCGGGCCGGGCGGGGCGGCTTGGCGGGATCGGCGGCAGTTCTGGAAACAGGCATCGCTCGTGGCTCGCAATCCCGGTAGATTGACCAATGGCCCTGCGGCGGGCCTTGAGATTATATCTGATAATTGTTATCCATCATATCAAATTCCGGCAGCATTTTTCAACTGCTGTTATCGGACGGCCGCACGCTCGAGGGCCGCGGCCGGCCCGGCGTGCGAGGGGGAGCGTCCGGTCTTGAATACCACCATCATGCTGTTCCTGCTGCAGGACGGCATCACCAATGGCGCGATCTATGCGTTGCTCGGGCTTGCGCTGGTGCTGGTGTTTGCCGTCACCCGCGTCATCCTGATTCCGCAGGGCGAGTTCGTTACCTATGGCGCGCTGACCTATGCCTCGCTGTCGTCGGGACAGATGCCGGGCACCGCGCGGCTCGCGGTGGCGATGGGCGTGGTGGCGTTCGGCCTCGACCTGTTCGCAGGCCGCAGGGCGCTGCATCGCAAGCTGGTCGGGCGGGCCTTCGCGGTCAATATCGCGCTGCCGCTGGTGATCTTCGCGCTGACATTCTGGTTTGCCGGTCACCGCGCCCCGATCGCGATCGACGTCGCGCTGTCGCTGATGATCGTGGCGGCGATCGGGCTGTTTCTCTATCGCATCGCGTTTCAGCCGATCGCGCACGCCTCGGTGCTGGTCCTGCTGATCGCCTCGGTGGGCTGTCATCTCGCCATGCAGGGTTTTGGCCTGCTGTTCTTCGGCGCCGAGGGCCAGCGCGGCCCGGCGGTCTCCGACGCGGCCGTGACGGTCGGCCCGCTGCGTTTCACCGGCCAGAGCATCGCGGTCTACGTCATCACCGTGGCCTTCATCCTCGGGCTGTGGCTGTTCTTTGGTTACACCCGCTATGGCAAGGCGTTGCGCGCCACCGCCGTCAACCGACTCGGCGCCCGCCTGGTCGGGATCCGGACCACGCTGTCCGGACAGATCGCCTTTCTGCTGGCCTCCGTGATCGGCGCGATCTCGGGAATCCTGATCGTGCCGATCACGACGTTGTATTACGACACCGGCTTCCTGATCGGCCTGAAGGGATTCGTCGCCGCCATCATCGGCGGGCTCGTAAGCTATCCCATGACCGCCGCCGCGGCGCTGGTGGTCGGGACCGTGGAAGCCTTTTCCTCGTTCTATGCCAGCAATTTCAAGGAGGTCATCGTCTTCACCCTGATCCTGCCGGTGCTGCTGCTGCGCTCGCTGGCGGCGCCCGTGGTCGAGGAAGAGAAGGATTGACGATGCCGCAGCGGCTGCCCGTCATCCTGTTCGCGCTCGTTATGGCCGCGATCCCGTTCATCCCGGGCATGCCGCCATTCTGGATCGTGCTGCTCGACAATATCGGTTTGTCCGCGCTGGTGGCGATGGGACTTGTGCTGCTGACCGGCGTCGGCGGCCTCACCTCGTTCGGCCAGGCGGCGTTTTGCGGCTTCGGCGCCTACACCACCGCGGTGCTGACCACGGCCTATGGCGTGTCGCCATGGCTGACCTTGCCGCTGTCGCTGTTG
>Ga0208220_1001393_pt1 | contig 10165 bp, 10 predicted proteins | sample NGESurdeep092012_9_FD_184484 | JGI IMG/M metagenome (GOLD analysis project Ga0208220, IMG submission 184484) | Arctic peat soil microbial communities from Barrow, Alaska - NGEE Surface sample F53-1 deep-092012 (SPAdes) | ecosystem: Environmental > Terrestrial > Soil > Wetlands > Peat ... | reverse complement strand
GCCAGTGCTAGCGAGGCCAGTGCTAGCGAGGCCAGTGCTAGCGAGGCCAGTGCTAGCGAGGCCAGTGCTAGCGAGGCTGACACCGATAAGGCCAGCGGCGACGAGGCCGAGGCTGATGCCGTCGACACTGGCGACGACGAGGCCGAGACGGCTGACGTCGACTCGGCGGCGGATAGCGCCGATACGCAGGACGTGCGCGACCGACCATGACCTCGGAGGCCCAGGATGCTGTGGCGTAACTCGTGACCGCCTTGGCCTAATGGTTCGTTGGGGGCGGTCGACCGTCGCTGCGTGGCCGGGTTCCGTCCGGCCGCAGTTGGTGATCACCACTGTTTCTTTGCGGCTCGCGCACAAAAACGGTAGTGATCACCGGCGGCCGGGTTCCGGCGCGGCCTCCAGCCGGGCCCGCGGCGGCCGTAAGCTCCGCGCGGCGGCCGTAAGCTCCGGCAGCGCCAGTAAGTCCGTGCAGCGCCCATGCGGGCGAGACGCGCGTCGCCGGCTGGACGCGCGTTACCGGCTAGGCGCCATCGGTCTTGTCCAGCCAGTGCATGATCCCGGCGACATTGGCGGCCGCGCCGCTGATCCGGTCGAACTTGGCCGCGATCTGGGGATCGGCGTCCGGGCTCAGGGCCGCATACCGCTGGCGCGTGCGCTCGGCGACCATCGCCGCGGCATGGTCGAGGTCCATCCCGGCGCTGCGCGCTCGCCGGGTCTCGTCGACCCAGAGGTTAAGTTCGGCGGCCGACCGCTCCAGGGTCTCCCCGACGGCGGTGACGGGACCGAAATGGCTGAACAGGAGTCGGGTGGGCTGCAGGGCCGCGAACGTGCGCAGCGATTCGAGAGCGACGCCCAGGTCGAAGTCCGGGGGTGGCGTCGCGGGCCGCATGTCTCCGGTTTCCTGGATGTAGACGCCAGCGGCGTCGCCAACGTAGAGGTCGCCGGTGACCGAGTCGATCAGCCCGACATGATGCTTGGCGTGCCCGGGGGAGTAGTGGCTGTCCAGCCGCCGGCCCCCGCCCAGGTCGACCACCCCGGTGTTCTCCACGGCCCGGATGCGGCCTGCGGGAGTGGGCGCCAGGGTGCCGAACAGCCCGTCTAGCTCGTCGCCGTAGACCATCAGCGCGCTGGCCATCAGCCGGGTCGGATCGGCGAGATGACGGGCCCCGCGCTCATGCACGACGACCTCTGCCGCCGGGAACATCTCCGCGATGTCCCCGGTGCCGCCGGCGTGATCGAGGTGGATGTGCGTGACCACGACGGTGGCGAGGTCCGCGGGACCGACGCCGAGGGCCGCCAGCGCGTCCCTGACCACGGGGGCCGACGGCGCCGTGCCGGTCTCCACGAGGCAGGGCCGGTCGCTCCTGATCAGGTAGCCGGCCGTGATGCCGTCGTATCCGGCCATCCGCGTATCGATCTGGAATACCTCGTTGCCCAGGTCGGTGATGACATCGGCAACTGCGAATGCTGGCTCAGCGTCCTCCATGAGGACATGTTGTCAGGCCGGGCCGGATGGCGGGAAGCAGGTCCCTGCCACAGTGATCGGTCCGGGCTAGCCGCATGACAATAGTTTCAGCTCTGGGCGAACGTCCGGAGCACCAGGCCGGTACGCGGCTTGGGTCCGAAGGACGTCGACTTCCGCGGAACTATCCGCCTTTGTGCCGCCACCTCGTAGACGTCGGCCGCCGACATCGGGGTGCACAGGACCGCCGTCGTGCCGGGCGTCCCGTCGGCCGCGTGGATGGCGGCCACGGGGTCGTGGACGGCGCTTATGGTCGCCTCATCGTCGCCGGTGCGCCAGATCCGGCCCATCAGCAGTTCCTGCAGAACGGCGGCCGGCAGCCTGCGCCATGGCTCCGCCGGCTCGTGCCGCATGGCGGCTTCAACCTGGTCGGGGTCCGGGTCGGTCAGCAGGTACGCCCGGCCGTCGCCGGCGAGCAGGAAGGCGACATCGTGGCCGGCGGCGTCTAGCCGCTGCAGCGCCGCCGGCAGGTCCGCGGTGCCGCCCGGCAGCTCGCTGACCCGGAAGGCCGTGGCCGCCAGCGCGGCGGCCTGGTCGCTGGCCAGGCCGGGGATGACCCGGTGGATCGCCCCGACCTGCGGCGGGTAGGCGGCCGAGTCGACGAGCAGGGCGAGCCCGAAGTCCCAGGGGCCGCCGCCAGCGCCGGCCGCGTGCCGGCGCTCCTGCAGCTCGAGGTAGGCGGCGTACCGGTGATGCCCGTCGGCGATGAGCGCGGTGCGCGGCTCCAGGTCGGCGGCGATCTCGGCCAGCTCGGCGGGGTCGGTGATGGCCCAGAGCCGGTGCCGGATGCCGTCGGGGGTGCGCGCCTGCGCCAGCGGCGGCCGCGCGGTGGCCGCCTCCGTCACGATCCGCGTTGTCGCCCCGTGCTGGGCGTCCCCCTGCCCGGTTCCGTCGTAGAGCAGGAAGATCGGCTCCAGGTTCGCCTGTGTCGCTTCCATCAGCGCCAGCCGCCCGGCGACCGGGCCGGGCGCCACGGCCTCGTGCGGCCGGACGATCCCGGCGTCGCGCGAAACCAGCCGGACGGCGCCGATCACGCCGCGCTGCAGCCGCCCCGGCTTGCCGTCCTGCCCGGCCGTGAGCTGCTCGTAGACGTAGAGCGCGGGACTGGAGTCGGGGACGAGGATGGCCTCGTCCAGCCACTGCCGCAGATCGGCCGCGGCATCGTCCCAGGAGCTCCCCGGCTGGCCCGCCGGATGGTGCGGCCGGATGATCCTGACCACGTTGTACGGATCGGATGCCAGCAACTGGTCCTCGTTCTCGCTGGCGATCACGTCGTACGGTGGAGAGGTGACCTCGGCGAGCCCGCTCACCCGGGCCTCGGCGTAGCGGACGCCACGAAACGGCGCCAGCACGAGGCCGGACGGGCTTCGCGCTGCCAGGTCGTGGCCGGACGGAAGGATCTGCACGTATGTCTGAAGGATCAGATGGCGGCCGCGATTCCCGCCCGGCGCGGGACATCGCGGCGGCAAATGACCCTGGGAGTGGCGATAACCGGAGAAATCGCAGATCAGACGAGATGCCATCGCAGGGTGACGCTGCGGGAAACAGCGGCGTGGCGGCCGAGGACAACGACACTTACGTGCTCTACCGGCGCGGGCTGCAGCTGCTGGAGCGGGGCAGCGCGGCGGCCGCGGCGCAGCTTCTCGAGCGGGCCGCCGCCGCCGAGCCGCACTCCAGGAGCGTCCTGGAGGCGCTGGCCCGGGCCCAGTTCGACGCCGGCCGGTACGCGGCCGCGGCGGGCAATTTCCGCCGGATCGTCGAGGCCAGCCCGGCCGATGACTACGCTCAGTTCGGCCTCGGACTTTCGCTGGCCCGGACCGGCGATCCGGCCGCGGCCGCCGAGCACCTGGCGCTGGCGGCCGCCATGCGCCCGAACATCCGGCACTACACCGACGCCCTGCGCAGCGTCCGTGCCACACTGAGCGCCCGGAGCCGGCTCAGGGAGGAAAGCACGGATTGACTACAAACGAGATGGCCCCGCGCAGCCAGCATCCCGTCGGCGACGCTCAGGGGGAGACCGGACTGCCCCGCGGTAGCGCCGCCCCGCTCGCCACGGTCTACGATGCCGCGCTGCTGGACCTGGACGGCGTGGTCTACCTCGGCGGCAAGGCGATCCCGGGCGCCGCTGACGCGCTAGGCCAGGCCAAGCACCTGGGCATGCGGCTGGCTTTCGTGACCAACAACGCCTCGCGCTCGCCGTCGGCCATCGCCGCTCAGCTCACCGGCCTGGGCGTGCCGGCCACCGCGGACGACGTCGTCACCTCCGCGCAGGCCGCGGCGCGGCTGCTGGCCGCGCGGCTGCCGGCCGGGGCGCCGGTCCTGGTGGTCGGCGGTATCGGGCTGCGGATCGCGCTGCGTGAGCGGCGCCTGCGGCCGGTCTCCACCGCCGCGGAGCATCCGCAGGCCGTCGTGCAGGGCTACGCGGCGGACATTAGTTATGGCCTCCTGGCCGAGGCCGCCACGGCGATCAGGGCCGGCGCCTGGTTCGTCGCCTCGAACGCCGACGCGACCCTGCCGTCGGCGCGCGGCCCGCAGCCGGGCAACGGCTCGCTCATCCAGGTCCTCGTGACCGCGACGGGGCAGCATCCGGTGGTGGCGGGCAAGCCCGAGCCGCCGCTGCACGCCGAGGCCGTGCAGCGCACGGCCGCCACCCGGCCGCTGGTCGTGGGCGACCGGCTGGATACCGACATCGAGGGCGCGGTGCGCGGCAACGCCGACAGCTTGCTGGTGCTGACCGGCGTCAGCCAGCCGGCCGACGCGGTGCTCGCCCCGCCGGAGATGCGGCCGACGTACCTGGCCCGCGACCTGGACGGGCTGCTGACCGGGCATCCGGCGGTGACGCCCGGCGACGGCGGCTTCCAGTGCGGCGGCTGGACCGCGCGCCTGGATGCCGACGGCGGCCGGCTCGAGCTGTCCGGCTCCAGCGAGCCCATAGACGGCCTGCGCGCCCTGTGCGGGGCGGCCTGGTCCGGCGGCACGGTCACCCCGGACATGGCCGCCAGCGCCGTCAAGGGGCTCGACCTGTCGTCCTGACGACCGCCCGGCGTGTGCCCCGGCCCCCGGCAATGGACCGGTGCTGTGTCATTGGCAATACTGAGAGTTACCATTGATCAGCGGGGGGTAACTTATGTGCACCAGGATCTTCTGGTCGGATAACGACGTGGCGAAGGTCACCGCACGCAGGGCACCGCCGGGTTCGCGCCGCCGGGCAGCCCGGGCGCCATCTCGAACTTGCTGTGGGCGCAGTGGGTCCTCGACCAGCACGCGACGGTAGCCGAGGCGATCTGCGCGCTGCGCGATCAGCTCGTCGTGTCGGTCCCGATCCGGGGCCAGGATCTGGGCTGCCACCTGGCCCTGGAGGATGCCAGCGGCGATTCCGCGATCGTGGAGCCGGTCGACGGGAAGCTCCGTGTTCATCACGGTCCGCAGTATCAGGTCATGGCCAACGATCCGCCTTTCGACGAGCAGCTGGAGAACCTGCGCCATTACCGTCCGTTCGGGGGAGACCGGCCGCTGCCCGGCGGAATCGAGTCCGCCGACCGCTTCGTGCGGGCCGCCTATTTCCTGCGTTACCTGCCTGAGCCCGCGAACCTCACCGAGGCGATCGCCGGCGTGGTGAACGTCGCCGGCACGGTGTCCTGCCCGCCCGGGGCGCCTTACGAGGACTTCGGCGTGTACCCGACCTGGTGGACCTCGGCCATCGACCTCACCAACCGGACCTACTACTTCTGGTCTCATGCGAGCCCGTCCCTTATCTGGGTCGAGCTCGCCGGCCTGAACCTGGGCCCCGGCTCCCCGGTTCACTCGCTGGATCCCCGTGGTCCTGGCCTGGTCGGTGACGTGACAGCCCGCCTGGCCCCGGCCGCGCTGGCCTACTGACGCCCGGCGACGCCAGCACGGGCGACCGAGGCCCACCGGCCGGCGTGCCGGGCAATGGCGATCGGGTAGTCGAAGCAGGTGCTGATCAGCTCGGTGGTGAGGACATCGTCGGCCGGCCCGGCCGCCAGGAGCGCGCCGTCGCGCAGCAGCATGGCGTGCGACGTGCTGGCCGGCAGCTCCTCCAGGTGGTGGGTAACCAGCACGGAGGCCAGGCCGGGCTGCCGCTGGCGCAGCTCATCCAGGCTCTCCAGGAGCTGCTCGCGGCCGCCGACGTCCAGGCCCGCGGCGGGCTCGTCCAGGAGCAGGAGCCGCGGCTGCGCCATGAGGGCGCGGGCGATCAGCGTCCGGCCGCGCTCGCCCTGTGACAGGACCGGCCACCGCTGCTGAGCCAGCCGTCCCAGGCCGAGCAGGTTGATGAGCTCGCCGGAATGGGCCAGCTCGGCCGGGCTCGGCTCCCACCGGGCCGCAATCTCGATGGTGCCGGTGGCGCCGGTCAGCACCACCTCCCGCACGGTGCGGGCCGAGGTCAGCGGATGATGTGCGGTGACGTAGCCGATCAGCGGCCGGAGAGCGAAGACGTTCACCCGGCCGAGGCGCCGGCCGAGGATGTCGACCTGTCCCCGGGTGGGGTGCGCGTACGTCGCGAAGATCCGCAGCAGGGTGCTCTTGCCCGCGCCGTTGGGCCCGAGCAGGGCCCAGTGGTCGCCGGCCCGCACGGTGACACTGACCTGGCTCAGCAGCAGGCGGTCGTCGCGCACGAGGTCGACGTTCTGCGCGGACAGCACGGTGTCGGACAGCACGGTGTCGGACAGCACGGGATCTTGCACGGGACCTCTCGTTCTGGCTGGAGCCGGACGGCCATGCGACGGACGCGACTGCCAAAACGGTATGACACCCGGGCGGCTGGGGGACGCCCGGCCTTACCAGGCAACTGACCACGCACCGGGCTGTGCAGTCCCCGGTACGAAGCTGTTATGTCCCGTGCGCAAGTCCAGCAGCTCCAGGCGGTCAGTCCAGGAGTACACGAGGACGTAGCGGCCGGAGATATCCGGGCTCAGGCCCGGTTCGAACGTACTGCCCAGCCGCGGGAAGACCCGCAGCTGGCGGATCAGCCTGCCAGTAGCGGTCTGGTAGGCGCCGAACGTCAGGCGCGAGGAATTGCGGGCGCTGCTGATCGTGATGGCATCGGTGACCGATCCGGTGGGACTGAGCACCGCCGCCGCTACCCCCTCGGGCGGGCCGGCCACCTTCCGGTAGCGCTGGCCGAGCTGGCCGGGTGCCGCTCGGGTGTGCAGCAGCCAGGCCCGGTTCCACGAGTCCGAGCCCGCTCGCGTTCCGTTGCTCGGGTTGCTCACCATGTCGAGCAGGCTGCCGTCCGCGGAGAGGGACAGGCTGACCGGGATGGCCGGCGACTTGTAGATCCAGTTCTTGACCCTGTCAGAGGGGACGTTGAGCACGCCTACGTGACCGTAGTCCCTGACGACGCCCGCCCTGGTCTCCACGCAATTCAACACGTCGTACGCGACGGTGCTCCCGTCCGCGCTCGCTGCTAGCGCGTTCGGGTACGCGAAGCCCGCCAGTTTCGGCATCAGCAGTGTTAGGCCGACTGGCCGGCCTTGCGGAGTGAGCCGGAACCGGTAAAGCCAGGTGCCGCAGGTGCGCCACTTGCCGGAAGCCTGGCCGGGGGAGGCGGCCACGACGAATGTCCGGTCGTTGCCCAGGGCGGCCACCGTCTGGAAATACCTGTTCGGGACCGGCGATGCGAGCCGCCCCACGAGGCGGCCGGTCGCGGAGTTGAAGACGCTCAGGGTCGTGGCGTAGTCCACGTTCGAGGTGCTCGGCTGGATACTGACAAAGAATCTGGGCGGGGCGGCGCCTGGCAGCCGGTTTCCGGGGTAGCCCTGGGCCAGGCCACCGACCGGTGTCTGCTCGCGGGCGGGCTGCCCGGAGAAGACTCTCGGTACGGCTATCGACGACGTCACCGCGATCGCGGCGGCCGCGGCGGCGGCGGCCAGCGGGACACCGAGCATGCGACCGCGGGACCAGCCCGGACGGTCAAGGCGGCTCCGACGGGAGGAGTCGCCGGCGCGGCGGGACTCGGCGGGAAGCGCGCCGCGGGCGGAATCGCGGCCAGCACCGCGGTCCGGCGCGCCACGCAGCGTCTCTGCCTTTACCGTATCGGCGGCCGCGTGGTAGGCGTCGCGCAGCCGGTCTTCGAGCGAGTTCATAGCTCCTCCTTCAGCTGGCGGGCCAGCGCGGCCAGCGCCCGGGACGCGGTCGAGGACACCGTGCCGCGGGTAATTCCGAGGGCCGCGGCGATCTCGCGATCGGTCAGGTCGAGGTAGTAGCGGAGCGCGAGAACCTCCCGGGACCGCCGCGGCAGCCTGGCCACGGCCGCAAGAAGCTCGCGACGCTCCTCACCCGCGATCGCCGCCGACTCAGCGGACCACACGGGCGGTTCCTGCGGCACCCGGCGCAGTGCCGCGCGCTTCCGGGCGCGCAGGACCGACCGGGCCCCGTTGACGACCGCCGTGCGCAGGTAGGGGGGCGCCTTGGCCGGGTCCCGGAGCCGCGGCAGCGCCCGGTAGAGGCCGAGGAAGGCCTCCTGAACGACGTCCTCGGCGGAGGGCTGATCGCCGAGCAGCAGCACACCCACGCGCACCAGCCGGACGGCATGCTCCTGGTAAAGCCGGCGGACGAACTCGTCGGCGGACACGCTCTCGCGGGCCAGCCATGGCCCCGGAGGGACGGCGCGGCCTGCTGGGGCGGCCCTGGTGGCGGGTCCCGCGCCGTCGCCCGGCGGCCCGGCGGCGCCGCGCCCGAGGAGCCGGCGGTCGCCGGATGAGCTCATCACCGTCGGCGCTCCCTGACTGAGCGGGCGCCGCTGCCCGGTCCGCCGCCTCTTGGGAGGACCGGGCAGCTTGCCCGGCCCGGCTGCGTGGCCGGCGGCACGCTCGCTGTTGTCTGCATACACCAAAGACGCCGGCGCGGGCGAGGTGCTGAGTCAGGGGGTTTCGTTAGGAAGAAAAAGGCTCGGGAGAAGCGGCGGGCTGACATCGCGGGCACCAGAAGGTGACCCGCTCCTCGGACCCGGGCCCCTGGTCGGCCCGCTGGATGAGCGCGCCGCACCGCAGGCATGGCCGGCCGGCCCGTCCGTACACCCAGACCTGCTCGCCCCGGGCGCCGCTGCCGGTGATGATCCGGCCGGCCCGGTTCTTGTTGGCCTCCAGCATCCGGCGGGCGAGCTCGACCAGGCCGGGGAGGTCGGGGACCTGCCCGATGGGTCGCCACGGGTGGATTCCGCGCAGGAACAGGGTCTCGGCCTTGTACACGTTGCCGATGCCAGCCAGGTTCCGCTGATCGAGCAGCGCCTCCCCGGCCGGGCGGCTGGGGTCGGCGAGCAGGCGGCGCACGGCCTCGGCGGCGTCCCAGTCGGGCCCGAGCAGGTCGGGGCCGAGATGCCCGACCGCCCGCGCCTCGGCCGCGGTCGGCAGCAGCTCGACGATCCCGAGGCTGGAGCCGACGGCCTGCCACTGCTGGTTGGCGAGGATGAGCCGGACCCGGTGGTCGCGCGGCGGATAGCCCCGGGCCGGGCGGATCCGCCAGGAACCCTCCATCTTCAGGTGCGTGTGCACGGTGACGCCGCCCTCGACGCGGATCAGCAGGTGCTTGCCGCGGGGCAGCGCCTCGGTCACCTGCCGCCCGGTCAGGTCGGTCGTCGCGTAGCGGGGGACGCGAAAGTCGCTGCGGGTCAGGACGCGCCCGGCCAGGGCCTCGTGCAGCTGGCGCGCGGCGCGCCAGACGGTGTCACCCTCGGGCATACAGCCAGCATGCCAGCTCGGCGCGGGCCGCGGCGCCGGGTGCCGGGCGGGGTTTGGGGTGGGGGGCCGGCGGGGCTCCGGGTGGGGCGGTCTAGGTCATTCCGGACTCGCGCAGCGTGATGTTCAGGCGCCCGGACGGCAGGCCGGTGTCCGGATCGCCGATACCGGGGATGGTTCGGGGCACGCCGTGGTAGGCCAGCCGCGCGGGGCCGCCGAAGACGAACAGATCGCCGGATTCGAGCTGCACGTCGGTCCAGGGCCGGTTGCGCGTGCTGGCGTTGCCGAACCTGAATACGCAGGACAAGCCGATGCTGAGCGAGACCACGGGGGCCGGGCTGCGTTCGTCCTTGTCGGCGTGCATCCCCATCCGGGCGCTGCCGTCGTAGAAGTTGATGAGGGCCACGTCGGGCTGGTACCGCCGCGCGGCGGCCGGGTCGTCGTAGGCGTCGGCGACGGCACGTCGTCCCAGGTCGGCGAGCCAGCCGGGGAACGGCTTCACCGGTGCGCCGTCGACGTCCTCGGCCGTGCGGCAGTACCGGTACGGAAGCCAGTGCCAGCCCAGGCACACGGTCTGCACCGACATCACGCCGCCGGTGGGCATCTTCGTGGCCCGGATGCCGGCGGGCGGCTGGGCCCACTCCCGGCAGGCGGTCGCGAGCTCGCGCCGGGCGTCGGGGCTCAGCCAGCCGGGCACGTGCACGGCGCCGGGCGCGATCTCAGTCCGCGGCCGGGGAATCAGGGCAGCCACGCCGTCAGTATCGCCGATCCGCCGGTGCCCGGTGGCCGGCGGGCGGTGTTGCTGGTGGGCTGGCAGTGGCGCTGGAGACGGCCGGAGCGGTTGTCGCCGATGGCGGTCAGGGTCTGCTACGTCAGCAACATGCCGTTCGCTGCTGAAAGAGCGTCAGCAACTGCACGGTGCTGACGTTGGCCCGGCCCGGCCCGGCGG
>Ga0208220_1001391_pt1 | contig 10174 bp, 9 predicted proteins | sample NGESurdeep092012_9_FD_184484 | JGI IMG/M metagenome (GOLD analysis project Ga0208220, IMG submission 184484) | Arctic peat soil microbial communities from Barrow, Alaska - NGEE Surface sample F53-1 deep-092012 (SPAdes) | ecosystem: Environmental > Terrestrial > Soil > Wetlands > Peat ... | reverse complement strand
CGATGTGCGCTCGCTGTCGAGCGATCCGGTCGTCGCGCGCAAAAACTGGCTGGAGGCTTACGACTACGCGACCAATCACGGCGCCGCATTTCTCAACCAGTTTGCCCGCGATCACGATCCGTTCAAGGCGATCGGCGAACGAACGGCATCCGTTCAGGTCACAAGCGTCGTGCGGGTCTCGGACAATTCGTTTCAGGTGAAATGGACGGAGCAGATTTACGACCACGACGCGCTTTCCGCCACGGAGCGCTGGACCGGAATCCTGTCGGTCATCACCAAGCCGCCCGCCACAGCTGAAACGTTGCGGAAAAATCCGCTCGGTCTCTACGTCAACGCCATCGACTGGTCGCGCGAACTTGACGCGCAATAAAGGAGAAGACAATGAATCGCTTTCTGCATCTCTCATATATCGCACCGATCTGTATGGTCGGGCTGGCCGCGTGCGCGACAAGCAATGCGCGCACAGTGGCGCCTCCAGCGTTCGAGGAAGCAACGGTCGTTCCCGATCCGCCGCAGCCTGTAAAAATTATCGCCGTGGCTCAACCACTGCCATTGCCCGGGCAGCTTCAGCCGCTTTCAAAACCCGTTTCGCCCGATGCGACGCCGCCCCAATTACGAGTGAACACCGCCAACCGACGCGCGTTACTGGAACCGACAAGCGGCGGATACATCAACGCCATTCAGGTCTACCCCTATACCGAAGGCGCACTCTACCGGTTGTATGCGGCGCCACAGGAGGTGAGCGATATCGCACTCCAGCCGGGGGAAACCTTGATAGCTATCTCTGCCGGCGACACGGTGCGCTGGATCGTCGGTGATACGTCGAGCGGAACAGGGGCGACGAAGCAAGTCCATATCCTTGCGAAACCCTTTGCAGCGGGTTTGAAAACTAACCTTGTCATCACTACCGACCGGCGCAGCTATCATCTCCAGCTCGAAAGCACCGACCACACCTATATGGCGGCGTTGTCCTGGACTTATCCCGACGACGAACTGATCGCGCTGAATGGAAAAAACGACGCGGCGCAGGCAGCAATTCCGATCGACACCGGTCTCTCGCTCGATGATCTGAATTTCCAATATCGCATCACCGGTGACGATGCGCCTTGGAAACCATTACGCGCCTTCGATGACGGCCGCAAAGTCTATATCGAATTCCCGAAATCACTGGCGCAAGGCGACGCGCCACCTCTGTTCGTGCTGGGCGAAAAGGGCACGAGCGATCTTTTGAATTATCGCGTCCGCGGCAATTACTACATCGTCGATCAGCTCTTTGCCGCCGCCGAGTTGCGGCTCGGACAGGACGATCAGAAAATTGTCCGCATCACGCGCGCTGACGGTAATCGGTGGCGATTCCCGCACGACGATTTGCCGGACTCGCCGAGGGCGACAGTGCAATGAGCGACAACCAGTCCCCTGCCAACGATAGCGCGAAGGCCGATCCGGAAACTCTCGTATTGCGCGGAAAACCCCGGCGCGTAACGCGCTTCAAGCGGCATGTCGTGATCGGCGTCGCGGCAATCGTCACCGCAGGAGTCCTTGGAGCAAGCTGGCTAGCGCTTCGTGCGCCGGCATTGAAAGTGAAAACAGGCACCGAAGAACTCTACAACACGGACACGAAACCCGCGTCTGACGGTCTGGCCTCGCTACCGCCTAGCTATGACAAGGTGAAACCACCCGTTCTCGGTGCGCCACTTCCCGGCGATCTTGGCGCGCCGATCGTCGCCCGAGAAAAAAGCCTCGGGATGTCGCCAGCGCTTGGTTCGCTAGGCCCAAAGGGTGAAGAAGATGCAGCGCGCGCCGAACAATTACATCTGGCCCAACTCGCGCGGCAAGCGCAGGAAGGTGGGGTCTTCTTCCAGACCGCCGGTTCGGGTCATGGTACAGCCGCTCAGGCTGTCGCTGAAGCGATCTCGCCGTTACCTGAATCTGCGGCGGTGCCAAATGTCGGCAAAGATAATCCCGGTCACTCGCCTCTGGATACGGAACACGATCAAAACGATCAGCAGCACAAAATCGATTTTGTAAATCAACGCGGCGATGATGCGATTTATAATCCACACACGATCCAGACACCTGCGTCACCTTACGAAGTTCTTGCCGGCACGCTGATTCCTGCGAGCCTCATCACCGGTCTGGACTCCGATCTGCCGGGATTTGTGATCGCTCAGGTCACGCAAAATATTTTTGATTCCGTGAACGGCGCCACTTTACTTATTCCGCAGGGATCGAAGCTTATCGGTTCCTATGACAGCGTTGTGGCATTCGGGCAAAGCCGCGCTCTTGTGGTCTGGCAGCGGATCATCATGCCGGATGGCTCATCCATTCAAATCGACAATCTCCCGGCGACGGACACGGAAGGATATTCAGGATTGGAAGACAGTGTGGACTATCACACCTGGTCGCTTCTCAAGGGCGTGGCGATCTCGACGCTGCTTGGCGTCGGTACGCAACTCGCCGTCGGAGATCAGCAGAACGATCTTTTGACAGCCATCCGGCAATCGACACAGGACAGCATAAATCAGGCGGGTCAACAAATCACGCAGAAGAATCTCAACCTTCAGCCGACTCTCAAAATTCGGCCAGGTTGGCCGCTACGCGTTATCGTACATAAAGACCTGATTTTACGGCCATATCAGAGCTGAAGGAAATGCGATGGCGGGATTGAAACTTGCAAAGTTGCCTGACCGAACGTCGGTCAAAATGACGATTTCGCTCACACCGGAATTGCATTCGGCTTTGCGTTCTTACGCCGGCGCATATCGGGAGGTCTACCAATCCGACGAGAAGGTCGAAACTCTCCTCCCCGCGATGCTTGAATTGTTCCTCGCGTCCGACAAGCACTTTGCAAAATCGTGCAAAGCGGAAAACGGGGCTAGGAAGGAGGGCGGTTAGATGGTGATCGGAAAGTTTTCACGGACATCCGACGGATGGTCCGGCACGATTCAAACGCTTACCCTGCACATCAAAGCGCGGTTCGTGCCAAACGATAAGCGCAAGAACGATAAGGCACCTGATTTCCGCATCATGTGTGGGCATAGCGAACTCGGTGCGGCTTGGAGGCGGACGGCGCAAGCCACCGATGCGAAGGATTATTTGAGCGTGGTGCTAGACGATCCTTGTCTTTCATTGCCGCTCTCATTCGCGCTCTTTGAAACGGCACGTGATGGAGAAGCAAATCTTGTTTGGAAGCGGCAACAGGATTTGAGTACCGCGGTGGGATAGGGCCTGGACGTTTCGGCAGGCCTACGTTCTCGTTATGTCCGTATAGAGCCTACGAGACATGCATGCTGCTTGGATTCATTTTGCCGGTCCCGGCTTTCCGCCTCCGGCGTGGCGATCATGATATTGCATTCTGTTCGAATTCAGACGGTTCTTTCGCTGCAGGCGCATTAAAGAACATGAAAATATTGCGGGTCTCCAAGATGAGAAGCTGTGCGGGAGGATTGAAAGAACAAAATTTGATCCCGAAATCTGCTGCGGATGGCAACGCTGGTTTAGATATGCAGCGGCGCTGGAGTTAGCTCTTTCTATAGTAACGCAATAATCGTTCGTCCGTCTTCACGACGTCCGTCGAATATGTTGGACATTTTATTTTCCCGAAAACTCGCTTTCCGGATCGAAAAAGCCTCGGGCGTTTCGAATTTGCATAAACAAACCATTGGGTTGGTCGCCGTCTCATAAAAAGCGTTTTTGTTTTCACAACCCATTACGTCAATCGTACAATTTGTACGTCTACCTCTACGTGGCGGCAACGGAACCCTCGAACGCGAAAGGCTGGCGGGGGAATGGTCGAAATATCAGAACTTAGTCAACGCGAGGCTTCACTGCGACGCTCTGGCGTGAACGCGGCGGACGAGGTTTTGCACGCCTGGTTCATCGGCGACGTGCTGTCATTGGAGGCAGTTTTGATGCAATTCCTGCGCAATAACTGGCGCAATGAGAGCGAGGTCGAAGACCTCTGCCAAGATGTCTATTTGCGTGCCTACAAAGCTGCGACAGAGCAGGGTATTCCGGAACGTACCAAACCCTTTGTTTTCACAATTGCCAGAAACCTTCTTATCGACCTGGTTCGCAAGGGCCAAGTCGTGCCCATCGAGGCAATGGTGGAATTGGAACGCCTCGAAGTCGCAGGTGATACGCCGAGTGCCGAGCAAAGTATCATTGCCGGAGAAGAACTTCGCCGATTGCATTCCGCTCTCGATCAACTTCCACCGCGTTGCAGAGAAGTCGTCCTGCTCACACGCATCGAGAATCTGACACGACAGCAGATCGCGACACGGATGGGAATTTCCGATCGCACCGTTGCCAAGCATTTGGAGATCGGTATGCGGGTTCTTGCCAATGCCCTTTATCGCACGGCGGTGAAGGCCCAATGAGCAAATCCGAAGCCACTCTCCCGCAAAACGCTTTGGAAGTGCAGGAACAAGCGGCTGCTTGGCTTGCACGCAGTATCGCTCAGGAATGGAGCGAGCGGGATCAAGTTGCTCTCGATGAATGGCTTGCCGCGTCCTCGGTTCACAAGCTGGCCTATTGGCGGTTGAACGCAGCGTGGTCCCGAAGCGAAAGGCTGGCAGCGTTGCGCACTGCAACTGTCACCCCAACGTCGCGCCGCCCCAGAATCTGGGCCATCTCGTTCGGATTGACAGCTGCCGTCGCAGCAGTGGTCGCCATATGGGGCATAGGCGTTGCAAACTGGCTTTTGCAACCGGCCTTGCAAACCTTCTCGACTCCCGTGGGTGGGCATCAAATTCTGAAACTGCCGGACGGTTCGCAAATCGAATTGAACACTGACACAGTGGTTCGAGTCGGATTGCGTGCTCCCACGCGAACAGCGGTACTTGTAAAGGGGGAAGCGTTCTTCCAGATCAAGCATGACGCGACACATCCATTTGCGGTGAGCGCTGGCTCTCATCGTGTAGTGGACCTGGGTACAAAATTCCTAATACGAGACGAACAAAATCAGCTTCGTGTCACGCTGGTCGAAGGCAAAGCCCGCTTGGAATCTTCGAATGCAAAAACGCAAGCATTGCTCTTGCTGCCGGGCGATGTTGCTGTCGCGACGACAACAACGATGTCGGTTTCTGCAAGCCCACCAACTTTAGTGGCGGCGGAGCTGGGTTGGCGGCGCGGTCTTCTCATCTTCAGCAACGTTTCACTCGCGGACGCGGTGGCAGAATTCAATCGCTACAACAAAGTCAAACTTGTGATCGCCGACGCCCAGACCGCGAGAATTGCAATCGGCGGCACGTTTCAAGCAAACGATGTTCAAACCTTTGCTGAGGTTGCTCGCAGTCTTCTGCGGCTGGCTGTCAAGGACCGTGGTGGAGAGATTGTGATTTCTCGTTGAACAAGGAACTGCCCGAGTCAGGTCGGAGGCTGTGGGTAAATATCATATCGCAAGGGGGAGCAATGCTTGGCTATCAATCGATAAGACCGTTTCTTGTGGCGACCGTATGTGTCGTTGCGCTGGCCACGGGAGCGGCTGCAACGGAATTCAATATACCGCAAGGCGATCTCAAATCGGCGCTTTCCGCCTATGCTGTTCAAACCGGCACGTCGCTTATCTACGCGATCAGTGCTGTCCAGGGCATTCAAACTCACGGCGTTCAGGGCAATCTCTCATCTGATGACGCGCTCGCGCGCATCCTAAAGGGAACCGGGTTTGTCACGCGACGCTATCCTTCCGGCGCGATCGAAATTGATCGCGAGCAGCGGTCTGAAAATGAAGTTATCCCCCTCCAACTCGCTCAGGCTACAACCGCCGCCAAGGCCTCGCTCGAAACCGTGACCGTCACCTCGTCCAAAATCGGTGGCGATGTGCAGAACATCCCGATTTCGATCACCGCGCTTTCGCAGGAACAGTTAACGGCAACGCAAACGGCGGGCGGCCCCGATCTTGTGAAGCAAGTGCCCAACATGACTTTCACGAAAACGAATTTCTCCGGGTACAGCATCCAGTTACGCGGTATCGGCACGCAGGCGATTTCGGTGACAACCGATCCGGCGGTCGCCGTCGCCTTCAACGATATTCCGTTTATCCGCAATCATTTCTTCGAACAGGAATTCTACGACGTCAGCCAGGTTGAAGTTCTGCGCGGACCGCAGGGCACGTTGTACGGACGCAACGCGACGGCGGGCGTGGTAAATCTCGTTTCCGCCAAGCCGACGGATCAGTTCGAGGCTATGGCGTCCGCCGATGTCGGCAACTACCAAAATCGACGCCTGGAAGCGATGATCAATATTCCCATCGTCGATGATCGCATCGATCTGCGCATCGCAGGCGAATGGACCAAACGGCAAGGTTATTCCTTAAACGAAATCACCGATGACCGCATCGATGGCCGCGATTTGTGGTCGGGTCGCGTGACGTTGGGCTTCAAACCTACAGAAAATCTGACAACCACTCTCGTCTGGGAGCATTTCTCCGAAGACGACGACCGGATGCGCACGGCCAAGCAATTGTGCAAAACCGATCAGCCACCCACATCAATCAACGGAACGGCGGTGCCACCGCCGGCTCTGGATATCTATGTTGGCAATACCTCCACCCACGGCATTGAAACGTTCAATGCTGACTATTTGAGCCAGAGCTGCGCTCCGACCGGGCTTTACTCTCCGGACGCTTTTCAGGTTCCTTATGGGTATTCACTTCCTTATTTGGTCGCGTTGGCCGTTGGTGGACATGCAAATTCCGGTGTCGATCCCTACGCAAGCACGACGCAATCGCGAAATCTGCGCGTTATCGAATCCGCGCTCAATCCGCATTATTTGGCGAAGAACGATACGCTCGAACTGAATGCAGACTATGCCGTCACGCCCGCGCTGACGTTCACGTCGCAGACCGGATATAATCAGGATTTTCTATGGTCCACCGAGGATTACAACCGGTTTAATACGTCTCCAGGCATATTCAACGCCGGTAACCATGTAGGCTCTGGTGGCAACGGGTTCTATCCCGATCCCGCCGCCGGGACCGGCAATATTCCAACCGATGCGGAAATATTCTGCGATCCGCAACTGGGCTGCAGTGACCGGATTGTCGGCGAGGATTGTCGGATGAACATGCCTGGCAATTGAGCCAGGAGTTCCGGCTGGCTTCGAATTTCAGCGGTCCTCTGAATTTCAGCGTGGGTGACAATTATCTTCATTACGAGACGGAAGAGAATTATTATGTCTTTATCAATGCGCTCAGCGCGTTTGCCAACTGGAGCGGCAAGAGCGGTGTTGAAGAGACCGGATGTTTGCAAGGCTTCATAGGGCTGCAAGGCGGTTCAGAAGGGTTTCAAAATCCCAATCCCGTACTGGGTGGCGGTGAGCCGATTCAAGATTGTGTTTATACCGATCCGAACCCCATCAGCGGCCTCAACAATTATGGTCACAATTATTTTTTGAGTCAGAACCCCTATACGCTGAATTCCTATGCGGGATTTGGCGAAGCGAATTACACAATTGCGAGCGATCTGAAGCTGACAGGCGGAATACGCTGGACGGAGGATCGCAAACGCTTCATCGATATTCCGAGCGAGGTCATCGCGCAGGGCTATGGCTACTACGTCACCGGCATCGTGAACCAGCAGTGGGATGAACTCACGGGCCGCGCGGTCGCGAACTGGACGCCCAAGCTCGATTTCACCGATCAGACGCTGGTCTATGGCTCTTACGCCCGCGGTTACAAGGCGGGCGGCGCCAATCCGCCGGGCGCAGTATTCACCGAGGTTCCTGGCCAGGGCGATATCGCAGAACCCATTCATCCGCTGACGTTCAGGCCGGAATTCATCAATGCCTATGAACTCGGCAGCAAGAACACGTTGCTGGATGGCGCGCTGACGCTGAATGGCGACGTCTTCTTCTACGATTACAAGGCGTATCAGATTTCGGAAATTGTGGACCGCACCTCGATCAACCTGAATTTCAATGCAACGGTAAAGGGCGCAGAACTGGAATCGAGCTATGAACCGATCCCCGGTCTACGATTCAATTTTGCAGGCGGATGGGAAGACACCCGAATCGACAATGGTCAAGGCGCCATCGATCTGATGGACCGCACGGCAGGCACGCCCGGCTGGATGGTTATCAAGCCATTCCTGACGCAGGCATCCAATTGCATTTTTCCGGATTATGTCATCCAGGCGATCATCAATGAGCAGTCCGGGAATATTATGCCAGGCAATATACCCGGGGCAGGCTCGGCAGCTTGCGGTGCAGCTTATAATCAGCTTTTGGATCCCGTTACCGGCTTGGTTTATAAGGCAAGTCCGACCGTGGGGCTTTCGCCGGGTGGGTTGGTTCCCATCAATGCTCCCGGTTATCCAGGATTCGACCCCACAAATCCGGCGATCAACGATGGCGAGGGTTTTACCAAACCCTTGGGCGGCAACAAGCTTCCGAATGCGCCGCCGTTCACCGTCTCGTTCGGCGCGCAATACACGCTGCCGCTGACACAGGATTGGGCGGGCACGCTGCGCGGCGATTATTACTGGCAGGACTATTCCTGGGCGCGGGTGTTCAACGATAACCCTTACGACCGCCTGCGCGGTTACACCAACGTAAACCTCACACTGATCTTCACCAACCAGAACGGCTGGCAGGTGATGCTTTACGACAAGAACATATTCAACACGACAGCCATCACCGGCGATTTCCTGAACAGCGATGATTCCGGTCTGACGACCAACGTGTTCCTGACCGATCCGAAGCTGATCGGCGTTCGTGTCACGAAGAACTGGTAGGGGAAAGCCATGAGCGAATTGATGAATACGCAAAACACCAAACGCGGCTTTCGCTGGCATTTGCTGACGACCGTTTCTGCGTTGGCGCTTCTCGCGTCCGTCAATATGCGTGACGCCAAAGCCGCAGATGACGATGCCGACCGCCCGACGGTTTGGATCGAACTCGGCGGGCAAATGGAACATGTGGGCGGGCAGGGAGACCCTTTTGCGCCTCCTTTCCTCGCTGCAAACCTCAATTCTCCCGTCCTGCAACCGACAACACCGGTGCAGGCGCAGAATCCGGTTCCGTTCAGCTTCGGCGAGGAAGGCAAAATTTCATTCCAGCCCGAGGATTCGAATTGGGTTTTCTCGGGCTCCGTCAACTTTGGCCGGTCAAGCAATTTCAAGCATGTCGATCATCAAACGAATGGTGTGCATTACGCTTATGTCAACGGCGTTCCGGTGAAAACTTTCGCCACCGAGAACTTTGCCGACACGCAAGTGCATCATCAGGAAAGTCATACCATCCTTGATTTCGTTGTGGGCAAGGATGTTGGTTTGGGGTTATTCGGAAAAGGGGGATCGTCTGTCCTGGGGTTCGGCGTGCGTTTTGCGCAGTTCACGTCCAAAACGACGTTCGACATCCGTGCGCGGCCGGACATGTATGACAAGTATTATCCGTCCGCACACGCGCCATCGAGATATTTTCTTCCACACTTCAATACCTATCACGCCACGGGCCAAGCCTCGCGCAGCTTCCACGGAATAGGACCATCCCTTTCATGGAACGGCTCGGCGCCTTTTGTGGGCAATCCGCAGAACGGCGAAATGATATTCGATTGGGGCGTCAACGCAGCGATTCTATTTGGCAGACAAAAGACGCGCGTGCAACATCGAGAATCCGCGCACTACCAAAGCTCCTTGGGAGCATATAAAAATACTCCGTACACTCTGGTCTATCAGCACTCCGGCGAAGGTCACAATGCTGTTCGTTCCGTCACGGTGCCCAACGTCGGTGGCTTCGCGGGTGCGTCCTACCGCATCGAGAATTTTAAAGTCAGCATGGGCTATCGCGCCGATTTCTTCTTCGGAGCGATCGACGGCGGCATCGATGCGGCGAAGAAGGAGAATGTCGGCTTCTACGGGCCGTTCGCGACCATAAGTGTTGGAATAGGCGGATAGGAATCGAGTCGAAGGCCCAAGGCCCAAGGCCCAAGGCCCAAGGCCCAAGGGTGCGACGTCGTGCGAGCCGCACTTTGTATTCCGGCGCGGGACGTGGTGGAAGAGGCATTGAAGAAGACTCCGATGAGTGTTTAGGAACGTCGATGGCAGCTTGTCGCTGGATCGCGGGTGCATCGAATGCGACGTGCGGAGTTTCATTGTGAGGGCGTAGCGCAGCTTCCCACGCGCTGGTCGTCGAAAATGAATTGGTCGCCGAGTACGGCGTCATACGGCTGAGCTCA
>Ga0208220_1001390_pt1 | contig 10175 bp, 2 predicted proteins | sample NGESurdeep092012_9_FD_184484 | JGI IMG/M metagenome (GOLD analysis project Ga0208220, IMG submission 184484) | Arctic peat soil microbial communities from Barrow, Alaska - NGEE Surface sample F53-1 deep-092012 (SPAdes) | ecosystem: Environmental > Terrestrial > Soil > Wetlands > Peat ... | reverse complement strand
CAGCAGGGCGGCCTTGTAGGCGTAGAGCCCCAGGTGCCGGTAGCAGGGATGGGCCGCCAGCCAGCGGTCGTCGACCCGCCCCTGCCCGTCCCGGTCATAGGGCACCGGGGCGCGGGAAAAATAGAGCGCCCGGCCCGCGGCATCGCAGAGCACCTTGACTTGATTGGGGTTGGCGAAATCCGCCGCGGACCAAAACCGGGTCGCCAGCGTCGCCATGGCGCCGGCGGCCGACATGTTCGAGATGGGCGTCCAGGTCCAGGTGCTGCGCCGGGGAACCATGTTCGGCCCGCGGGCCCGCCGGCTGTACGAGGCCTACCGCGAGTACCCCTCGATCGAAGAGCTTCCCGTGGACGTGCGCGGTGCGCTGGAACGCGAGGTCCTGCACGCCGGGCTGGATGAGGTCTGGGAGCAGACAGTTAGCTTCTGGCAGCGGCGGGACCCGGCTCAGCTTGCGCGGGCGGCAGAGGATGCCAGGCACCGGATGGCGCTGATCTTCCGCTGGTACCTGGGAAACTCTAGCCGCTGGGCGGTCGAGGGTGACACCTCGCGGCGGGCCGACTACCAGCTCTGGGCCGGGCCCGCGGTGGGCGCGTTCAACCGATGGACCGCCGGCAGCTTCCTCGCCGAACCGGGTGAACGCAACGTCACGCAGATCGCGCTCAACCTGCTGGAGGGCGCCGCCGTTGTCACCCGGGCGCACCAGGCACGCACCTACGGGATCCCGGTCCCAGCGCAGGCTTTCACGTTCGTTCCGCGCCGACTGCACTGACAGCCCGCGTTCATACCCCGGCACCGCGAAGAGGAGCGACATGGCATCAGACGAGCTTCAGGGCCAGGTGCCGATCGCCGTGGTGGGGCTCGCCGCCCTGATGCCCGGCGCTCGCGACACGGCCGAGTTCTGGCACAACATCGTCACCGGCCGCGACCTGATCACCGAGGTGCCACCCGGCCGCTGGCCCGCTGAGGAGTTCTACGACCCCGACCCTTCGACGCCTGACACGACCTACAGCCACCGCGGCGCATTCCTGCCCGAAATCGAGTTCGATCCCCTCGCCCACGGGCTGCCGCCGTCTACACTCGCGGCCATCGACCCCGCGCAACTGCTGGGCCTGACCGTCGCCGACGCGCTGCTGGCCGACCTCGACAGGAACTTGGCCGCGCCGCTGGATCGTGAACGCGTCAGCGTCATCCTCGGCAGCTCCACGCTTAGCCGCGTCGGCACGATGGACGCGCGCATCCAGCGTCCGATGTGGCTCAGAGCCCTTCGCGAGCAGGGGATCGAGGAGGCCCAGGCGCAAGAGGTCTGCGACCGGATCGCCGGGCAGTACGTGCCATGGCAGGAGGATTCGTTCCCGGGCCTGTTGTCCAACGTGGTCGCCGGCCGGATCGCGAACCGCCTCGACCTGCACGGCACTAACTGCACCGTCGACGCCGCCTGTGCCAGCTCACTCGCGGCGGTGTCGTCAGCAATGAACGAGCTGGCACTGGGCAAGGCGGACCTGGTCGTCACCGGCGGTGTGGACGTGACGAACAACCCCCTGATGTACGTGTGCTTCAGCAAGACTCCGGCTCTGTCCCCGACCGGCGACGCCCGCCCGTTCTCCGAGGACGCCGATGGCACGATGCTCGGCGAGGGCCTGGCGATGCTGGGGCTCAAGCGCCTAGACGCCGCCGAGCGGGACGGCGACCGGATCTACGCGGTGATCCGCGGGCTCGGAACCTCCTCCGACGGCAGGGGCGGCGCCATCTACGCGCCGATGGCCGCAGGCCAGGCGCGAGCTCTGCGTCGGGCGTACGAGGGCGCCGGGTACGGACCTGACACGGTGGAGCTAGTGGAGGCGCACGGTACGGCGACCCGCGCCGGAGACGCCGCCGAATTCGAGTCCCTACGGCAGGTCTTCGGCGAGACCGAACGGACGGACAGCGGATGGTGCGCGCTGGGTACCGTCAAATCCCAGATCGGCCACACAAAGTCCGCGGCGGGAGCCGCCGGACTGATCAAGGTCGCGCTGGCATTGCATCAGCGGGTGCTTCCCCCGACCATCAAGGTACGGGAACCCAATCCCGGCCTCGGAATCGAGAGCAGCCCCTTCTACCTGAACACCGCGGTGCGCCCGTGGACCCGCCACCCGGGTCACCCACGCCGGTCGTCGGTCTCGAGCTTCGGTTTCGGTGGCGCGAACTACCACGTCGCGCTCGAGGAGTATAGCGAGGGCGATCCGTCACGAGGTCGCTCTGCCGCGCGCGTCCGAGCCGTCGCAAGCGAACTCGTACTCGTCAGCGACGATTCGCCCCGGGATTTGACCGCACGCCTCCTCAAGGGCGGCGACCGCGAACACAAGGCCCCAACCCTGGCCGAACTGGCGGCCGAATCGCAGCGGGATTTCGACCCCGGCAAGCCCTGCCGGCTGGCGGTGGTCGCCACCGATGCGGACGATCTGCGCGAGAAGCTCGACCGCGCCGCCGCGATGGTTAGCCGACAGCCCGAAGCGCCATTCGTCCTTCCCGGTGGCGTCTGCTACGACCGCGGACCCGCCGACCCGGGCCGGATCGCGTTTGTCTTCCCCGGGCAGGGGTCGCAGTACACCGGGATGGGCGGCGACATCGCCATGGCGTTCCCGGCGGCGCAGAACGTGTGGGACTTCACGGCGGGCATACACCTAGGCGAGCACGCTCTGCGCGACGTCGTGTTCCCGGTGCCTGTCTTCTCCGATGAGCAGCGCGCGGCGCAGCAACTTCGGCTCACCGACACGCGCTGGGCGCAGCCGGCGCTGACCGCACACAGCCTGTCCCTGCTCGCGCTGCTCGCGTCGATCGGCGTCGAGCCCGACTGCACAGCAGGCCACAGCCTCGGTGAGCTGGTCGCACTGCACGCTGCCGGTGCCATGGACGCGGAGTGTCTGCTGCGATTGGCCGGGCATCGGGGCGAACTGCTGGCGCAGATCGACGAGCCCGGCACGATGCTCGCGGTCGGTGCTGATGCGGACACCGTCGCGTCAGCGATCAGGGAATCGGCCATCGCAGACCTCTGGCTCGCGAACATCAACGCGCCACGGCAGACCGTCGTCTCGGGAACCGTGCGTGCGATCGAGGCACTGCACGGGCGGCTGTCCGTGGCCGGCGTCACAGCGCGCCGCCTCGCGGTGTCGGTCGCGTTCCACAGCCCTGCGACGCGCAGCGCCGTGGAGCCGCTGCGCGCATTCCTGGAAAAGCTCAAGCTGACCGCGCCCCGTATCGATGTCTACCGCAACGCCGACGCGGCGATATACAGCGGTGAACCCGACGCGATCCGCCGTACACTCGCCGAGCACCTCGCCGAGCCGGTCAGGTTCGCTGACCAGATCGAGGCGATGTACGCCGACGGCGTGCGGACGTTCATCGAGGTGGGCGCCGGGTCCGCGCTCACCGGGCTGATCGGGCAAATTCTCGGCAACCGCGATCACGTGGCGGTAAGCCTGGACAAGCGCGGCCGTGACGGCGTGACCGCGTGGCACGAAGCAGTCGGCCGTCTCGCAGTGCATGGCGTGCCGATGGACCCGGCGAAGCTGTCGCGTGACTGGCATCCAGCTGCATCGAAGCCGGCGCCACGCGCGGACCTGCCCCGAATGTCCGTGCGCATCAGCGGAGCGGGCTACACCGCGCCTGCCGCGCCGGCTTCCGCGCCGAAGCCAGTCCAAGCGCCGCCAGCGTCTCTCACGCACGCCCTTCCCGCACCGAATCTTCTGGAGCCCGTCCCCATGACCGAGCCCGAGCCCACCGCCCATTGGCTGGCCGCCGTGCAGGAGATGCAGCGCCAGACCGCCGAGGCGCACATGCACTTCCAGCGCGTACTCGCAGACTCTCACCAAGCCTTCCTCCAGATGGCCGAGAACACGTTCGCCGCGTTCACCGGGCAACCACAGCCGCTGCCGCAGCAGGTCCCGGCACCCGAGCCGCAGGCCGCCTCCCGGTCGGCGAGGAATCGTTCCGTGGCGGCGGAGCACGCGTCCGTTCGGGCTGCTGTTCTCGATTCTCCCGAACGAATTCGGCTGATCCCGCCACCGGTCCCTGAGACGCCGGTCCCCCAACAGCACATTCCCGAGCCGAACCCGGCCGAGCCCGCTGCGACTACCGAGCCAGTGAGTCTCGCGCTGCTGCTGTCCGTCGTCGCCGACAAGACCGGCTACCCGGTGGACATGCTCAACGGCGGCATGGATCTAGAAACCGACCTCGGCATCGACTCGATCAAGAAGGTCGAGATCTTCGCGGCGGCCCGCCAGCGCACCGAGGGCCTGCCACCGACCGACTCGCCGCAGATGGCCGCGCTCTTCCAGGCGCGCACGCTGGACGAGGTCATGCGCGGCCTGGCCGCCGACAACAACCCGGCGCCAGCCGTCGCCGATGCCGACGCCGGAGAGCAGGGCCCCACTGTGGCGCTACGCCGGATACAGGTCAGGCCGATCGTCGCTCCACCGTACGGGCTTGCGCTGGCGGGCCTGGCAAACGGACCAATCACGGTCATCGACGGCGGCAGCAGACTCGCACTCGCGGTGGTCGCGCGACTCGACGCGCACGGCATCACGGCCACGGCCGGGGACATGCCCGCGCGCGATGCGTGGGGCGCGATCCTGCTTGGCGGTCTGGCCCACGTGTCAGGCCCGGAGCAGGCCGGATCGGTGAACCGAGCCGCTTTCCAGGCCGCTCGTACCGTTGCCGCCAGCATGGAGGAGCGCGGCGGTGTGTTCGTGACCGTGCAGGACACCGGCGGCTGCTTCGGGCTGAAAGACCCCGATCCGCAGCGCGCCTGGCTCGGCGGTCTCGCGGCGCTCGCCAGGACCGCGGCCAAGGAGTGGCCGCTGGCCGCGGTCAAGGCCATCGACTGTCAGCGCGGCCACCGCAATGACGCGACCGTAGCCGAGGCGATCGTCGGCGAGCTCCTGAACGGCGGGAGCGCACTCGACGTGGGCCTGCGCGCCGACGGCACACGATGGGCCCTCGCCGACAGCGAGGCCGCACCAGTGCCCGCGTCCGAGGTGCCCATCACCCCCGGCTCGGTCCTCGTAGTCTCCGGTGGCGCCCGCGGCATCACCGCTGCCGCGCTGCTCGCGCTGGCGTCGGCGTGCCAGCCACGCATGCTGCTCATCGGACGCACAGCGCTCGCCGACGAACCCGAGTTCCTGGCACCAGCCCGGGATGAGCAAGCTCTGACCCGGGTGCTGGCCGAACGACGGCATTCGGATGACACCCTGGCACAACTGGCCACCCAGGCTCGCACGGTCCTCGCCCGGCGCGAGGTGCGCGCGACGCTCGCCGATCTCGAGCGGGCCGGAGCCACCGTGCGCTACGCGGCGCTTGACATCACCGACCGCGAGGCTTTGCGCCGCGAGCTTGCCCGCGTGCGCCAGGAATGGGGACCGATCACGGGGCTCGTACACGGGGCCGGAGTCCTCGCGGACAAGCGGATCGCGGATAAGACCGACGAGCAGTTCGATCGCGTCTACGCCACCAAGGTCGCGGGACTCGGTGCCCTGCTCGACGGATGCGCATCCGACCCGCTGGAACTTCTGTGCGTCTTCTCGTCCGTCGCGGCGCGCTACGGCAACCCCGGACAGTGCGACTACGCGATGGCGAACGAGATCCTCAATCAGGTGGCGTATGCCGAGCGGCAGCGACGACCGTCCTGTCGGGTCCGCGCACTCGGCTGGGGCCCGTGGGAAGCGGGCATGGTCACCGCGTCACATGCCGCGCACTTCACCAGCCTCGGCGTACCGCTCATCCCGCTCGCCGCGGGCGCACGGGCCTTCGTCGCGGAACTGGGCACCACCGACGACACGGCCCACGTGCTCCTCGCCGCCGCAGGCGAGGCTGACGGTGACCTCCTCGCACCGGTGCCGTCCAGGCTGGTCGTCGAGGCCTCGGTCAACGCACACACTCATGGCTTCCTGACCGACCACGCCCCGGCTGGCGTACCCGTGCTCCCGTTGGCGGTGGCGATGGAGTGGTTCGCCGCCGCGGGAAGCATCCGCCACCCCGACCGCCCGACCTCGCTGTCCGACATCCGGGTGCTGAGCCGGATCGAACTTCCCGACCTGGCGGCCCGCGGCCACCGGTTCATCGTCGAGGGCACCGAGTCGGTCAGCGATCCAGACGCACTCGACCTCCGGCTGACCTCGTCAGCCGGAGCCGCACACTACCGGGCACGCCTCATCGCGCCGAACGCGCCGCCGCAACTCTGGACCACGCTCGGCGCAAGGGGCAAACCCGTCACCGAGTCCATCTACGAAGCCGCCGTACTGTTCCACGGTCCCGATTTCCACGTTCTGCGACAGGTGATGGATCTGTCCCGGGACGGAACCGAGGCGCGGGTCGTCGGGGTGCGCGCAGTCGACTGGTCCGGCGGTCCCTGGCGGACGGACCCGGCCGCGATTGACGGCGCTCTTCAGGCGGCCGTGCTCTGGGCCAGGCACGCCACCGGCGACGCAACGCTGCCCATGGGCATGGACGCGCTCCGCGTCCATCGCGCCGGGCCGGCGCCGGGGACGCTGCGCTGCCTTGTGCGCGCTACATCCATCGCCGCCGACCAGACCCGCTGCGATATCGCGCTACTCGACGAGGACGGAGAGGTCCGCACCGAATTGCTCGGCGTCAGCCTTATCCGCCGCCCCGACATGACGTCAGAACACGGCGCACGCGCGTCGGGCGCGGTCGCCGATGCCGCCGCCGCGCCGACAGGTCCCGCATGACCGGCCCGGACGCGCCGGGATTCGAACCGATCGCGATCGTCGGGCGCGGATGCGTGCTGCCCGGAGCGCTGAGTCCCGGCCAGTTCTGGGACAACATCGCCGCCGGCCGGGTCAGCCTGGATGCGGTGCGGCCTGAGGACTGGCGCCTGCCGCCGACTGGGTTCGGCGGCAGCGCAGGTTCAGGCCCAGGCAGAATCGCGACGGCCGGCCTCGTCCGGGGCTTCGCAGCGGTCTTCGATCCCGAAGGCTTCGCCGCGGACGCCGAACAGGTCGCGGCGTACGACCCGGCGCTTCAGTGGGTGCTGCACGCGGGTCGGGCCGCGTTGCGTGAGGTAGGAGACCAGGCGCGTCCGGCACGGACCGGGCTTATCCTCGGCAACCTCGGGTATCCGAGCCGGAGCCTGGCGGCGTACGCCGAACGGATCTGGCTGGCCGGCCACCCGGACCTGCACGCCGCCTTCCCCGACGTGCCCAGCGCGGCCGACCCCCGCGCCCGCTTCTGCTCGGGAATGTGGGCACACACCGCAGCGAACGCCCTAGGCCTGCAGGCCGGGTCGCTCGCCCTCGACGCGGCGTGCGCCTCCGCGCTGTACGCGACCAAGATCGCATGCGACCGGCTGCACGACGGTACGGCTGATCTCATGCTCGCCGGTGCGGTGAGCGGCTGCGATGGGCTGATCATCGATTCCGGATTCGAGGTTCTTGGCGCGCTGAGCCCGTCCGGCCGCAGCAGGCCGTTCCAGCGCGGGGCCGACGGGCTCGTCCCCGCCGAGGGCGCGGCCCTCCTCGCGCTCATGCGACTGCGCGACGCGGTGGCCGCGCACGTCCCGGTCCTCGCCGTCGTGCGCGGCATCGGGCTATCGAACGACGGGCGGACCGGCGGGTTCCTCGCACCCGCTGAGGAAGGCCAGGTCCGCGCCATGCGCGCGGCTTACGAGCAGGCGGGTTTCGGCCCGGAAACGGTGGAGCTGCTGGAGTGCCACGCCACGGGTACGCCGCTCGGCGATGCGGTCGAGGCCCGGTCGACCGCCCGCCTCTTCGGCGGACGACGCGATCAACTGCCCATCGGCTCGGCGAAGTCGAACGTGGGCCACCTGCTGACCGCCTCCGGCGCGGCCGGTCTGCTCAAACTCCTGTCCGCGATCCACGATGGAACGTTCCCCGCGACGGCCGACATCGACGACCCCATCAGCGAACTCCGCGCCGGCCCGCTGCGCCTCCTGACGGCGAACGAATCGTGGTCGGGGCCGCGGCGACGCGCGGCGATCAGTGCCTTCGGGTTCGGCGGCAACAACGCCCACCTCGTCGTCGAGGCTTTCGACGGCGCACCGGAGACGTTCAGCGTCGCGGTGCCCGGATACCCTGCACCGGCGGAAATCGCGATCGTCGGCATCGGCGCTCGAGTCGGCGGCATGGGAGCCGACGCGCTCAGGGACGCGCTTCTCAGCGGACAGGTCCCTGACAAACCCGTGCCCGACATCGAGGTCACGCTCAACGGCCTGCGCTACGCGCCGCGCGATCTGGGCGAGACGCTGGGCCAGCAGGTGCTCGTGCTGGAAGCCGCGCGCGAAGCCGCAGCCGGGATTGAACTACCCCCGGAGCGCACGGCCGTCCTGATCGGAATGGGCTGCGACCCGGAGATCGCCCGGGTCCACGCCCGCCGACGCCTCGACGCCTGGCTGCCGCAGTGTGCGCCGGGGCTCGCCGCGGGGGACGGGTTCAGCCCGCCGCTGACCGCCGCCCGTGTCCTGGGCGCCATGGCGAACATCGCCGCCAACCGCATCGGCGGGCAGCTGGGTCTGGCCGGACCGGGCTTCGCCGTGTGCGCCGAGGAGGCCTCCGGGATCGCGGCACTGGAACTGGCCGCCCGAGCGCTGCGGACCGGGGAAGTCGATGCCGCGCTCGTCGGCGCGGTCGACCTCTCCGACGAGCCCGTGCACCGCGCCGCCGTCACGGAGCTCGGCCTCACCGGGAACCCAGCCGACGGGGCCGTCGTCCTCGTGCTCAAACGCCTTGACGACGCGCGACGCGACGGCGACCGGGTCATCGCACTGATCGACCGGGAACCAGGCAGATCCGCGCCCGCCGAAGTCTTCCCCACCGACCTGTTCGGCGCGCCGCACGCCGCACGCGGCCTGCTCAACGTGGCAGCCGCGGCACTCGCGCTCCGGCACCGCGCCCTGCCGCTCGCGGGACAGCGCGCGCAGCCTCGCCTCGCCGCGACCACGGCCGAGGTCGTCACCTCCGTGCTCGGCGCTCCCCCCGTCCATATCCGGCTGCGCGCCGCGGACGCCGACCCCTGGATACCCGGTCCCGTGCCCCGGCTGCACATCTACTCGGGCGCCACGCCATCCGACGTTCTCGCCGCCGCCGCCTCCGGCCGCGAGAGCGACGTCGGCCCGGCCCGCCTCGCCGTCCTCGCCCGCGACCCCGCGCACCTGGCCGGCCAGCTCGCCGCCACCCGCGCCTGGCTCGACGGCGACGCACCGCGTCCACCCGGTGCGGCCTTTCGCGAGACCCCGGTCAGCGGTGAGACAGCGTTCGTCTACACCAAGGGCTCGGCCTTCTACCCGGGCATGGGCTCAGACCTCACGCTCGCCTTCGCCCCGCTGGCCGACGGCATGGACGAGGCCGCCCTGGTCTCCTGGATCTACCAGGGCCGCGACAAGCCAAACGACTCCCTCGACCAGATCATCGCCGTTGGCTTCATCGCGCGCCTGCACACCAGGATCACCCGCGAAGTGCTGGGCATCGAGCCTCAGGCCGCGATCGGGTACTCGTCTGGGGAATCGGCGGCCCTCGTCTCCCTCGGCGTCTGGAACGACGTGACGGCCATGTCCGCCGACGCGCGCGCCAGCGGGCTGTTCACCCGCGACCTGGGCGGCGAACTGCGGGCCGTGCGCCGCTTCTGGGCACGCAATGGCATCGCGGGCGAGCGGTGGGCCGGCTACATCCTCTCGGCAGATCCGGAACAGGTCCGGGCCATGGTCGCCGGCGAGCGGGCCGTCCACCTGACGGCGGTCTGCGCCCCCGGAACCTGCGTGGTCGCCGGGGAGGAGCAGGCCTGCGCGGCCTTTGTCGAACGCTTCGGCGCGGCCCCCCGCATCCGGATCCAGTACGACCTGGTGGCGCACGCTCCCGAACTGGCCGATGTGCGCGACCGCTGGCACGCCCTGCACCGCCGCCCGGTGACGAGCGTGCCGGGAATCCGGTTCTACCGTGGTGCGACCGGCGACTGGTACCACCCGACCGAGCAGACAGCCGCGGACGCGATCACCGAGCAGATGCTCTCACCCGTCGACTTCCCCAACGTGATCGAGCGGGCGTGGCAGGACGGCATCCGGGTGTTCATCGAGCACGGGCCTGCCGCGCAGTGCACGAACTGGATTCACCGCATCCTGGGCGACCGCGAGCACGTCGCGGTGGCCCTGGACACGGTGCGGAACCAAGGCG
>Ga0208220_1001389_pt1 | contig 10180 bp, 9 predicted proteins | sample NGESurdeep092012_9_FD_184484 | JGI IMG/M metagenome (GOLD analysis project Ga0208220, IMG submission 184484) | Arctic peat soil microbial communities from Barrow, Alaska - NGEE Surface sample F53-1 deep-092012 (SPAdes) | ecosystem: Environmental > Terrestrial > Soil > Wetlands > Peat ... | reverse complement strand
TTGTCGGCACCCACTGAGCGCGAGCGGTCGCAGTGGTATTTCCAGCGCTATGTGGCGCATCTGCCGGCCGCGGGCGAAATCGCGCTGTTCGATCGCAGCTGGTATAATCGCGCCGGTGTTGAACGAGTGATGGGATTTTGCTCCGAAGCGAATTGCCAGGAGTTCTTTCGCACGGTGCCGGAATTCGAGCGCATGCTCGTGCGATCCGGCATCATTCTGGTCAAATACTGGTTTTCGATCACGGACGAAGAGCAGAACTTTCGTTTTCTGATGCGCATCCACGATCCGCTCAAACAGTGGAAGCTTAGTCCGATGGACCTGGAGTCACGCCGCCGCTGGGAAATTTACACCAAGGCCAAGGAGGAGATGCTGGAACGTACTCACATTCCCGAGGCGCGCTGGTGGGTAATCGAGGGCGTCGACAAGAAGCGTGCCCGGCTCAATTGCATGCATCACCTGTTGCAGCAGGTGCCGTACCAGGATGTTCCGCACGATCCGATCGTGCTGCCGCAACGCGAGCACCAGCCCGATTACGCGCGCCACCCCATTGCCAAGGAAATGTATGTGCCCGCGGTCTATTAAGCCGAATTCTCGGCTGGGATGAGGAGCTAGCGCAATCCGAATTTACCGACTGGCCCAAATCAGGACGCCGCCCGAGATGAGCAGCAGTATCATGACGACGCGCTGATAGCCGTGATCGGCAAGCCGGCGATAGGCGAACGCGCCGATCCACGCGCCGCCGATCGTGCCAGGCAGCGCGACGGCGGCCTGTATGAGTACTTGCCGCGTCAATAATCCGGATACGGCGTGCGACGCCAAGGCGAGCCAGAGGATCGCAATATTGAAACTCTGCACCACCGAGCGCCGCTCCTCCTTGGTCCAGCCACGAATATCCGTCCAAACAATAGGAAACACGCCGGATAGACCGGCGATGCCGCCGAGAACCCCGCCACCGAAGCCGATGACGCCATTGGCGGCGCTGCCGCCCCAATCACTGTTGAGATGGACTTTTCGCGCCAGCACGTAGCCCGAATAAGCAACAAGGAATAACCCGACGCCCATCTTGAACAATCGCGGGTCGATGTACGGCAAGAGAAAGGTTCCGATCGGCACACCGAGAACGCCGGGCAGCACGAACGTCAGAACACGCCGCCAGCGGACCGTGCGCCAGATCAGGTGCAACGTCTGGAGCTGCGAGACGCTCGAACAAATAATCGCCAGGGAGGCCGCGGCCGTCGGTGGTATGGCATAGAGCCAAAGACCCATGGCGGTGAGCGCGGTTCCGAAACCGGTCAGCCCGTTCACGATGCCGCCGGCGAATGCGCCGGCAAGGACGAGAACGATCTGTTCATAACCCATGCTTGGTCTCAGTCCAGTCTTCCAGCCGCAAATTCGCGGTCCTGGTGTCTCTTGTTACAGCGTCGGGAATAGCCGCGCGGTAGAGGCGAGCAAGGTGCGCAACTGGTCGCCGAACGCCTCGTCCATTTCATCGGCAATTCCGGGCAGACGCTCCCGCAACGCAGCCGACAATATCGCCATCGCCCGTTCGACGATCTCCTCGCACACCGCGCGCAAGTCAACCTTGATGAACCATTGGCCGTCAATCCGCCCGCCGCGGACGTCAATTGCCATCGCCACTTCGTCGACCAAGGACGATCGCAGATCGGGCTTAAAGCTCATGGCCAAGAGCATCATCGCGGCTCGATTTATCGTTGCAGCGTATGCGCCTTGGGCAGGCTCAAACATCAGCCTTAGTAGGGGTGCGTATGGTTAATAGCCTGTTAATCGAGGGCGATTCAGTGTTATTGAAAGCGGACGCGATGACCCAGACACACCACATCGTCTTTCTGTTCGACGTCGACAATACGCTGCTCGACAACGACCGGGTGCAGGCTCATCTGAGCCGGCATCTGGCCGAGAATTACGGCATCGCCGCTCGCGACAGGTACTGGGAAATATTAAGAGAACTTGTCGACGAGCTCGGATACAATGACTACCTCGGCGCACTGGAGCGCTACCGTATAGAGACGCTGCACCGTCCGGACCTGCTGCGTATGTCCAGCTGGCTGGTCGACTATCCGTTTGCCGAGTGCCTGTATCCCGGGGCTTTGGACGCGGTTGCGCACGTGGCACAGTGGGGTCCCGCCGTCATCCTGTCCGACGGCGATGCGGTGTTTCAGCCTCGCAAAGTAGAGCGCTCCGGCCTCTGGCGGGCGGTCGATGACCGCGTGCTGATCTACATTCACAAGGAGCGCGAGCTTGAATACGTCGAACGTCTTTATCCCGCGAACCACTACGTGCTCATCGACGACAAGCTGCGCATCCTGGACGCGGTGAAGAAAATCTGGGGCGAACGGGTTACAACGGTTTTTCCGAAGCAAGGCCATTACGCCTTCGATCCAAGCATTCTTGCTGAGTATCCACCGGCGGATATCGAGCTTGCCAAGATTGGCGATCTGATCACTTGCGATCTGACCACCCTCGGACCGCGACACTCCTAAGACTAAGGGTGGAGCACCAGCTTCTGCGCCCGCCAGTTCAGCAGTTCGCCGACCCAGAGGACGTTCTCGGACGGGCATGCCATTTCGTGAATCCAGCCGAACTGCTTCAATTGCTTGCCGCTCTCGCCGAGCATGCCCAGCACTTTGCCGTCGAGCGTCAACTTGTAGATACGGCCGGGCCACGCGTCGGCGCTGTAGAGCACCTGGTTCGGCCCCGGCGTAATGCAGATTGTCCAAGGCGAACCGGGCGCGAAGGTGCCGCCGGCGCGCTGCGCCTCGCTCGGGATGTTACCGATCGCCGGTTTGGCATCGGCCGGTACGGGCACGTCGATGACAATCTGGCGCAGGAAGTTGCCCTCACCGTCAAACACTTGGATGCGATGGTTGCCGCGATCGGCGACATAGACGTTACCCTTGGCGTCCACCGCGATGGAATGCGGGGTGTTGAACTGCCCGGGCCCATTGCCGCGTTCGCCCCATGACTTGAGCCAATTGCCGTTCTTGTCCACCTTGGCGACGCGCGAATTTATGTAGCCGTCGCTGATAAAGGTGTCGTCGGCGCCGTCGAAGGCGATGTCAGTCACCTGGCGGAAGCGGCCGGGCTCGGCCGGCAACGGCGGATTGGGGTGCTTGAGAGGGCCCGTCTCCTCGTCCGAGGCTTCCTGCTTGCGTCCGAACACCATAGCGACGCGGCCCTCGGGCGTGAACTTGATCACCATGTCCGAGCCCTTGTCCGTGACCCAGATGTTATCGTGCCGGTCCACCTTGACCATGTGAGCAAAGGACCAAGCATAGAGATTATGACCGATCTCGCGCAGGTACTTGCCGTCAGGGCCGAACTCGAGCAGCTGGGCGGCGGCAGCGGCATAGGCCGGTCCGGTGGTGTTGCCGCGCGTCAGGACGAAGACATGGTCCTTGGAATTGACCGCGATGCCGCTGACCTCGCCGAGATAAAGGTTGTCCGGCAGCTTGAGCGGATCGGGCACCGAATCGAAGCGGATAACCGGCGGCGTCTGCTGCTGCGCGAAAACCGGCCAACTGAGCAGCACGAATAACCCGACGAGCCAAATACGCATGATTCCCTCCTTGGACGTGCCGCGTTACAGTCGCGGTCGGTGTCGCATTATAGAGCGCTCGACCGAGCCAATCACCCCCGCAACGCCACCACCTGGCCGCCGTCGGCAACCACGGTGGCACCGGTGACGAAGCGCCCGGCGTCGGACACGAGCAGCAAGAGCGGGCCGTCGAGATCGCGGGCTTCGCCGAAGCGGCCGATCGGAATCTCGCGTTTGAGCGCCGCGCCTTGTTCGCTTTGCAGATAATCGCGGTTGAGATCGGTGACGATCCAACCCGGCGCGATGGCGTTGACGCGAATCCCTTTGAAGGCAAGTTCAAGCGCCAGCGCCTTGGTCAGTTGGATGACGCCGGCTTTGGCCGTGGCATAGGCGATGACGCCTTTAGCGACGCCGAGGCCGAGCACGGAGGCAATGTTGACGATGGCGCCGCCGGTACGCGCAGCCAGCATGCGGCGCGCCGCCTCCTGCGCGCAAAAAAACACAGCGTCGAGATTGGTCGAGAGGATGCGCCGCCATTCCTCCTCGGGCAGTTCGACCGCGCGGCCGGAATGCGCCACGCCGGCGTTGTTGACGAGGATCGTCACCGTGCCGAACGCTTTCTCGGCGGCATCGAAGGCGGCCCGCATCGTGGCGCGGTCGCCGACATCGGCCTCGACCGCAAGCGCCTTACCACCGGATTTTTCGATTGCTTCCTTCACGTCGAGGAGACGATCAATCCGCCGCGCCACCAGCACGACCGCTGCGCCGCTTTCCGCCAGAACTTCGGCGAAACGCACGCCAAGCCCGCTCGATGCGCCGGTCACAAGGGCCACTTTGCCGGAAAGATCGAAGATTCGTGCCGCGGTCATGTACCGTTCCTTGCCCATTGCGGAGGCAGAGAATTGCGGGAATTAATGCTCCGATCAAGCGCGACGGCAGGCGTCTTGAGACTTTTGGAGCAAGCACACGATGGGCTTTCTGGACATGCGGCAGTGGATGGCGAACCTCGAACAGCAAGGTGAATTGCGGCGAATCACGGCCGAAGTCGATTGGGACCGCGAAATCGGGGCGATCACCCGGCGCGTCCTTGAGAAAAAGGGCCCGGCGCTACTGTTCGAGAACATCAAAGGCTATTCGAGCGGCCGTTGCACCAAGCTATTCGCTAGCGGGCTTGGCGCCCGGTCGCGCCTCGCGCTAGCCCTTGGCATGTCACGCGATGCCAGCAATCGCGAACTGGTCCAGCACGTCATGACGAAGAACCGCGAGGCGATTCCGCCGGTCGTCGTCGGCAGCGGGCCGGTGAAAGACGTCATCATCCGCGGCGGTGCCATCGACCAGACCGAGTTTCCGGTTCCAAAATGGCATTATCTCGAAGGCGGCCGCTACATTCACACCTTCTCCGCCATCGTGACCAAGGACCCGGATACCGGCGTGATGAATGTCGGTCTCTATCGTGGCATGATCGGCCATAAGGACACCGCACCGTTCCTCCTCATCAAAGGCGGCCAACACTGGGGCGCGCATTTCGTGAAGTGGGCCGCGCGCGGTAAGCCCATGCCGGTCGCCTGCGTGATCGGCTGGGATCCGATCCTGCCCTTTCTCGCCGGATCGCCGCTGCCGTCCGGCGTTTGCGAGTATGACGTGATGGGCGCCTACCGAGGCGAACCAGCGCAACTCGTGCGTTGTGAGACGGTCGACCTCGAAGTGCCGGCCAGCGCGGAGATCGTCTTTGAGGGGACCATCAGCGACGATCCGGCAACGTACGAGAGCGAAGGGCCGTTCGGCGAATTCACCGGTTATGTGTCCGACCTGCCGACGCCCCGGCCGGCAATGAAAGTGACCTGCATCACCCATCGCCGCGACCCGATCTTCTGCGGTTCGCTTGAGGGCACGTTGCCAGGCTCCTACAGCGAGAACAGCGTGATGTCCTCAGTGCAGCGCGCCGCAATCGCCTGGAATATTCTAAACGGCGCCGGTATTCCCGGCATCCTTGATGTCTACGCTCCGCCAATCACCAACGGCGTCAACATCCGCATCCAGATCAAGAAACATTATCAGGGGCAGCCCAAACAGATCGCGGCGGCTTTGTGGGGTAACAGTGCCGCGCAATATCGCTACAAGCATGTAACGGTTGTGGAAGAGGACATTGATCCGGCCCAGGACGAACAGGTGGAATGGGCGTTCGCACATCGCGTCAACGCCGGTGAAGGCGGCGTGGTGATTTTCCCGGGAATCTTTGGATCGCCGATCGATCCGTCAACGCCGATGGAAGACCGCGACGTTGCGCAACTCGGCACCGGATTGTGGAATCGCATGCTGATCGACGCCACCCGTTCGTGGAAAAACCCGAAGCGGCCACAATGGGGCGGCGAGCGCTTCCCGCCCACGGTAAAACCCGCCGCGGACGATGCGGCGCGGGTCGCGGCGCGCTGGTCGGAATACGGGCTCGACGATCTGTAAAGAGCTCCGCGCCGTCTAAACGGAAGTCGGTGGAGCGGGCGACACATCGTGCGCGTCCGGCAGGCTCGCAGGTTGCAGCGGTTCAACATCATAGTATTCGGGAAAGTTAATGGGCTTGTAATCCGAAACAAGCTGCATACGGTCAAGTACGGACTGGTGAATGCGCGGCTTTACCGAGTCGAACGGGTTTTGAATCAAGCGTGGTTCGCCGAGCGGGCAATACCAACCAAGCACGTGTGGGCGTGGCCAATCTTCATACTTCACACGTTTTGGCCACCATTCAATCATCCACCAAGCGGGCGTGAGCGATTCATGCAACGTTGCCGCGGCATTCGGCAAAACATATTTATTCGTCGCACCAGGCCGCGGCGTTCCGAGCACAAGATGATTTCTGATGTCATCGTCGATTTTCAGACCGTGCGCTGTCGCCTCTTGAATCATCCAACCGAGAGGAAATTTTGAAAGTCCGCTTTCGCTTTCCGGGTAACCGCCACCCACGTCGGAGTGTACACCGGAAAACCAAACCTGCTTGATGTCTTGTTCGGCAGGCGGTACATTTTCTTCGAACCGCTTTACGACAAATGGCTGTGGTTCAATCCACCGATTGATCCGAAACATGGTACGACGTTCGTCGATGGCGATGGCTTGGCGGAAAATTTCGACACTCGGATTGGTGCGAGTGTATGGCAATCTCTGCAGGCTAGGAAGATAAAGCCGATCCGGTCGCGGTACAAACACCGAGGCGACGGTGTCCCAAACGCCGATGAACTTTATTTTGATATCTCGGCCGCCTGTGATGTTACCAAAATTCCAGGCGAGATGAAGATCATGTTCCTTGCCGGCGCGCTTGTAGGAGGTCAGGGCGTAATCGGCGATATTTGATTGATCGGGCGGTAGCAACCCAACCATATTGATGAAGGCTGCGAGCGCTCGAACCGTATAGGCGCCGCGGCTGAAGCCAAACAGAAAGATCGAGTCGCCTTCGTTATAATGCTCGGCCAGAAACCTGTACGCATCGACAATGTCGGCGTCCATGCCATAGCCTGTCGCCAGTCCAAAGACGACGTAAAAATTCTGTTTGAGCTGTGCCCACGGGTCGTCGGTGCCGATCGTGCCAACGCCGGGATTGTAGTAGACGCGTTGGTCGTCGTTCTTCTGGGCAATGCGAAACAGCTTAAGGACGTTCGATAGATTGCCCTCGACTTGATTGCCCGTGCCGTCACAGCAAATGACGAGGTTTTTACCCATGGCAACGTCCCCCACGCCGCTCGATATCCCTGTGATGCAACATACAACTTTACCGTGCCGACTGGAAGTAGCACGTCAGGACCCATAGAGTTCAGTGCGGGAGCGAGGATGCGAGCGCCGGCAGGCACAACATTTCGCAGGCCAGACATTTATTGGAAACGACATTCCAACCACGGTTTATTCATGCGCTTGCGGTCCGGGCAACTTTCTTGAGCCGCGCCCCGGATGGAGCAATGCGACGGACGAGAGATACGAGGTTTTTGACCGCGGCGGAATTGTCATTGCGCCTGTGAACCAGGCTTATCGGCGCAAACGGCCCGCCGCCCTGTAAGGGACGAAACGATACGCCTTCGACGTGAACTCGCGTCAGGCATTCTGGCACTATCGAGATTCCAAGGCCGGCCGCCACTATCGGAAAGGCCGCAAATATATGGGGCCATGCTGGACCGAGAATTGGTTGGAAGCCGGCTCGATGACATGCCGCAATGATCGAGTCATATACGCCGGTATTCATGCGTCGCGCAAAAAGGATAAATCTTTCCGTTGCGAGCGCAGCGATTGGAATCGAGGACTGACGATCAAGAGCGTGCCCCTCCGGCAGCATGACAACGCAGTCTTTGTCTGCAATCGGTACAATGGCGAGATCATCACGCTCCGCGATTGGAGACCACACGAAGGCGGCATCGAGCTTACCCGTATGCACCTTGGCCATGAGCATTTGGGTGCTATTTTCCTCCGCGTAAAGAAAGACACCAGGATACGTTTTGCCAAATTCACGCGTGATGACATTCACCAGCGGCTCGAAATAGGTCGCTTCGGCGGCACCAATCCATATCTGTCCTGTTTCGCCGCGCGCTCGCCGCTTCACATCTGTTTTAGTGCGCTCGACTTGCGCCAATATGTTGCGTGCTTCCTCCAGTAGGAGCTTGCCGGCGCCGGTCAGTTCGACTGTTCTGCCGAGGCGACGAAACAGCGGCGCACCCAGCTCCTTTTCCAATTGGCGGATTTGCAGGCTTAGCGGCGGCTGCTTGATGCCAATGCTTGCGGCCGCACGCGTGAAGCTGAGTTCTTCAGCCACGGCAACGAAATAGCGGAGATGACGCAGTTCCATCTGCGATTAGCTCCGTGGGTATCGACGCCAGATTGCCGAGGAAATTTGTATTATTTCGTTACTTTATAATTCGTCTCAGCCCGTTCGTTATACCTGAAAAGTATCAAAGTAGCCACATCGAGATATTGGACAATGCTTTCAGTTGCAACTATTCGTGCGCGACCTTGGGACGGCGCACAGACCGGAGCGCCGCCGCGTCGAGCGATTGAGGGAAAGTGTGGCATATTCTACAGTTGCCGAATTGCAGAAAAAAAACGACGACCTGCGCCAGTTGGTCATAAAGCTCAGCACGATCATTCTGAGAAATGTTGTCGAGCAGCGCGAATTGGTAGGAATTAGCGACGATGCGACGGCTCCGCGCCTGCTGGCGTCAACGACGCCGGTCGCCATCGTCGCTCGTCTGCGCGAGGTATCGATGCGCTGCAGCGAACTCAGCTTGGATTGCCGAGAGAGCGAATCTGCCCATGTACTCGAAGGACTCAGTGTTGAACTCGCCGCTGAAGCGGAGACACTTGAAGTCTTGTTAAGGATTCCTGGCGCGAATGAGTAGATTCAAGATCCATAAAGCTTGTGCGGAAGCCAGGTTGCGAGCGCCGGCATAAACCAAAGCGCCACAAGCATTCCGAGCTGAATCACCACGAACGGTATTACGCCGAGATAAATGTGCCGCGTCGTCACTTCCGGCGGCGCGACGCCGCGCAGATAGAACAAGGTCGCGCCGAGCGGCGGGTGCAGGTAGGATGTCTGCAAATTCACCGCCATCATGATGCCGAGCCAAATCGGATCGATGCCCGGCATCTGCAACAGCACCGGCGCTACGATCGGTACGACGACAAAAATAATCTCGAAAGCGTCCATCACGAAGCCGAGCACGAACAGCGCCGCCATGACCGCCAGCGTCGCGCCGGCGGTGCCGCCCGGCAGATTAGTAAGCGCGCGTTCGACCATGATGTCGCCGCCGAGACCGCGAAACACCAGGCTGAATAAAGTCGCACCGATCAGAATCATGAAAATCATGCTGGTGATCTGGGTCGTTCGCATCATCACCGGAATAAGCAAACCTTTAAGTCCGGCGCTGGGCGCGGCCAGAAGCATCGCGCCGATCGCGCCGACGGATGCCGCCTCGGTTGGCGTCGCTATCCCGCCGAGGATGGAGCCAAGCACGGCAAGGATGAGTGCGATCGGCGCCACCAGGACCGCTATAAGACGGCGCATGAGCGCGAAGCCGCGCGGCGCCGTGAGGTCCGGCGCTATTGCCGGCGATTTACTTGGAAGAAAAATCGCGATGCCGATCAGATAGAGCATGTAGAGCAGGACCAGCATGAGCCCCGGCAGAATCGCGCCGGCAAAAAGATCGGCGACGGATACGGTCTGCGGCGCAAAATTGCCCTGCGCCAATTGCGCCGCCTGATAAGAATTGCTGAGCTGGTCGCCGAGCAGCACCAGCACAGTCGCCGGCGGGAAAATCTGCGCCAAGGTCGCGGTCGCGGCAACCGTTCCCGCCGCCAGCGCCTTATCGTAGCCGTGCCGCAGCATGGTCGGCAGCACGATCAGCCCCATGGTCACCGTGGTCGCACCGACCACGCCTTTGGCTGCGGCCAGGAGCGCACCGACGATGATCACCGACAGGCCGAGACCGCCCGGCAGCGCGCCGAACAGCCGGCCCATGGTTTCCAACAGTGCCTCGGCAATCCGTGAGCGCTCTAACATCACGCCCATGAAGATGAAAATCGGGATCGCCAGCAGCACGCCGTTCGACATGACGCCGAAAATGCGCTCCGGTAGCGCACCCAGCAGGGCGAGAT
>Ga0208220_1001388_pt1 | contig 10189 bp, 10 predicted proteins | sample NGESurdeep092012_9_FD_184484 | JGI IMG/M metagenome (GOLD analysis project Ga0208220, IMG submission 184484) | Arctic peat soil microbial communities from Barrow, Alaska - NGEE Surface sample F53-1 deep-092012 (SPAdes) | ecosystem: Environmental > Terrestrial > Soil > Wetlands > Peat ... | reverse complement strand
GAAGCCGAGCGACTGCCTGGAGACTCGGGACGGCATGTCGGCGCGAGACTGCTAGGATGAGTCCGGATAACCCACCTATTGGGTTCATCCCAATGTTTCGTAGCCGTCACTGGACCGGCGTATGTGGTCCTGCCCGCCCGCTGGACCTTCTCACCGGGAAGTAAAGGGTCTTGGGAGGTTCAGATGCGCGAGCCGATGTGGCGGCAGATCGCCGAAGACGTGCGCCAGAAAATCGAGGCTGGCGAGCTGGGCAGCGACGGGACGCCCCTGCCGTCGGAGCTAGAACTCCGGGATAGCTACGAAGCGTCGCGAAACACGGTTCGCGACGCGGTCAAGTGGCTAGTTACACGTGGCCTGGTGGTGACCCGGCCGGGCCAGGGAACCTTCGTCGTCCAGAAAATCGATCCGTTCGTCACGACATTGTCCACAGATATAAAGGCGCCGAAGGATAGTATCGCCTACGCTTCCGAGGTGATGGCCTCAAGCCGTATACCGAGAGTCTCCGAACCGCGGATTGAGATCCAGCTAGCTGTTGGCTTGCCCGCAGCCGAACTCCATCTTAAGCACGGGGCCATCGTCAGCCGCCACCAGGATCGATTCATTGATGGCGTCCCGTGGTCACTGCAGACGACGTTCTACCCGATGCGATTCGTCGAGCAGGGCGCGGATCTTATTATCCGAGCCGAAGACATCCCGACTGGAGTAGTCGGTTACATCGAAGAGAAACTCGGCATCAAGGAAGTGGGATGGCGTGATAGATTTCTGGTGCGCCCTCCGGACCAAACCGAGACGAACTTCTTCAAACTTCCCGACGACGGACGCATTGCCGTGATCGAGACCATTCGGACTGGCTATGGCGAAGGCGGCGGACCTATTCGCGTCACCGTTACTACGTATCCAGCTGACCGGAATCAGTTTGTCATGACCGCTGGAAAGGTGCCAGCAGAGGCAATAACTCGCAGTATCACTCAGGGCCTAGGACAGCAGCGAACCCGGCCGGGCGAATAGAGCAACTGAGCAATGCGCAGCGCCCCCGCAGATGCGACCCTGTCGTCGTGACCGCCTTGCGCGCGACAGAGGATCGCATGGCGTCCTGGCGCGTCCTGCGCGAGCCGAAATTCCGCGCCTACTTTATTGGCAGCGCGATCTCGAACATGGGCACGTGGCTGCAAACCACCGCACAGTTGCTGCTTACCTATCAGCTCACTCACTCAGCATTCGCGGTAGGCCTTATCACGGCTGCTCAGTTTGCTGGATTCCTCATACTGGGCCCGTGGGCGGGGAATCTTGCAGACCGCGCGGGCCGGAGAAAGGTACTGCTTGGCACTCAGGTCGCGTCTGCCGCCATCGCCGGAACCCTGGCGGCACTGCAATTGGACGGCCGCCTCACTGAGCTAGACCTGATGTGCGGAGCACTCAGCACTGGCCTGGCCCTCACCTTCGCGCTCCCCGTTCAGAGCGCTATGATCCCTGTGCTCGTACCGGAACGAGACACGAAAGCCGCCATGGCGATGAATTCGGTTTCCTATAATGTCGGGCGAACGGTTTCCCCGGCCCTCTACCTTATCGTTCTCACCAGTATCGGAGCTGGGTGGGCATTTGTGCTCAACGCTATATCCTTCCTTATTTTTGCCACCACGATTGTCATCGTCTATCCCCGCCACGCACCGCCGCAGACCCGACCCGCACCGGACTGGTCAGGCCTTCGTATGGCTATACGCAGGCCCCGGATCATGCTGCTGCTGGCAATGGTTGCGGCTGTCACTATTTCCGACGATCCGGTACAGGTCCTCGGCCCCTCACTTGCGCACCATGTACTTCGAGTCTCCAGTATCTGGCCGGCCTATTTCCTGTCTGCGCTTGGACTCGGTACAGTTCTTGGCGCTCTCATCCCTACACGACCCACGAAGGCGCGGGAGACAGCAATCCCGCTAGGAATCCTGGCCGTCTCGGTCGTGCTGTTCGCCGTCGGCTTCAGCGTCTGGCTCAGCGTGGCGGCAGCCGTCGTGGCGGGCATGGCGGCGCTCCTGACAGGTGCTTCAACCCAGGCCCTGCTGCTGCAAACGGCGGGTCCTCGACAAGCCACCCAGGTAATGGCGCTATGGGCGGTCGCATGGGCAGGAAGCAAGCCGATCGCGTCCTTGGCCGACGGGTGGCTCGCCAGCAACCTCGGCGTTCAGTCCGCGGCCGTGATCTTGTCGGTACCTGCCATAGGCATCGCCGCCGCCGAACTATTCATGCGTGAAAAGTCAAGAAGCCGGATTAAGCATCTTATGCATAAGTACAATGAAGCGCATGCTCCAGGTTGAGCCGTGGGCGGTCCGGCTTGCACCGGCTCGCACTATGTGACTGAATATAGGTCTATGGCGAACTGGCCGTTAGTTCTGGCTCGGGCTGGGGACGACGATCTTGACCCAATCCTGCTGCTCGTAGGGGACGCTGCCCAGTGGCTGCGGACCAAGAACACCGACCAGTGGGCGAAGCCGTGGCCTGATTACGCTGGTCGGGAGCACAGGATCCGGGCTGCTCTGCGTCAGGGAAAGAGCTGGATCTGCTGGGATAATGGCCCCCCGGCAGCCACGATCACCGCCGATCCCGATGAAGACCCGTACTGGCCAGAGGCAATCCGAACCGAACCGTCGATCTATGTCCATCGCCTGATTGTCAGCCGACGGTACGCAGGGACGGGGCTGGGCACCGCGCTACTGGACTGGGCCGGGCTGGCCGGGAGGCTTGAGCACGGAGCTCGATGGATCCGGCTAAGCGCGTGGACCACTAACCAGGGGTTGCACGAGTACTACCGACGGCAGGGATTCTCCTTATGCGCGTTCCGCCCCGACGACAGTTACCCGTCGGGAGCGTTCTTCCAGAAGCCAACGGCCGATATCCCGCCTGCGTCTGTCGCGCTGTTCAGGCAGGCTTAGGTAGCTATCGGCGAGCCTGAGTCGACTGGAGGGCTCCGGTAATTGTCGCCGAGCCCAGAACCGCGTTCCCGTCGTAGAGAACCGCCGCCTGGCCCCTGGCGACGCCGCGGGCGGCCCTGTCCAAGCGGATCCGCAGGATGCCGCCGTCTACCTCGCAGGTGGCTGCCTGGGGCTCGCCGTGCGCCCGCAGCTGAACGAGGCACTCCACCGGGCCGGAGGGCGGCGCGCAGCCCGACCAGACGGGCCGGGCGGCCTCGATCTCCAGCACGTCCAGGTCCTCGGCGGGTCCTACGGTGACGGTGTTGGATACCGGCTCGATGTCCAGGACGTAGCGCGGCCGGCCGTCTGGTGCCGGCCTGCTGATGCCCAGGCCCTTGCGCTGGCCGACGGTGAAGCCGTAGCTCCCGTCGTGGCCGCCCACGATCGAGCCGTCCGCATCGACAATGCGGCCCGGCGCGCTGCCCAGCTGGCCGCGCAGGAACTTCCGGGTGTCGCCGTCGGCGATGAAGCAGACGTCGTGGCTGTCGGGCTTGGCCGCGACGGCCAGGCCGCGGCCGGCAGCCTCCTTGCGCACCTGCTCCTTGGTGATGTCGCCCAGGGGGAACATGGCCCGCTCAAGCTGCTGGCTGGTGAGCACGGCCAGCACGTAGGACTGGTCCTTGCCGCTGTCCACGCTGCGCACCAGGCGGCGCGGGCCCGGCGCGGGGAGGGCCGGGTCCAGGCGGGCGTGATGGCCGGTACAGACGGCGTCGAAGCCGAGCGCCACGGCGCGGTCGAGGACGGCGGCGAACTTGATCTTCTCGTTGCAGCGCAGGCACGGGTTCGGGGTGTTGCCGCGGGCATACTCGTCGACGAAGTCGCGCACGACGTCGTCGTGGAAGCGCTCGGCCAGGTCCCAGACGTAGAAGGGGATGCCGATCACGTCGGCGGCGCGCCGGGCGTCGCGGGCGTCCTCCAGCGTGCAGCAGCCCCGCGCGCCGGTGCGGTAGGAGCTGGGGTTTCGCGACAGGGCCAGGTGCACCCCGGTGACGTCATGGCCGGCCTCGGCGGCCCGGGCGGCGGCCACCGCGGAATCGACGCCGCCCGACATGGCGGCTAGTACTCGCAGCTTTGTCATGGCCCTATCAGGGTATGCGCGAGCGGCGGCCGGCCGGCCGTCAGCGCCCGGCGCGGCGGGCCCGCTCTACGACCTCGCCGATGACGGCGCCGAGCGCGTCGACGTCGGCCTGGACGGTGGAGGACCCGAGCGAGAACCGCAGCGAGCCGCGGGCTCGCGCCTCGTCGGCGCCCATCGCGAGCAGGACGTGGCTGGGCTGCGCGACGCCCGCGGTGCAGGCGGAGCCGGTGGAGCAGGCGATGTCCCGGGCGTCCAGCAGCATCAGCAGGGCATCGCCCTCGCAGCCGGGGAAGGAAAAGTGCGCATTGCCGGGAAGCCTGCCCGGACCGGGGGCTTCCCCGTTCAGGGTGGCGTCCGGCACGGCGGCCATGACCTGGCCGATCAGGTCGTCGCGCAGCGCGGCCAGCCGCTTGGCCTCATCGGCTCGCCGCTCGCAGGCGATCGCGACGGCGACGGCGAAGGCGCGGATGGCCGGGGCATCCAGCGTTCCGGACCGCACGTCCCGCTCCTGGCCGCCCCCGTGCAGAACGGGCACGGCGTCAGTCCCCCTGGCGAGCAGCAGCGCGCCGACCCCCACCGGTCCGCCGATCTTGTGCGCGGTGATGGTCAGGGCGGTGGCGCCGCTGGAGGCCAGGCCCACGGGCAGCTGCCCGGCGGCCTGTACGGCGTCGCTGTGGAAGGGGATCTGGAGCTCCCGCGCGACCTGGGCCAGCTCGGCGATCGGCTGCACCGTGCCGACCTCGTTATTGGCCCACATGACGCTGATGAGCGCCGCGCCGGCCGGATCCCGCTCGATGGCCTCACGCAGCTCCGCGGGGCTCAGCCGCCCGGTCGGCGAGACCGGCATCCAGTCGACGTTCGCGCCCTCGTGGTCAGCCAGCCAGTGCACGCTGTCCAGCACCGCGTGATGCTCGGTCTGGGTCACCAGCAGCCGGTTTCGCGCCGGATCGGCGGCGCGACGCGCCCAGAACAGGCCCTTAACGGCGAGATTGTCGGCTTCGGTGCCCCCGCTGGTGAACACGACCTCACTGGGCCGGGCCTCGTAGGCCTCGGCGATCTGCTCCCGCGCCTCCTCGACGACGCGGCGGGCGCGGCGCCCGGCATTGTGCAGAGATGAGGGGTTACCGAGCTGGCTGAGTTCCTCCGTCATGGCGGCCAGGGCCTCGGGCAGCATCAGGCTGGTCGCGGCATGGTCGAGGTACACGGGGCCGCTCGGCTCTGGGCGGCCCGCCGAAGCAGAGGCAGGGCCATCGGCCATGCCGTCGAAATTCACCATGATGTACCCAGCCTAGCTGCGATCGGGCGGTGCGGGCCGACAGCGCCCGCGCTAGCGCAAAAGCCAGATCTGGTCCGCGGCGGCCCGGGGAGACTGCGCCGGCCGAGTGGACCGCCGGGGCCGCGCGGACCGCGGGCTCAGCCTTGCGATCGCTTCTCGATCTCCTCGATGAGCTGCGGGACGACCTTGAACAGGTCGCCCACGACGCCGTAGTCGGCGAGCTCGAAGATGGGTGCCTCGGGGTCCTTGTTGACAACCATGATCGTCTTAGCGGTCTGCATGCCAGCCCGGTGCTGAATGGCGCCGGAGATTCCGCAGGCGAGATACAGCTGCGGCGACACGGTCTTGCCGGTCTGGCCGACCTGGAACTGATGGGGATACCAGCCGGCATCGGTGGCGGCGCGGGACGCGCCGACCGCGGCGCCGAGGGCATCCGCCAGCTTCTCGATCAGGGCGAAGTTCTCGCCGGCCCCGACCCCGCGGCCGCCGGAAACGACGATGGACGCCTCGGTCAGCTCCGGGCGCTCGCCGCGTTCCTGCTCGACCCGCCCGGTGACATGCGCGCCCTTCGCCGCGTCGCTGACGGTGATCGAGACCGGCTCGATGTCCGCCGCGCCCTGCGCCGGCTCGGGGGTGACGGCGTTGGGCCGGACGGCGATGATCGGCGTCCCGGTCGCTACCTTCGACTGGACGGTGATGGCGCCGCCGAAGATCGACTGCTCGCCGACGAGCTCATCGGCCAGGCCGGTGACGTCGGTCAGGATGCCCGAGCCGGTCTTGACCGCCAGCCGGGCGGCGACCTCGCGGCCGTCGGCGGTGGCCGCCACCAGGACCGCACCCGGCGACTTCTGCGCGACGAGCTCGGCCAGCAGCTCCGCCTTGGGTGCCACGAGGAAGTCGTCGAAGTCCTTGCTGTCGGCGACATAGACCTTCGCCGCGCCGAACTCAGCCAGCCGCGCCTGGCCGGCCTCGGCGCCGGCGCCGGTCCACACCGCGGCCGGCTCGCCGTAGGCGCGCGCGAGGGTCAGCAGCTCGCAGGTGACCTTCTTGACCGCCTCGCCGGTGTGCTCGACGAGTACCAGGATCTCAGCCATGTACGGCAGCCCTTCCGCGATTAAGCCCGTGCTCGAAAAATCCGTGCTCGAAAAATCCGTGCTCGAAAACCAGTGGTCCGAAATCAGATGAACTTGCGCGCGGCGAGGAACTCGGCCGCCTTGGTGCCGCCGTCTCCCTCGTCGGTCACGATCGTGCCGGCCTGGCGCGGCGGCCGCTTGGCGAAGCTGACCACCTCGGTGGCGCTGCCGGCCAGGCCCGCGCCGGCCGCCTCGATCTCGAGGTCGGCCAGGCTGAGCGTCTCGACCGGCTTCTTCTTGGCCGCCATGATCCCCTTGAACGACGGATAGCGGGGCTCGTTAATCTTCTCGACGACGCTCACCACGGCGGGCAGGGTCGCCTCCACCGTGTCGTAGCCGTAGTCCGCCTGCCGGTTGATGGTGATGGCGGTCCCGTCGGTCTCCACCTTGCTGGCGAACGACATCTGCGGGACGCTCAGCCGCTCGGCCAGCATGGCCGCCATGACGCCCATCCGGGCGTCGGTGGACTCCGAGCCGAGGATGACCAGGTCGAAGCCGATCCGGTCCAGCACCTTGGCGATGACTTCCGACGTCACCAGGGCATCCGAGCCGTGCAGCGCCTCGTCGCTGACGTGCACCGCCTTGTCGGCACCCATCGACAGGGCCTTGCGTATGGTCTCGGTCGCCTTCTCCGGGCCGACCGACAGCACCGTGACCTCGCCGCCATGCGCCTCGGTCAGCCGCAGGCCCTCCTCGATCGCGTACTCGTCGAGCTCGTTCATCACGGCATCGGCCGCGCCGCGGTCCAGCGTGCTGTCTTCGGACCGGAGTGTCCGCTCCGACCAGGTATCCGGAACCTGCTTCACACAGACGACGATGTTCATGATCGGCGGCCGACCTCCCTCTGCAAACCTGCCCTGCGTCCCGTCATCGCCGCGCGTGGCAGGCGGCGGCAGGGTAAAGCCTGTCAAACCGGCTGGCTCGCCCCGCACCCCGGGTACCTGGCCAGCCACGCCGCTAGCGACTTTACCCACTGGTAGCTAGTGGGCGACGCGCGGTCCGGCGCCGCCGGACCAGGCCCGCGGCTGAGCTCAGGCCCGCCGCTCGGCCGCCTCCACCACGTTGGTCAGCAGCATCGCCCGGGTCATCGGCCCGACGCCGCCCGGCATCGGGGCCAGGTAGCCGGCCACCTTCGCCACTCCGGGATCGACGTCTCCGACCAGGCCATCCGCGGTCCGGCTGATGCCCACGTCCAGTACGGCCGCCCCCGCGCTGACCATGTCGGGGGTCAGCAGGCCAGGCCGGCCGGCCGCCACGACGACGATGTCGGCCTTCCTGGTGTGCACCGCGAGGTCGCGCGTACCGGTGTGGCACAACGTCACGGTGGCGTTCTCGCTGCGCCGGGTGAGCAGCAGGCCGAGCGAGCGGCCGACCGTGATCCCGCGCCCGATCACGGTCACCTCGGCGCCCGCGATCGGCACGTCGAAGCGGCGGAGCAGCTCCACGATGCCCCGCGGGGTGCACGGCAGCGGCGCAGGCTCGCCGAGCACCAGCCTGCCGAGGTTCATCGGGTGCAGGCCGTCGGCATCCTTCGCCGGGTCGATCAGTTCCAGCACGCGCTGAGCGTCGAGGCCCGCAGGCAGCGGCAGCTGCACGATGTAGCCGGTGCACGCCGGGTCGGCGTTCAGCTCGGCCACCGCCTCCTCTACCTGCTGCTGCGTCGCGTCGGCCGGCAAGTCCCGGCGGATGCTGAGGATGCCGACCTGGGCGCAGTCGCGGTGCTTGCCGTTGACGTAGGACCGGCTGCCGGGATCGTCGCCGACCAGGATCGTGCCCAGGCCAGGCGTCAGGCCGACCGCCGTCAGCCTGGCGACGCGGCCGGTCAGGTCTTCGCGTATGGCGGCGGCTGTCGCCTTGCCGTCCAGAATCGTCGCTGTCATCGCGCGCCATTGTGCCCGATGACAGCCGCAAAGGCGCAGGCCGGGCCCGGATGCGCCCAGGCAGCTGGCCCGCACCGGCGGTCAGGGCTCGATTACGTATGGTGTCGGCTGGCGGCCATCGGCGTCGGTGAATCCGTAGCTGCGGGCCAGGTCCCCCACGGCCAGCGTCTGCCCGGATCTGCGGGACACCGCGGGGTCACAGGCGAGTTCGGCTACCGCGCGGCCGATGTAGGTGACCGACTCCATCTCGGCCTGCTGTCGCTCGGACAAGCCGGTCATCCGCTCCACGGCCATCCAGCCCGGTGAGACTCCCAGCACGGCCAGGTCGGTGTCCCGGGTCTCCTCGGCCAGCGCCGCCACCAGGCGGCATACGGCGTTCTTGGCGACGTCGTAGAAGACGTTGCCCAGGTAGCGGCGTCCACGGGTAAACGTGGTCAGGACGGCCAGCGCGTAGCCCGTCTCGCGCAGCAGCGGCAGGCCGAACAGGCACGTGGCCAGGTGGGATCGCAGGCCGGCCGTGAACATGCCGTCCCACCGGGCCATGGACTGCTCCCAGAACGGCTGGGAGAACCACTCGTTGTGCTCTGGATAGGGCAGGTAACCGCCCCAGGCGTTGGCCACCAGCACGTCCAGGCGCCCCTGCTCCGCGCGGATTTGCTCGAACAGGGCGCGGACCTGCGCGTCATCGGTGTGGTCACAGGCCACTGCGATCCCGTGGCCGCCGGCGGCGGTGATCTCCTGCGCGGTGTCCTCCACGGCGTGCGGAAACTCGGCCACCGCCGGGCGGTCCCGGGTACTCCGGGCGGTGACGTACACCGTCGCGCCCTCCGCGCCGAGCACGGCGGCTATGCCGCGCCCCGCGCCCCTGCTCGCCCCGGTGACCAGAGCAACTCTGCCGTCAAGACGGGCCATGGCGACCAGCATGGCAGCGCCCTGGTCGCGGCGGGCTACTGCTTGACATATAAGTTAAAACTAATAAGAATGACAACATGACTGCGCAGCCCGGCCGGCCTCGGAAGACCACGGTGGCCACGGCCGCGAGGGGGCACGCCGACCGGTTCGCGGCCGTGGCGGATTCCACCCGGCGGCATCTGCTGGAGGACCTGGCCGCGGCGGACCGCACCGTCTCTGAGCTGGGGAGCGGCCTAGACATCAGCCAGGCGGCCGTGTCCCAGCACCTGCGGGTGCTCCGCGAGGCGGGCCTGGTCTCCGCGCAGCGGGACGGCCGGCACCGGCTGTACCAGCTGATGCCCGCGGCGCTGACGGAGCTGCGGGACTGGCTCGACGAGCTGGAGCGGTTCTGGCGAGAACGTCTGGCGACGCTCGGCGACTACCTGGATGCTGAGAGCCAGAGCCTCGGCCAGCACCTCGGCCGCCGGGAGGGGGAGGCATCCGGATGAAAGCCGACATCGACATCACGGTCGTGTACCCGCACCCGCCCGAGCGCGTGTGGGCCGCCCTCACACGGGACCCCCGCTAACCACGGGGCCTCAGTGGTAGAAGTGCCGCACCCCGGTGAAATAGAGCGTGACCCCGGCGGCCTGCGCCGCGTCGATGACGAGCTGGTCACGTACCGAGCCGCCCGGCTCGACGACCGCCCGGACGCCTGCGCCGGCCAGCACCTCGAACCCGTCGGGGAACGGGAAGTAGGCATCACTGGCGGCCACGGCCCCGGCGGCCCGGCCGCCGGCCCGCTCCACCGCCAGGCGCGCCGCGTCGACGCGGTTGACCTGGCCCATGCCGATCCCGACGCTGGCCAGCCCGGCCGCGAGCAGGATCGCGTTGGACTTCACGCTGCGGCACGCCTTCCAGGCGAACCGCAGGTCCGCGAGCGTCTGCGCGTCGGCCGGCTCGCCCGC
>Ga0208220_1001386_pt1 | contig 10198 bp, 8 predicted proteins | sample NGESurdeep092012_9_FD_184484 | JGI IMG/M metagenome (GOLD analysis project Ga0208220, IMG submission 184484) | Arctic peat soil microbial communities from Barrow, Alaska - NGEE Surface sample F53-1 deep-092012 (SPAdes) | ecosystem: Environmental > Terrestrial > Soil > Wetlands > Peat ... | reverse complement strand
CGTAGGTTGGCCCGCCGCAGCTCTGCTTCGTCGCGATTTCGCATCAGGACGATCGTCGCCAACGCGATGGTACGGGCGACGTCACGGCGCTCGGCCTCATTCGGTCCACGATTCGCTTCGAAATACGTGGCAAAGGTGCCGAGAACCTTGCCGGCCTCGCCGTCGTCACCGGGTGCGATGACGGGCACTGACCAACACGCTCGCAGCCCGTGCTCGAGAGCCAACGCCCGCCACTCGGCCCAGTCGGGGTCGGTAGCGATGTCTTCGGTCACCACATCGTGTCGAGCGAACGCGGCCCTGCCACACGAGCCCGTATGTGGCCCGATCGCGGTGCCGTCGATCGGGTCACTGAACGACGCCGGAAGGCTGGGTGACGCGATGGTGAAAAGCCGACCACCGTCGGCCTCATCGAGCAGCAGGAAGGTGCAGTGCACTCCCGGCCGGTTGTCTTCGATCGCGCTTGCCAACGCCGTGAGCACGCTTTGCATCGAGTCGCCACGACTGATCCGCTCGAGAGCGTCGGTTTGGCGGGCGAGCGCGACGGCATCGCTCGTGTGTCCGCCCAGTGCTTCGCGCGAGCCGCTGGCCTGGTGAGCCGAACTCACGTCGGAATCCCTCCGCGATACGGACACTAGGCCAGAGCCCAGAATCCGGGCAAAGCCGTACTCCCTGCTCACCGTACGCGTCAGAACGGTCTGCGCACAGCCCAATCGAGCGCAGTTCGATCAAGCTCGACCGCGGCAGAGCTCGAGCAGCGTGAGCGCGAGCTGGCTGCCCCCCCGGCCGAGTCCTTCGACGTAGGTGTTCACGATCTTGAGTTCGCGTGAGTGCTCACGGCGCCGGCCGCCATGCGCCATCCGGACGGCCTGGATCTGCTTGGACAGCGCGATCCTGCGCTGCACAATGCCGACCAGTTCGGCGTCGACCTCGTCGATCTGCTCACGTAGCCGGATGATCTCGGCGAGCCCCGGGTCGGCTTCGAGCCCGGCCTCGGCTTCGAGCGCCGCGACCTCGGATTCGCCCGCATCGCTGATGCTGTTCATGCGCGTTGCCTTTCTGTCGTGCGCACCGGCTTGTGCTGGCAGCCCGTAGACGCGAAAACGCCCCGGGCTTCAGCCCGGGGCGTCGGTTTGTCTGTCGGATCAGACGGTGGCGACGGCTACCGGACTCCCGGAGCCATAAAAGTAATTCGCCGACCGCGTCATGTCAGTCAGTGTGCGACGACGGGTCGCTCGGCGTCCACTGTTGTCCGGATAGTGAGACGGCACGTCCGGAAATGTGCGGCCCGGAAGTGTCGGGGCCGGAGCTGCTGGGCCCTTTGCCGTGCCAGGACGCCCAGAGATCGGCGTAACTGCCGCCCTTCGCGATCAGCTCGTCGTGACTGCCGAGCTCGACGATGCGGCCGCCGACCATGACCGCGACCCGGTCGGCGTCATGGGCCGTGTGCAACCGGTGCGCGATGGCAATCACCGTGCGGCCCTCGACGACGGCGGCCAGGGATCGCTCGAGACGCCGGGCGGCTCGCGGGTCGAGCAACGACGTCGCTTCGTCGAGAACGAGCGTGTGCGGATCGGCGAGCACGAGTCGAGCAAGCGCGATCTGTTGTGCCTGCGCGGGGGTCAGGATGAGCCCGCCCGACCCCACCATGGTGTCGAGGCCCTCGGGCAGTGCCGTGACCCAGTCGAGTGCGTCGATCGACGAGAGCACAGACCGCAACTGGTCGTCGTCCGCCGAAGGCTTGGCAAGCCGCAGGTTGTCGGCGACCGAGCCCACGAAGACGTGGTGTTCCTGCGTCACCAAGGCGACCTCACGACGCAGCTGTTCGATCTCGAGATCGACGAGCGGCACCCCGCCGACCGTCACGCTGCCATCGCCAGGGCCGTGGATGCCGGCCAGCAGTCGACCGAGCGTGCTCTTGCCGGCGCCGCTCGGACCGACCATCGCGATGCGCTCGCCCGGCCGCACGTCGAGGTCGATGCCGTGCAGCACGTCGCGACCCGCCCGGTAGGCGAAGTGCACACCGTCCGCGCGAAGTCGTTCGCCATTGGGCTGCTCACCGGTGGCGACCCGGTCGGCGGGCACCCGGCCGACGCCGACGAGTCGCGCGAGTGACGACGCGCCTACCTGCAGCTCGTCGAGCCAGCCGAGCAAGCGGTCGACCGGATCGACGAGCTGCTGGAAGTACAGCGTGACGGCGGTGACCTGCGCGAGGCTCGCGTGGCCGCTATTAGCGAGCAGCCCACCGACGAGGAGTGCCGCGACCACGGGTATGACGTACGCCGTTTCGGTGAATGGGTACCACAGCGTGCGAAGACGCAGTGTGTAGCGCTCTGCGACGTACGCACGCCGAACGTCGTCGTCGCCGCGGCGGATCCGCCGGTCGCGCAATCCGAGCGCATCGATCGTGCGGCCACCTTCGAGTGTCTCGGTGATGCCGGCGAACATGTGCGAGTAGACGCGGCGCTCTCGCAGATAGCCCTGTGGCGCGCGCTTGAGGTACCAGCGGGTCGCGACGAACAGCAGCGGGAACACGATCAGGCAGGGCAACGCGACCAGCGGTGCGGTGATGAACGCAGCGATCAATGTGAGCACCGCGGTCGCGATGGCGATCATCACCTCGGGAACCGCGAACCGCACGCTGCGCGACATCGCGTCGATGTCGCTCGTCATCCGCGTCAGAAGGTCGCCCGTTCCGGCGCGCTCGACGGTCGAGAGCGGCAGCGAGATGACCTTGCGGAGGAATTCCTCTCGCAGTTCAGCGAAAACCTTCTCCGCAATGACGGACGACGCATAGCGGGCCAGGCGTACGAAGATTGCCTGCGCCACAACGAATCCGGCAAGGATCATCGCGATCCGGTCGACGTGAGCCCGCGTCGTCCCCTTCTGCACGGCACCGACGATGTCGCCGAGAAGGCGTGGCCCAGCCAAGCCCGCGACGCCCGCGAGCGCGTACAGCACGAGCACGCCACTCGCCGTCCGGCCCTGCTTGCGAATCAGCGTGGACGCGTATGCCTTCACCTCGGCAATGTCGGCGACGGGGAGCAGTGCGGAATTCGGTGTGCTCATGCGGATTCCTCGTCACGGGTGACGACGGAGCGATAGCGCGCATCGTCAGAGACCAGCTCGCGGTGCCGGCCATCGGCGACGATCCGGTCGTCGTCGAGCAACACCGCGCGGTCGGCGCGGTCGAGCATCAACGGGCTCGTCGACATGACGATCGTCGTCTTGCCGGCGCGATAGGCGCGCAGGGTGTCGGCGATGCGCGCTTCGGTATACGCATCGACGGCACTTGTGGGTTCGTCGAGTATCAGCACCGGCGCATTGGCAAGGAGTGCACGCGCGAGCGCAATTCGTTGCCGCTGCCCGCCCGAGAGGCCAAGCGCGCGCTCGTCGAGTACGCCGTCGAGGCCGCCCAGTATCGACTCGACGGCGTCATGTGCGACGGCGGCGTCGATCGCGTCGTCGACGTCGGTTGTACTGGCTCGGCGGTGCGGGTCGAGCTGATCACGCAGCGAGCCCGCGAACAGACGTGGGTCCTTGTCACTGACCAGAATGGCCGCACGGACGTCGTCCAGCGCCATCGCGGTGAGTGGCACGTTGCCAAACAAGACCTGCTGCTCGCCGTCCGGATCGACGTATCGACCGAGGCGGTCGGCCAGCGCGCTCGCCTGCGACGGTTCGGCAGCCGCAACGACGACGAACTCGCCGGATTGAACGGTGAGTCCTGACGTCGTGTCGGCGAGGTCGCCGTCACGCGGCACGGCGACAGGGTGCGGCGGCTGCGCCAGCACCGGCTGCAGGGAGAGCACCCGAAGTATCCGCTTGGCGGCGACGAGGCCGCGGGTCCACTTGTCGGCGACTTCGGTGGCGATGCGCATCGGCGCAAGCAGGAACGCGGCGTATCCGTAGAACGACACGAGCTGGCCGACGGTGAGTTTGTGCTGGATCGCGAGACGGGCGCCGAGCCAGGTGACGAGGACGACGAAAACCCCCGGCAGCAGCACTTCAGCAGCGTCCAGAATCGATCCCACGGCCGCCACCGAGACGCCCTTGCGCCGGACGTCCTGCGATCGGGCCTGATAGCGAGTGAAGAATTCGCGCTCGCCGCCCACGCCGCGCAGCACGCGCAAGCCGGCCACGGTGTCGGCGCCGAAGTTCGTCAACTGGCCGACCGATGCACGCAACTCCGTTTGGCGGTGGTGCAAGGGTCGCAAGATCGGTCCGATGAGCAGCATCAGAACCGGGACGCCGATCAGCACCACAAGTCCGAGCTCGACCGAGGTGCTCAACATGATGATGGCGACGGCGACGAACGACACGATCGAGCCGGCGAGCCGGGCGGTGATGTCGAGGCAGTTGCCGATGTAGCCGGCGTCCGTTGTCGCGCTGCTGACGATGTCGCCGAGTTGGACCCGCTGCGTCAACGAGGCACCGAGCCGCGCGGCTTGCCGGGTGAGTAGTTGCTCGACCCGGAACGTTCCGGTCAGCCAGTTCGCGACTGCGAATCGGTGCCGGCTGACGCCCGATGCGGCCTGCACGATGCCTAGGCCCAGCAAGACGGCTGACCAGGTCAGCAGCGCACTAGTGCTGTGGCCGGTGATGCCCTGGTCGATGCCGCGCCCGACCACAAACGGGACGGTTGCCTGGCCGCACATCCAGATGATGCCGAAGATCATGCCGCCGGTCAGCGTGGCCCGCTGGCCATTCACGACCCAGATCAGGAAGCGCAAAGGCGAGCGGACATCGGGAACGCCGGGATCAGTCAGCGGGAGGACGCGCACGTGGACTCACGTTAACTGCCCGCGCCCTTCGGGGCACGTCCGTTTCACATGGGCGCTGTCAGACAGACCTAAGCGGAGGCGAGGTCGGCGTTGCGGTTGACGCTGTCCTGGACGAGCAACTCGCCGCAGTAGCAGTGGAGCAGGACCTTCACGCCGAAGGGGGTGGACTCGATACCCACCACTGACTCGTAGCCGAGCAGGACGGTGGACCCATGGTTGTCGCAGTAAGGGGTGAACATGTATCCATCCTCCCTGACAAAACCGTGCAGGTCCATCTAGTATTCGCACATGACTATGTTCAGTAAAGACTTCACGATCGATCCGCGCCGCCTGCGGGTGCTGCGGGAGGTGGGCCTGCGGGGGACGGTGACCAGCGCTGCCACTGGCCTGCACCTCACGCCGTCCGCTGTGTCCCAGCAGATCGCCGCGCTGTCGCGGGATCTGGGCGTTCCGTTGCTGGAGAAGACCGGGCGCGGCGTCAAGCTCACGGGGCAGGCGCAGGTGATCTTGACCCACGCGACCGTCGTCCAGGCGCAGTTCGAGCGCGCCAGGGCCGACCTCGCCGCCTTCGCCGACGGCCGGACCGGACAGGTTTCGGTGGCCGGCTTCGCGACCGGCATCGCCGGGCTGATCGCGCCTGCGATGCGACAGCTGCGCACCACCCGGCCTGGCATCACCATGACGGTGGTCGAGATGGAGCCGCCCGATGTGTTCACTCGACTCGATCGCGGCGAGCTTGACGTCGTCGTGGCGGTCGATTTTCGCAAGGCGCCGCCGCGCAACGACCCGCACTACCACCGGGTCGAGCTGATGTCGGATGTGCTCGACGCCATGCTGCCGGCCGACCATCCGCTTGCGCATCAGAAGTCCATCGACCTCGTCGACCTCGCGAGCGACGTTTTCGTGACGGCCAGCCCCGGCACGTCGTGTTCTGAAGTGACGCTGGCAACCTGCGCGGCTGCCGGCTTCTCGCCCGATGTTCGCAACTACAGCACCGAGTGGGGAGCTGTTGCGGCACTGATTTCGGTCGGTGCTGGTGTCGGCCTGCTCCCTCGACTGGCGCAGCCGCTGACCTGTCCGGGCGTGGTCGTGCGTCCGTTGCGTGGGCCGAAGGCGGCTCGCAACATCTTCGCCGCCGTTCGGGCCGGCGCGCAGGAGGATCCGGTGCTGGCGGCGACGCTTGAGGCGTTGGTCGACGTTGCTGCCGTCGTCAGCAGCTCATCGACCGCCACCAGCCCGTCGTCCGCTGTATGACGGCGGCATCCGGTGCACCACGCGGCGCGGACTCACGCACCCTGGCTGCCTTGGGCCTGGGCGGTTTCGTCGTCCTCGGGCTGCCCGACGGCATGGTGGGAACCGCGTGGCCGACGATGCGGCACACCTTCCATCAGCCGCTCGGCAGTCTCGGCTTGCTCCTCGTGTTCGGCACGATCGGCAATCTCGTCACCTCGTTGTCGACAGGCCGCACGCTGCGCCGTTTCGGTGTCGGTCGGTTGCTCGTCGTTGCTGGTCTGATCGCGGCCACCGGCGCCTTGCTGATCGCGATCTCGCCGGTGTGGGCGATGGTTCTCATCGGTGCATTGCTGATGGGCATGGCGGCCGGCCTCCTCGACACCGGACTCAACACCGTCATCGCATTGTCGGGTCGGCTGCGGTTGCTGAACATGTTGCACGGCGCGTACGGCGTCGGCTCGGCGATCGGCCCACTTGTCGTGACGGCGGCGATCCTGATCACGTCGTGGCGACCGGCCTACTTCCTGTTAATTGCGTTGGAGTTGCTGCTCGCGTACGGCTGGTGGAAAACAAGTTCTCATTGGACGCCGGAGGTGGCGGACAGCGAGGTCGTTGCCGTTGTCGCGGCGCCTGACGACGCGCCGACGACGCACATCGGTCTGCTCGTTGGTCTTGGTGTCGGAGCCTTCTTCTTCTACACCGGCCTCGAGGTCACCGCCGGGCAATGGGCGGCGAGTTTCTTCCGCGGGCCACTCGGCTTGTCGGCGGGCGCGGCCGGACCTGCCGTGTTCGCCTACTGGGGATCTCTGACGGCCGCTCGATTCGGCATCGCGATTCCACGGCGGACGCCGAACCCGGTACTGCTCGTGCGGCTCGGGTGCATCGGCGGCCTTGTCGCGTCGGCGCTGATCTGGTGGGCTCCGTCGACAGCTGCCGTCATTCTCGGATTCGCGTTGCTGGGTGCGGTACTTGCGCCGGTCTTTCCTGCGCTGGTGACGTTGACGCCCGTTCGGATCGGCCACGCGAAGGCTCAACACGCGATTGGCTGGCAGATCGCGGGCGCCAACGTGGGTGCCGCAGGTATCTCCGCATTCGCCGGCATCATCTTGCAACACGAAGGCCTGCGAACGCTCGGTCCGTGCCTCGTCGTCATTGCGGTCGCATTGATCAGCTGCAACGCGGCGTTGGAGTTGTTCAGCCGGCGTTGATCCAGACTGCGACGTGAGTCGGTTGCACGCTGCGGTTGACGACGTCGACGAGATCGCGCTGAACCTGATCGAGATCGACCTTGTCCCGCAATCCTGCCGTGAACGCAGCGATCGTGGCGTCGGCGTCGTAGCGAGCTCGGTTGAAGCGGTGGTCGATCACTCGCTGCGCGCGCCTTCTCACCGGGTTGAAGAGTGCCGCCACCGTGAGCGTCGATGCGGCGACGCCGATCGGGGACGACAGCGGCAGTGCCCTCGTCGTGAGGGTGACAAGGCCGATGTAGACGCCGACGAGAACGCCGGTGACCGCGGCATAGGACAGGGTTCGGCTGATCAACCGGTCGATGTCGTAGAGCCGGTATTTCAAGATGCCCACGCCCATGCTCAGAGGCACGGCGAGGATGCCGAGCGACACGACGCTGCCCACCGTCTTGTTGATGGGAGACAGGGCGATCGCAAGGCCGATGATGCCGATCGCGCTGCCGCTCATCAGCCACTTCAGCTGCTCGCGTCGATCACCGGTCGAGCGTCGATAGGCCAGGAGTTGTGCGAAGACGAACGAGATCGCGAGCCCAGCGTAGAGGGGGAACAGGAGGCCCGACGGACCACCCGACGAGTTGCCACCCAAGCTCACCAACTCGCCCGACGAATCGACCTGGATGGTCTTGTCAGTGAAGGCAGCCACGTCCTTCGTGCCGATACCGATCACGAGCAGGGCGCACGCTGCCACGTACACGAAGAACGGCCAGCGCCAGCGCCTCGACGGCAACCGGCCATCGGGGTACAGCAGGATGGGCAGCGGCAACAGCACGAGTAACCCCACCCACAGTTGGGTGAAGGCGACGGCGAGACGTGAAAGCGGCAGCCCCGAATGGTCGACGCGATAAGCCCGTACCGCATACAGGCCTGAGTCGGTGCTGGTCAGGAACAGCATCGCCAGCGCGAGCATGATCCAACCGATGGGATTGCGCGGTTGGCGGATTGCTACGACGGCGCCCACGACGGCAAACGGGAGCATCAGCAGGTTGCCAGGGTTGAGGTTTTGATGAGCAAGCCGCTGTAGCGGAAAGCCGCCGATGAGCAGCGCGAACGTCACGGCCGTCATCGTCAGCGCCACGGTCTTCGTGGCCAGCGGATGCCCGCTGCCGACGTCCGCCCTCACTTGGGTGCCTCCCTGCCGCAACCGCTGTCGTCTCAGCCGCTGTCGTCAAAGACGACGGTAACCGGCGATCGTTCCGAGAACGCTACGAAATCGCACCCTCTAGAATCAACGGACGATCCCCGACGCCAGAGGTGGTTTGCGTGAGCGAGGCCACAGGCCCCACGGTGCTGGTGGTCGACTTCGGGGCACAATACGCGCAGCTGATCGCGCGCCGGGTGCGCGAGGCCGATGTCTACAGCGAGATCGTGCCGCACACGATGCCGGTCTCCGAGATCGTCGCCCGCAAGCCGGCCGCTGTGATCTTGTCGGGCGGCCCGTCGTCCGTCTACGCCGAAGGCGCGCCGTCGATCGACGCGTCGCTGTTCGACACCGGCATCCCGGTGTTCGGCATTTGCTACGGCTTCCAGGCCATGGCCCAGGCGCTCGGCGGTGTCGTCGAGCGCACCGGGCTGGCCGAGTTCGGCGGTACGAAAGTGACCGTCGTTCCTTCTTCTGAGGGCCTGCTGTTGCGGGACCTTCCCGCGCAACAGTCGGTGTGGATGTCGCACGGCGACTCGGTGACTGCTGCCCCTCTCGGTTTCACGGTGACGGCTGCGTCCGACGGCGCGCCGGTCGCTGCGTTCGAGGATCTGTCCCGGCGACTGGCTGGCGTCCAGTTCCACCCGGAGGTCCGCCACACCGAGCACGGGCAGACAGTGCTGCGTCGTTTCCTGCGCGAGGTTGCAGGCATCGAACCAAGTTGGACGACGGCGGGCATCGTCGCGGATCAAGTCGAGCGGATCCGTTTGCAGGTCGGGTCAGGGCGGGTGATCTGCGGACTGTCGGGCGGCGTCGACTCGGCCGTTGCGGCGGCTTTGGTGCAACGCGCGGTGGGGGATCAGCTCACGTGCGTGTTCGTCGATCACGGGCTGCTGCGCAAGGGCGAAGCCGAGCAGGTCGAGCGAGATTTCGTTGCTTCGACGGGTGTTCGTCTTCATGTTGTCGAGGCCTCTGATGTGTTTCTCGCCGCACTTGCCGGCGTGAGTGATCCCGAGACGAAGCGGAAGATTATTGGTCGCGAGTTCATTCGCGCGTTCGAGTCTGCGGCGCGTGAGATCAGCGCGTCGGCGCCGGTTGATTTTCTGGTTCAGGGCACGCTCTATCCGGACGTCGTCGAGTCCGGTGGCGGGAGCGGTACCGCAAACATCAAGTCGCACCACAACGTTGGTGGCTTGCCCGACGACTTGCAGTTCGCTCTCGTCGAGCCGTTGCGGACGTTGTTCAAGGACGAGGTACGCGCGGTCGGCGCCGAACTTGGCTTACCGGACTCCTTGGTATGGCGGCAGCCTTTTCCCGGCCCCGGTCTTGCGGTGCGCATCATCGGAGAAATCACCGCGGAGCGGTTGGCGGTGTTGCGCGAAGCCGATGCGATCGCACGCGAGGAGCTCACCGCGGCCGGACTTGATCGCGACATCTGGCAATGCCCGGTCGTTCTGCTGGCCGATGTCCGGTCTGTTGGCGTGCAGGGCGACGGTCGCACGTATGGTCACCCGATCGTGTTGAGGCCGGTGTCGTCGGAAGATGCGATGACGGCCGACTGGTCGCGCGTTGCGTTCGATGTGCTCGCGCGGATCTCGACGCGGATCACCAACGAGGTGCGCGAAGTCAACCGGGTCGTTCTCGACATCACCAGCAAGCCCCCCGGCACCATCGAGTGGGAGTAGAGCGGGCGTCGTCGCCGTGCCGGTCCCGCTGGAACGATGAATCTTAGGAGCGTATTTAGCTAGTTGTGACGGTGACGTCATCGATGGCGATGTCGTAGGTGCGCCCTGTGATTG
>Ga0208220_1001385_pt1 | contig 10209 bp, 7 predicted proteins | sample NGESurdeep092012_9_FD_184484 | JGI IMG/M metagenome (GOLD analysis project Ga0208220, IMG submission 184484) | Arctic peat soil microbial communities from Barrow, Alaska - NGEE Surface sample F53-1 deep-092012 (SPAdes) | ecosystem: Environmental > Terrestrial > Soil > Wetlands > Peat ... | reverse complement strand
GGCCCTTCCAGTCCTGCAGCGCGTAGGCGGCGATCTCCCGGCCGGCCGGTCGGCCGGACCAGGTCGCCCAGGCCCAGCACGTCGAGGGCGGCCAGGCCGTTGGGCGCCAGGCTGAAGCCGCCGCCGCCGTCGGCGGGCTCGGGGCGGGCCTCGTACACGGTGGCGTCGAAGCCGGCCTTCTGCAGTGCCATGGCGGTCACCGGGCCGGCGATCCCGCCGCCGATGATCAGCGCGGTGCGCGTCATCACGGTCTCCTCACGCTTCCCGGCTGGCGCCGACGCCGGCCTGGCTACGCCCGGCCAGCTGGTGGACGTGGTGGATCTCGCGCAGCCGGGCCACGGAGGCGAGCGAGGCGAGCTCGGCCACGGCGCCGCGCCGGACAATCACCCGGCTGTTCGCGGCCCGGCCGTGCAGCCGCACCGTGGCGGCCCCTTCGGCGGCCTGGTCGTCCTTGACCCGGCCGCGGCCGGCGAAGCGCAGGTCCCAGTGCTCGACGGCGGCGTCGTCGGCGACCAGCAGGGTGAGGGTCGAGCCGTCCAGCTCGAGCAGGAGCTCGAGCTCGTCGGATCCGGTGGCGCGCAGGTCGAGGATCACCGTGCTCTTGCGCGAGCGCAGGTGGAACGAGTGGTCTTCGGTCCAGTGGCCGAGGTGCTTGAGCACGGTGTGGTCGGCGTGGATCCGGGTGGCTGAGCTCGCCGGGCGAGCGGTTGTCGTCATGGCTAGATAGTTGCAAAGAAACTAGTTGCGTGTCAACTAGTTTCTGCGTGCCTATAATGGAGGCATGACGCAGACCGTCCGCAGTTCCCCGCTCGGGCTCACCGTGCTCGGCATGCTGCACACGCAGCCGCTCCACCCGTACGGCATCCAGCGGCTGATCAAGCAGTGGGGCAAGGACCAGGTGGTGAACGTCGGGCAGCGCACGGGCCTGTACCGGACCATCGAGCGGCTGGAGGAGGGCGGGCTGGTCGCGGTCCGGACGACCGGCCGGGACCAGCAGTACCCCGAGCGGACCGTCTACGAGATCACCGACGCCGGCCGGACGGCGACCCGGCAGTGGCTGGACGAGATGCTGGCGTCGCCCAAGCGGGAGTACCCGGAGTTCCCGGTCGCTCTCTCGCACCTGATGATGCTCACCCCCGCAGAAGCACTGGACCAGCTGGAGCGGCGCGAGCAGGCGCTCGCCGCCCTGCACGCGGGCCTGGAAGCCGGGCTCGCCGCGACCGCGGGTCTGCCGCGCGTGCTCGCGCTTGAGTCCGAGTACATGGTCGCCACTTCCGGGGCCCAGCTCACCTGGCTGCGCTCGGCTATCGCGGACCTGCGCTCGGGTCGGCTGGCCTGGTCCGGGCAGGAGCTGCTGGCTACGGCGCTCGGCGACGCGCAGGCGGCGCAGACCGAGCCTGCCGGAAACCCGGCGCCGTGAATGCGGCGCGGGTCAGCTCCCGCTGAAAAACACGGCCAACAGGACCAGGGCAACGGTGACCACGGCCGAGATGCCGTGGATAACGATGACCGGCCGGGGGAAGTGCCGTTCCGGCGGAACGGTGACTAGTCCCGACAGCGAAGAGCCCGGGGCGCCGTAAGCGCGATACACGCCGATCCAGCGCGCCGCCATTACCAGGCCCAGGACGGCGACGACGCCCAGGTCGGCGACCGTCGCCCACTCCAGCTGCTGCGCATCCGTCAGGACGTACAAACCCCACGCCATCAGGCCGCCGAGGCCCAGCAGAGCGTGCGCGGAGATCAGCGGCACCGGCAGGCGGGTCGCAGCCGCGGTCTGAAAGTCGCGGTCGTACTCCATAAGCCAGATCATAAGAAGAACGAGACCGGCGAGAACCGTGAGTACCAAGGCGAGCAAGGCGGCAACATTCATCGCGATCGCATTTCCTAACCCAGGAGGCATTGCCTATACCTACGGACCCGGCAGGAAATTGGATTGACGCCCGGTGCTCAGTGCCGGGCCGGCCATCCCGTCGCGTTGAAGACCGCGAGCGGATCGAGGGCTTCGAAGTCTGCGGGGTTGTTCACGGTGCTCCTCACCCGCCGCCTCAGGGCTTTACGGCGACGCCGCCCCACAAGATGGTGGGGAGGGCGGCGTCCTCGGGCGAATCGGGGCGCCAGTCGCTCACCCGGACCAGGCCGGGCTCGACCAGCCGGACGCCGTCAAAGAAGCCCGCCACCACATCGCGCGGCCGCGCGACATGGTGGTCCTCGGGCTTGAGATGGGCGTTGAAGCTCTTCTCGAACGCGGCCACGTCATCCGGCAGCAGGTCGGTGCCCGCGTGCGAGATGACCAGGAAGCTGCCCGCAGGGACGGCTTCGGTCAGCCGGGCCACGATCCGCCGTGCCTCGGCCAGGTCGGGGATGTAGTGCAAAATCGCCAGCAGCATGATGCCGACCGGGCGGGTCAGGTCCAGGGTCCTGGCGGCCTGTTCGAGGATCACGTCGGGGTCCCGCAGGTCGGCGTCCAGGTAGGCCGTGCCGCCCTCCGGGCTGCTGGTGAGCAGCGCGCGGGCGTGCGCGAGCACCAGCGGGTCGTTGTCGACGTAGACGACCCTGCTCTCCGGGGCGGCGGCCTGGGACACCTCATGGGTGTTGCTCGCCGCCGGCAGCCCGGTGCCGACGTCGAGGAACTGGCGGATTCCCTCGGAGGAGGCCAGGTAACGGACCGTCCGCCCGAGGAACGCCCGGTTGGCCCGCGCCGACAGCCGGATACCGGGGAAGGCGGCAATGGTCTCCTCCGCGGCCACCCGGTCAGCGGTGAAGTTATCCTTCCCGCTCAGCCAGTAGTCGTAGACCCGAGCCACATTGGGCACCCCGGTGTTCAGCCGGGGATCGCCAGCCTGATCCCATGAATCCCGCGATTGCCGCTCTGTCAACGCAGTACCGTCCCCTCCCGCACTTACGTCGCGCTCTTCCGAGACTAGCGCGCGAAATGATCTTCCGCCGCACTGCCTGAACGGAAGGTCGGCGGGCGCGTAACCCAGTCGCGCTGGCCGTGCCAGGCGAGACGGCTTCGGCGGTCGCGGCCGCCATCTCCGCGATCTTCGCGAGCTGCCATTCGTATGCTTCCGGGGCGCCGCCGATGCTGATCCCGAGGTCGGCCTTGGCGGCCTCGTAATATCCGCGACGCGCCTGGCTGACGGCTTGGAGGGCCTCATCCCAGGACATGTCGCCGCCGCGGCCGAGCGCCATCCACTCGAGCCGGAACGCGCTCTGATGCCAGGTCCGGGCGGCGAGGATCACGTCACTGCTGCCCAGCAGCAGGACCGTCTCCCACTTCATGGTCCGCTCGTCCTCCGCGGCGGTGAGGGCGCCCTCTCCGCATAGGCGCCCCGCCGCGCCCTTTCCGGCCCGCGACTATCGCGATTGCTCGTGTCGGGCCGCGTCGGTCGCCGCCTTCCGGGCGGCATCGTCGCCGAAGCCGACCCCGATTGCCTGGTCATCGCGGCGCTTCTCCTGGTGCACCAGACGGGAGAGCACCTGCAGGTCGGCCTCAGTCGGCTCGCCTCCCAGAGGCAGCGCGCGCGGGTAGAGCCTGCGCGATAGCACCGGATTCAGCTCGGCCGCGTACAGGCTGAGCTTGGCCAGCAGCAGGAGGAAGGTGACGATGCCGATCACCAGGCCGAACGCCCCGTAGGTCGCCTGCGCGTGCTTCAGCTGGTGGGTAATCAGCCCGGTCCCGACGGTGATCAGCGCGGTAAAAACGATGCCGCCCAGGATCGCGCCGGGGATCAGCCCGCGCGGCCCGATCACCTTGGCGGTCAGCAAGGTGAAGGTAGCGAAGTAGAGCAGGACGTTGATCACCAGCAGGCCGGCGATAACCGGGATCCTGACCGCGTAGTTGCTGGTGCCGCCGGTGGCGTAGGTGGTGACGAACGCGTTGATGAGGAAGGCGCCGCCGATGGTGATCAGCCCGGCCAGGCTGCGGCCGAGCCGCGGCAGGAAGCCGGTGCGCTGATCCTGCGGGATATTCCACACCGTCGCCATCGCCAGCTGCGCGGTCTGGGTCACACCCTGAACACCGTAGATCAGGCCCAGCAGGCCGACCACCAGCCCGACCGTGCTGCCGTTGAGCGACTTGTCGCTCGACGCCCGGAAGTCAGAGCCGATCACCGGGAATTCTTGCAACGTGTGGAGCAGGGTGTGGCCCAGCGCCGCCGCGCCGATGAGGTTGAAAACCGTCACCACCACCAGCAGCAGCGGGAAGATCGCGAGGAAGCCGTACCAGGCCAGCGCGACGACCACCAGGTTGGCGTTGTCGTCACCGAACTTCTTCTGCACCGCGTAGGGCACGCCGACCCAGCGCACCCGGCGCTGGAAGCCGTCGACCGCGCCCATTGCCTTCCGCAGCGGATCCATTGTGCTCATCGCAGGCCCCCCGCCCTTCGCAAATCTGACAGTGATTGCTGGCTGCTACCCCGGGCCTGGGGAAATATGAGGGGCAGTTGTGAATTCCAGACTCCCTGTCGCTCTGAGTATTGACGACACCGGCTCTCTCAGGCATCGTTCACGTTCAGAGGCAGCCGACCGGCAGCGTCCAGGCCCGCATAGACACGGGGTTCACGATGAAGCGATCCTCCAGACGCCCGGCCGCGCTGGCGACGGCGGCCGTCGCTGCGACCCTGCTGTGCGGGGCGCTCCAATTGCAGCCGGCCTCGGCCGCTCCGGCCGCTGCGGGCACGGCCGCCTCCGACGGCCCCGGCGCCGCCTCCTACTTCGATCTTGCGCGCAAGGACTGCCTGGGCACCGCCGAGAACACCACCTCTAAGATCTGGTACACGATCGCGGACGGCGTGCTGTCGGACGTCTACGAACCCACCATCGACAACACGAACGTCGAGACGCTGCAATACGTCGTCACCGACGGGTCGACCTTCACCGACCTCCAGACCCGCGACATGACCTACACCGTGCAGGCGGACCCGACCGGCATGGAGTGCACCATCACCTCGACCGACGCCAAGCACGGCTTCGAGCTCGTCACCTCCTACATCACCGATCCGCAGCGCGACACGGTGCTGATGAGCACCCGGATCGAGCCGACCAAGGGCAGCACCGCCGACATCGGCGCGCTGCGGATTTACGCGCGGCTTGACGCGCACGTGAACGGCGACGGCGGCGGCGGGACGCAGAACGCCGGCGGCAACACCGGGGTCATCGACCCGCGCACCGGAATACCGGTCGTCTACAGCGCGAACACCACCACCGAGGCGGCCAACCGCGCGTACGCGGTGCCGACCTACATGGCGATGACCGCCACCTCGGCCGGCCAGGCCTCCGTCGGCTACGAGGGCACCGCGAGCGACGGGCTGACCCAGCTCGATGCCGTCCGCACGCTGACGCCGACCACCTCGGCCGCCGACGGGCACATCGTCGCCACCGAGAACGTCACCCCCGGGCGGGGATCCGGCGGCCAGTTCACCCTCGCCCTCGGCTTCGGCCGCTCACAGCAGCAGGCCCTGGGCACGGCCGCCGCCTCGCTGCGCACGCCCTTCCCGTTGACCGCGTGGGCCTACGCGAACACCTGGAACGCCTACGACCGGACCCTGAGCCGGCCGCCCCGCTCGGTCTCCGGGCAGTCGGAGCAGACCATCCGCAAGACCTACTACCTCGACGCCAACGTGCTGAAGGCGAGCGAGGACAAGACCTTCCCCGGAGCGGTGGTCGCCTCGCTCGCCTCTCCCTGGGGCCAGGCGGTAAACGCCGGCGATGACGTCAACGGCGAGCCGGTCTACTACGGCTCCTACCGGGAGATCTTCGCCCGTGACTCCTACGAGGCCTTCACCGGCTTCCTGGCCGACGGCGACCTGGCCACGGCCCGCGCCCAGGCCAAGTTCCTGCTCGACGACCAGCAGCTGCCGACCGGCGAGATACCGCGCAACTCGCTGCTCAACGGCAAGGCCGCGCCGGACACCGGCGGCGACCAGCTGGACGAGACCGCCGACCCGATCCTGATGGCCTACCTGTCCGGGCTCGGGGGCGACGACGCGCTGTGGACCGAGCACATCAGGCCGGCTGCGGACTTCCTCGTCGCCCACGGCCCATCCTTCGGGGTGGAGCGGTGGGAGGAGCAGTCCGGCTACTCGCCCTCGACGATCGCGGCCGAGATCGCCGGCCTGACCGCCGCCGCCGCCATCGCCAGGGAACATCACGACAGCGCCGACGCGGCGGTCTACCAGGCCGCCGCCGACGACTTCCAGCGCAGCGTGCAGAGCTGGACGGTCACCTCGACCGGGCCCGACAGCATGTCGCCCTACTTCATCCGGCTGTCCAAGACCGGCGACCCGAACGCCACGACCTCGTACAACCTGAGCAATGGCGGCCCGACGGTGGCGCAGGACACCGTGATCGACGGCGGCTTCCAGGAGCTGATTCGGCTGGGCGAGCTCTCGCCGAGCGACCCGGTGGTCAAGAACTCGCTGTCCGTCCTCGACAGCACGATCTCGGTCGCGACCCCGTCCGGCACCGGCTACTACCGCTACGGCACCCACGCCGCCGACGGCAGCGCCGACGGGTACGGCGACTGCTCGACGGTCAACAGCCAGACCTCCTGCACCACCGACGGCGAGCCGTGGCCGACGACCGACGTCGGCACCGGGCACCTGTGGCCGGTGCTGTCGGGAGAGCGCGGCGAGTCCGCGATCGCCTCCGGCGACCCGTCCCAGGCCTCGGCGATGCTGTCCTTCATGATCAACTCGGCCTCGGGCGAGGGCCTGGTGCCCGAGCAGGTCTGGGAGGACCCCGACCTGGCGGCCTCGCCCTACGGGTCGGACCCAACCACCGCCTCGATCGGCTTCACCGACGGGCAGGCGGCCGGCTCGGCGTCGCCCCTGACCTGGGCCCAGGCGCAGGAACTGCGCCTGATCGTGGACCTCGGGACCGGCAGGGTCACCGATACCCCGGCGATCACCACCGCTCGCTACGTCACCCACGGCGCCCCGGCCGCGACCTCGGTGACGATTACGTCCCCGGCCTCCGGCGCCACCATCGAGGGCGCCACCACCACCGTCAGCGGGACGTCGGCGGTCGGCGCGCGAGTGGACATCCTGACTCAGGACACCGACACCGGCGCCGCCGCGGCCACGGTGAGCACAACCGCCGGCGCCTCGGGCACGTACTCGGCCACGGTCGCGATCGGCTTCGGCACCAACGTGATCACGGCCGCCGCCACCACGGCGGCCGGCGCCACCGGGTACGCGCAGACCTCGGTGATCGGCGACGTGTCGGGCGGGACCACGGTCCTGTCGGTCACCGACCCGACCGGAGACGACAACGGCCCCGGCACCTACCAGTACCCGACCTCCTCCTCGTACTCGGCCGGCTCCTGGGACCTGACCGGCTTCCAGGTGATCACCGCCGGGTCGGAGGTCTACCTGCGCACCTCGCTCGCCAACCTCGTGTCCACGTTCGGCTCGGTCGACGGCGCCCAGCTGCTCGACATCTACGTGCACGACCCGTCGGCCACCGCCACCTCCACCGCCGCCGCCTTCCCGACCCGCAACTACACGATCGCCCCGGCCGACGCCTGGAGCGAGCGCCTCGAGGTCCAGGGATTCGCCTCGCCGGTGTGGGTCAACGCCTCCGGCGGCCAGGTCGGCACCCCGACCGCCGTCGTCGCCTCCACCGTCGCCGACACGATCACGATCGCGCTGCCGGAAGCCGAGTTCGGCACCCCCGCGGCCGGCTGGACGTTCACCGTCGCGATCACTGGCCAGAACGGCTTCAACGCCGACCAGGCCATCTCCTTTACGCAGGCTCCCGGCGCGTTCACGCTCGGCGTGTGCCCGGTCGGCGGAACCGAGGCGATCTGCTCGCTCAATCCGAGCTCGGTGCCCGAGGTGATGGACACCATCACCCCGCCCGGCGTCTCCCAGGACACCGAGCTCAACCCCGTGCCCGGGCCGGTGGTCCTGCAGGGGGTCACCGTCCCGTAGGGAGCGGCGCGAAAACGCCAGTTCAGCTGCGCTGAACGAGTTCGCCACGGCTGAGCCGTCCCGAGCTGCCCTCTTTCCTCCCTGCGCGCTGCGCGCACCGGCCCGGCTGAAGCTCTTGACGCGCCCGAAACTCGGTGTTATTCACGACTTAATATAAGACGTGAATTTGGAGGTAGCGAGGAATGGGACCATTCCACGTTCCGTGGCTGGCCGGACCCCGGCGTGCCGGGCCACGCCGGGCCCGCATGGGCCGCATGGGCCGCGTGGGCCGCGTGGCCTTGGCGGTCGCCGTCGTGCTCGGCCTGACGCTGGTGAGCGCCGCGCAGCACGCGGCGTCGGCTGCGACCGGGGCCCCGTACGGGGGGACGGCGGCGGCGGTGCCGGGGACGGTGTACGCCGCGAACTACGACACCGGCGGCCAGGGCGTCGCCTACAACGTCACCGCCGCCAACGGGTCGGCCAACAGCTACCGCTCCGACGGGATCGACCTCGAGGCGACCGCCGACACCCAGGACAACACCGGGGCAGGCGCCGACGACATCGGCTGGACGACGCCCGGGCAGTGGTTCAACTACACGGTCAACGTGGCCACCGCGGGCACCTACACGGTCGCGTTCCGGGTGTCGTCGCCGTACGGGATCGCCGACGCGCTGCACATCGACAACTCCTCAGGCACCAACCTGACCGGTTCGGTGACGATCCCCAACACCGGCGGGTACCAGACGTGGGCGACGGTCGACGCGAGCGTCACCCTGCCGGCCGGGCAGCAGACGCTGACCGTCGACGAGGACTCCAACGGCTGGAACTTCCACCACATGGCGTTCACCCTCACCTCCGGCGGCGGCGGTGGCACCGGTGGCTCGGGCGACCAGCCGTTCGGCGGGACGCCGGCCCCGGTGCCGGGCACCGTCCAGGCCGCGAACTACGACACCGGCGGGCAGAGCGTCGCCTACAACGTGACCGCCGCCAACGGGACCGCCAACAGCTACCGCTCCGACGGCGTCGACCTCGAGGCCAGCGCCGACACGTCCGACACCGGGCCGGCCGGCGGCGCTTACGACATCGGCTGGACGGGCGCCGGGCAGTGGTTCAAGTACACCGTCGAGGTAGCCACCGCCGGGACGTACACGGTCAGCTTCCGGGTGGCGGCGCCGTCGGCTGTCGCCGACGCGCTGCACATCGACAACTCCTCCGGCGCCAACCTGAGCGGCTCGGTCGCCATCGCCGCGAGCGGCTCGTACCAGACCTGGGCCACGGTCACCGCCAACGTGACGTTGCCGGCCGGCCAGCAGACCCTCACGGTCGACCAGGACGCCGCCGGCTGGAACCTGCACTACCTGGCCTTCACCCAGGGATCGACCAGCGGCGGCGGCGGAGGCACCGGCGGCACCGGTCCGACCGAGTACTGCGGCACCCAGGACCTCGCGCTCGACCAGCCGACCACGGCCTCCTCGACCCAGGACGCCACCGACTACCCGGCGTCCGACGCCACCGACGGCGATCCGGGCACCCGCTGGTCCAGCCTGTTCACCGACCCGCAGTGGCTCGAGGTCGACCTCGGCGTCCCGACGCAGATCTGCAGCGTGGGCCTGCTGTGGGAGGCCGCCTACGCGACCGCGTTCTCGATCCAGGTGTCCAACGACAACGCGACCTGGACCACGGTCTACTCCACCGCCACCGGCGCAGGCGGCCAGGAGACGTTCCCCATCTCCACCACCGCCCGCTACATCCGCATGGACGGCACCGCCCGGGCGACCCAGTTCGGCTACTCGATCTTTGAGCTCGACGTCTACGGCCTGACCACGGTAGCCCCGCTCACCGGCGGCAACGGCAACGGCGGCAACGGAACCTGCCCCTGGGTCGGCTCCACCGCGCCGGTCGCCACCCGGGTCCAGCAGGTGCTCACCACCATGGACCAGGCCGAGGAACTGGACCTGGTGGCCGGCGACGGCGGCTCGTCCTACATCGGCCAGATCCCCGCGGTCCCCGATCTGTGCATCCCCGCCACCAACCTGGAGGACGGCCCGAACGGCGTCGGCGACGGGGCCGGCGGCGTGACCGCCTTCCCCGACGGCGAGTCCGCCGCCGCGACCTGGGACCCGACGCTCATCCAGCAAGAGGGCGCAGCGATGGGCAACGAGTTCGCGGGCAAGGGCGTGAACGTCGCCCTCGGCCCGACAACCAACCTGGTGCGCGACCCGCGCTGGGGCCGGACCTACGAGACCTACGGCGAGGACCCCTACCTGGCCGGCCAGGTCACCTCGGCCGAGGTCAC
>Ga0208220_1001384_pt1 | contig 10214 bp, 11 predicted proteins | sample NGESurdeep092012_9_FD_184484 | JGI IMG/M metagenome (GOLD analysis project Ga0208220, IMG submission 184484) | Arctic peat soil microbial communities from Barrow, Alaska - NGEE Surface sample F53-1 deep-092012 (SPAdes) | ecosystem: Environmental > Terrestrial > Soil > Wetlands > Peat ... | reverse complement strand
GGCAAGATACTTTACGGACGTCTCAAGGGCGGATTTGGCGACGCCCATGACATTGTAGTGCGGCATCCATTTTTCCGACCCGTAATAGGTCAGCGTCAGCATGGCGCCGCCGTTCGGCATCATCTTTTCGGCGCGTTGCGCGATCGCGGTGAGCGAGTAACAGCTCACCAAGAGTGTCTTGGTGAAATTGTCCGCCGTGGTGTCGACATAGCGGCCGTCGAGCTGGTCCTTGTCGGAAAACGCGATGGCATGAACGAGAAAGTCGATCGCGCCCCACGCCTTTTGCACGGCCGCGAACACGGCATCGATGGTCGCCGGCTCGTTCACGTCGCAATCGCCAACCACGATGCCGCCGACCTCCTGGGCCAACGGCTCGACACGCTTCTTGAGCGCGTCGCCCTGATAGGTAAAGGCGAGCTCGGCGCCGTGCGCGTGGCACGCCTTGGCGATGCCCCAGCCCAGCGAGCGATGGTTGGCGACCCCCATGACCAGGCCGCGCTTGCCGCGCATGAGGCCCGAGAGTTCCGGCATTCTCCTGACCTCGTATGGCGATTTCCCAGCCCGGCCTCCTATGGCATAGGGTCATTGAGCCAGCAAGCGTTGAGCCAGCAAGCATCGGGCCACCAAGCGCGCGGAATAGTCGGCGGCCCATGGTGTTGTTGAAAGCAGGCGCGTCGCGAGACCGATCGCCGCAAGTCTTAACGGTCCGCAAGAGGTGCGATTCTTGAGCGAATTCGGCGAGCGGATCGAGGCGGCAATTCCGGCGTTGCGGCGCTATGCCCGCGCGCTGACCCGCGATGCCGAGACGGCGGACGACATCGTTCAGGATACGCTGGTTCGGGCGTTGCGCTCCGAGCATTTGTTTCACGGCGGAGACACCAGGGCATGGCTCTACACCATCCTAACCAATCTCAACCGCAACCGGCTTCGCGCCCTGTCGCGGCGTCCGATCCTGGCGCCGATCAAGGACGAGGACGCCGCAACGAGCGGATCGGAATCCGGCGGCCGCGATATCGCCCGCGCGCTCGACGAACTCGCCGAGGATCAGCGTTCGGCGTTGCTGCTCGTGGTGCTGGAAGGCCTCACCTACCGTGAGGTCGCCGAGGTGCAAGGCGTGCCGATCGGCACGGTGATGTCGCGGCTGTCCCGCGCCCGCACCCAGATCAAGGCCTATCTCGACGACGAGCGCCCGGCGTTACGCCGGGTGAAATGATAAAGAAAGCGAACGATGATTGAGCGAGATCAGATTGTGAGCGAAGACGAACTCAACGCCTATGTCGACGGCGAATTGCCCGCCGACCGCCGCGGCGTGATCGAGGCGTGGCTTGCAACCCACCCGGACGATGCGGCAAAGGTATCTGCTTGGCGCAAACAGGTCGAGTTGATCCGCGCCCGCTATGGCGCGCTCGCCGATGAAAAACCGCCGCAGCAGCTCTCGATCGCGCGGCTGACGCGTCGCCGCTACGGCGCGATGGTTGCCGCTGCCGCAGCAGTGGTTGCAGCGTTCCTCATTGGCGGCGTCGCCGGCTGGATCGCGCGCGGCGTCGAAGCGGCGGCGCCGTCCGATCTCACGGTCTTCACCGCTGATGCGCTCGATGCTTACCGGCTCTACGTAGTCGAGGTCCGTCACCCGGTGGAGGTGCCGGGCGACCAGCGGCCGCATCTGGTGGAATGGCTGTCGAAACGGGTCGGTTCGCCATTGCGTGCGCCGGAACTCGACAAAATGGGTCTGAAGCTCGTCGGCGGCCGGCTCCTCCCGGGGCCGACCGGGGCGACTGCTTTCTTCATGTATGAGGGTCCCTCGGGAGAGCGCTTTACGCTTTATTGCGGGCGCACCAGCGATCAGGAAACCGCATTGCGCTATACGGCGGGAGAGCACAACGCGGCCTACTACTGGGTCGACCAAAATCTCGCTTATGTGCTCAGCGGCCCCGCGGAACGCGACAAGCTGCACGACATCGCACAAGCTGCCTACGACCAGATTGATCAGCGCCGGCCTCAGCAGGGCGGGTGAGACTTCGTTGCCTTCTCGGTAGGGTGCTCAAAACCTGTCGCGACGCCGGCCCGTCTGCCGAAGAGAGTTACGATGTCTCGCGTTTTTATTACCGGTTCATCCGACGGTCTCGGCTTGATGGCGGCGCACCATCAAAATCTCAGCCGCGTGAACCCGGATGCTCAGCAAACAGATGTGCAGGACGAACTGCTCGCTTATTGTGCCGATCTCACAGGCGTCTCGCTGCCGGACTAATCTGGTTGAGACGAAGCGCTCACATATCCTTGCGCGGATCGTAGGATCTTTCGTCCTGCCACTTTTTCATCAGCGCTTCGAGGTCGGCATCGCGGCCTTCGGGCAGGACGATGCGCACGGTGGCCAGCAGGTCGCCACGGCCGGCTTTGGCTGGGAAGCCCTTGCCCTTGAGACGAAAGGTGCGGCCGCTTGAGGTCCACGGTGGAATTGTAACCTCGACCGGTTTGTCGAGGGTAGGCACGCGCACCTTAGCGCCCAAGGCTGCCTCATAAAGCGTCACCGGCAAGTCGAGCCGCACGTCGGCGCCCTCGAGCGTAAACACCGCATGCGGCGCGATCGAGACGGTGATGAGCACGTCGCCGGCGCCGGACTGTCCGGCCATGCCCTGACCTTTGAGCCTGATTTGCTGGCCATTGCTGATGCCTGAAGGAATCTTGACATCCACGTCCTTGCCGGTCGGCAACCGCAGCCGCTCGGTGACGCCGCGCGCCGCTTCCGGAAGCGTCACGGTCAGCGCCGCATGGACGTCGGCGCCTACGCCAAAATCCTCCGGCTCAAAGGTCGAGCCGGCGCCAGCGCGGCCGCGGCCGCCGCCAAATGCTTCCTTGAGAATGTCCTCGAAACCGCCAAAGCCACCGGCACCGCCGGCGCGCCCACGGCGGGGCGCCCGGGTAAAACCCTCGGGGCCGAAGTTGAAGCTTTCGAAATTCATATCGGGGCTAAAGCCGCCGCCCGGTCCACTACCTGGTCGTGGGCCACCACCAGGAAAACCTTGGAAACGCGGCTTGCCCTCGGCGTCGATCTCACCGCGATCAAACGCCTTGCGCTTGTCCTCATCGCCAAGCAGTTCATGCGCGGCATTCAATTCGGAAAAGCGCGTTGCCGCCTTCGGATCGTTTTTGTTGGCGTCGGGATGCAGTTTCTTGGCGAGCCGCCGATAGGCGCTCTTGATATCGCCGGCGTTTGCCTTGCGATCGACGCCCAAAACTTCATAGGGATCACGCATCCCCCACGGACTCCGCGTTTCGCCATTCGGGCCGGCCCCGCCTGCCCCACTTCAGGTGCGACGTTAATGTGGGAATAAAACGGCCGCCACGCAATGCGACAAACGAATCGGCGTGGCTCAAGTGATGATAGCCCGCTCAGCCAGATTTGAGAGGCTTTAGTCGCTTAACTTCCCAGCCACCACGGGCGGTGCGGCAGGCGGCGCCCTGCAGCCAGTCGTGCGATCCGCCATGCACATAGCTGGCGAGAAAATCGCGGCAAGGTAAGCCACCTTCGCTATAAGCGGTGGCAAGCGGCGTGATGTTGCCGCCGGCGCCGGTTTGTGGATTTTGCCAGGGCACGCTTGTGTCTTTACCGCCGCGCGCCAGCACGTCCGTAGCGGCCGCGCGCGCATAAGCGAGGTCGCTCTCCGCCGGGCCTGCCGCGTCGGCGAGACGCACGACCTGGCCGGCCGGCTGGACAATCGAACCGGTCGTGCCGGCCTCATCCTTCGAGTCCATCGAAAGCAGCCGGTAGGAGCACCCAGAAACGACCAATGCGCTCAGCGCGGCGGCAACAGGCGCGAGCGCGTGCAACCGCCGACATAGGCGTAGCGCCGCCGTTCTATTATATAGAGACTGGCGGCGCAGGTCCCGATCGCCCCACGCGAGCACTTGGATACTCCGACAATGTCCGACGCAGCGTCCATAGAACACCCGGCAGGGTTAACGGGCGGTGACTTCACCGCAGCCGGCGAGCCACTGCGCCTGTTTGCCGCTTGGTTTGACGAGGCCAAGCGATCGGAGCCGGTCAATCCCGAGGCCATGACGCTCGCGACCGTTGATCCAGACGGCCTGCCTAATGCGCGGATGGTGTTGTTGAAGGGCTTCGATGAGCGCGGCTTTGTATTCTACACCAACTCCGAGAGCATCAAGGGACACGAACTTGCCGCCGCGCCGAAGGCGGCGCTGACGTTCTATTGGAAGTCGCTGCAGCGCCAGGTTCGCCTGCGCGGCGCCGTGGAGGCGGTATCGGCCGAGGAAGCCGACGCCTATTTTGCCTCGCGGTCACGCATGGCGCAGATCGGCGCCTGGGCCAGCAAACAGTCGACGGCGTTAGAGAGCCGCCTCGCCTTCGAGAAAGCGATTGCACGCTTCACCGCGAAATTTGCGACCGGCACGGTGCCGCGGCCGCCGCATTGGTCCGGTTACCGCGTCGTGCCACGGGAGATCGAATTCTGGCAGGAGCGGCAATTCCGGCTGCACGACCGCATCTCTTTCGCGCGCGCCAGCCTGAGCGCGCCGTGGACCAAGGCCCGGCTTTATCCGTGAACAAAAGATAGCACATGGCAACAAACAACCAGCCGCGACGCACACTGCTTCTCACCGGGGCGAGTCGCGGCATCGGGCATGCGACCGTGAAGCGGTTCTCAGCCGCCGGCTGGCGCGTCGTCACCTGCTCGCGACATCCGTTTCCGGAAAATTGTCCATGGGAGGCGGGGCCGGAGGACCATATTCAGGTCGACCTATCCGATCCGGCAAATACCGAAGCGGCGATCGCGGAGACCAAAAACCGCCTCAACGGCGAACTCCACGCTCTCGTCAATAACGCGGCGATCTCACCCAAGGCGCCGGGCGGCGAGCGGCTGGGCTCGATCGAAACGTCGCGTCATGACTGGCATCACATTTTCCAGGTGAATTTCTTTGCACCGATCATGCTGGCGCGCGGGCTGCTTGACGAACTCGAGGCCGCCAAGGGCTCCGTGGTCAATGTGACGTCGATCGCGGGCTCGCGCGTACACCCGTTCGCTGGCGCGGCCTATGCGACCTCGAAGGCGGCGCTGGCCGCGCTCACGCGTGAAATGGCGTGGGACTTCGGCGCGCGCGGTATTCGCGTCAACGCCATCGCCCCAGGCGAGATCGATACCGCTATGCTGTCGCCAGGGACGGAAAAGATCGTCGAAAACATTCCCATGCATCGCCTCGGCACGCCGGACGAAGTGGCCAAGATCATCTACGTGCTGTGCACCGACATGTCATCCTACGTGAACGGCGCCGAGATCCACATCAACGGCGGCCAGCACGTGTGAAGCACTGCAATTGATTTGACCGTCTGGCTCGATCGTAAAATCGATTGGAATGCCCAAAATATGCGCATCTCGGGCATGTGGATTTGGGCGCACAAAGGGAATAGCATTGCCCGGTGGCTTTGTAAGGGGCGGGCCGCGATGGCCGACTACTACCCTGTTCTTGCCCGCGCAGTTTCAAGATTGCCGAACAATACCGCTCGGGCACGCCGAGAATTGTATGAGCGGTCGCGCGCGATCGTCATTGAACAATTGCGTAAAAACGACCCCGATGACTTAGCGTCCAAAGCCACGCACGAACTGGCCGCGCTCGATACGGCCATCCGCCGCGTGGAGGCGGAATCGCCGCTGTCCCAAACACGGCCGCTAACGCCTTCCGCGCCGGCGCGTCCAGCGGCAAATCATGCACCCATTACGCATGCCGACGCGAAAACCAAAGCCGCCGCCGGATATCTTGCCAAGATCCTCGGGGCTCTGGAGCCAAGTGCTGCCCGCAGCGGAAGCCTAGCGATATCCGAGCGCTCGGCCGGGAGCGGAAAACAAGCGCAGCTGTCCACTGCAGGCGCTTCGGATGTCGACGCCGGCGGCAACTGGACAATGCATGTCAACGAGGAACTCGGGGGCGCGGTCAATTCGCTGGGCGCAATGCTATTCGGCATCGCCTACATTTCGGGAGCAATGGCCTTTACCGGTGTCATCTACATTCGTGGTCTGGTGTGGGTAGAGAACGACGTTATCGCCTATCCGGTATTGCTTGTTGCAACAGCGCTCGTGCTTTGTCTCCTTACGGTGCCGCCATGGGCGATGTTTCGTCGAATGTCAGCTCTATCGGCAAGCGCCTTTCTGTTGCGATCGATCTATTCGCGATCCCGGCGGGTTTTTTAGATTTCTCTCCTCTGGTGCCGGCGTAAGACAAATATGCGCTGCCCGGACGAGATATCTTACCGTCATTTCCGCTGAATTATCTTCGCTTTACCGCCCCACTCCCGGTCTGAATTGTTGAGTTGAGCCGCCAGAATCTGGCTTGCCGTCGGGGAACGGTGGGATAGACTGGCAGCAAGCTGCCGACGCGGAACAGACGATCGGCAAAAAATCCAGGGAGGATATCAATGAGCAATCTCGAAAGGCGCACTGCGTCTACGCTCGCGGCGCTTTCGGCAAGCGCGGCCGTTCTCGCGCTGACCCTCGCAACGCCCGGCTACGCGCAGACGGCGGACACCATCAAGATCGGCGTCATTGCCGAGGCGCAAGCCGTCGCCGGCTCGTCGATCCCGCAAGCCGCGCAGCTTGCGGCCGACGAGATCAATGCCGCTGGCGGCGTCAACGGCCGCAAGATCGAAATCATCTCTTACGACAATCACTCATCGGCCGCAGAGTCGGTGCGCGCTTTCCAGCGCGCCGCGACCGAGGATCACGTCAACGCCGTCATCGCGAGCTATATCAGCGAGGTCGTGCTGGCGCTTGAACCGTGGACCGGCCGGCTGAAGACGGTCATGGTGACCCCGGGTGCGGCTTCCGACGTCATCACGCAGAATATCGCCAAGGATTACGACAACCTCAAATACACATTCCACGGCTATCTGACATCGACCAGCCTCGCCGATCAGACCTGCGCCGCCGCGAAAGACCTTCTGGTCGACGATCTCCATATGAAAACGGCCGCCGTCATGAGCGAGGATGCCGCCTGGACGACGCCGCTCGATGCCGAATATCTGAATTGTCTGCCGAAGATCGGATTGAAGGTTGTCGACCATATCCGCTTCTCGCCGGACACGACGGACTTCACGCCGATCTTCAACAAGATCGAAGGCGAGAAACCGGATGTGATGATCACCGGCATTTCACATGTCGGCGTGCAACCGACGGTACAATGGAAGCAGCAGGAAGTACCGATTCCAATGTTCGGCATTTCTTCGCAAGCGACCAATTCCAGCTTCTGGAACGACACCAATGGCGCGACCGAAGGCGTGCTATATCAGGCCGTATCCGGCCCTGGCGTCGCGGTGACGCCGAAAACGCTGCCGTTCGTCGCGGCGTTCAACAAACGTTTCGGCAACAACCCGTCCTACTGCGGTTATACCGCCTATGACGAGGTCTATTACATCGCCGACGCGATCAAGCGAGCCGGCTCGACCGATCCCGACAAGCTCGTCGATGCGCTGGAAAAGACCGATTATGTCGGCACGATCGGCCGGGTACAGTTCAAAGGCAAGGACTCGCCCAATCCGCACGCTCTCAAAGTCGGCGCCGACACCATTACCGGCCTCATGCTGCAATGGCAGGACGGCAAACAGACCAATCTGTGGCCGGCCAACGTGGCCAACGGCAAATTGAAATTCCCGAAATTCATTAAAGTCGGCTCGGCCAATTGACGAGGGGATAACCGGTCGCGCTATCGTGCTTCTCTCCGCCTGCGCTGCAGGCGGAGAGAATGCTTGATAGAAGCCAAATCTGTGAGCGATGCGTGACGTGGTCTGACCGATGCTGTTCTGGCAAATCCTGATCGACGGTTTCGCGATCAGTTCGCTCTACGCGCTCGGCGCCATGGGCTTTGCTCTGATCTTCGGTGTTTCCGGCGTACTCAATCTGTCGCATGGCGCGCTGATGGTTGCGGCCGTTGTCGCAGCTTGGGCCGCCGGCAACGATCTGCACGCCGGGCCCTATGCTGGTGCGGCGATCGGTGTCGCCGTCGGGTTCGCTGCCTCGCTTCTCACTTATTTCGTGATCGTCCGGCCGCTGCAGAGATCCCGCAAAATCCGCGAGGAGGAAAAGGAGATTTTTATCCTCACCGCGACACTGCTGTGGGGCATCATGCTTCAGGAACTGATCGGATATTTTTATACCAACAACGCGAAAACCGTAGCACCGATCGTGGAAGGCGTGATCAGGATTGCCGGAGTGCGCACACCGTCAAACGAAGTCTTCACGGCGGTCGTGTGCTGGCTTGCGATCGGGGTGCTCTGGCTCCTGGTCAATCGTACACGCGCCGGCAAAGCGGTCCTTGCCGCATCGATGAATCCACGCGGCGTGACGCTCCTCGGCATCGAACTGTCGCAGGTCTATATCGCCGTTTGGGCGATCTATGGGGTGCTTGTCGGAGTCGCCGGCGTGCTGCTTGGCATGTTCCTCGGCGTTTCATCCTATAGCGTCGGGCCGCTGACCGCGAGCGCGTTCTCGATCGTCGTTCTCGGCGGACTCGGCAGCGTATCGGGAGCGTTGATCGCGGCCTATGTCGTCGGCTACCTCGAAACGATCACGGCCTATCTCATCTCGCCGGCCTATCGCACCATCCCAGCGCTGCTGCTGCTTGTCGCCGTGATGTATATAAGTCCGCGCGGACTTTTGGGACGCCGCTAGATGCGCTCCTTTTCCACCGCGCGCATCCTTCTTGTTGCTCTCGGCATGGTGGTGCTGGCGTCGTTGTTGCCGCTCCGCGCCTCCGGCTACATTCTCGGATTGCTGACGCTGGCCTATTATTTCGGCGTTTTCTCGATGGCATGGGACCTACTCTTCGGCTTCGCCGGTGAGGTCAATTTCGGGCCGACCTTTCTCATCGGGACCGGCGCCTATACCGCGGGTATCCTGGATAATCTCTACCAGCCGCCGATCTGGGTCTGCTTGGTCGCAGGCGCGCTCGCCGCCGTGACCGGGGGCGTGGTGCTCGCACTGCCAGCGCTGCGCGTGCGCGGGCCCTATTTCGGGCTCACCACGCTGGTCGCCGTGCTCATGCTGCAGAACTTCATCGTGGTCGCCGCCAGCCTGACCGGCGGCGAAATCGGCCTCACCGTGCCCGACGTCATCTCCATCAGCGACACGACGAATTACGAGATCGCGCTTTGGTTCATGGCCGTGAGCGGTGCTATCCTGTTCTCGCTGTCGCGTTCGCCGGTGGGTCTCATTTTGCAGGCGAGCGGACAGGATGCGGTGCAGGCCGGCGCGCTTGGTTTCAATGTGACCAAGCACAAGCTCGCGGCCTTCGTCATCAGCGCCTTCTTCTCGGGACTAGCCGGCGGGCTCTTGGTGTTTTACCTCGGCACTGCTTCGGTCGGGACCCTTGTCGATATTACGGTCGGCGTACAGATCATCATCGCCGCGGTGCTCGGCGGCCGGCGGACTATTCTCGGCGCCGTGCTTGGCGCCATCTTCCTGATCGCCATGAGCGAACTTCTTCGGCCGCTCGGCGATCTGTCGAACTTCGTCGTTTTCGCCATGGCGCTTGTTGTCGTGCTGCTGTTCCCGAACGGCTTTTTCGGCATGCTCACACGCTCCAGGGATGGCGCGTGAGCATGGCCGAGAGCGCGAACCTCGAGGTGAAAGGCCTCACCAAGCGCTTTGGCGGCCTCGTCGCCGTGAAGGAGATGGCGCTGAGTGTGCACGCCGGCAAAATTTTGGGCCTCATCGGTCCGAACGGTTCCGGCAAGTCGACGGTGATGAAGCTCATTATGGGGATCGAGCGCCCCGATGCGGGGTCCGTGCGCATCAGCGGCGTCGAGGTCGCCGGCTGGCCTTCGCACAAGATCGCGCGGATGGGCGCCGGCATCGTCTTCCAACATTCGCGCCCGCTGCACCGCCAGACCGTGCTCGAAAACATCACGCTGGCGCTCCTCCCCGACAAGCTGACACGGCTGTTCGCCGACCCGGAAACCGATGCGCGCGCCCGCGCCATCGCTGCGCGCGTCGGCTTGAGTGGGGTACTCGACCGGCTTCCGGGCACCTTGCCGTTCGCCGATCTGCGCAAGATCGAGATCGCCAAGGCGATCGCGCGCGATCCGCGGGTGCTCTTGATCGACGAGCCCTTCGCCGGGCTCACCTCGACGGAGACGACGGCCTTCTCCGACCTCATTTGCGAGCTTCGCGACGATGGGCGCGCCGTGCTGCTCGTCGATCACAACGTGA